>SDGW01000795.1_pt1 | contig 13115 bp, 14 predicted proteins | sample 2873831 | NCBI WGS metagenome assembly SDGW01 (sample SAMN08132700, study PRJNA421101) | hypersaline lake metagenome | isolation source: celular fraction 0.22 microns magnesium sulfate-rich crust from ephemeral... | place: Spain: Penahueca Lagoon, Toledo | collected 2011-07
GACGTCGTCGTCCGCGACGACCACGAGGTCGCGGGCATCGTGATGAACTGGACGCCCGTCCACGCGCTCCCCCGCGAGCTCACGTGCGTCGACCCCATCGCCGTCGAGTCCGACGTGGTCGTCGACGCCACTGGCCACGACGCGGTGGTCGTCTCCAAGCTCCAGGAGCGCGGCGTCGTCGACGCCGAGGGCATCGAACACGCCGCCGAGCACAACACCGGGATGGACCAAACAGCCGAGGGCGAGTACGGCGCGCCCGGCCACGACTCCCCCGGCCACGACTCCATGTGGGTCGCGGACAGCGAGGACAAGGTCGTCGAGCACACCGGGAAAGTCCACGACGGCCTGGTCACAGCGGGCCTCTCCACGGCGACCGTCCACGGCCTCACGCGCATGGGACCGACGTTCGGCGCGATGCTGCTCTCCGGGAAGGCCGCCGCGAACGCCGTCCTCGACGAACTCGGCTCGGACGAGCCCGCGGTCGAACTGCCGTCGCGGGCCACGCCCGCCGCCGACGACTGATGCGCCCCGTCGCGCTCACCGTCGCCGGGTCGGACAGCGGCGGCGGCGCCGGCGCGCAGGCCGACCTGAAGACGTTCGAGGCCTGCGGCGCGTTCGGTACCTCGGCGCTCACCGCCGTCACCGCCCAGAACACCACGGGCGTCACGGACAGCGTCGTCCTCGACCCGGAGACGATTCGCGCGCAGGTCGAGGCCGTCGTCGCTGACTTCGACGTCGCCGCCGCGAAGACCGGGATGCTCGGCGACGCCGACGTCGTCGAGGCGGTCGCCGACGCGATCGCGGACGCCGACTTCCCGGTGGTCGTCGACCCCGTCGTCGTCGCGCAGTCCGGGGACCGCCTGCTCACCGAGCGCGGGGTCGAAGCCGTCCGCGACCGACTGCTCCCGGAAGCGACGCTCGCCACGCCGAACGTCCCCGAGGCCGAACTGCTCGCGGGCGTCGAAATCGAGGACGAGGCAGACCTGCGCGACGCCGCAGCGGCGGTCTGCGACCTCGGCCCCGACGCCGTCCTCCTGACCGGCGGCCACCTCGACGGCGACCCCGTGGACGTCTACGCCGGCGAGACGACCCGGGCGTTCTCCCGCGAGCGCGTCGACACCGACGACACCCACGGCTCGGGCTGCACGCTCTCCGCCGCGATTGCGGCCCGCCTCGCCGCCGGCGACGCCCTCGAAGCGGCCGTCGAGCGCGGCATCGACGCCACGGCGAGCGCCATCGCGTCGGACCTCTCGCTCGGCGCCGGCAGCGGCCCCGTCGACCACGCCGCAATCGCGGACGCGCCCCTGCTCGCCGACGGCGCCCGCGTCGAACCCTCTGGTCCCGTGGGCGGCGAGTACGACGGCGTCCGCGACGCTATCGACGCGGTCGACGACGTCGTCGCCGCGCTCGAACGCGAGTGGCCGCCCGAACTCGTCCCCGAGGTCGGCACGAACGTCGCCGTCGCCCCCGCTGACGCCTCCGGCCCTGAGGACGTGGTCGCCGTCGACGGTCGCCTGCACGCCACGAAACGCGGTGTCCGGGCGACTGGCGGCGTCGCGCCCGGCGCGTCGAGTCACGTCGCGCGCTTCCTGCTCGGCGTGCGCGAGCACGATTCGCGGATTTCCGCGGCCGCGAACGTCCGCTGGAGCGAGGCCCGCGAGGCCGCACTGGCCGAGCGCTGGGACGTCGAGCGCACGGACCGCACCGAGGAACCCGCGAACGCCGCCGGTACGATGGACTGGGCCGCCCGCGAAGCGATGGCCGGCCGCGAGCGCGCGCCCGACGCGGTCGTCGACCACGGCGCGGTCGGCAAGGAAGCGATGATTCGCGTCGTCGCCGCGGACGCGCCCGCGCTCCTGGAGAACCTCAGGACCGTCGCGTCACTCGAACGTGACGCCGACGTCGTGTAGGCCCTCGTTGTGGAGCGCGAGGTCCACGAGCAGCGGCGTCAGCGACTCCACCTCCGCGGCGTTCGCCAGCGGGCCGGCGTCCAGCGCGCGGATGCCGTCGATGCCCTCCGCGAGCGAGACGACGTTCTGCTTGGCGTCCCCGTCGTCGCCCACGACCAGCGTGTCGAGGTCGAGGTCCACGTCGAGGTTCGCCAGCCGGTCGGCCGCGAGGTTCTGGAACGCCCCGACAACAGATACCCCGTCCGGCGCCTTCTCCGCGACGAGCTCGGTGACGCTGCCCGCGCTCGGCGGGTTGTAGTCGAAGCCGCCCTCCCGCTTTTTCATCCCGACCGCCGGCGACACGAGGAGGGCGTCCTCGTCGAGGCGGTCTGCCACCTCCTCTACGAGGTCGGCGACGTGGTACGGCGGCACCGCCAGCACCACGACGTCCGCGCGGTCGGCCGCCATCTCGTTGGCGAACCCCGTGAGCTTCCGGTCGACGCCGCGGCTGTCCAGTTCCGTCTCGTACTCCTCGGCCTTCGAACGGGCTCTCTCGGGGTCTCGCGAGCCGACGACGACGTCGTGCTCGGTGTGGTACGCCCACCGCAGCGCCAGTCCGCCGCCGATATCGCCGGTCCCGCCGAGTAACGCGATTCGCATACCCGCAGTGTCTCCCGGCGTCCGGTTAAGAATTGCGCGCTTACTCGCGTCGCTCGACGGCCGCGGGCAGGTCGTTCACGGAGTCGAGCACGCTGTCCGCGCCCGCGTCCTCGTACTTCCGGCGGCCCTCCGGCCCCGTCAGCCCGCCGGTGAGCACGCCGAACCCGTAGTACGACCGCTCCGGGTCGGCTTCCCGAGCGTTCACCGCGGTCTCGATGTCGTCGAGCGTGTCCCCGACGAACGCCACCGACTCGGCGCCCGTGCGCTCCGCGAGCGCCACCAGCGCGCGCGGGTGGGGTTTGCCCTCCTCCCAGTCGTCCATCGTGAACCGCCGCTCCGCGGACACCTCCAGGCCCACGCGGTCGAGCGCGATTTCGGCCTCCGCTTCGGGTCGACCCGTCAGCACGCAGACCGGGAACTCGCTCGTGAGCGCGTCGACGGTCTCGGGCGTCACGATGACCGGCTCGTCGTTGATGTACCCCGCTTCGTCGGCGAGGTCGGGCTCCCTCCCTTCCAGTTCCTCGTACAGCTCCGCGCCGAGGTACAGCTGCTGGAACACCTCGCGCAGCCGGTCGGGGTCCCACTCCGCCCGCACGCGCTCGACGGCCTCCGGGTCGAGGCTCGCCTCCACGGTCTCCTCCGCGCCCGCGAGCCCGCCGCCGCGTTCGGCTATCTCGTCGGTGAACGCCGCGACGTCGCCGTCGTACCCCTCGCGGCGCGCGAGCACGAACAGCGCCGCGGCGTCCGTCACCTTCCAGTCGTTGTTGAACCCGCCGGCGTCCTTGAACTGCTGGACGGCGGCCTTCTCGATGGTCTCCCCGTAGACGCGCTCGACGGCGTCCACGATGGCGCGCCGGTAGGAGTCCGCCACGTCCACGAGCACGCCGTCGACGTCGAGCACGACCGCGTCAACTTCCATACCGCTCCCGAAGCGGGCCGCCGAAAAGACAGTTACGCGTCCGCCCGGCCGCGCTCCCGAGCGACGAACAGCGTCCCCGACGCCACCGTCCGCCGCTCGACGGGGACCGCCGCCGGGTCGCCGCCCAGCGTCGTGAACAGGCACGCCGCGCCCGCCTCCGCCGCCGCGTCCACGAGCGCTCGCTGGAGTTCCGGCGGGCAGTTCAGCGCGTATATTGCATCGGCGTCCGCGTACACCGACACGTCCGGGTCGGTCACGTCGTCACGCACGAACGCCACGCCCGCGGGGACTTCGCGCTCCTGGATATCTGTCGCCGTCACGCGCTTCCCGCGAGCCGCCAGTTCTGCTGCAACGCCCGTTCGGTTGCCCACGCCGACCTCCACTAGTGTGTCGAACGCCGCCAGCACGTCCGCGATTTTGGGAGGGTTTCCCACGCCGGGATGTTTATGCCTCACGGCGTTTAACGTCATCCCAATGCGGGTCGACATCGTGCCCGTCGGCGACGTTCCTGCGAACGTCAAACGCGAGGCCTCCGCCAGCCTCCGGAGCATCTACGACTGCGACGTCGTCGTCGCACCCGAACAGCCCGTCCCACAGGACGCCTACGACGACGCCCGGAGCCAGTACCGCGCCGCCGAATTCATCGACGTCGCCACGCGCGTCGGCAGCGGCGACAAAACCATCGCGCTCACCCCCGAAGACCTCTTCTACCGCCGTAGGAACTACGTCTTCGGGCTCGCCTACCTCGACGGCCGCGGCTGCGTCGTCTCCACGTACCGCCTCCAGACCTCCAGCGACGGCGGCTTCTCCGAGCGACCGGCCAGCGACGTCTTCGCCGACCGCGTCCGCAAAGAAGTCGTCCACGAACTCGGCCACACCCTCGGCCTCGAACACTGCGACAACAACCGCTGCGCCATGAACTTCTCCCCCACCGTCCGGGAAGTCGACCGCAAAGAACAGCACCTCTGCGGCAGCTGTCAGCGCACGGTCTTCTAAACGCACTTTTTGCGCTGCACGAGGCACGGCTTCGCCGCGCCTCGTTCGGCAAACACTTGCGGAAAAAGCACTCCTCGCTCACTTCGCGCTGACGCACTCCGTTCGCTCGTCGGCCTCCACTCGTTCGCTGCGCTCACTCGTGGAGTGAATCGCGCGGCCTCGCCGCGCGAATGCTCGCTACCGGCTGTTCAACTGCGAGATTGCGTGAAGAAGGAGCGACCGCCCTGCCTCAGGGGAGCAGCGAGGTGAGCACGCTCAGGTCGAACAGCTGACCGTTCCCGCCCCCCGGACTGTCGGGTCGTCCGGGGTCGTCGTTCGTCTCGTTGTCGCTGCCGGTGTTCGCGCCCGGTCCGTCACCGGACGCGCCAGTCGAATTTCCCGTAACGTCACCCGGTCCTGGAGCGTCGGTCTCGTTGCCGCTGGTCGCGTTCTCGACGTCACCGGGGCTGTCCGGGGCTCCCGGACCGCCCGTCTCGTTGCCGTTCCCGGGCGTCGCGGGGGTGTCCGTCGGCGGCCCCATCGTGCTGTTCCCGCCGAACGGCGGGCCAGCAGTCCCGTTCCCCGGCGGACCCGCGATGCTCCGGGCGATGGCCGCCACCTCGGGGCCGGAGAGGTTGCCCGCGGACGTCCGCAGCCGATCGAGGTCCGTCGCGTTCACGCCGCGCTCCGCGAGGTCCTCGTCCGGGATTCCCCGAGCGGTCTCGGCGGTCTCGTTGGTCAGCCCCTGCAGCGTCGAAATCCGGGCCGCCAGCCCCGCCATCTCCGCGCGGTACCGCGACTCGGAGATGTTGCCGTTCTCACGGGCCGTCTCGAGTTCCTGCTTGCGGTCCCGGAGCTCCGCGAGCCGCTGGTCGAGGTTCTCGACCTGGCCGGCGACCACGGACGCCTTCGAGGCGTTCGAGTTCGCCGCCGCGACCCGCAGGCCGAACGCGCGGCGCTCGACCTCGCCCTCGACTTCCGCGGCCTGGACGTCGGCGACGCCGGCGAGCCGCGCGCCGGGTGCTGTCTCCGTCTCGTTGTCGGTCTCGTTCGTCGTGCCGTCCTCCTGCACTACGGTCGACGACTCGGTCGCCGCCGGAGCGTCGCCCACGCCGGCGACTGCCAGCGGCGCGCCGGCGCCGACGACGAGCAGTGCAGTTACGAGCAGTACGGTCGCTCTCATGCTATCCGGCCGTATGGCGTCCCCCGGCTTATACCCGCGGGACCGTGCGGGCGACTTACGGACAGTTAACGCCGATTAAACCGGGTTAAGCGTCTCTCCGCGAGGAAGAGTCAGTTCGTGTGGTAGTACCGCCGTCGCGTTTCTGCTGCTCGTGCACGCACCGTTTCCGGCCTCACTGACGCTCGGCCGCAAAAAACCTGCTCCAAAAAGCCGCGAATGGCGCGTCGGCAGGCTACTCTGTGGTGTAGTAGTACTCGCCGTCGCGTTTCTGTTGTTTGTCGAGCTGGCTGCCGGGCTTGTTGATGCGCGGGCGACCGAGGTTCTCGTCGCGGCGGAACGTGACGTCGAGGTTCGCGAGGAACTCGTTCATCCCCGAGCGCATCGGCTGTGGCGTGGACGCCCGGCCGTGCTCGGCGGGCTCGCCGTCGAACACCATCAGCCGGTCGCTCACGAGGTCGATCATGTAGATGTCGTGGTCGATGACCATCACGGTGGTTTCGCGGTTCTCCGCGTACCGCCGGATGGCCCGCGTCGCGAGCACGCGCTGCTCGACGTCGAGGTGCGCGCTCGGCTCGTCCAGCAGGTAGAGGTCGGCGTCCTTCGAGAGCGTCGCGGCGATGGCGACGCGCTGGCGCTCGCCGCCCGAGAGGTCCGTGAGGTTCTGTTCGAGGATGGGGTCGAGCTGGAGCGGGTCGCCGATTTCGGTCTTCCAGTAGCTGGAGCCGAAGTCGTCCGTGATCGAGGAGAGGAACGCGTCCACGCGGATGTGCTGGTCGGCCTCGACGTACTGGGGCTTGTACGCGATGTCCAGCCCGATGTCGAGGTCGGCACCCGCCTCGCCATCGACCGACGTCGGGTCGAGGTCACCCGCCAGCAGCTGGGCGAACGTGGACTTCCCGATGCCGTTCGGGCCGACCACGCCCAGCACCTCGTTGCGGTTGATGTCGCCGCCGTCGACGGTGAGTGTGAACTCGCCCTCGCCGTAGGACTTCGTGAGGTCGGGGTAGGAGACCAGCGTCTCCGCTTTCGAGGTCTCCCGCGGCGCGTGCTCCTCGAAGGTGATGGCCTCCGGCCGGATGCGCATGTTCTCGTTGTCGAGGTACCCCTTCAGGTACTCGTTGATGCCGTTGCGCACCGACTTGGGCGGCGTGACGACGCCGTACACGGAGGGCTCACCGTACGCGACGTGGATGGAGTCCGCGAGCAGGTCCAGCACCGCGAGGTCGTGCTCGACGACGAGCACGGCCTTGTCCTCCTCCTCGGCGAGCTCGCGGACGATGCGCGCCGCGGTGACGCGCTGGCCGATGTCGAGGTACGGCGTGAGCTCGTCCACGAAGTAGAAGTCCGCGTCGCGGGCGAGCGTCGCCGCGAGCGCGACCCGCTGGAGCTCGCCGCCGGACAGCGAGTCGATGGACTGGTCGATGACCGGGCGGATCGACAGCCGGTCGACGAGGTCGTCGAGGACGTCGCGCTCGTCCGTGCGTTCGAGCAGCTCGCGGGTGGTGCCGTCGAACTGGTCGGGGATCTGGTCGACGTACTGGGGTTTCCGGGCGACACTGACGTCGCCGGCGCGCACCGATTCGAGGTAGTCTTGGAGTTCGGTGCCGCGGTACTCGTCGACGACCTCGTCCCAGCCCGGCGCGTCGTCGTGGCGGCCGAGGTTCGGCGTGATTTCGCCGGCGAGAATCTTCACCGCGGTGGACTTCCCGATGCCGTTCGGGCCGAGCAGCCCCGTCACCTTCCCGGACTCCGGGACCGGCAGACCGTACAGCGAGAACGCGTTCTCGCCGTACCGGTGGGTGGGCTCGTCGTCGAGCTCCTGCGGGAGGTTGATGATCTCGATGGCGTCGAACGGGCACTTCTCGACGCAGATGCCGCAGGTCTCGCCCAGACAGATCTCCTCGCTGATGCGGACCTGGTCGGGGTCGCCGTCCTCGGCGTCCTCGCCGCGCAGCGTGATGCACTCCTTGCCCGTGCGGTTCGGCGGGCAGTAGTTCGAGCACTCGTAGTTGCAGCGGTCGGGCTGGCACCTGTCGAGGTCGACGACCGCGATGCTGTCGTCGGCCATCGTCAGAACGTGATGCCCTCGGAGAGCAGTACAGCCCACGTGATGAACCAGAGGGCGAACGACATGAAGCCGACGTAGAGGTGGTCTTTCGCGGAGAACTCGGCGATGTCGACGCCGGCCACGCGCATCAGCCCGAGCTCGACGGCGACCACCGCGAGCAACACGAGCAGCCCCGTGCGGCTGGTCGCGTCGCTGACGACCGCCTCCGAGGCGAACGCCGCGGCGACGCCGCCCAGAGTGGCGATTGTGGTCACCTTCAGGCTGCGCCGGTGGGCAGCCGTCGGGTCCGCAGTCTCTGTCATACACGCTCCTCCGTGTGCCGCGCTCAAAAGGCGTTCGCTTGCCGGGAGCCGCGGTTTCGCCGGTGCGACTCCGTCGGTCGGCCCGCGCCCCGTCATAACGCCCCTGGGTGCGCAAGGCGCCGACGTTTCCCCGTTTGGCCGCTATCGCACGGTATGGCGACACTCGGCAAGTCAGCGAGCAGAGCGAGCACCGTCTCGACGATCATCGACGCCGCGATGTCGTTCCGCCGCGGGAAGCGCAAGCGCGGCCTGCTGTTGCTCGGCGCGGCCGCGCTCTCCCGACGCGTTCCCGGCCTCGGCACGCTCGCGTCGATTTTGGTCCGCGTGAGCCGCCGCTTCCGGTAACGACCGGAAGCGTCCACACTGTCCTGCAATCCTCCGTCACGCGACACTTCTCCCGACCCCGGCTGGTGAGCGACGGTACCGACAGAACCCCAGCTCAGGGCCGTTAGGAACTGGCTACTAAACCGCCGGTGTGCGCACGGTGAGGGTAATGTCAGCCGGAGGCGAAGAATCGATGGCCGGACCGGAGGGGGAGCCGTGAAGGTCCTGTTCGACGTCACGCACCCGTCGCTGGTCCACCTCTTCGACGCGCCGATGCGCGCGCTCGCCGACCGCGGGCACCGAATCGCGGTGGCGGCCCGCGAGAAGGACGTCACCACCGACCTGCTGGACGCCGCCGGCGTCCCGTACGCGGTGGCGTCGCGGGCGGGCGCCGGCCCGCTCTCCCGGCTCGCGGAGCTCGCCGAGCGCGAACTCGGCCTGCTGCGGGTCGCCCGGCGGTTCGGCCCGGACGTCGTCGTCAGCCAGGTCGACCCCGCGGCCGTCCACGCCGCGCGCCTCGTCGGCGCGCGCTCGGTCGTCTTCGACGACAGCGAGCCCGCGCGCCTCGCCGCCAGCGTTACCCACCCGCTCGCGGACGTAGTCTGTACGCCCGCGGGCTTCCACCGCGACGTCCCGAACCAGCGCCGCTACGACGGTTTCCACGAACTCGCGTACCTCCACCCGGAGCGGTTCACGCCGGACGCGGACGCGCTCCGCGAGGCGGGCGTCGACCCCGACGAGACGTACGCAGTCGTACGCTTCGTCTCGTGGGACGCCCACCACGACGTCGGCCGCGAGGGGTTCTCGGCCGCCGGCAAGCGGCGCCTCGTGGACGAACTCGACGAGCACGCGACGGTCTACGTCTCCTGCGAGGGCGCTCCGCCCGATCCGGACGCGGAGCCGCTACCGGTGCCGCCCGAGCGCGTCCACGACCTGCTCGCGTTCGCGGACGTGTACGTCGGCGACTCCCAGACGATGGCGACGGAGGCCGCCGTTCTCGGGACGCCCGCCGTCCGGTCGAACTCCTTCGCGGGCGACGGCGACATGAGCAACTTCGCCGAACTGGAGGGCGAGTACGGCCTCCTGTCGTCGTTCGCGGACGAGGACGCCGCCATCGACCGCGCCGTCGAGTACGCCCGGGAGCCGCCCCGCGAGACGATGGCACAGCGGCGCGAGCGCCTCCTCGAAGACAAGGTCGACGTGGCGGCGTTCGTCGTCGACGTCGTGGAGGGTGCGGCGTGAACGTCTGGTCCGTCGTCGGCGTCCGCCCGGAGTTCGTGATGGCGACGCCGGTGTCCCGCGAACTCGCCACGGCCGGCCACGCGACGACGCTCGTCCACACCGGCCAGCACCACGACGACGCGCTCTCGACGGTGTTCTTCGAGGAGCTCGCGCTCCCGACGCCCGACCACTACCTCGGCATCGGGTCGGCGTCCCGCGGCGAGCAGGTCGCGCGCGCCGTCGAGCGCCTCACGCCGATTCTCGCGGACGCCGAACCCGACGCCGTGGTCGTCTACGGGGACACCACGTCGACGCTTGCGGGCGCGTTCGCCGCCGTCACCACGAACACGCCGCTCGTGCACGTCGAGGCGGGCCTGCGCAGCGGCGACTGGCGGATGTCCGAGGAGCGAACGCGCGTGCTCGTCGACCACCTCGCAGACCTCCGGTTCGCGCCCACGCGGGACGCCGCGGACACGCTCGCCGAGGAGGGCGTGACGCGCGGTGTTCACCGCGCGGGTGACGTCCGAGGCGACGCCGTTGCGATGGCCCGCGACCTCGCGCCGACCGACGTCCCCGACGTCCCCGAGGAGTACGTGCTCGCCACCGTCCACCGCGCCAGAACGACGGACGACGAGCCGACGCTGCGCGGCGTTCTCGCCGGGCTCGCCGACGTCCGTCCGCCCGTCGTCCTGCCGATACATCCGCGGACCGCCGACCGGCTGCGCGCGTTCGGGCGCTACGACTGGGCGGCCGAGCGCGTGACGCTCGTCGAACCCACAGGGTACGCGGCGTTCCTCGCGCTGCTCGAAGACGCCGCCGCGGTCGCCACCGACTCCGGCGGCATCCAGCGCGAGGCCGCCTACCTCGGGACGCCGTGTGTGACGCTGCGCGAGACGACGGAGTGGGCGGGCACGGTCCGCAGCGGGGACAACGTGCTCGCCGGCACCGACCCGGAAGCGATCACGGCGGCCGTCGACGCGGCGGCCGCCGACCGCGCCCGCGACGCCGACCCGCCGACGGGCGCCGCCGTCGACATCGTCGCGACGCTGGAGCGGTGGGTGAGTGACGCGCCGAGCGCGGACGCACACGCAGCGGGGGGTGTCCGGTGATGCGCGTGCTCAACCTCGTGCCGAGCGAGGACGCCTCCGCGTACCGGGGACAGGTGCGCGCGCTCCGCGAGCGCGGCGTCGACTGCGCGACGCTCGCCGTCCCGGGCGCCCACGTTCCGGGCGAGTGTTCGCGGTCCGCGCTTGACTACCTCGTCCACTTCGGGCAGACGCTGCGCGCGGCCAGAACCGACTTCGACGTCGTGCACGCGAACCAGGGCGTCGTCGCGCCGACCGCGCTCGCGGCCGTCGGCCTCCCGACCGTCGTCTCGCTGTGGGGGACGGACCTCTACGGGCCGCTCAGACCGGTGAGCCGGCGGTGTGCGCGGCTCGCCGACGCGACCGTCGTGATGTCCGAGGCGATGGCCGACGCGCTCGACGCGGACTGCCGAGTCGTCCCGCACGGCGTCGACACCGAGAAATTCCGGCCGGAGCCCCGGACCGACGCCCGCGAGAAACTGGGCTGGGGAGGCGGCCGCCGCGTGCTGTTCCCGTACTCGCCGACGCGCGAGGAGAAGAACTACCCGCGGGCCGAGCGCGTCGTCGACGCCGCCCGCGACCGCCTCGACGCCGAGGTCGAACTGCACACCGTCACGGGCGTCCCGCACGACGAGATGCCGACGTACATGAACGCCGCCGACGCGCTCCTCCTGACGTCCGACCACGAGGGGTCGCCGAACGCCGTAAAGGAAGCGCTCGCGTGCGACCTCCCCGTCGTCGCGACGGACGTCGGCGACGTGTCCGAGCGCCTCGACGGCGTCAGCCCGTCCGCCGTCGCCGCGACCGACGACGGCCTCGCCGACGCGCTCGCCGACGTCCTCGCGAGCGGCGAGCGCTCGAACGGCCGCCAGCACGTCGAGAAACTCGACCGCGACTGGACCGCCCGCGAACTCGAAGCGGTCTACCGGACTGCGCTCGGGAACGCGTAGCCGCTGCACCCCCTACCTCGTCCTTACTCGCGGGGCGTGCTCGGACCGCCGCGTAAGGTCTGCATACCAAAGCACGCGACGCCCCTCGCGGGAGTCATGGACACGCCCATCGACCGGCGGCGCTTCGTCCGCCTCGCGGGAGCCGGGTTCGCCGTCGCGCTCGCGGGCTGTACGGGCGGCGACGGGGACGCGGTGACGACGCAGCCGACCCAGACGACCACCGAGCTCGCCGCTACCACGGAGGAGCCGACGCAGGCCGCCGAGGAGGCGACCGAGGAAACCACCGGGGAAGCGACCGAAGACGGCGAGGAATCGACTACGGAGGGCGGCCCGGGGTACGTCCGAGCGGCGCACGCGTCCCCGGACGCGCCCGCTGTCGACGTCTACGTGAACGACGCGCTCGCGTTCGAGGAGGCGTCGTACGCGTCCGTGACGCCGTACGCCAAGCTACCGCCCGACGACTACGACGTCCGCGTCACGGCCGCGGGCGACGAGAGCACCGTCGTCTTCGAGGACACCGTCGCCGTCGCGTCGGGCTACCAGACGGCGATGGCGTACGGCGAAGCCGCCGACCCGGGAGGAGAGACGGGGCTCACGGTGGGCGTCTTCGCCGACGACGCCGAGCAGCCCGGCGGCGAGGAGGCGCTCGTGCGCGTGTTCAACGGGGCGCCGGACGCGTCGACGCTGACTGCGGCCGTCGAGGACGGGGGGAACGCGCTCGTCGACGGCGCGGCGTTCGGCGAGCCGACCGACTACGTCGCCGTCTCGCCGGGGTCGTACGCCCTGAGCGTGCGGTCAGGCTCCGGGGACACTGCCGGGCCGTTCGACGTGACTTTCGAGGGCGGGGCCGCGTACTCCGTGCTCGCGCTCGGGTACGTGGACGCGTCCGGCGACCAGCCAGCGCTCGAACTCGTGACGGTCGCAGACGGCGGTGGTTCGACGTGAGCAGCGTCCCGTGGTCCCGGAAGACGGCCGGAAGCGGACGGAGCGGTCGCATCGTGCGAGATACCCCCGCGGTTTTAAGCGCGTGGAGTGTTTCGAAACGTAACGATGGCTGAAGACGACAGTGTGCTGGAGGACCTCCCACCGAGCGCCAAGCTCGTCTACAAGGTACTCGAGTACGACGGCCCCCTCACGCAGAAGCGAATCGTCGAGGAAACGATGCTCTCCGCCCGAACCGTCCGGTACGCGCTCGAACGCCTGGAGGACCGCGGCGTCGTCGACGAGGACATCTACTTCGCCGACGCCCGCCAGAGCCTCTACCAGCTGACCGCCGACGGCGAAAGCGAGGACGCCCCCGCGGACGCCGACGCGGAAGCAGCCTGAACCTCTCCTCTGGACTCTCTCGCGCCCCGTAGCTACTGGTTCGGGACGACCGAGATCATCCGCTCGTGGTCGATGGCGCGCTCCAACTCCTCCGCGATGGCCGAGCCCCGAGAGACCTGGATGTCGCCGCCGCGGCCGACCGTCGCCGTGAACAGGTACTCGCCGTCGGCCTGCACCTCGACGGTCTCGCCCGCGTTCTCGCCGTCCAGCGGC
>SDGW01000796.1_pt1 | contig 13109 bp, 11 predicted proteins | sample 2873831 | NCBI WGS metagenome assembly SDGW01 (sample SAMN08132700, study PRJNA421101) | hypersaline lake metagenome | isolation source: celular fraction 0.22 microns magnesium sulfate-rich crust from ephemeral... | place: Spain: Penahueca Lagoon, Toledo | collected 2011-07
ATCGGCCCCAACTAATTAACGATCATCTAGAAAAGAACCGCAGTAATTACTGCGGTTCTTTTCACGGATTAAAACCTTTTTCCTAGTCTTTCTGCTTGTTTTAGGTTATAATTAAAATATAATTAATTTCCTTTTAAATTTTGTTTAGTCGCTCTATGAAGGGCAGACGGAGTTATTAGCAATCAAAGGCGTTCTCTTGGAACGATTTTATTCAAGACATAGGTATGTCTTCTAAAAATCGTTTTAAGAGAGCGTCTTTTTTATATATAAATTTATAAAAGAAGAGAGTGAAATATATGTCCAAAGAGGTAAAACTCGAAGATATATTAAAACCAACAGAGAAAATGAAAGTGGCCGAGTTAAAAGAAACAATGAATGAAGCTCCAAACAAAAAAGAGGTTGATGGCCTTGCCGTAGAAATCTATGCGATCTATGATGGAGCGCTGCAACGGACTTTAGGAGAATAATGTTGATGATCTAATGGGGCTGTTATAAAATGAACCTATATCATTTTTTTAATTGCTCTAATGAGCCTGATCTCGAAGTTTTAAATCCTATGGATGGCATTAATTCCTTGGAAGAAGTCTGTCTTATAACTGCAGAATGAAGTATTATCAGAGCTATAATAAACATAGGTCTGCTTTTTTGTATTTAAAAATCTACTTAACTGGAGGAGACTAATGAAGATTGAGATGGATCATCCAATTCACACGGGGAAATTAGAAGTGTATTTATGGGAAGAGGAAGAGGGCCATGTTCTTGTGACCATTCCGGAGGAATCATTTTCTCTAATGACCGATAATGGGAAAATGGACTGGCATTACAGTAACCTGTTTGCAGACTCGGAAGCGAGAAAACAAGTAGGAGAAATAATAGAAAAGTCGATCGCTGGAATGTGATAAAACACATGCGGAGGATATTGATTAACAATCAGTAAATATGGTCTTACCAGTAGAGCTATGCAAATTATAGGTCTGCTTTTTAGTAGGTAAGAACAATGACACGAAGGAATCCATGAAAAACGCTGTTTAGCGTATAATGGGTTCCTTTTTTATTTCAAGATGACAGCTGTTTTGCTTAGCTGGTGAAGCAGGTCATCGGTTTAGAGGTAAGACTCTATAAAATTTATAAAGCTTTTTGATGGTAGTTACTCTTGCTTTGGGGATCAGCAGTGTGGCATGAACACTGCAATATGATGCTCCTTACCATTTTGGTGGTGAGTTGAGCAGGCTTTAGGCTTTAATTCTATTCATGTGATCAGGAAACAACTTTAGGCGGATGTCCATATGGTGATGCAGCCAAAAAAAACGAAGTTTTGGATGCGTCACCTTATGGACATCTAAAATCAGGGAACGAATCTGTTGCTTTGGGAACGATTTTGTTACCTTTAGATGATTCACGGGGGTGGAGTGATGGGGAAACGTAACATTAAAAATCAAGTTGATCGAGCTTTAAAGAAGATTAATAAAATTGGAGAATCTAAAAAATCTCTTCGAGATGATAAAAAAGAAACGGGTATTCATTCTACAACCCAAGTGAAACATGCCTATTCTACAAGTATGCAGTTTGTAAAATGGGCGAAGAAAGAACGGGGCCTCAAAGATATATATAAGCTTAAACGCTCCCATTATCGAGATTATATTTCTTATAAGGCCGATCAAGATGTTTCAAAAGATCATTTAATTAACATTGAAACGAATTTACGTTTGCTATTTAAAGGTATGAATGAATTTTCTAAAGACCAAGGCTTCAGAGAGCGAGACTGGGTGCCTAAGGAACGGCTTATACAAAGCTCTGAGCGCTCACCTGGGCGTGATCGTTCTTACTCAAGGGATGAAGTCCATAAAATACGAGAAAACCTCCCAGAAGGCTCTAAAACAGCTATAGATTTACAGAATGCTTTTGGTCTAAGGTTGCGAGAAGTTACGAATATGAAAGTAGCGCACATCGTTGAAAAAGATGGACGAATCTATTTTCAAGCTTCAGAAAATAAGAACGCTTTGAACTCTGCGAAAGGGGTAACGAAAGCTGGTAGAGGTCGCATAACTCCTTGTTTGCCTCAATATGAGCAACGAGTAAGAGAAATCGCGTCCGGAAAGGAGGATGACCAGTTCCTGTCATCTAAGTATAATACCGTGAAAAGTGCTTACAATCGAGCTGCACAAAAAGCCGAGATTTCTAATTATACGGGATCGCACGGATTTCGCCATAGCTTTGCTAGAGAGAGACTAGAATCCTATTTGAAGGACAATAGCATTTTGGATAAGGGGAAGTCTATGATTGATCGCATGGTTCAAAATTATGATAACGGCAATCGTAAAGATACAGGTGTATCTCAAGTTGAGCGAGGACTATATAAAGAAGTGAACCGATGTATTGATCAAGTTCATGGAGAACTAGGTCATGGCAAAGGACGAATAGATTTAGTTGCTGTTTATATGCGTTAAACATGAGAAAAGTAATTTGACTGGGGTATGACGAGAAAATAGTTGATATTAACTAAGTACCCACGAACAATTAATTTAAAAAATACAAAGAATTTAATTGATAAAAGGATAAGAAAAAAAGAAGTGGAAGAGATCAGGAATAGATATAAGAATTTAATCCATTTTACAGTATAAAACCTAAATCTCCTTAAGTGACATTTTTCTATTAATTTCTCTCTCATAAGTGAGAGTATTGTAAAAGTTTGATAGAATATTAGACATAAAGAAAACTTCCTCTCAGGTTGGCCGCCAGAAGGAAGTCTTCAAAAAATGTGGAAGGACTGCGCCTTCGCTATATTGGGTAAAGTGTACCCTTTTTTATAAATTTATATTCTTATAATAGCATAAGGTGTTGTCCCGTTTCCACTATGGAAGGGGGCAAAATCGTGGGAAATTTGTTAAAGACGACCAAGGATCATCAAGAAACACATATAGATAGCTGGCAAGATTGCTACATATCTGATACTAAAAAAACCGGATTCGTTTGTACGTTTCATTTAGCCACCAAACAACACCGTTTCTTCGGGCTGAACGACCTAGAGCACTTAATGAAAGAGGCTTATAAAAAACAAAAGGACGTATATTTAAGTCTAAATGCTTTTGAATACGGTTCTCGAAAAATAGAATCTTTAAAACAAATACGTAATATAGGTGTAGACCTTGATTGTTACAAATTAGGGCTATCTGTCGAAGAGACTATTGAAATCGTAAAATCAAAAATATTCAGAATGGAAATTCCAGAACCCAATGTATTGATAAGATCTGGACGAGGTGTGCAGCTGATATATGCAATTCTTGGTGGAGCTTCTCCTGATGTATCATTTCTCTCCAAGTATATAACAGGACAATTTATAGCGGAACTACAAGAAGTTGGAGCTGATACCAGCGCAACAGATGTGACACGAATATTCAGGCTCCCCTATAGCATTAATAGCCGAAATGGCCAACAAGTCAAAGCTGAGGTTTGGAAACATGAAGAGTATGACCTCCAAGTATTGTATAGCTATTGCACGCCATTAGAGAGGCGAAGAAAGCCACACAAAAAGCGAAGAGGGAACATATCTATATTCCAACCGAAGCCAGGAACGCGAACACTATATAGCCTAAATACAGCCCGTAAGAATGATTTAGATAAGCTAGTGGAACTACGCCAAGGTAATATCGAAAAACGTAATGTTATGACATACATATACGCTTACACAACAGCTCTGAACCTTAAAAACAAGAAATCTACCATTGAATTTGCTTTGCATCTTAATGATAGGTTTGCAGATCCGCAGAAATCATCTGAGGTAAAACGAACAGCCGGTAATGCTTATGATGATGCCATGACATTCTTCACAGAGCTTGAGAAACGCGATTTTGTGATGTGGTATCAAAGCATGGATGGAATTAAACGACCTATGAAGAATGAAAAAGTTATTAAAGAGCTGGATATAACACCTGATGAAATAAAGCAACTAGAAACGATTATAAATAGCGAAGAAAAACAAATGAGAAATACATCCTATCAGCGTAACAAACGTCGAACAAACGGTGTACTAGAACGAGAAAAATATATAGAAGAACAGCAGAGTAAAACAGAAAAACAAATAAAGAAGCTTAAGGAATTAATAACAGAAAAACCTAAAGCAACACAAAAGGAATTAGCAATCGATTTAGGTGTTTCAACACGCCATATAAGACGTTTAAAGAATCACATATAAAAAGGGGACATGGTGTGTCAGCTTAAACCTTATGTTAATTGGATAAATAAAAAAACCAGGACTTAAGAGGAACAGGATTATCCTTTATTGTTCATGGTTTTTTTATTATGCTTGTGTATATGGAAGTGTAACCACTTGCGCTAACACACGTGGTTACATCTGTACATATGAAAGTTCTTTAAAGGTATTAAGTGTTTTATATAGAAATAAGAATTTGGAGGTGTTTTTATGGCGATAACAATTAGTTATGGGATACAGAAAGGTGGTGTAGGGAAAACTACAGCGACCGCTATTTCAAGTTATTTGTTGTCTCAAGATTATAAGGTTTTAGCTGTAGATTTTGATTCGCAAGGGAATTTAACATCTTTTTTATCGCAACGGAATATTTATGATTTTACTGATCGTAATATTTTACAAGCTTTAAAAGAAAAAGATCCATATCCTTACATATATGAAGTGAGTGATACATTACATTTACTACCTGCTGAAGATTACTTATCAATCCTTCCGAGGTACCTTTATCGTGACTACAGGGGCCATCCATCATATTTATTAAAGGAAACATTGGAAATGGTTCATGATAAATATGATTATATTCTAATTGATCTTCCACCAAACCTTGGTGATCATACTGTGAATGGTTTAACAGCTTCAGATTATTCTGTTATTTTATTACAGTCCGAGCCATTTTGTTATGATGCTTTAACAAGGTATATTGAATTTTTAGAAGGTGTCCGTAACAATACAAATCCTGACTTGTTATTTGCAGGAATTCTTACATCAATGCTAGATTCACGGGCAACTATAGATACATCTATTTTAAATCAGGCGAGAGAAGAATATGAAGATGCTGTATTTGATTCTATAATACGAAGGAGAGCAAAAATAAAAGAGTTTACAATTTCAGGGATAACTAATAAAACTAAACAAGATCGAGAGGCATTAGAACCTTATATTCAATTTGTAGAGGAGTTGAAAAACCGATGTCAAAACTAGATCAGATGAACAAAAGAGTTAAAGAAAGGTCTGAAAATAGCAAAGGAAAAGGAGTTAATAAAAAAGCGCACAATGAACTATTTGAAGAGAATAGTAGAACCAAAAACACTTCCGTTTACGGAAGTGTAAGTGAAACCGAAGATGTAAACCTATCTGAAGTTGCGAATAATATAGCTAAAAAAAATAAAAAGAAAAAAGTAGAGAAATTTGAAGATAAGCACTCAAAACAAACTTATTGGATTAGGCATGATGTATTAAAAGCTTTAAACCAAATAGCCACTAACCGCGGAGATAAGACTAAAATTGTAAACCAAGCATTAATAGAATATTTTATTAATCATCAGGATGATGAGGAATAAGCGATAGAGTTTTTATTTCAAAATATAGCTATGCATTATTTATAGAAAAAGAGTAAGTGGAGAGGTGTTAGTGTTGTTAAGTTGGAATGAAATTCGGTCTAGGGCTGTGGCTTTTTCGAAGGAGTGGGAAGATGCGTCTAATGAGAGTGCGGATGCAAAATCTTTTTGGGATGCATTTTTTTATGTATTTGGTATTAGTCGTAAGAGAGTTGCCAGTTTTGAGCAAAGTGTAAAGAAAGCTGGAGGGGAACAGGGATTTGTTGATTTACTTTGGAAGGGATTATTACTTGTAGAGCATAAATCGCGAGGTAAAGACTTAGATAAGGCTTATGATCAGGCGCGTGATTATTTTCCAGGATTGAAAGAGTCAGAATTGCCCAGATATATAATTGTTTCTGATTTTGAGCATTTTGTGCTTTATGATCTTGAAGAAGGCGGTGAACGTAGGTTTACGTTGAAGCAGTTTCCTGATCATATTGAGTTATTTGGTTTTATTGCAGGTTATCAGAAACAGGAGATTAAAGAGCAGGACCCCGTAAACATTGAAGCTGCAGAACAGATGGGGCAATTACATGATAAATTAAAAGAGATTGGATATGACGGTCATGAACTAGAAGTATTTCTTGTTCGCTTGTTGTTCTGTTTGTTTGCGGATGATACAGGGATTTTTGAAAAGGATATTTTTAAGGATTACATAGAGCAGGAAACAAGTGAAGATGGGCATGATTTAGGACTTCATTTATCAGGTATTTTTGATGTTCTTAACACTCCAGAAAATGAGAGAATGAAAAACCTTAATGAACGCTTGAATGACTTTCCTTACGTGAATGGGAAACTTTTTGAGAAACGGATTGCACCGGCTTCTTTTGACTCAGAAATGAAGTCCTTACTTTTAGAAAGTTCTGCGTTAGATTGGGGACAGATATCTCCAGCGGTTTTTGGTTCATTGTTTCAAAGTGTTATGGATAAAGAGCAGCGTCGAGAATTGGGAGCACATTACACAACCGAAGAAAATATTTTAAAAGTTATCAAACCCCTATTTATGGATGATTTATGGGAAGAATTTGAAAGACTTAAAAATATGAAGACTCAAAGAGATAAGCGTCTTGAAGAATTTCATAATAAACTTGCTGATCTAAAGTTTTTAGATCCTGCTTGTGGATGTGGGAATTTTTTGATTATAGCTTATCGAGAGTTAAGGTTATTAGAGATAGAAGTTATTAGGGAATTATTAAGAGGAAGAATGTTACTTAATATAGAAATATGGGTTCGATTAGATGTAGATCAATTTTATGGTATTGAGATTGATGATTTTGCTTCCCAAATTGCTCAAGTTGCTTTGTGGTTAATGGATCATCAAATGAATAGACAGGTAAGTGAAGAATTTGGTGAATATTTAGTTCGACTTCCTCTAACTAAAAAGCCGAACATTGTCCATGGCAATGCATTACAATTGAATTGGGAAAGTGTGGTAGCAAAGACTGAATTAAATTATATCTTGGGTAACCCTCCTTTTGGAGGAGCAAGAACTATGCAAAAGCATCAAAAAGAAGATTTGAAGAAAGTATCTGTAGATATTAAAAAGGTTGGAGCACTTGATTTTGTAGCTGGTTGGTATATTAAAGCCGCCGAATATATGAGATTCACTAATATAAAAGGTGGACTTGTTTCTACAAATTCTATTACTCAGGGTGAACAAGCTTTTGTTTTATGGAAATATCTTATGTATGAAAAGGATGTTGAAATTAATTTTGCACATCAAACGTTTAAATGGAGCAGTGAAGCGAAAGGGAAGGCTGGTGTTTATTGTGTAATTATTGGTTTTAGTTGTATTAAAGATTTACCTAAGACGATATTCTCTTATTCAGATGTAAAAGGAGAGCCAACTGTCAGGAAAGTTAAGCATATTAATAATTACCTGTTAGATGCACCTACAATATTTATAGAGAAGAGAACTTCGCCTATATGTGATGTTCCCAAAATGCTTAAGGGAAGTACACCAATTGATAAAGGGAATTTTTTGTTTAACAAAGAGGAAATGATTGAATTTATAAATAAGGAACCGAATTCCGAAAAGTATTTCAAAGAATTCTATGGTGGAGATGAATTAATTCAAGGTACTCCTCGTTACGTTTTATATTTAAAGAATTGTCCGCCACAAGAATTGCGGGGAATGCCGTTAGTTCGTGAAAGGGTTGAAAATGTAAGGGAAGAAAGAGCTAAGAGTAAACGTTCTTCTACACAGAAGTTAGCTGACTATCCAACTTGGTTTGCCGAAGATAGAGTTATTTTCGGAAGCCCAATATTAGCGATTCCGGAAGTTTCTTCGGAAACTCGAGATATCATACCAGTAGCTTTTTTAAAAGAAGGAGTCGTTTGTAGCAATAAAGTTTTTCAGATAGAAGGGGAAGATATTTTTTATTTTGGACTTCTTAACTCTGCTATGCATATGGCTTGGGTAAATGTAGTATGCGGGAGGTTAGAGAGTAGGTATAGTTATTCTAATACACTGGTTTATAATAACTTCATGTTTCCAGGGATGACTAAGAAACAAAAAGAAAATATAGAAATAAAAGCTAAAAAAATTCTAGAAGTTCGCTCAAAATATAAAGAAAGTAACCTTGCTGATTTGTATGATAGGATAGCTATGCCACCAGATCTTCTAAAAGCGCATAGGGAGTTAGACCAATCTGTAGACAAGGCATATGGGAAGAAATTTAAAACAGATGAAGAGCGTGTTGCTCATTTATTTAAACTATATCAAGAAAAAACAAATATATAAGAGAGTTTTTCTTTCTAGTTTTTAATAGTAATTATCATAATAATTAAAGATCCGAACTATTTCGAAATCTCAATGATCAAGAGGGGTTATGAATTGTAGTTCGGATTTTCTTTTTACATTTTCAAAAGTCTTTAGGTGAGAGGGGGATAACTTTAATAAGTTTGTATTAGACGTGTTATTGATCTTAAGGTAGTTCCGGTTTATTTTTTAATTCATCATAAATAACCAATGTAGCGTCATTGGACCTGTTCACTACATGAACATTTTCTCGATCTCCATTAAAACTGTTAAATAAATGAACATTTATTTGATACAGAGGAGTATTATCTTCCCTGATTAACTGCAATACATAGATTTTTTTGAGAAAATCGGAACCCGTAAACTCCGTAGTTATTTTGATACTACCTTTAAAGTCCACAAACTTTATAAACTCCCTCACCGATTCCATGCATTTTTGCGTAAATTCTTCTTCTAGCTCTTTAAAGTTCATTGATACTCCTCCCCTGAAAATTATGGGCACAGATTAGAGTCTCTTTCGTTTCCTCCCTCAAATTGTCATTACTCATGATTCCCCTCCAAAATAAAACGAGCGCTCGTACTTATTGTATAAGGGGCAGTATTACTTTAAAAGCAAAAAATAAAAAATTGCATGTTTAAGTAAATTAAAAGGATTCAGGTTTGAATAGAAAGAAAAAACAGAGAATACGGGAGGTGTTGATACATATGTACTATCTAACTGAAGTATCCATTAGAGAATATATCGATTTTGTTAGAGCAAATGAGCAGTTTTTCGAAGATGGATCAGGCAATGCCATATTTCTGAATGGACTTAGAGAAATAAAAAAGAAAGGTACACATGACGAAAATTATTCGGATGCAGAAGTAGAAAACGATATAAAGTACCTAGTGGAACAATCTTTTTCTCCTAGATAAAAAAGAGTTGCGGTAACCAAACTATAGTAAGGCGGGAGAAGGAGACAATAAAACAACTGTTAATATGTAGAAAAATGTCGAATTTGTTGACAGTTATTGCTAAGCGGGTATAGTATGAATGTAAGAGTACGAATATGAGTTGTTGTTAATACCCTATTTATGCACTAAACATCGTTGCGTTTTTCGTGCTGGCCGGACGTATCGTACTCTTGTGTATAGAGTAGCAACGACCCATGTTTGAAAAAGTGAACGTAAAAAAAAAGAACCGAGGGGTGAGAGCCTTGGTTCTTTTTTTTGGGGTTTTTTATATACTAATAAAGGAAACATGTATATTACATTAGTTTGTTACCCATGCTTTAAATATTAAGAAAGCGCTCTTTCCAGCTATTACGTCACAGAGCCCTGTAAGAGTGATCTGATAAAGTGAGAGAGGATCATCTTATTCTGGTATTAGCAGAGCGCAGTCTTAATTTGAGCTGCAGTGTCCGTGTTGAGTATTACAGGTCACGAAAGAAAAAGACCCACAACAAATGCAACGTCTTGCCGACTCTGAGTACCCAATCCCACAGTCGTATAAGACGAGTTTTGTTTTGCGTGAGTTTCTTTCGTGCCCATTTAACCATGTTGTTCCAAGACATGGGCAACGACCTCCTTAAAAAAGTGAACTTTAGGAGTGACGTTTTGGGCTTATTAATAGATTATATCATCTATTAAACCGGTACAAGAGAAAAAAAGGAACATTTTCCCTTTAAAAAGAAGCTTACATTAAGCTTCTTTTTTGATTTATTGTTATCGCTTGGTTATCTTTCTGAGTAACCACTGTCTAAAGTGCCTAATTTCTAAATGAAATTCGATAGGTATATGTACTGTACTAATATTATATTAAAAACACTAATGAAACATAATCATCATTATGTTGCGTTCGTCCATCTGCCTGTACACAACCAAACCCCTTGGCACACAAGGGGTTTTTGTTATGTATCGCTATCATTCTATGATAAAATGAAACATATTGGATACATTCGTTTCGTTAGATGAAACATAATGGAGGTTAAACCATGAAAACGACGCATATGAGTTATTGCCAAAGTTGTCACATGGACTTCAGGCCAAATGAGATTGTCTACTATGTGGCCATAGATAATAATTTGGTCTGTGAAGCCTGTGCAGACAAGGCCAACTCGAAGGATATTGAACCACGGATTTACGAGGTGGTAAGCGATGACTAAGGAACGGCTGGGCCAGCAAAGTGTGGAACCGATTCGAGATCCGGAACTGATTCGGGATATGAAGGAGTATTTGTTGCATCAAAGTTACCGGGATTATTTCTTATTTGCGTTTGGAATTAACTCAGGGTTACGAATCAGCGACATTCTTCCCTTACGCGTGATGGATGTGCGCGATTCGGATTATTTACGGATCCGAGAGAAAAAGACGCGGAACATTCGAAAAGTGAAAATGACAGCTGCATTACGAAATGAAGTGGAAAAGTACATCAAGGGGCTGGCCGAATCGGATTACTTGTTTCCGTCCCGAAAAGGGGGACCCCTTAACCGAACCAGTGCCTGGCGCATTATTAATCGGGCTGCGGAAGCCTGCGGGGTGCCAGGTCCGATTGGCACGCATACCTTACGGAAGACGTTTGGGTATCACTTTTATCAAAAGACGAAGGATGTGGCGATGTTGCAGCAGATCTTTGGCCATTCCAGTCCATCCATTACATTACGATACATTGGGATTAATGATGATATGATGGATCAAGCTTTAGAAGAGTTTTCGCTTTAGGGGATCTGAGAGAAAAATTAACTTAAGAAACATAATAAATCCACCCCATTGTCTGTGAGAGGACCAAGGGTGGATTTATTTTCACCTTAGTTCCACAGCAACCATAGAGTTACTGTTAGTATTAGTATAACCTTATGTTTGTCAAAGTTCCTAGGTTTTCAGTAAATGTTTCTTGTATATTCTATGAATCTCTTTTTCACTGAAGGAATATAGAAGTATTTATTGATATTGGCCCTGGTGGAACTGATTCTTATAATTCATTCGAAGGAACAAACTTTAAATAAACTTGAAAACCCAGATACTCTAGTTGTTTTAAGTTTTCTCGTAAAGATACCATCTCTAAAATAGATAACATGCTGCTATTTGATTTGTGATTATCTGCTTTCTTATCTACAATCGCTAAAACAATTTCTTTACTTTGTGATCTAGATGTATATTTTAATATGCTATATTCTGCGCTAGACCGATTGAAAGCATCTATCTCCTCATTTATGTGCTGTACTACTCTGTTGTGATCATTAATGAATGCGTGAGCTGAAACCAGTGCTTGAGTTAATAAGTGACTCGTACCTGCAGCGCCTGAGTGTCTTTTGATGTGAATGAATTGAATTTTATGCATATCAAAGGACAGAACATCACAAATCTCAATTGGAGTCGAAGTTAAACCGTACTGCTTAACCGTTTGTGAATCAGGCATATAATTGACCCTATCTAACATAAGAACACGATTCTGACGAGCTAAATCTTCGTTGTATTCACCTTCAGAGAGTTGTTTCTTTTGACCTCCATTATTTGATGAAACCATTTTGAAGTGTTTCTTACTATTAAAGTTTATAAATTTAATACTGTTACTTGCTGATGGTTTATTAATTCTATCTATGTCTTTTTGTAACTTGCTATAGAATTCTTTATCTATTTCAAACCATTTTCCCGCAACTAATATGTATTTCCTTGAATTATAGGTGGTTTCATAATTAATTGCTTTGTAAATTGTACAAACTTTTTCTAGTGCTCCTTCTTCATTAATTTTCTTAGAAACATGATTACTCTTTAGCTTTTTTAAAATACCGTCATGTGTTTTTTGATGGGAGCTTAACTGTCTTTTTAACCTTTGAAAAACACTGAGTTCATCAATATAAAAGTCAAAAAAAGTTCCATTTTTATATCCTAGACCCTCTATAAAAAAACCATAGAAATTTGAAAGTTCAAAGGTCTCATTAGGAAATATTTTCAGAGGAGATATTTGCCTCTTTGTAATATTATCTGTAGTGATTATAGTTAGAATTTTATTGGCTAGTCTTTTATCCAAAATCTCTCTTGTTTCATCATCTACCACTGTCAGGTCATCATCAATACCTAGTTTATTTTCGGCGATATCATATAGTAATGCAAAGGTAGATAACCATTCATCTAAATCTGTTATAAGATCAATGTTCCCTCTAAAATTAAGGCTTTCATTCCCCCCTAAAGAAAATTTGTTTTCAAAAGTTCTATATACTCCGTGAACATTTTTTACTATATTTTGTGAACCATATTCCAATAACTTTTCTCGAATTAAAAATGTAGAAGATTGTTTTTTTGTGTTAAATATTTTTCGGTCAATTGAGGTGCTATCGATTGAGTTTATTTCATTTATATCTAACAAACTTTTGGATATGACTAAGCCAAAGTCATGAACAATAAATCCGGAATCTAATAAAGAGGATCCATGACCGAAAGTCAGAGCAAAGGTTTTCTTTTCTTTTCCCTTTATTGTGAGGAAAACTATTGCTTTATGAGTATTCTTAGGTGCAATTTTAAGGCTTTTCTTAGCGGATAAGGTATTTAGGTAATTAACCCATTCTGGCAGGGGAAGTTTATCTTCATAAATAAAAATAATTCCTTTTTCTATCTTTGAAGACATTTGTTTTTTGTTAATGTAATGAGTTTGAACTTTATCTTGATATTCCTCTTTTAAATATTTTTTAAAATTAGGTTTATTTTGGTTCATAAGATATATCGTTAAATTTTTATTCTTTGAAATAAAATCACCTTCTATTATCATTTAAAATCCTTTTATATC
>SDGW01000895.1_pt1 | contig 13104 bp, 13 predicted proteins | sample 2873831 | NCBI WGS metagenome assembly SDGW01 (sample SAMN08132700, study PRJNA421101) | hypersaline lake metagenome | isolation source: celular fraction 0.22 microns magnesium sulfate-rich crust from ephemeral... | place: Spain: Penahueca Lagoon, Toledo | collected 2011-07
TACGACAACGAGGAGCACGTCGGGAAGGGCATCGCCGACGCCGACGTGGACCGCGACGAGGTCTTCCTCGCCACGAAGATTTGGACGAGCAACCTCTCGCACGAGGACGTGATTCACACCGCCAAGGAGAGTCTCGACAAGCTCGGGACCGACTACGTGGACCTGCTGTACGTCCACTGGCCGGCCAACGAGTACGACCCCGAGGATACCCTGTCGGCGTTCGACCAGCTCTACGACGACGGACTTATCGAGAACGTCGGCGTCTCGAACTTCGAGCCGCGCCATCTCGACGAAGCCCGAGACGTCCTCGACGCTCCCGTCTTCGCCAATCAGGTCGAGATGCATCCCCTGCTCCCGCAGGACGAGTTGGTCGAGTACGGGCGGGAAAACGACGTGAACCTCGTGGCCTACTCGCCGCTGGCCCGCGGGCAGGTCTTCGACGTGCCCGAAATCGAGGAGGTCGCCGAGAAACACGACGCCTCTCCGGCGCAGGTCAGTCTGGCGTGGCTCCTCCAGCGCGACGGCGTGGCCGCGATTCCGAAAGCCTCCAGCGAGGCCCACATCCGGGACAACTGGGGCGCGCTCGACCTCGAACTGGACGACGAGGACGTCGAGAAGATAGAGAGCATCGACCAGCGCGAGCGACAGGTCGACCCCGACTTCGGCCCGTGGAACTGACGCGGTAGCCCTCTCTCCCGGATTCCGTTCCTCTCCGGCAAACAAAACGTTTTACTAACAGGTATTCGATTCGTCGGACGATGAACCAGTCGCCCGACACCTCCACTTCGACGTTCCGCGCCCTCCACCGACTCGTGGAACACTACACGCCCGACGGGACACTCGGTCGGACGCTGCTGGGCGCGACCGCCCTGTTTTTCGCTCCGGTGCTGTTTCTCGGCGGGTCGTCGGTTCTGTTCAGCGGTGCCTTCCTGCCCGTCCTGCTGTTCGCTCTCGCCTCGATGGTCCTCAGCGTTCCCACGCTCTTCGTCGGATTGGTGACTCTCTGGCCGGTGTATCTCTCGCTCATCGGCAACGTCGAGTCGCCCGAACAGTATCCGGACGGCACGAGCGCGCCGGAGACCGACGACGAGCGCGAGAGCGCCGAAGCGATTCTGAAACGCCGGTACGCCGCCGGGGAACTCTCTCGCGAGGAGTTCGAGCGCCAACTGAACGCGGTGCTGAGAACGTCGTCGTCCGACCACCGAGACGCACTCGCAGGCGACGAGCGAGAGCGCGACGGGAAGCGACGCGAACCCGCGCGAGACCGGTAGTGACGCCACTCGCAGATTCACCGACTGGACCCGGTGGCTCCGAAGACATCGACTCGCCCGAAGGTGTCGAGTTGCACGTCCGACCGGTCCTGTCACCGTGGATTCGTTGACCGATTTTCACCTTTGGGAGCGACTCCCAAAACTTCATATTAGCCGTAACGTATTAAAACGCAGATGCACGGTGGAACGAGCGACACCGGTCTCGTCGGGGCGATTCGGTACGACCTGCAACGATTACACGAGAGTTGGATGGCCCTCTTTTTCCCTCGTCAGCGAAGCGACCAAGGGGGTGTCCTCGGGAAGTGGGAACCCTCGACGACTACCGGAACGGTCGCCTACCGCGGGTGGAGCGCGGTCGGAACCGCAGTCGTCGCACTCCTCTATCCGCTGACGCTGTTCGGGTTCGCGGCGCGGTACTACACCCGGAAGATAGACGGCACCGCGACGCGACTCGGCGCGGTCGGCGTCCTCCTGCTCTCGCTTCTGGTCTGGGGCGGCCTGACGGCGCTCGCGCGAGTCCGCTTCTCGACGGACGGCTTCCTCGCGGTGGGGGCCGCCGGAGGAGTCGCCACGGTCGCGGCCGTCCTCGCGTATCTCACCGGGACGCGGGGCGGGCGCGGTAGCACGGTGCTGCTGGCCTATCCGTTCGCCATGACCGCCATCTTCCTACCGCCGGTCGTGGCCGCGCTCTACTCGCCGACGCTCTCGGAGATAATCTTCCCCAAGAGCTACACGCTGGCGGTCTGGCTACTCGACAATCCGCTGAACCTGTGGGGCATCAACACGTTCCTGCGCGAGCAGTTCACCCTCGAAGGCGCGAACTACGTGGCGATGTGGTTCGGTCTGTCGGTCCCGACCGGGTGGCTCCTCGGGTTGCTCGTGACGCTGGCCGACGTGGTGCGACCGAAGAGCGCGTAGAGCAACGTTTTTCCCCTTCTCGTCCTGAGAACCGCGTATGGAGTTCAATCTGCCCGTGACTGCCGCGATACTGGTCGGAATCGTCGCGCTCGGAACCGCCGCGCTCATCGGGATGGGATTCATGGCCACCACCACCGTCCTCATGATGGTGACGCCCTCGATGCTGGTGTTCGGCGCGATAGCACTCGCCGTCGGCGTCAAACACGGCGAGTACCGGGCGACGCGGTAGGAACGCCGAGCCAACCCCAACGATTCTCACAGCCGCGGGTCGCTCGCGTCGTCGCCCGCGATGGCCGACCACCACGATGCGGCCGACCTCGGGGTGAACCGTTCCGCGAGCGCGACGCAGAGTCCTGCGAGTACGAACCCGGCGACGACGTCCGTCAGCCAGTGGATGCCGAGGTACGTCGTCGAGATGACGACGCTACCGGCGAGTATCGTCGCGATGGCCGTCCACACCGGGTACGTCTCGCGCGACCGGACCGCGAACGTCGCGACCGTCACCGACAGCGAGGTGTGCAGTGAGGGGAAGACGTTAGTGTTGGTGTTCACCTGACTGGTGAGCAGTTGGAACTCGGGGTAGGTGACGAACAGGAGCGACTCGACTTGGTCGGCGAGGAGGTTCCGCGGGCCGTACGCCACGAACAGCGCGTAGCAGATCAGTCCGAGCGCGTAGTTGAGGCCGTACGCGACCACGAGTTCGCGAAGTCGCCGGGGCTCGGGGTGCGCGAGGTACGCGACGACCGGGAACACGAGAAGGAACGTGTAGCCGTACACGTACACGAACGAGAAGTACGTCGTGAGCCCCGGCGTGGCGAACGACTGTACCCACGGGACGAACCCGCCCTCCAGCGAGTGGATAGTACCCGTGATGTTCCATCCGACCAACCACGCGACGTCCGGCACGCGCTCGCGGACGAGGGCGTTCACGCCGAGGATGAGACCGAGGCCCACGAGTTCGGGTGCCGCGCGCCGACACCGGGCGACCCCCTCCCGGCGGAGTCTGGCGAGTCCCTCCTGACCGGCGACGAGGGGGAGTCCCACGGCGCAGGCCGCGACGACGACGGCGACGACCCGAACGAGAACCGTCTCGAGCGACATCAGTTGCGGACCAACCTCCCGTCGTGGTAGCGATAGCCGACCTCCTCGAACGCCTTCCGGGCGCGCTCGGCGTCGAGTTCGCCGTCGGTTCCCGCGAACGGCGCGACGGGGTCGGTGCCGTCCCACGCGAGGTCGTCGGGTTCCCACCGGGTCCCCGCCAGCGGGGTGGCCGCCGGAGTCGCGTAGCCGCCGAACGTCTCGTTGACGACCCACGTCTTGTCGAGGAGGCCCGCCACGGCCTTCCGGAACCGGGGGTTCGACAGCGGTGCTCGGCGGGTGTTGAACCCGAGGTGGTAGAACGACGACGACGTGTCCACCGTCAGTTCGAGGGCGTCCGACCGGACGATCCGCGGCACCGTGTCCGGCCCGAGGTGCGACAGCGTGGCGTCGGCTTCGCCCGACAAGACGAGTTCGACTGCGGACATGTTCGACGCCGTCACCCGGACGACCAACCGGTCGAAGGCGGGCCTGCCGCGGAACCGCGGCGGGACTCGCTCGGGCGAGTCGCGGCCGAGGAAGTGGTCGTCGTTCCGTTCGAGGGCGACCAACTTGCCCGCCGCCGCGGAGTCGAACTGCAGCGGGCCGCTCCCCACCGGGTTCGAGTTGTTCCACACGAGCGCTTCGGTCACGCCGTTGCCGCCGACCCCGACGACGCTGGCCTCGTCCGTCCGGTCGCCCCAGACGTGCTCGGGGAGTATCGGCACGGTCAGTGCACGGAGCGCGACCTCCCGGCTCCCGGTCTCGAAGTGGACCTCGACGGTCCGGTCGTCGACCGCCTCGGCGGCGTCCACCAGCGACGACTGCCCCCGAAATCGGGACGCGGGCACCGGCGACTCCTGCTCGCCCAGCGAGGTGTCCGTGAGCAGGCGATACGTGAACGCCACGTCCTCGGCGGTGAGCGACTCGCCGTCGTGCCACGCGAGGTTCTCCCGGAGGGTGACCGTCGCCGTCACGGCGTCGTCGTCAGACCACGTCCAGTCGACCGCCAGCCACGGGACGAACCGCTCGCCGACTCGGTGGACCAGCGGGTCGTACAGCAGTCCGGTGAGCACGCCGTTCTGCCGGAACTCGGCGGCGAGCGGGTTCCGGTTCTCCGTGATCCGCGGGTCGGTCGTCGTCAGTCGGAAGGTGCGGTCGTCCTCCTCGTCGTCCTCGCCGTCGGTCGGTTCGGCACCCAACAGCCCGAGCGCCGTCCGGACTCCGGAGTCGGTGTTCCAGTCGGCCTCCGCGTCGGTCCGGTTCGCGGTGAGGTGGTCGGGGAACGCCACCACCACGAACGGCAGGGTGCGAGCGAGGTGTCGGAGGACGTCCGTCACGGCGCGACGGCGACTGTCGCCCGAGGTGCGGCGCTGGCGTTCGAGCAACTCGTCGAGGCCGAGGTCGGTGTAGCCGAACGGGTTCTGCCACCCGGCTTCGCTCGTGAACTTCGAGTGCAACAGCGGGTACAGCTCGTCGGGGTCGATGCGGTCGGTCGCGGGGAACTGTCCGACGTAGAGGTCGAAGTCCGTGTCTATCAACACCTGCCGGTGGAGTTCCTCGACGGTCACCGGGACGACGCGAGCCCCGACGCCGACGGCTTGGAGGTGATTCGCGAGCCTGCGCGCGACGCCGATGGCGAAGGGGTCGGCGTCGGCCGAGGGGGCTTTGATGGCGAGCGACATCCGCTCGGGACGGTTGTGACCCGCGATGTTCCGGACTCGCTTCACACAGCCAGCGCTGCCGACCGTGAGGCCAGCGAGCGACGCCAGCGCGAGTCGTCGACTCGTGGCGGGTCCCGAAGCGTTTGTCATCTTGCTGTGCTCCCTTTGCAGTGTAGGTCTTTTAATCGTTCCGTGACCGACCTGCCGCGCGGAGGCGACCGACGAGGGCGTGAACGCGACGCTCCAACCACGCTCTCGGGTCGGCGTCGGCGGAGAGCACGGCCAGCCAGCCGACGAGTACGGCGACCCCCGCGACGCCAGCGACGACGTTAGACAGCACCCACTCGCCGTGGTAGCCGTACTGGCGGATGGACAGCGGCGCGAACAGCCGAACGCTCCCGGTCGCAAGGTCCGCGACGAGGTGCGAGCCGTACGCCAGCGCCGCCGGTCGCCACCGCCCGATCAAGGCCGCGAGACAGACGAACGCCGCGAGCGCGAACACCGAGTGGGTGACGCCGCGGTGGGTCCACGCCGGACCGGTGACGACGCCGCTGTACAGCAACGGCGGGAGCAGGAACGCGTCGAGGTCGGGGGCCGCGCTCGCGAGGAGCGCGACGAGGTACGGTTCGACGTCACGGGGGCGCATCGCGACCACGACGACTGCGACGCCGAGGACGATGTGGACCCCGTCGGCGACCACCGTCTACCGCGCCTCCAGGAGCGACGAAGCGGTCGGACCGAGGCGATTCCGAATCACGCCGCAAACGTTCTCAAAGCCGGTACATAAGCGTTTGTCCGACCTGCACCCAATCAGAATCTTTTTCTACCGATGATGACGACATCCGTAGGTGTCTCGAAGAAGTCGCCTCCGTGCGGTACTTGCCGTCATCGTGCTGTCGGCCGCCCTCGTTCTCGTCGGCGGGTACGCGAGCGCGCAACTCGACGCCGGCGGAATCCGCGGGGACGGCTCGGTCGAGGAGGCGCTCAGGACCGGCGACCGAGGCGCGGTCGTCGAGTCGCGGGACGCCGTCACCGTCGTCGCCACCGACTCGACCGCGTTCGTGAGCGACGAGGGGTCGGGACCGCGCCAGCAGGCCGAACTGGTCGCGTTCGCGCCCGACGGCTCCATCTACTACCACGAGGACGACCACACCCGATACTGGGACGTCGATCCGGTGACGGGGACCGGGACCACCGTCGAGTACGTGTACGCCGACCACCTCGACGCCGACGAGTGTCACGCGACCACCGTCTGCACCGAGAACGGCGTCGAGCGCGTGAACCTCACCACTGGGGAGTCGAAGACTGTGTACAGTCGCATCACCCCCGGCAAGCACTCGACCCGGTGGCACGACGTGGACCGCATCGACGACCACCGCCTGCTCGTGGCCGACATCGCCCGCGACCGGGCGTACGTCGTCAATACCACGACGGAACTCGTCGAGTGGGAGTGGGACGCCCGGAGCGACTACTCGACCGCTACCGGCGGCGAGTACCCCGACGACTGGACCCACGTCAACGACGTCGAGTACGTCGAGATCGACGGCAGGGACGCGGCGATGGTGAGCCTCCGCAACCACGATCAGGTCGCATTTATCGACTTCGAGCGCGGTCTCATGGACAATTGGACGCTCGGGGCCGACGGCAATCACACCACTCTCTACGAGCAGCACAACCCCGATTTCATCCCCGAAGATCGCGGCGGCCCGGCCGTTCTCGTAGCCGACAGCGAGAACAGCCGCATCGTGGAGTACCAGCGCGAGGAGGGGTCGTGGACTCGGACGTGGACGTGGACCGACGACCGGGCGCAGTGGCTCCGCGACGCCGACCGACTGCCGAACGGCCACACCCTGATCACGGACTCGAACGGCGACCGCGTCCTCGAAGTCGACCGAGACGGAGAGGTCGTCTGGAGCGCCGACGTCGGCTTCCCCTACGAGGCCGAGCGCCTCGGCACCGGCGACGAGAGTGCGGGCGGCCAGAGCGCGAGCCGACTCGGACTCGAGAGCCGCCGGTCGTCGGTCGCCCGAGGAGACGACGGGCTCCGGACCCGACTCGCGGCCGCCGTGCCGCCGAAGGTGGTCAACGCGGTCGCCTACCTCCTGCCCGGGTGGATGGGTCCCGCCGAAGTCGCCGCCGCGCTGGCGCTCCTGATCGCGGTCCCGCTCTGGGCCGTCTTCGAGTGGCGTCGCTCCGACCTCGCGGTCGAACTGCAGTCGCCCCTCCGATTCTACCGACGATGAGCCTGCGAAACCGCCTCCGGCCGGGCAGTCGGGTCGGACTCCCTGCGTCGCCGCTCTCCCGAGCCGACGCGCCGTGGCTCGGAGGCGTCCTGCTCGTCGGCCTCGCGGTCGCGGCGCTCTACCTCGCGCTCAACCCTTACCCCGCGTACGGCGCGGGCCTGTACACCGTCATCGCCGACGAGATACGCGCGGCGGGGTACGCGCTCCCGACGACGATTCCCCACTACACCGCCGAGGGAGTCCCTTTCGCCTACCCGCCGCTGGGATTCTACGCGCTCGCAGTTCTCCGCGACCTCGGCGTCGGCACGTTCGCCGCGGCCCGGTTCGTCCCGCCAGCGGTGGTCGCGGCGTCGCTGGTCCCCGCGTACCTCCTCGGCCGCGACCTGCTCAGCGGACGCGCCCGCGGAACCGCGGCGGGCCTGCTCGTCACGCTCAACCCCCAGATACTCCAGTGGCACGTCTCGGCGGGCGGCGTGGTGCGCGCACCCGCCTTCCTGTTCGCACTCGTCGGCGCGTACGCCGGTCTCCGGCTGTTCCGCGACCGCGAACCGCGCTGGCTGGCGGTCGGGCTCCCGGCGTTCGCGCTCGTCGTCCTCACGCACCCGACCTACACCCTCTTCTTCGTGACGACGTATCTGGTGTTCTGGGTCGGCTACGACCGGACGGTTCGGGGCTTCGTGCGCGGGGCGGTCGTCGGCGTCGGCGGACTGGCGCTGACCGCGCCGTGGTGGGCGACCGTGGCGTCGGTCCACGGCCCGGCGATATTCTTTCGGGCCGCGGGCACCCACGGCGGCGTCGGCGGTGGGCTCCTCGCCGCCGTCGAGGCGATCTCGCCGTGGTCGGTCGTCCCGCTGGTCGCGGCCGGGGTGCTGGTCGTCGCCGGGTGGCGGGTACTCCCCGCGTGGCTCGTCGTCGCCGAACTGCTCTTCAAACAGCCCCGGTTCGCCTACACGGTCGGCGCGTTCGCGCTGGTCGGCGCGGCAATCGTCGTCGCCGACCGCGCTCCGGTGCGACTCCCCAGCGCCGACGGGTCGACCCGTCGGCGAGTCGTCGTCGCGGCGCTCGTCGTCGGGTCGGCGGTCGGGATGGGGGCGCTCGGCTACGGGTTCGCGGGCGCGACAGACGAGTCGACCCCGGCGTTCGTGGACGACGACGACGTGGCGGCGATGGAGTGGGCCGCCCGCGAGACCCCCGAGGACGCCACCTTCGTCGTCTTGGGGGACGCCGCCGAGTGGTTCCCCGCGGTCGCCGACCGGACGATCCTCGTCTCGCCGTGGGGGATGGAGTGGCGCGGCCCCGACACCTACGAGCCACATCTCGCGGCCTTCAAGAACGCCTCCGCGTGCAAGTCCGCGTCCTGCGTCGAGACGCGGTCGGACACCGTGGACGCCGACCCCGACTACCTCTACGTCCCGAAGGGCGGGTACGCAGTCCGTGGCGAACGCCACGTCTCGTTCGGCACGCTCGACCGCTCGCTGGAAGCGTCCGGCCGGTACGAACCGGTCTTCGAGAACGAGGGCGCCGTCGTCTATCGCGTCGAAGATTGACATCCTCGTCCGGCTAAAGCCGGAGGAATCCCGAGCGTTGGGATAATAAAACGACGACGGTACGCTACGAACTCCACGCCACCGCACTAACAGTTCTCCCGCGAGCGAGGAGCAGAGCGACGAGCGAGCGGACCAAGGAACCCTCGAACTCGCCCGCCCCCGGCGCGTGAGCGAGGAGGTGACGCCGCGTCGTCGTGACCGGAGCGACCGACTGCTCGGAAAGCGCGATTCGTCTTCCGGTGTTTTTCAGGAACGTATTGTAAGGGAGAGCGCGCTACGGCGCGCTCGACCGCTGGAAAAGTTTCACATGTAGCCGAGGTCGCGCAGGCGCTCCATCAGGTCCTCTTTGTCTTGGGCGCGGCCCGCGCGCTCGGTCGTGTCTTCGAGGTCCTGCAACCACGCGGGCTCCTCGTCGGACCTCTCGGTGCTGACCTCGCTACCCAGCGAGCGGAATCCGGCGAAGTACTTGGGACTGACCGGGATGTCGTCCTGCGTCAGGCCGTTCGGCAGGTCGTCGTCGGCCTCCGGGACGTAGCCGTCGTCGGGGTACTCCTCGACGGTATCCGGCACGACGTAGTGCCAGAAGGTGTCCCAGACCGCGCGCTCGTCGAACTGGAGAATCGGCTGGACGCGGTCGTGGGGCGGGTAGATGTCGGGGTCGTGGCGCGGGCTGAAGAACGTCTCGTCGGCGCGGGCCTCCTGCTCGTCCCAGCGGACGCCGGAGATGATGCCGTCGATGTCGAGTTCTTCGATGGTGTCGTTGAGCGCGACGGTCTTCAGCAGGTGGTTGCCGACGTAGGTGTCCAGCAGGAACGGGAAGGTGTCCTCCTCGTACTCCAGAATGTCGCGGACGTGGTGCTGGTTGTGCTCGTTGAGCGCGTCGATGGGGATATCGTCGCCCGGTTCGAGGTCGTTCTCCTCGGCGTACTCGCCCACGTCGTCGTTGCTCGCGTAGACGACGTCGAGGTCCCACTCGTCTTCCCACTTGGCGACGAAGTCGTGAATCTCGTCGAAGTGCTGGAAGTGGTCGATGAACACCGCGGTCGGGGTGTCGAGGTCGAACTTCTCGGCGACTTCCTTGATGAAGTAGAGCGTGAGCGTCGAGTCCTTGCCGCCGGTCCACATCACGGCCGGGTTCTCGTACTCCTCGAGCCCCTGCCGCGTGACGTCGATGGCCTTCTCGATTTTGTGCTCCATCGAAGCGTAGTCTTCGGGGTCTTCGCCTTCGCCGTCGCTGTAGTCTACGTCGACGTAGTTCGGGAAGTCTTCGGGCATCGTTCGTAATTACATCTAATTAGGACCGTAAAGTGCTTTTCGGCTTTCCATTCTCGCAGGCCCCACCATCGAGCGCGAAAGCGCCGTCTACCGGCGTCTCAGGGCCAAATTGATGAGACAGAGTGCCGCGGCAAAACGGCACACGACTGCCGGAATCAGCCTCCGGACGCGAGCGGTTGGCTCCTCGATTGCTAACGACCGAGACCGGTTTTCCGTGACCGGCGAGCCGGAGGCTCGCACATCAACCGTCCGACTGCGAGTGAAGGAGCGAAGCGACTGAGCGAGCAGACCAAGCGACGACCGGAGCGAACGTAGTGAGCGATGGAAGGAACGCCGTGTTTTTGGTCGAGCTTTTGCAAGGGCGGCGCGCTCGTGCGCCGCCCGCAGGAAACGGTCGTCTTAGATAAACTCGTTGTCCCGCCAGTCGACCCCGTTCGACCCGGAACTCGAGGAGTCCGGCCCCTCGACCACTTCGATGGAGGCGGGTCGGTCCTCCCCGTCCACGATGCGGGTCGCTTGCAGGTCGCCGTCCTGTTCGGTGATGGCGGTCAGCGTTCCCTTCTCGGCGAGTCGGGCGATGTCACAGAGGACGAGGAACATCGGGTACTGGAGTGCCGTGTTCTGCAAGACGGTCTCGCGGTCGCCCTTGAACGCGGCGACTTCGATGAGTTCGCCCATCGGTTCGTCGTCTTCCTCCTCGTCGAGTTCTTCTGCGTCGTCACCCCAGCGCGGCCCCTCGCGTCGCTTCTGCTCTTCTTCGGTGTAGACGCGGGTCTCGGAAATCGAGGCCTTGAGCTGTGCGGTCGGCGTGTACTTGCTGATACTGTCGTCGTCGGCGACGGCGCTGATGATGAGCGTGTTCTTGCGCCGGGTGATGTCCACGCTGGCGATGCTCGGGGGGAGGTCGGGGTCCTCCTCGAAGTAGTCGTAGACGTTTTCCAGCGGCAGTTCGAGCGTCGAGTGAAGTCGATATACTTGCCCCGTCATTTGTGATTTACATGCAGGTTCCCGGCTGGCGACACGGTACACGGGTGTCTACGGTGTCCGAACATATATGGCCTCCTCTTTTGCTCCTGAGTGTATCCGACGAAATTACTATTCAAGCTGATAGCTCGGCTTCGAGTTCGCCGCGTTCGTCGAGTTCCGCCAGCACGTCGCTCCCACCGACGAACTCGCCGTTCACGAACGTCTGGGGAATCGTCTCCCAACCGCTGTGGTCCTCCAGCGCGGCCCGGTGTTCCGCCAGCGCGTCCAGCACGTCCACCGTCTCGTAGTCGTCGCGGTACTGCTGAATCAGTTCGAGTGCCTTCTGGGAGTAGCCACACTGGGGCATCAACTCGTTGCCCTTCATGAAGAGGACGACGTCGTTCTCCTCGATGGCCGCGTCCACGCGGTCTCGAACCTCTTCCTCGGTCATGTCGCTTTCCGGCTGGAAAGTCATACTCCCTGATACGCGGCAGGGCCGCAAAGAAGTTGCGTTAGTCGTCGTTGCCGACCCGGACTACGTTGATGAGCGAGTGGACCGGGACGCCCGCGACGTCTTCGACGCCCTGCTTGTCCACGAGGACGACGCAGGCGACCGGTTCCCCGCCCTGTTCGCGGATGGCCTCGACCGTCTCGGTCATGGTCGTCCCGCTGGTGATGGTGTCGTCCACGACGTAGCACTCCCGGTCCCGAATCTGGGCGAAGTTCCGCGAGAAGGTGCCGCCCAACTCGTCGATGTCGCCCTCCTCCCACTGGTGTTTGCTCGGCGCGTAGGTCCCGAGGTCGGTGTCGAGTTCGCGCGCGACGGCGGTCGCGAGGGGCGCGCCCGCCTTCTCGATGCCGATGGTGAGGTCTACCTCCTCGCCCTGCTTCGCGAGGAGGTCGGCCATCGCGGCCCCGGCGTGGTAGAGTCGGTTGCTGTCCCGGCCGAGCGCCGACCAATCGACGTGGATGTCGTGGGGGCCGCCCGCCGGTTCGGTCGACGTCGTGGTCGTCGGTGCGCCGGTGCCGCTCCGCTCGACCAGCCAGCTCGCGGTCTCGCGCGAGACGTTGAGTTCGTCCGCGATTTCGCCCTTCGATAGCCCCTGCTGGGCGAGTTCCGCCGCGCTCTCGATGAGGTCGTCTACGTTCTTCATATCTGGCTAAATTGTACCGCCGTCTTTATTGTCGTTTCGTCCTGTGCAAACGCCGCCTCGTAGTTACCGAGGTCGTGGACGCCCGTCACGAGGTCGTCCACGAACCACGCCGGGAACTCCCCGAGCGTCTCGACCGCCGCCTCGAAGTGCGAGACGTTGGAGTTGACGCTCCCGACCAGCGCCTTGTTGTTCATCACGAACTCCTTGTGGAGTCGCCCGCCGTCGATCGATGACGTCGATGGTCGGGTCGGGGCGGTCGCGGCGTCCGAGACAGTAGGTCCGGTCGTAGCCCCGTTGGTCGAGCATGGCGAGCGTGAGGAGACCCAGACTCCCGTTGCCCAACACCAGCCCCGCGTCGGGGTCCCAGTCGAACGCCGACCGGGAGGCGGCGGCGTGTTCGATGGCCTTCTCCGAGATGCTGACCGGTTCTACGAGGAAGCCCCACTCGGCGAGATTCTCGGGCACGGGCACGAGGTACTCCGCGGGCGCAGTGAAGTACTCGGACATGAACCCGTGCGCGCCGTCGATGCCACACTCCCGGCAGGCCTCGGGCGGAGCCATGTCGGGTTCGCCGCGCTCGAAGTAGTCGTTGGTGCCCTCGACCGGGGGTCGCCGGACGGTCGGCACCACCACGTCGCCCTCCTCGAAGGGAGTCCCGTCGGCCTCGGCGACGACGCCGACCGCCTCGTGGCCCAACACGAGGAGGTCCTCGCCTTCGGGAAAGCCCCCGTGGTTCCCCTCGATGACTTCGTGGTCGGTCCCGTCGACGCCGACTCGGAGCGTCCGGACCAACACCTCGTCCGGTCCGGGGTCGGGTCGCGGCAGGTCGGCGACTGTCGGCGAGGTCTCGCCTCGCCGGACGACGATAGCGTCCATGGCCGGTCGTAGAACCGCGGGGGACAAAAGATTTATTCTATCCCGAGTAAACATCTGCTATCGGTGGGTCGGTCGAACCCAACCTCACCCACCGCGCACATTCTGGCGGCCGA
>SDGW01000797.1_pt1 | contig 13097 bp, 32 predicted proteins | sample 2873831 | NCBI WGS metagenome assembly SDGW01 (sample SAMN08132700, study PRJNA421101) | hypersaline lake metagenome | isolation source: celular fraction 0.22 microns magnesium sulfate-rich crust from ephemeral... | place: Spain: Penahueca Lagoon, Toledo | collected 2011-07
GCCTATTTGGGAAACTATTAAGTACGTGGCTGTAATAGCATACACTGTATGACAGACGATTGGAGTCCGACGACGGAAGAACGCGCCAATTTCCTGCTGAATCACAGTGCCGATCTTATCGGGTACGTCGACACACTCGAGAGTGTCACAGATGAAGATAGCGCTAACTCAGCGGTGAACAAACTACACCGTGAGTTCAGCGAGGGAACGCGTCAAGTGATGCGCAACAAGCGCGAGCATGGATTCCACCCGATCAAGGCCTGGGAATTTGCAGTCGACGACGAGTGGCCTGAGTGGGTCCGCATCCTCCTCGCGGAGTCCGAACATCAGATCTTTCAGGGCGATCCCGAATTCATGACAGACGAAGAAGATGAATACGTTGAATTCCTCGAAGACGAATACGCGGTTCCGAGATAAATAATCAAAGCCGCGAAACGGCTTTATCCTTCATGGTTCTTCACGTTCGCGTAATGCGGCAGTACGCGGGCATGAGGAATCATGATAAATAGTTTTGCTTGTTGGGAAACCTTTACATACACGGGGAGCGTAGCGTACCGTGTATGTCGCAGAACGATAGCGAGAACGTGTCCGAATACTGGGACGAGAAAATGGAGAACGCGCTGCTTGTGTTCGTCGGCGACGGCCGTGCATGCATCTACCGGGAAGGGTACCGAAACGATCTGGGGAACCTCTGCACGGGAAAGACCCAGGGCTATTGGAATAAAGATCGTTTGCTCGAGGAGGCGACCAAGAGAGGCGTAGCCTCCCTTGACGTTCGTAAAGCGGACGTGACGCCGTCAGACGCCTGGGACTCGCCGCTGCTTGCCCAGCACCCGGACAAGATGGACGACTACGAGGGCGATCCCTGGGGTGACGACGTCGGCTCGCTCACTCGAGTTTCACCGTGTGACTTCGTTGCATGGTGGCTTGCCCAGGGGGCAGTTGAGACACATTACGATAAATTGCCTGACTGGTAATCAGGGCGCGTAGCGCCCTGCTGGTATTCTTCATTATTCTTCACGACTGCGTAGTGCGGCAGTACGCCGACGTGAAGAATAATGAAAGACTTTTATTCGTCAGCCGTTACTCGTAATCTTCCACCCCGAACGCTGCTATCATGTCATCATAATTATCATAATCCTCGACGTCGACGATTTTGTGTCGGTCGTCGTGAAGGTAGTGAACGAAGTCAGCGACGTAGTACTCGATCCGGTCGATGAAGGGCTCTCCGCCCGGAGCCTCGAAGTGGTTGGTAGCATCTAAACTTTCAAGGATAGACTCCATGTCGTCCGTGAATCCGTTTTCAGGCTCGCCGTCGACCCAGACGTTATCTGGGTATACCCAGTACTGTTCGACGAGATACTCGCTCTCTCCGGCGAACTCGCTGGGAAGGTCGCCCGGTGCCGTCACTTCAACGATCTCCCAGCACTCACTATCAGCGTCCCACCGCACAAAGCGGCCGCCGTGATCTTCGGGGTTTGCGTCCCAATAGTTGACCCAATTCGTATCGAACTCCTCGGTCGGGATCTCTGGCATACAGTGTATGCTACGGGCTCTTACCATTTATAGTTTTCCCATTTAGAAAACCATCATGGTTCTTCATGATCGGGAAGTGCGACAGTACGCGATCATGATAAACCATGATAGATACGTCTTCCGCTACCCAAAACTATAATATGACCAGGCACGTAGCATACACTGTATGTCGCAGAACATCGCAGCCCGCTACATGGGAAAGGTCGCAAAGGTCCTTGACACCGAATCGCACCGCAGCCGCGAGATGGTGAAACTTCAGATCGACAACTCGACCGGCTGGGTTTTCACCGACGACGAAAACCTCGAACTCAGCGCCGAGGGCGCTGAAGGTGATGTCTGATGCCGGTCGCACAGCGCACGCTCGCCGACCGATTCGCTCGAGGCGAGACGACGGGCACGGCCTCAAACATGCGTATCCACGAGGACGGCGACTGGACGCTTCTGGTCGGGTACGGGCACGCGGTCTACGCAGCACGCTCGCCAGACGGTCGTATCTACGTGTTCGACGGGTGGGCCATGCGAAAGACTCGCCGTTGGGCCGGAAGCCAGTCGACGAAAGGCCAGATGTCGCAACTCCGTCACATCGCCGACGTCAAGATCGCCTACGACATGGCGGATACGGCGGCCGAACGGTCCTACAAGGACAGTGCTGACGTCGTCTCGGATCTGATCGACGTCGCAGCACCGAAAACTCGATCCTTCGATGACGAAGCCATCGAGGAGATCGATCCGACACTCATGCTCGCCTAACTGGCCAGAGGCCAGTTGTGCAGCAACACGGGCCAGAGGCCCGTGGTATTCTTCATTATTCTTCATATCCGCGAAGTGCACCACTTCGCGGATATGAGGGACCATTACAAATAGGCGAACACCGTAAGCCTATTTGGGAAACTATTAAGTAGTCGGGGGTAGTAACTACGTGTATGGCAGACGAGAAGGTCATTGTCGATCGGAACGCGCTCGAACGACTCATGAACCGCGCAACGAACGCGGAAGAATACATCAACACCGAACTGGGCGAAACCGCGAACGGTTGCACCGAAGCCGTCGACGACGTCGTCTCGAGTGCGGAACCGTTCGACGGGACTGTACACGCTATTGTCGGTCACGATATCGACCCGTACAATACGGGCCCAACGGGTACGGCGTTCCTTAGTGAAACCGAAGCAGAAAAGCGCGCCTGGGATCTTGAGAACGCAGAAGACTGGGCGGCCGCGCACACCCGTGAACTGGAGGTAAAGTAATGTCGGCCGACACTGTCACACGTCGCCGGGACGTCTCCCGCGATCCGTCCGACCATGCGGACCATTACGTGATCCCGGCGATCGATACTGGTGTCCGGCCGGTCGGAGAACATGAAGTATACTGTACGGACTGTCACGTGATCTACGACGATCCAGGTGGCGCAAGTCTCTCGGCATAGCCGAGAGTTCTTCATGATTCTTCATGGTCGCGTAGTGCGACAGTACACGACCATGATAAACCATGAACGACCACTTTGCTGCATAGGAAACCTTTACATACACGGGTCCCGTAGACACGAGTGCATGTCGCAGACCCAATCCGAGAAACTCGCGACCCGGAACGAGATCGCCGAACAGTTCAATTTCGCACATGGGATGATGCAGATCCCTCGCCAACTCATCCCGATCTGCAAAGAGATCATGAACCACTCGGGGCTCCTGGGTGACTACAACGACGGCGGTGCGTGGCTCGCAGAGGGCGGCAAAGTGCTCTGTATCAAGGGCCGGTCGTACCGTGGGATCACGACCAACGTGCTCCGTGAGGCGGACGACAATCCCCACGTTCGCATCTCACACATGAGCACGGAAGACGGCCAGGCCTACATGGAAATCAGGCCAAACTGATCGCCCGGCGATCAGTTTGCCTGCTATCTTTCATTATTCTTCACGTTCGCGGAGTGGACACTCCGCGAAGATTATGAACCGTTATGGATTCCCATTTGGGAAATTATTAAGTATCTCCCCGCAGTAGGTATAGATGCAATGGCATACATCGAGACGGACGATATGTTCGAGGTTTGTGACGAAGACGGCTATATTGAAGTAATCGGTCAAGACGCCGAGCCGCCTGAAAAACTCCACGTCGTCAACGAAACAGTATCCGGGTTAGAGGTGAAGGAGATCGGTGGAGATCGTGACGGAGAGGTGCTCCCGTGGGCCGAACGGCCGATCCGTGTCATGATGGAAAACGACGTGATCAAGCCTTTGAACTGAGAGGGCAAGCCTCCCAGTTCAAGTCCTTCATGGTTCTTCATGATGGCGGAATGGCGGCCATTACGCCGCCATGATAAATAAGTAAGAACTTCATTTCGGCTCGTTAGAGCCGAAAACGATATCCGAGATTTTTCACCTCGTGTTGGTGGCTATCGGGGCAGTTGGGATTCTGACAGTAGTGCACGACCTCGTCGGACGTTTCTGGGAACACTTCCGTCCGACGGACCATACGATCGTAACCACACGTCTCACAATCGCGCTCGACGAGTTCTGTACACGTTCCGCTGTATCCGAGCCCGCGCTGTAGTGAAACACTATCATACAATCCTTGGATGACGTCGTCGTCCCCTCCGTCGGCAGCGACGTCGTCGCTATCGTTCGATTCGAAGTTTTCGGGCACGGTCGTGGGATGGTTGCTGGCTCCCATTGTACTTTATCCTATGTGACCCGTCATAATAAAGGTTTCCCATACAGGCTAACGATTCTTCATGATTGTTAATGGTTGCGCAGTGCGGCCACTGCGCAGTCGTTAACAAACATTAACAATGTGCTGAAGATTCCGCTCTACTTTCTTATTCGAACCGTGCCATGTAGTCCGATACAATGTGGATGTCTTGGTTTTTGATGAGGCCTACAGGATCTGTATGAGCCATGTGAACGGCATTGTTGCTTGCCGTGGGGACGCCGGGGTCCTGGAACTCCGAGACGTCCCAGTAAATTACTTCATACCCTTCTTGGGTGGTAATTTGAATATAACTGCCAGGCTGTATATCTACTTCGAGGGGGTACGACACCTCGAGCGTTCGACCTTTCGCATTGATTGTCACGGTACCTTCCTCGGTGTTGGCTTCTTCTCCCATTACAATCTATAGTACACGACCCGTACACTTATAGTTTTCCTATCCGGAAAAACAATTCCTAATGGTTCTTCATCTCCGCGGACTGCTCGACAGTCCGCGGACGTGATGAATCGTGAAAGACTGTTTTACCGTATAGGAAACCTTTACATGTACTCGGAGCGTAGCGTAGGGTACATGTCGCCGAACGTCGTCGCGCAGTACGAGCGGAACCGAGAGGCATATGAGGAAATTGACAGTCGTCTATCCGACGTAAAGCGAGACTTTATTTCGGCCTCTCGAGATGATCAGAAAGAAAAACTGCTCCGGTCGGTCGAGTTCGCTCTTATCAGTGTACAGACACCTCTCGGCATAGCCGAACGTGCGTACGCACAGGTTGCAGCGGCCGATACCGAGGAAGAAATTAAGGACGCACTCGGTCCTGTCAATTACCAAAATAATAAATTCCGATACATAATGCACAATCGCGAGGCCATCGAGACCGAGTCCGCTGAAGAAATTATCACGTTGCTCGAGGACGGGCAGATTAAGCGCGCACACGAACAGACGGCCGACACCTTCCTGGGCGTCGGGATCGTCAAAGCAGGCTTTGCGCTGGCTATGCTCGGATTCAAAGAGTGTCTGTGCACGGATACGAATGTCATCCAGTCCGTCGACTTTGACGTGCAAGAGTCGTACAATGACGTCGACGAGTACTGGAATATCTGTCAAAAGATACTTGATTATTACGACGAGTTATCCGAGAACCTTCCGAACTTCCTGGTCCAGTGGGTGATTTTTGACGCCATGCGCGGGGAGGGAGTGGCCTATCACGCCGAATTCTTCCACTCGATCATGGACGACATCAATCTGCCAAAGCAGGCAGATTTAACCAACTTCGCCTAACGGCGAAGTTGCAGCAACACCCAGCCCTACCGGGCTGGTTAGGACCTTTGTGCAGCGACACGTATCTTTCATGGTTCTTCACGACCGCGTAGTGCAGCAGTACCCGGTCATGAAGATTCATGAAGAATACATTTGCCATATGGGAAAGTATTAAGTTCATGGCAGCCGTAGACTTAGTTGGCTATGAACCACCGAATCACTCTGTACGTGGTCGACGAGAAACCGGAAGCCGACGACGTCGTTTCCGAAATTGTGTCGCGCTGGGAAGATCGATACGGCGGCGTTACCACGTTCGAGGGGAACGGGCACTGGGCCGGTCTGACTGAAAGTGTCAAGGTCGTGCAAACCGTCTGCATGGAGAGCCCACTCGACCGTCAAGACTTACGAAACGTGCAGCGGAAAATTGTCAAAGAATTAGGTGAGGAGGCGGTCCTCGCTTCGATCGACGAAACCGAGACGTTCATGCTTCACGAAAGTGAGGTCGGCGCAAAACAGGGAGAACAGGTGCGCGCCGACTAAGAAACAGTTCGGGGAAACGATTCTCCCTTCGAAACGAGCAGTTCGCAGAAATGAACATCCGTGAGGAATAGAGAAATACGGCGTTAGCCGTGGGTACTTAAAGGGAGTTATATACCGAGGTATAGAGCCCGTTATCAGCGGTAATACGACGTGACATTCTCATCCAACGTACTTAGCCGTAACCTTTATGTATACCGCACTGGTAAATGTAGATGTAACAATGCCGCAAAACGAGAATCAAGATCACGACAAGGATGCACGGTTAGAGCACAAACTGATGATTACGCTGCGTGCCGCCAGCGATGCGGCCGTAAGCGCCTTCAACGAGATGGATGAATCTCCGCCATATGGAGATGCCGGTATTACGGAACTCGATGGTCGCAAGCGTCTTGCCCGAAGATTTAAGCAGATCGCGAACGAGACCGGATACCGGAAATTTGAATTTAGGGACTTCAAGCACCCGCTTGATGAAGATGGATACGAGCCTAATGATAATGTGAGGTGGGTCTTGAAATATGACTCGTACGAGCGCTCGTACAGTCTTCAGCACAAAATAGTAGACACGTCGCAATCCATGACTCGCAAGGCATACGCGTACAGCCAGGGCCTTGATCGCCTCAACCAGGCAGGGGTAGCCGAAGAAGGGCGGGTGTATTCGCGAGTCGACTAATGGGTATGGTCAATGGGGACTCAGAAAGTATCACCCATAATTCATAACGATTCCTAACGTCAGCGTAGTGCCGCACTTCTCGGTCATGTACAATTGTGATAGATAGCGTTAGCGCCGAAGGTCTTGCCTGAGGCGCTAAGTTTATTATGATCGGAGACATAGGTACGAGTGAAGATGGCTTCCATCAACAAAACCATCAACACGCTCGAATCGCACGAAGAAGTTGGCCGAACGGACGTCGAGTACACGGATGATGAGGGCGGCCTCGTCGTCTCAGCGTTCGTCGACGAACTTTCGGACGATTTCGTCAACATGGTAGAGGAGGACCTGGGCATGGAGATCGAGAACGAGAAATACGTCGTCTTCGGCTACGAATTGACGATCGCGTAGAGTCGTAACGTTTAATACAACTAAAACCGTAACTCAATACACACCAATGTCGCACCTTGACTTCGAGGAAGTCCGTGAAATCCTCAACGCCATCCCGAATCGCGCAGACATGTACCCCAGAGTCGAAGGCGATACGCTCATGCTCGAATTCGACGCTGACGGTGCAACGTACGAACTTGGCGTCAACTTCGACAGTGGGCACGTCTCGCTCTACAATCAGACAGCGCACGAGACGGTCTACAAGGCCGGAGGTCGATACTGATGGGGCTCTGTAAGTGCGATAACCCAAAGATCGACGAGTGCTCTGAGTACGGTGATGGGTGCGCCAAATGTGGGAACACGATCGGCTACCCCATCATCGGCGGCAAGATCCATGCGGGCTACTCAGAACTTGGCAACGACCAAGAATTCTTTGAGGCCAAAGAACGGGACCTGAGCGGCTCACCGCACGACGGCGGAGTTAACCGCGACGGATACTACCGCGACTTCATGGCGATGGAGGTCGTGCTGCCGGTCGAACACGACCTTATCCGACGGCTCGGCACTGAGTGGGTCAGTTTCGATCACGTGATCGAGGAAGACGGCTCGGTCGACCTGATTGTCTACAACCGACGGCTCGAGAATCTCCCAGGCGGGCCCAAATTCCCGATCGAAGATAATAGCGTCTGACGACGCTATTGAATAGTCTATCATCATTCTTCACGATCGCGAAGTGCGGCAGTACGTGGGCATGTATAATCATTATGAACTACTTTGCTGAAGAGCAAAACTATAAGTAGTCGGCGCTCGTTGGATAGAACACAATGGCACAAGACGCCACCGACCGACCGACGGTCACGCCGGAGGAGTTCGAGACTGCACAGAAAGTCCTCGAAGTCGCACGCGAACGCTCGCAGTTCAACATGCTCGAGGCGTTGTTCGATGACGCAAACGCATATCTCGATCAGATCGAGCGACAGATAACGGAGGATGAGTAACATGGGGAGCGTCAGCGATCCATTTTGGTTGGCCGTGTTCAACCCGGAAGGCAGTCCGCTGAGTCTCGCCTCAAACGCTAACGTGCGGCGGGAGGGAGAGTCGATTGAGGACGCTGTCCCCCGTGTCATCGGGAACCCGTCAATGCTCGAGCAACTCCAGTACTACCACAACAACGTCGCAGAGATCAACAGTGTAGACCGTGTACTGCTCTACAAGATCGGTGACGGGCAGCGGAAGTCTCCACACATCATCTCCGTGGAAGAGATCGCACGGAAGTACGACGTCGATCTCACATCCGCCTTCGGCGAAGGTGACGAGTGATGGAGGAAGGATACCATATCCGATATAAAGAAGACGGTGAGTGGCAAAACGCCAAATTCGAGACCGAGGCAGCCGCCGATATCTTCGCCGACGCGATCGACGAGAGGGATATCCCGTTCGACTATCACGGCAACGTACTATGAAATAAAGTTCTTCATTTTTCTACATGTCTGCGAAGTGCCGCAGTACGTGGCCATGATAAACCATGAAGATTGTTTTGCGTTATAGGAAAACTATAAGTGGGTGGCTGCTGTACACTACACTGTATGACGGAAACCGACTTCGACTCGCACGAGGGAATTCAGGAATTGAACAGTCGTCTCGAAGTGTGTGCGAACGGCATGGCGCAGAAGGTCGCCGAGAATAACTATTACTCGGCCAACGAGGAAGCATTTGTTTCCCAACAACTCCTCGAAATGTCAAAGAACACCAATCCTGCCGAGTTAACGCCTGAGCGGGTCGAACTCATGGAGCGTCTTGCGTGGGCGATGAGCGAACTCCGGTACGGACATGCAGCCCGCGTCCCGGACGATCTGGAGGGCGTCGAAGAACTCGCCCAGGAGGTGTATGAACAATGACGGAAGAAGTAGACGAGATCCCGGACTCGGCCATGCTCGCACACGAAGGCGACAACCACGAAAACTACGTCGTGTTCCCCGTAACCGACGTTATCGAGTGGTTCACGAAGAAGGCAGACGGTACAATCACCAAAGAGCAGTTTATCTCAACGAATCCAGAGCACCTTGAAGACGCAGAAGACTACCTGTGGGGTGAACTCTGATGCCTGGACTCAATGACACGCCCTACGACGTTACCTGGACGTCACTCCTCGAGCAGGACGATCCGGACCAGCCGCCGCTCTACGAACACGAGGAATCGGGAACGACGATCTACGAGGGCGACAAGTACTGGGAGAAAGAACACGGTCGAGTTATCACGATCGAGGATGTGCAGGTGAAAGAGCAGCGTGACAAGCGGGGCAAACTCATGGACGAGTTCGGGGTTCACGTGTTCTACGATCCCGATTACGACCCGCACTACGATCCACATGCGCCCCGACACTACACGGATGACATCCACTACATGGGGATCGAGGAATTCGCCTCGAAGTTGATCGAAAAAGAACTCCTCCCGCACGGGGCGAACGCTCCACACCGAGTTCCCTAACGGTCACTCGGTGTATGTAATGGTTTGTAATGATCGGGTACTGCGGCCAGTTCTCGACCGTGAACAACCGTGAACGATCGAGTTGCCTTTTGGGAAAGCATTAAGTACCTGCCTGCTGTAGTAGTGAGTACGATGAGTCAGACAGACCTCAACGTTGTCGCACGGGCTCACAACTACTTCGAGAACATGGGCGTTGTCAATTCGGTCGAACGCGCCAGCATGACAAACGGCCTCAAGGTAGTTACCAACAGTGACGGTGTCGCATTTGGAAACGTTCACTACAGTAGTGAAGATCTTGACGTCGAGAACACGTTCGACATCAACGTCATGGAAACGTTCGCTGAGACCGATGCTGACGGAAACGTGAGCATCGCTCACGTTATCGAGGTGATCGATAATGGAAATTAACGGCGAGACCCTCATGTGGGAAACGGCTGATGGAACGCTCGAGGCTCGTCACTACTCCGATGTGAGCCTCCATCCTCGCCATTTCAAGGAGGCTGCAAGCCATTTCGCCGAGGGGAATTACTACCTCGTCCTCGACAAGACGGTCGACATCGATGACCACATCTACGGAGATGCAGGATACCTGATCGAGGTAGTCGAGACCGACGACGACTACCTGTACTACCGCGAACTTCACATCGATCGAGACGAGCCGACGAGCGATCCGATTGAAAACTGGCAGCGCAAGTTCGATAACGATCGTATGATCCGCATGGAGGAAGTGTAAAATGGCTGACAACGACAAAGTCGAGGAGATCTACGAAGCCGCACAAGCGATCGAGGAGAACTTCGAGAACCAGTATCTGGACCTGCTCGAGGTATTCCACGAGTGGGACCGGATTCCCGAGGAGGAGCACGACAGTGACGTCCCACAGTACCGTGTCATCGCCGTTGTCGACGGCGTCCCGAACGACTCGGTCTTCACGGGCCCACTATGTGATCTCGGGCGTGAGAACGGACTCTACGTCTACGATCACACCGTTAGACATGGTGCAGCGACACAGGGGCCCCACCAGTACGATGTAGAGTACGACTCGAGTCTCGAGATCGAGGTACGATTCGCACTTCGCCCGTAGGGCGAATGTGAGATACTTTCCCACACCGTAAACTTTATTACGACTCGAGAGGTAGTATGGGGTACAGATGAACACCGAAACCTCTCGATCGGCGCGTGGCACTGACGTCTGCAACGACGAATCATTCGCTGACTTCCGCGGTGGCTATCTCGACCCGGACGCAAACTCGGTCATCTGGGAGTAACCAAACTTTCATCATTCTTCACGGTCGCGAAGTGCGGCAGAACTCGGTCATGAAGAACCATTAGGTTCCGTTTTGCTTCTTGGGAAAATACTAAGTAGGTGGCGGTAATAGGTATCACTGTATGATAGCACGTTACCCAAGTGCCAGCGTGGACGAGGAAGACAACACGACCACCATCACCGCCGAGTGGCTCGATCGTCTCCGCGACGACTACCGTGGGAAGTTCACCAACTACTGTCGCATTGACGTCGAGATCACGTACGAGAACTACGGCGATCGAACAATCTCGGGGACCGTCGTCGACCTCGGGGCGAATTACCCGAACTTCCGCTTCGAAGACGAGCGACACGGATTCCTGACGCCCGCAAGTGATGAGGACGGTACAGCCCACTTGCTGTTCAAGTACGGCTATACGAAGAACGTCCATGTGCCGCAGTACAAGTATCCAATCAAAGAGATCAAGGTCAACGTCTCGGACTTCGAGCATCCTGTCTGTCCGGTATGTGATACCGAAATGGTGTACGGTCACGCTGACTGGGACGTCCACGATCCGGAGGGATACACGTCTGAGTGGCTCTGTCCGGAGTGTTTCCCTGTTCGCTTCACGGAGGGGATCGAATAATGTCTGACGAATACATCGTCATCGGTGACGGCGTCGAGCATGATCGATACGGAGATGGTGAAGTGATCGACGTTCGGTTCCTACCCGACGAGCGCTACGTCCTCGTCGAGTTTGGGAAGCGGACTACTGAATGTGTCCCAGTGAGTACTGTCGATCTCCTCGATCGCAAACTCCGAATCGACCACATCAACAACACAGAACACGGTCGCGTCGCACTCGGTAAGCCTCGAGTTTGATATAGCGACATAGACTTTCTTCATTATTCTTCATGGCTGCGTACTGCGGCAGTACGCAGTCATGACAAACCATGATAGATCTGGTCCGGGCCGGACCATCATGATAATTCATGACAAATCGGCAGTCCGCGATCGTGAACAACCATGCAGATTACCGTATGGGAAACCTTTAAGGCAACTCGAGCCGTAGTTGAGATCGCATGTCGCAACAAGAAGTACCTACGTTCGACGAAGACCTGTTAGACCACGTTGAAGCGCGCTGTGCCCGCCTCAAGGCACTCGATGACGAGGAGGCCGTCCGACTCATGCAACGGATCGATATCTCGTCTGAGCCAGCGCCAGAGGGCGCTGACGGCAATGTCGCAGACATTGACGCGTTCGAACTCGGCGATTATGCGGCGCTACGAGAGATCCTGGTTGATCGGGGATACGAGATCGAGCGCGTCGCGGACACGGACGTCGATGCGGGTGTCTCTGGCCTGAAGTTCGTTGACCCGGACGGAGAGACCGTCTACGATCCGAACGAGGCACGGTAATTTGATCGGCCTCATTGCAGTTGTCGTCGCCTTCGTACTGCTCACAATGGTGTTAGGATTCCTCCTGACCAATCCGATCGGCTGGCTGTGTATCGCACTTATCGTCGGCGCGATCGTCATCTCGGAGGTACTGGCAGACGAGTAAGGGCGGCCAGGGCCTCCGGCCATGTCGCATATGGAGGATTTATATATACTCGATCGTGATACCTTCGGGTATGACGAATTCGACACAATCCGGATTGCTGGTAGCGTCGTCGACGATCACGACGTAGTCGAGGTAGCGCTACGGGAGCGCAGCAACATCGAGGAGTATGAGGGATATGATCCGTCTCTCACGCCTCGAGAGATCGACGAGATCGACCAATGCCTGGTTGAAGCCGGGCACATGCTCGAGGACGATGGCGGATACAGTACGGCTGTGGACGTCTGGGACGTCTGGGAGGAACTCTACCCATTCGCCACCGAAGTGCAGCAACACCAAACGAGTTGACGGTTTCTGAACCGAAAGGTTTAAGTGTACGCGGATCATAACTATAATAGGGGGTTAGGTGTGCGGTAGTCCTACCCGACGAGGTTTTACTATCCATCCCGACGGGGTTCTATTACTATAGACACGGTAGTGTCCACACCGAGCAAGCAAGTTGCTCGTTGTGCATAGTACGTGTAGACAGAGCCCCAAGTGCAGCAACACGAGGCTCCGGGTACAGGTACACAATGCCTGGCGGCATTGTCATGCGCCCGTGGCGCAGTGCAGGTACACGCTACACTCGTTCTTTACCCCTTGTGCGGCTTGACCCCCTGGGTCAGGTGCAGCAACACGACGTCGCCTGGTCCGTGTCGAACTATTAACTCTTTAGCAGCGGCACTCATACTCGAG
>SDGW01000798.1_pt1 | contig 13078 bp, 12 predicted proteins | sample 2873831 | NCBI WGS metagenome assembly SDGW01 (sample SAMN08132700, study PRJNA421101) | hypersaline lake metagenome | isolation source: celular fraction 0.22 microns magnesium sulfate-rich crust from ephemeral... | place: Spain: Penahueca Lagoon, Toledo | collected 2011-07
GTCGTGCTCCGCGAGGATCTTGTTCGGCGCCAGGTCCTCGCTGGTCATCAGCACGCGCTCGGAGCCGTTGACGATGAAGTAGCCGCCGGGGTCGACGGGGTCCTCGCCGATGTCGATCAGCTCCTCGTCGGAGAACCCGTCGATGTTACACTTGTTCGAGCCGACCATGATCGGCATCCGGCCGACCTTGGTCTCGGTCTGGTCGACGACCTCCTCGGGCTCCTCGTCGCCGCCGCGGACGATGGACATCTCCATGAACACGGGGGCGGCGTAGGTGATGTTCCGCAGGCGGGCCTCCTGGGGGTAGAGCAGCTCCTCGGAGCCGTCGGCCTCGCGGACGCGGGGGGTGAGGATGCGCACGTCGCCGAGCTCGACCCAGACGGGCTCCTGCCCCTCCTTGTCGCCGATGTCGGTGCCGATCGTCTCCTTCTCGTCGACCACGTCCTGCATGCCGCGGTCGAGGAAGTTGTTGAACGATCGGAAGTGGTGCTCCGCCAGTCGCTCCTGGGAGAAGTACTCCCGGGAGACCGCGCGGCGGTCCTCTCGGTCCATTATTCGACCACCAGCCTGTAGACGACGGCGGTGTCGGTTGTCCGGGAGTCGCGCTCGATGCGGACGACGTCGCCGGGCTCTGCCTCCTTCGGCAGGGCGGGATCCCTGCGCTTGATCTTGGGTAGGTTCGTCTTCTTCACTTGGTACTCCTCCAGCACCTCCTCGACCTCGGGCTCGTCGAGGAGCGTGTGCTCCGGAACCAGTTCGTGTTGGCTTACGTCTACCATAGGTGTTGGGCGTTCAGAGAATCGGTCACGAGATACTACGGCTGTATTTTAGCCGGCGGCACATAACGCTTGCTAATGTAGGTTGCGCGTGCGCGAGGCGTTGGCACCCGGCGCCGTCGACGCCCCGGCACGGGGTGGCGTCGCACGGCGGCGATGGATGGCAAGCCTTATTTACAACACGGCGGTACGATTGAGTGCAGCGAGGCAGCGTGCCCGGATGGTGTAGTGGCCCATCATACAACCCTGTCACGGTTGTGACGCGGGTTCAAATCCCGCTCCGGGCGCTTTCTGCTGGACTCAACTGGCGAGCGAGAAGCTTGCTTCGAGCGAGCCCGAGTCCAGCGAAACGCCGACGAAGGGATTTGAATCAGGGAGGTCGCGCGCAGCGAACGGTAGTGAGTGAGCACGTCCGACCGTGGTTCAAATCCCGCTCCGGGCGTTTCTTCGGATCGCAACTGAACGAGGAGCGGAGCGACGAGTGAACCGCGATCCGAGAACGACCACGAGAAATTCTGAACCCAACGGACGAGCGCCGCGAGTCCTCGTGGTTCAAAACCCCGTCACAGGCGCCTTCTACTGGCGAGAAACCGACGTTTCGACGAATCAGTCGTCGTCGGCCGCCACCACCCGCTCACCGCCCGCCAACACGTCGAGCTGCGTCGCGAGCCACGCGTCGATGTCCTCGGCCCGGACCGACGCCTGCAGCGACGCCATCCGGTCGTGTCGCTCGGGCTCGCCCATCTCGAGCGCGTCCCTGATCGTCTCCGCGAACGCCGACACGTCGTAGGGGTTCACTGGGAGCGCGGCCGGGCAGAGCGACTCGGCGGCGCCCACGAACCGACTCAGCACGAGCGCGCCCGGGGCCCGGTCCCTGGCGGGGGTATCGAGCCCTTCCGTCTGCGCGAGGCCGGCGTTGGGGAACGGCCGGCCCTGGGCGGCGACGAACTCCTTGGCGACGAGGTTCATGCCGTCCCGGCGCGAGCTCACCACCGCCACGTCCGCGTTGCGGTACAGCCCCGCGAGCTCGCGGTCGTCGACGTCGTCCTCGATGTACAGCGCTGGCGTCCAGTCCTCGGTGCCGTGGACGCGGTCGAGCTCCGCGATCCGGTCCCGGACCGCGTCGTAGTAGCGCCGGTACGCCGGGATCCCCTCGCGGGTCCGCGTCCCCTTCTGGAGGTACGTGAACTCGCCCGCGAGCTCGGGGGTCGTCTCCAGCAGGTGCGCGAGCGCGTCGAGGCGCTCGACGACGCCCTTCGTGTAGTCGAGGCGGTCGACGCCCAAGACGACGGGCCGCTCCGGGTCGAGGTCGTACCGGTCGACGACGCGTTCCCAGTAGTGGCCCGCGGCGTCGCTCCGGGCGTTGTCGGCCACGCGCTCGGTGTCGACGCCGATCGGCGACGCGTACGTCTCGACCAGCCGCCCGTCGTAGCGGATCCCCGCGTCGGTCACCTCGGCGTCCGGGACGAACCGCGCGACGCAGTCCCGGAAGTTGTCGGCGTAGCGCTCGAGGTGGAAGCCGACGGCGTCGTTGCCCAGCAGTCCGCGGAGCAGTTCGGTCGCCTGCGGGCAGATCTCGAAGAACTCCGGCGTCGGCCAGGGGACGTGCCAGAACTGGACCAGCCGCGCGTCGGGTCGCTGCTCCCGGACGAACCTCGGCGCCAGCCCCAGGTGGTAGTCCTGGAACCAGACCACGTCCGGCTCGGCCGCGACGGCGCGCTCGGCGAACCGCCGGTTGGCCTCGCGGTAGGCGGGCCAGAAATCCGCGTCGACGGTCACGGGGTCGGCTTCGAGGTGGCAGATCGGCCAGAGCACCTGGTTGCTGTAGCCGTAGTAGTAGTTCTCCACCAGCCGGCGGGGGAGGTCCAGCCGGGCGAGCGTGTAGCCGGGGTGGTCGTCGGCGCCGTCGTCCCGCGCCTCGGGCGGCATCCGGACCTCCCCCTCCGGCGCCACGTCGGGGTCGAAGTCGGCGTCGCCGCTGCCCCAGGCGACCCACGTGCCGCCGGTCTCGGCGACGACGCCGTCCAGCGCGGTCACCAGCCCGCCCGCGGGGCGCTGGACCGCCGGCTCGCCGTCCGCGTACTCGTGGACGTACGGCTCGCGGTTCGAGACGACCACGAGCGATCTGTCGCCGAGCGCGTCCTCGATCACGGTCGGTGGTGGTCGCCCGGCGGTGTTGAACCCATCGGGAGCGGCAGTCCGCCCCCGCGGCGGCGTCGACGGTGCCCCGGGGGCCGGTTCCAGCACGCTTTAGCCCGCGCCGCCGGACGCTGAACCATGAACCCCGTCGACATCGCCGGCCTCCCCGTCGGGGACGGCCACCCGCCGCGGATCATGGGCGTGCTGAACATGAGCGTCGAGTCGAACTACGACCCGAGCACCTGGGGCGACGTCGACGGCGCCGTCGAGCACGCCGAACAGATGGCCGAGAACGGGGCCGACATCATCGACGTGGGGCTCCAGTCCTCGAACCCGAAGAACCCGTGGCAGGCCGTCGACACCGAACTCGACCGGCTCGAACGCGCGCTCGAGGTCGTCGACCGCGCCGACTGCGACTCGGTCTGGTCGATCGAGACGCGCTACGCCGAGGTCGCCGACGCCGCCCTCGAGGGCGGGTTCGACATGGTGAACGACGTCTGCGGCTTCGCCGACCCCGACATGCCCGGCGTCTGCGAGGCCCACGACGCCGCGGTCGTGAAGATGGCGTCGCCGCCGGACATTCAGTCGCCGGGGCACCTGCAGTCCATCGACGACTGCTTCGCCGCGCTCGAACGCGGCGGCTTCACCGAGAAGACGATCATCGACCCCGCCTTCGGCGGCTGGTACGACGAGAAGACCCACGCGGACAACTGGGAGATGTTCCGCCGGCTCCGGGAGTTCCGCGCCTTCGGCCGGCCGATGCTGACCGCGACCAACCGCGAGGACTTCCTCGGCGTCGTCGCCGACCGGCCGGAGACGGAGGACCAGCTCGCGGTCAGCCTCGCGGCGGCGACGATGGAGGTCGAGCGCGGCGCCGACATCGTCCGCACCCACGACGTGCCCGAGACGGCCGACGTGGTCGCGGTCGCGGAGTTCCTCGGCGACGGCGATCGCGCGAACGACGGTGAGGCCGACACAGAGGCTGCGACCCTCCCGAGCGTCGCCGCCCGCGAGGTCGAGCGGAACGTCGGCCTGCGCGGCCACAACGGCGTCGACCCCGGCGACGCGGCGACGCTGTCGTTCCGGACCAGCGACCTGGCGGCGTCGACCCGCGAGCGCCTCGCCGAGATCGGCGCCGACCACGGCGTCCTCGTCGCCGCCGGTGGCGACGACCGCCCGTCCCCCGAGAACGTCGCCGGCGGGCGCGGCGACAGCCCCGCCAGCGAGGGGACGTTCGTCGCCGGCACCGCGTCGGCGTTCGAGGCGGCGCTCCCGGATCTCGCCGCGGTCGACGGGCTGGAAGCGCTCGCCGGGCGAGTCCGTCGGACGCTCGCCCGCGAACGCCTCGCCTGACTGGGCTCCCTGGTCCTAGTCGCCGCGCATCAACAGCGTCACGGCGCCGATCCCCCCGAGCACGACGGCGAGTGCCAGCACGCCGACGCCGAGGATCACCACCCACTCGACCGTGCTGAACGCGAACACGGTCGCGACGAAGAACACCAGCGCGAGCAGGAGCAACAGCAGGATCCCGACGCCGCGGATCGGGTTCTGTCGGACGGCCAGTCTGAACCGCTCGCGGAGCGTCGGCGCGCCCTCGTCCCACGCCCGGTCGGCTCGGTCGTCTGAGCGACTCACGGGTCCACGTTCGCCCGCTCGTACCTGTCGCTTTCCCTTCGGCCGTCGGCCCGGTCCGTCCCGGCGACCTCGCTCGCCCGCGGCGTCCGGCCACCGTGGGGGGTGTGCCGCTCACGAACCCGGATCGTGTGCGTCGACTCCGTCCGGTCGTCGACGACCAGCGCCTCGCCCCGGCCGCCCGGCAGCCGCTCCCGTACTGACCCCGAGAGATACGTCGGGTTCGCCCGCTCCAGCGCGTCGATGTCGGGCTCGCTGGTGAGCCGGTGGGCGATCAGCAGGTCGGCCTGCGAGGCCGCCACCGGCGGGAACGCCGAGGGGCGCTGGGTCGCCAGCACCAGCGAGACGCCCGGCGCCCGGCCCCGGGTCAGCAGCGTCCGGAGCGCCGACCCCGCGACGCCGTCGACGGCGACGTGGGCCTCGTCGACGATCAGCCACGGCAGCCGGGGCGGGGGGTCCTCGCCCGAACGAGCGTCGTACAGCAGGCGCGCCACGGCGGCGACCACGGCGCTCGTCGGCGCGTCGTCGACGCCCGAAAGCGAGAGCACGGTCGCCGCCGGCCCGAACAGGTCGCCGGCGCCGAGCCCCTCCGGGTCGAAGATCCCCCACTCCCGCGCCCGACCGAGGTGGTTCGCCGCCGCGCGGCGGGTCGCCCGCTCGCACTCGGCCGCGTCCGCCCGATCGAGCATCCCCGCGAGCGTCGACGCCGACGCGGCGGCCTCCCAGACCAGCGCGCCCGGCCCGGATTCGGGGTCGAGGCCGACCAGCGGCGGCCAGTTCGACGGGGGGACGGCGCCGGCGCGGATCCGCGGCGCGTCGACCACGCGCGCCGGGACTGGCTCGCTGTCGTCGGCCGAGTCGCTCGCCAGCCCCGAGAACGCGCCCATCGGATCGACGACGACGGGCGCGACGCCCGGGGCCTGCGCCGCCGCCTCCGCGAGCACGCCGAGCGTGTGTGACTTCCCGGCCCCGCGTTTCCCGACGACGAGGCCGGCGTGTGGCCGGTCGAGGTCGATCCCCACGGCCGCGCCGGCGCTTCCGTCCCGGGCGAGATAGCGCCCCAGGCGACCGACCATCGACGGCGCCGCCGATTCGCCGTCCGGCTCTGGCTCCCGCTCGCGTCCGACGACGTGCATGGCGGGGGTGGCCGCGTCATCCCCCTTGAGTGCTCGCCCGACGATTCAAGTGCGATGACGGGACCACCCACCCCATGCTCGATCCGAGCCGTGCACGAGACGCCGTCGCCGACCGACTCGCCGACCTCCGCGGGGACGAGCGGGCGATCGAAGGGCTGCCGGTCCGCCTCGTCGTCTCACTGGTCGTCGGCGCCGCCTGCCTGAGCGTGATGCTGAACCTGGTCAACGGCGTCGGCGGGCTCGCGGCCGCGGAGGTCGACGTGCGTCCGACGCCGGAGGTGGTCGAGACCGGGCCCCAGGAGCTGACGCTGCGGGTCGTCGACGCCGAGGGCGACCCCGTCTCGGGCGCGACGGTGATCGTCGACGGCGGCACCGCGAGCCTCGACGGGGTCGCGACCGCGAGAACCGGCGAGAACGGCACCGCGACCGTCTCGATCGACCCCCAGCTCGGGGCGAACCAGGCCGAGGGGACGTTGACGCTCGACGTGAAGCCGCCGGCCGGCGGATCCTACGTCGACCGCCGCGAGAACAGTCACGTGCTGGTGATCCGGGAGTGAGCCGTCCCGGGCGGCCGGCGGGCAACTGCGGCCCGGAACCGGCCCAGCGGTCGCTCCCGCGCTACCTGCTCGTCGGGCCGGCGTTGCGAGGGGCCGCGCCGCGAGACGTGGTCCGTGGGTCGCCCTACCGGCGGTCGCCGTAGTCGCCCCAGTTGGGCGCGCCGTCGCTCCGCTCCCGGCCAGAGAGCCGCTCGTCCCAGTCGAGCCACTCGTGCTCCCAGCCGGGGTCGGGGCCGCTCTCGGCGTGTTCGCGGTCCTCACGGCGGGTGCGGTTCCGCGTCACGCCGGGCTGCTCGCCGTCGACCAGCAGCGGCACGAACCGGACCGGCCCGCGTTCGTCGACGCGCTGGTAGCCGTCGGGGGTGTCGTCGTCGGGCGTCACGGCGACGAGCGTCTGGTCGGTGTTCCCCTTCGGGAACACCAGTCGACCGCCGTCGGCCAGCTGGTCGAGCAGGTCGCGCGGGGGTTCGACGGCCGCGGCTTCGACCAGAATCCGGTCGTAGGGCGCGTACTCCGGGAGGCCCGACGACCCCTCGCGGCAGTCGACGAGCACGCCGCCGTAGCCGGCGGCCTCGAGGTTCGAGCGAGCGCGGTACACCTGCGGCCGCGCGATGTCGAGCGCGTGGACGCGGCGGTCGCCGAGTATCTCCGCGAGCACGGCCGCGGTGTAGCCGGCGCCGGCGCCGACGATCAGCGCGTCGTCCTCCTCGCGGGGGTCGAGCGCGGTCAGCAGGCGGGCGACCGTCCCGGGCGCGAGCGTCACGGCGCCGTCGACGGTCGACGGCCGGTTGTCGTAGGGGGCGTCTTCGACGAACTCCCGACGCGGCACCGTCCGCATCGCGAGCCCGATGGCCTCCGGGAGCGGGCGGCCGAGGGCGTGTTCCAGCCCGTCGACCATGTCGTCCCGGAGCACCGCGGGATCCATATCCGCGAGTCGGTGATGCGGCTATTTGAACTCGGCGGTGCGTCAGACGCTCGACCTTTCGTCCGGGCGCCGTCCGGCGATCGCTTGGTAGGGCGTGTCCGGCACCTCGCTCGTCTCCACCGCCTCGAGGCCGGCGTCGGCGAACCACTCGCGGACCGTCGCTTCCGGGTACGGCCGGCCGTTCCCGGTCGCGAGCGCCGCGGCCGCGACGGGGACGGCCGCGCTCGAGCGGTCCCGGAGCGGTTCGACGCTGACGGCCGCGCCGCCCGGGGCGAGCGCGGCGGCGACCGCGAGCGTCGTGAAACGGTTCTCCGCCGGGGACTGGCGCCACGCCGCGTCGACGGTGAGCACGAGTTCGAACGTCGCCTCCAGGTCGGCGAGGCTCCCGGTCCGGAGCGCCACGTCGGTCCGCTCCAGCAGCGGCTCGACGACGGCGGCCACGTCCGCGCCCTCGAGCAGCGTCACGTCGAGCCCCCGGTCGGCGAGCGCGCGGGCGTGTCGGCCGGGGCCGTCGGCGACGACGAGCGCGCGCTCGGCGTCCGGGTTCGCCGCCAGCGCAGCGTCGACAGTCGCCGACACGGTCGCGTCGTCGAGCGCCTCGGCGGCGCCAAGGCGGTGGCGGATACGCGTCTCTGGATCGGACTCGATCGGCGGGACGCCGCTCTCCATCGTCCGCGGGAGGGCGGCGTAGGCGTCGAAGCGGTCGAGCGCGGTCGGAACGTCGCCGATCGACCGGAGGTCCCGCGTCGCGAGCAGGCCGAGCGCGCGGTTCGTCGGTTCGACGCCGTCGCCGACGCGGCGCAGGAACTCGAGTTCGACCAGCGCGTCGACGACGATCGAGGCCGCACGCTCCGTGACGCCCGTCGCGTCGGCGGCCTCGGCGGCGCCGCCGGGGGCGCGGAGCAGCGCCTCGAGCAGCCCCGTCTCGCGGGCGGCCCACAGCAGCGCGAGCGACGGCACGTCGAGGTCGGTGTCTCCAGCGGTCGGCATGTCTCCCAGACGAGGGGGTCGGGTAGAAAGCGGTTGGGGTCGGCGACTACTCGCCCTGCATCCGGACGAACCGCACGCCCTCGAACGTCTCGCGCTCCGTCCGGCCGTCCTCGCGGAGCGTCAGCCGTACCAGCTGCTGGCGCCGATTGCCGACGGGCGCGAGCACCCGGCCCCCGGGGCGGACCTGCTCGACGACCGCCTGCGGCACCGACTCGGCCGCGCAGGTGAGGTAGGCGGCGTCGTACGGGGCGTGCTCCGGCCAGCCCTCGTGGCCGTCGCCGGTCCTGATCGCGACGTCGTAGCCGAGTCGGTCGAGCGTCTCCCGGGCCTTGTCGGCCAGCTCGGGGACGTACTCGACGGAGAACACGTTGCCGTCGCCGACGACCTCGGCGGTGACCGCGGCGTGGTAGCCACAGCCGGTGCCGATCTCCAGCACGCGATCGCCGGGCTCCAGCGCGAGGCGGTCGACCATCGACGCCACCATGTGCGGTGCGGAGATCGTCTGCCCCTCGCCGATAGGGAGGGGTCGGTCCCGGTAGGCGCCGCCGCGCTCGTCCGGGGGGACGAACTCGTGGCGGGGGACCGCGCGCAGCGCGTCGGCGGTCGACTCGCGGTCGATCGCGCCCCGCTCCCGGAGCCGCTCGACCATCCGCTCGCGGCGCTGTTCGAACGCCATACCCCGACAGTTGGGTCGGCGCGGATAAAGGCGTTCGGCGAGCGCGTGCCGAAACTACTTCCCTCCCCGGTCGGAGAGGGTCACCTATGCAGACCGCCGGCTACGCGGACGCGATCGCGAGGGCCGAGCGGTTCGCCCAGCAGAACCCCGAACTCGTCGCCGCCGCCGCGGCGGTGGTGATGGTGTCGATCGTGGCCGCCCTGTCGCTGCTGCGCTACCGTCGCCCGATCGGCGTCCGGTTCAAGGAGGCGCTGGCGAACAAGGAGCGGGTGGCGGTGCTGATGCATCCCGACCCCGACCCCGACGCGATGGCGGCCGCGATCGGTATCGCTCGACTCGCCGAGCAGGTCGGCTGCGAGCCGACGGTGCAGTTCACCGGGCAGATCCGCCACCAGGAGAACCGCGCGTTCAGGAACGTGCTGGACCTCGACATCGAGGCGATCGACCACGTCTCCGAGCTCGCCGCCGAGGCGGTGGTGCTGGTCGACCACAACCAGCCCCGCGGGTTCGAGGGCGCCCACGGCGTCCTGCCGTTCGCCGTCGTCGACCACCACCCCGGCGAGGGGACCGGCGAGGAGTTCACCGACGTGCGGACCGACTACGGTGCGGCCGCGAGCATCGTCGCCGAGTACTTCCAGGACGTGGGCGGGAAACCGGTGCCGCCGGACGTGCACGAGAGCGAGGTCGACGCGCGGTTCACGCTCCCCTCGCGGGAGTCGACGGGGCTACTGTACGGCATTCTCGCCGACACCCGCCACCTCACGACCGGCGCCGCCGCGGCGGACTTCACCGCGGCGGCGTCGCTCGCGCCGGGCGTCGACGAGGACGCGCTGGACCGCATCGCCAACCCGCAGGTCAGCGGCGAGACGCTCGACGTGAAAGCCCGCGCCATCGCCGGCCGGCAGGTCGAGGGCTCCTTCGCCGTCAGCGACGTGGGGACGCTGTCGAACGCCGACGCGATCCCGCAGGCCGCCGACGAGCTGATCACGCTCGAGGGGATCACCGCCGTCGTCGTCGTCGGCGAACGCGAGGGCACGGTCCACCTCTCGGGCCGCTCGCGGGACGACCGCGTCCACATGGGCCGGGCGCTCGAGAACGCGGTCGAGGACGTGCCCAACGCCGGCGCCGGGGGGCACGCCCGCATGGGCGGCGGGCAGTTCCCGGCGGACGAGGAGGTGTCCCGCGAGGCGCTCGTCGAGCGCATCTTCGACAGCCTCGAGGGCGACGTGTAGGGGGTCGGGCGTCGACGACCGCTCGAACGGCAGCCCTATCCGGATCGGTGCCCTCCCCCCGACAATGGCGACCCACGACGCGACGTGGCGCTACCGCGAGCGCTTCGGCGACCGGTACGGCCGCACGTACTTCCGCCGGTTCGGCCCCGGCGTCGTCTCCTCCGTCGGCGCCGGCAGCTACCGCGGCGAGCCGACCCCGGCCGTCGACGAGCGCCACCGCGACGCGCTGGTCACCGCGCTCGAGAACGGCTGTAACGTGCTCGACACCGCGCCGGACTACCGGGCCGGCCGCGCGGAGGGCGTCGTCGGCGACGCGCTCGCCGCGGCCGACGTGGACCGCGACGCGGTGCTGCTCGCGACGAAGGGCGGGTTCGTCCCGTTCGACGGCGAGCGCCCCGACGACCCCTCGGCGTTCGTCCGCGAGCGGTTCGTCGATCCGGGCGTCGTCGACCCGGCGGATCTCGCCCGCGGGAGCCACGCGATGACGCCCCGCTTCCTCGAAGCGATGCTCGACCGCTCGCTCGACGCGCTGGGCGTCGACGCGGTGGACTGCTACTACGTCCACAGCCCCGAGACGCAGCTGGCCGCGCGCTCCCGGGAGGCGGTGTACGACCAGCTCCAGGCCGCCTTCGAGCAGCTCGAACGCGAGATCCGGCGGGGCCGGATCGGCCGCTACGGGGTCGCCTCCTGGGAGGCGTTCCGGGTGCCGGCCGACCACGACCGGCATCTCTCGCTCGCACGGGTGCTCGACCGGGCCCGGGCGGCCGCCGACGCCGTCGGGGATGACGCCGACGACCACGGGCTGGCGGCGATACAGCTCCCGTTCAACGTCCACATGGCCGACGCGTTCACGAGCGCCCACCACGAGGACCCCGAGAGCGGCGAGGCGGTGAGCGCGCTCGAGTTCGCCCACCGCGAGGGGCTGTCGGTGTTCGCGAGCTCGGCGCTGCTGGGCGGCGATCTGGTCGAGGGGCTGCCGCCCGACATCTCGGCGGAGCTGGCGGGCGACAGCGCGGCCCAGCGCGCGATCAACTTCTCGCGCTCGGCGCCGGCGGTGGTGTCGGCGCTCGTGGGGATGGGTCGCGAGGCGTACGTCCGGGAGGATCTGGCCGCCGGGACGTTCGACCCGCTCGGCGCGGCGGCGTTCGACGCCGTGTTCGAGTAGCCGCGCATCGACGCCGCTCGATCCGACCCGTCGCCGACCCGAACGGTTTTCCCCGGGAGTCCGCAACTCCTCCCCATGGCAGACGATAGCGAAGGCGACGGGGAGATCGTCGCCGAGGCGACGGCGGCGGAGGACGAGGAGCAGCCCCGCGAGATCCACCTCGTCGAAGAGGAGAACGGCTACTGGACCCTGGTCGACACCGAGCGCGGCGCCATCGGCGACGCGCCGTCGAAGGCCGCCGGGCTCCACCTGATGGAGCAGGTGCTCGAGGAGATGGACGGCGTGGAGATCCCCGACGTGGAGCCGGAGGAGCCCAGCGAGCGCCCGGACCGGGATCCGAAACTGCCGCCCGAGCCGTCGATGCCGGACCGCGACGACGCGTAGCGTCGGCGGCGGCAACCACCCGCGCGTCCGGAACCTTCTTTATCGGTAGCCCGGATTTCTGAACTGATGGGAGTACTCTGGCTCGACGACGTTCGCGCCGCGGACCTGGAGACGGTCGGCGGGAAGGGCGCTTCCCTCGGTGAACTCACTGGGGCGGGGCTTCCCGTGCCGCCGGGATTCGTCGTCACGGCGGGGACGTATCGGGCGTTCATCGAGGAGGCCGGCATCGACGAGGAACTGTTCGAAGCGATGGACGTGGACCCCGAGGACTCCGCTGCGCTCAAGGAGGCCTCCGAGACGGCGCACGAGCTGATCCTCGAGACGCCGTTCCCCGAGGAGGTGCGCGAGGAGATCCTCGCCGCATACGACGACCTGGGCAACGGCGAGGCGTTCGTCGCCGTCCGCTCCTCGGCGACCGCCGAGGACCTGCCCGACGCCTCCTTCGCGGGCCAGCAGGAGACGTTCCTCAACGTCACCGAGGAGCGCCTGCTCGAACGCGTCAAGGAGTGCTGGGCGTCGCTGTTCTCCCAGCGCGCCATCTACTACCGCGAGCGCAAGGACTTCCCGCACGACGCCGTCGACATCGCCGTCGTCGTCCAGCAGATGGTCGACGCCGAGAAGTCCGGCGTGATGTTCACCTCCCACCCCTCGACGGGCGAGCCGCGCCTGATCATCGAGGCCGCGTGGGGACTGGGCGAGGCGGTCGTCTCGGGCACGGTCTCCCCGGACAACTACGTCTACGACCGGAACAGCGACGCCGTCGAGGAGGTGACCGTCGCCGACAAGAAGGTGAAGATGGTGAAGGACGAGGACACCGGCGAGACCGTCGAGCAGTCCGTCGAGCCCGACCGCCGGAACGAGCGCGTGCTCTCCGACGACGAGATCGAGGCGCTGGTCGAGCTCGGCGAGCGCGTCGAGGACCACTACGGCGAGCCACAGGACGTCGAGTGGGCGATCGTCGACGGCGACATCTACATGCTCCAGTCCCGACCGATAACCACGATCGACGACGACGACGCCGACCTGGAGGAGGAGCGCGAGACCGAGAGCGACGACGACGGCGACGTGCTCCTCCGCGGGCTCGGCGCCTCGCCGGGCGTCGTCTCGGGCGAGGTCCGCGTCGTCACCGAGCTCGACCAGCTCGACAAGGTCGGCGAGGGCGACGTGCTCGTCACCGAGATGACGATGCCCGACATGGTGCCCGCGATGAAGCGCGCCGCCGGGATCGTCACCGACGAGGGCGGGATGACCAGCCACGCCGCGATCGTCTCCCGGGAGCTGGGCGTGCCCGCCGTCGTGGGGACCGGCAGCGGCTCCCGCGAGCTCGTCGACGACCAGGTGGTCACGATCGACGGCGACCGCGGCAGCGTGATCGACGGGCGGGCCGAGCCGGCCGAACCCGACCACGAGCCCGTCGAGGAGGTCCGGCCGAAGACGCCGGTCAAACCCATGACCGCGACCGAGGT
>SDGW01000799.1_pt1 | contig 13075 bp, 13 predicted proteins | sample 2873831 | NCBI WGS metagenome assembly SDGW01 (sample SAMN08132700, study PRJNA421101) | hypersaline lake metagenome | isolation source: celular fraction 0.22 microns magnesium sulfate-rich crust from ephemeral... | place: Spain: Penahueca Lagoon, Toledo | collected 2011-07
GATATGGACGTCATTCACACTGCGCTGTGGGTATCGGACATCGAGCAGACGCGGAACTTCTACGTCGACGCCCTCGGACTGACCGAGAACTGGTCGTTCACCGGCGACGGCGGCGTCGAGAACGTCTACATCGGCGGCGAGAACGCCGAGTTCCAGTTCAAGCACGACCCCGACGACGAACCCGAGATCGACTCCGGGTCGATGGCCCACGTCGCGGTCGGCGTCGACAGCACCGACGAGACGTTCGAGCGGTTGCTCGAGCGCGCGGATCCGTCGGTCGAGATGGGGCCGACGACGATGGACGAGCTCGGCGTCCGCGTCGCGTTCGTCGCGGACCCCGACGGCTACGTCGTCGAACTGGTCGAAGAACTCGAGTGACGCGGGGATCGGAGCCCGACGAATCCGCGCTCGCCGGCTACGCGTCGGTCGCGGCGGGTTCCGCGACGGCCGGCTGGGTCCGGATGACCTGCACGACGAGGACGGAAGCGACGACCGCGATGCCGGCGAGAAAGAGCCAGGCAGTCCGGTAGCCGGCGGTATCCGCCAGGTAGCCGAACGCAGGTGGGGCGACCAGCGCGCCGCAGGTGAGCGCGAGCTGGCCGCCGGCGGTGGCTCCCCCCATCTCCTCGGCCCGGACGAGCGTCGCCATGGCGGAGTAGTAGACGCCGGTGTAGCCCAGTACGAAGAAACCGAGGACGGCGAACGCGATGGCGGCCCCACGAGCGGTCGTCGTCGACGTGACGACGACGAACATGACGGCGCTGCCAAGTGACTGGACGACGAGCAGCGTGGCGATTCTGACCCGCGGGCTCCCGGGGAGAACGTCGCTCAGCCAGCCCGCCAGCACGCGGCCGACGCTGCCGAACAGCTGGACGAGCGCGAGGACGACGCCGCCGAACGTGACGGACGCGCCAATCGCCTCGTCGACGTAGAGAACCGTGTAGCCGGTCGTCGTGAACAGCGCCGCACCGAGGAAGAAACCGGCGGTCAGCAACACCACGTACGGCCGGTTCGCACGCAGCGCGCCGAAGTCGGGGTAGCCGCCGCTGCCGCCGCCGCCGGCGCTCGAGTAGCGCCACGCGAAGCCGACGGCGACGATTACGCCGAAGGCCGCAGCGACGAGGAAGCCGGCCCGCCAGAACAGCACGCCCGCGAGGCCGGTGATCAGTAACGCACTGATGCCGCTGCCGCCGGTGACGCCGACCTGCTTGATCCCCATCGCGAGGTTCTGGCGGCCCGGTTCGATGGCGTCGAAGATCGCCTTGTTCGTGCCCGGCATCGCGGTCCCGTAGGTCGAGCCGAGGACGAACACCGCTGCGAGCAAGAGCGGATACGTCGGCGCGCCCGCAACGAGCAGGACGCCGGCAGCCAGTCCGATGAGGCCCAGCGTTAGTGCCGTCCGTACGCCGAACCGGTCCGTTAGCGCACCGAGCGGTAACAGGAAGACGGCGTAGCCGAGTGTGAGCGTGGTGACTACGATACCGACCCGAAACCGCGAGAGGCCGAATTCGTCCCGGAAGAACGTCGTCGCGGCGAAGATCGTGTAGTAGCAGATGCTCGCCGAGATCTGCCACGTCGTGACGAGCAGGACTGTCCGCCAGTACGACCGGTCCATTCGACGGTGGTCCTTGGAAAACTGTTTAAAAAAGAGTACCGTTATCGATTCGTAATGCCGAAGATTTTGCCCTAATTATCATCCTATTTTTATAATCAGTTACGTTATCGTCTGGACCAATACATGTCTAGAACGGCCGGCTAGAGACGTATTCACAGGGTATTCCACATGAACGATCGCCATGGAACCTAGATAAATGTCAGGATAAAAACTACACGGACATTTTCGAGGATAACAATAGATTTTATAGTGGTGGTTGAAAGTGGAGCGATAATGTGTGCCAAAAGAGATCACAGTAGGCGAAACGTTCTAAAAGGTGCGGCGACGGCTGGCGTCATCAGCATGGCTGGCTGTCTCAGCGGTGGCGACGACAAGATCACCGTGACGATCGGCGGCACGTCGACCGGCAGTTCGACGCAGGCGGCCGGACAGGCGCTCGCTCGCGCTGCACAAAAGCACAGCGACGTCATCAACGTCTCCGTTCAGGAGACGGAGGGATGGACGGCGAACCTCCGCGAGTTCGACAGCGGCAATATCCCCGCGATGGGCGTCGACAACAACTCGATCGCGAAGGCGATGAGCGACGAGGGGCCGTTCGCCGACAACCCCGTCGACTCGCTCCCCCACCAGGGATTCATGTTCACGTCGCTACAGATACACATCCTCGGCCTCGAGGGCAGCGGCCTCGAGTCGACCGCGGACCTCAAAGAAGGCGGTTACACCATCTACCCGATCCAGCCCGGCTTCGGGACCCGCCTCCTGACCGAGGAGATTCTCAAGGAGGCCGGCGTCTGGGAGCCCAACAAGATCAACAACGCGAGCACCGGCGACATCCCCGGTCAGGTCGAGCAGGGCAGCATCGACGCGATCTGTATGTACGGCGCGAACGGCGTCGAACTCTCCGGCTGGTGTCAGAACGTCGATGTCCGGAGCGGCGACGGACTCTACTTGCTCGAGGTCGACGAGGACTTCCGCCAGGTCATCGAGGACCACCCCGGCGCGCTGCTCGAGGAGTTCGAGCCCTACGGCTACGAGCAGGACGTAAACAAGGTCACCGACACCGTTACGTCGTGGTCGCTCGCCGCCCAGTGGGCGTTCGGTCCCAACGTGCCCGCCGAGGCGACCAAGGAGATCGCTCGCCTCTCGAACGAACACCACGACACGCTTCGCGAGGCCGACTCGACGACCCTGGAGTTCACGCCCGAACTGATGACCCAGACGGTCATGGAGGACCTCGAGGTCCACGAGGGCGTCGCCGAGTTCTTCGAGGAGAACGACGTCTGGGACGACTCCTGGACGCGCGGCGAAGCCGAATCCAGCGAGTAACGCTATCGAACAGCCGATCTCTTTCAGTAACTCCTGAAAATGGTAACAAACGACGACAACGACCGCACTGACGGGGCCAGCGCCGTCGACGAAGAGTCGGACGTCTCCGCCGTCGACGAAAGCGGTGTCCTCGAGACGGACAACCCGCTGTCCGTCGCCGGCGGCCTCCGGGGGAAGTTCGAGTGGGCGGTTATCCTCGGATCGATCCCGTTCTGGCTGCTGGTTTTCTGGTACTCGGGAACGCAGATGATGGACCGAAGCAGGTACGCCGTCCTCTTCTTGGGCGGGGTCCTCCTGCTGTATCTGCTGATCGAGCTCCCGGAAACGATCGAAGAAAACAATCACATTGAGACGGTGCTGCTGACCCTTTCGGGAATCGTAGTTCTCGTTGCGACGGTGTATCTGTTCACCGTCTTCAACGACCTGGTCTACGACCGCGCCGGTCAGGCCTACGGGTACGAACTCGCGCTCGGGCTCGCGATCACGCTCACGATGATTTATCTCACGTGGCGATCGTTCGGCGCGACCTTCCTGATCGTCGTCCTCGGCGGCATCGGGTACGGGTTCGCCGGCCCGTACCTCGGAGGCACGCTCAGCCACGGGGGACTCACCGTCGAGCGGACGCTACGGATCCTCGCGATCAGTGGCGACGGGTTCTACGGCTTCCTGACGAAACTCGTCGCGGCCTGGATCGCCCTGTTCCTGCTGTATGCGGGGCTGTTGAAGGCCTACGGCGCGTTCGATCTCATCCTCCGGATCGCCGTTCGATCCGCGAAGTACATCGACTCCGGGATCGCACAGACCGCCGTCCTCTCGAGTGCCGTCATCGGCTCGGTCAACGGAAGCCAGACCGCAAACGCCGGCATGACCGGCTCCTTCACGATCCCGCTGATGAAAAAGAGCGGGATCAAGCCCGAGACCGCCGGCGGTATCGAGGCTGTCGCGTCGACGTCCGGCCAGGTGTTGCCACCGGTCATGGGCGCCGGCGCGTTCATTATGGCCTCGCTGGTCACCGGAATCACGTACGGGGACGTCATTATCGCGGGCCTCATTCCCGCGGCGATTCTCGTCGTCTCGATCTTCGTCGCCGTCCACTACGTCGCGAAACCGCAGATCGACGACCCCTCGATGAGCGGCGTCTTCGACGAGCAGCTGAGTCGGCGGGAGGTCGTCCTCGAGTCGATCAAGTACGGCGTGCCGATCTTCATCCTGGTCTACCAGCTCGGCTACGTTCAGGTGACGGTGATGACTGCGGCGCTGCAGACGGCCGCTTCCATGATCTTCCTCGGGATCACGATCCCGCTGATCAACGCGAAACTCGAGGGCGACGACCTCGGATCGACGCTGACCCACACGTTCAAGCAGACGATCGAAGGGTTCCGCGAGGGCGTCATCGTGGTCGCGCCGATCACGATCATCCTGGCGGCGATCAACGGCGTCGTCGACATCCTGATGGCCACCGGCGTACCGACGGCCATCTCGCTGACGCTGATGGACCTCTCGGGCGGCGTCCCGCTCATCGCGTTCTTCCTCGCGATGGTCATCTGCATCCTGCTGGGACTGGGCATGCCGACGACCGCGTCCTACACCGTGGTCGCCCTGCTGATCGCGCCGACGCTGATCAACCAGTTCCTCGTGCCCGACCTGGCTGCGCACTTCTTCGTGTTCTACGCGGCGATCCTGGCGGGACTGACGCCCCCGATCGCTACGTGCGTCGCGGTCGCGACGGGAATCGCCGGCGGTAACTTCTGGCGGACCTGCATCGAGGCGATCAAGATCTCCGCGCCGCTGTTCGTCCTCCCGTTCGCGTTCGTCTACCACCCGGAGATCATCACCGGCGGGTTCGGCGCCGACGCGCTGATCACTGGTGGTATCGCCCTGTTGGGCGCGGTCGCCATCATTCACGGGATCAACTACCGGTTCCCGTACAATCGCGGTGCGACGACCGGACTTCGCGTCGTGTTCTTCGGGGCCGGTATCGTGGCGATGGTGTACCCCGACCAGATGGTCCAGTTCGCCGCGCTCGGCCTCGTCGTCATCCTCTACGGCATCCAGATGACGCTTGGCCAGTCGAAGCCGGCCGAAACGATCTCCGAAGCCGGCGACTGACGGCCCTGACGGAATCGACTTGATTTCACTGCGGCCGTTCGATCTGTTTTTCCGTGCTTTGCGCTCGACGGCGCCGTCGGGCGAAGCGTACCGCGCGCTCTAACCGAGACGAAAAATGATTACAGTGTGCTGTCCGCGGTATCGACTGACTGTCTGTTCGTTCGATCACGAAACTAGCTTTCGTCTGTAGTCGTAAAAGCGGCAAAATGAGGACAATCGAGGTGTCGACAGCCGTCACTGGGCAAACGATAATACTTTTCCATTGGGGTCCGAAATCCCTGAGTATGTCTGACGACCTCAAGAAAGGGCTCGAGGGTGTGTTGGTTGCCGAATCGGAACTCAGTTCGATCGACGGCGACGCCGGCCGGCTGATCTACCGCGGCTACACGATCGAGGATCTGGCCCGCGGCGCGAGCTACGAGGAAGTCCTCTATCTCCTCTGGAACGGTCATCTCCCCTCCGAGGACGAACTCGAGCCGTTCACCGACGCGCTGATGGACGAACGTGAGGTCGACGACGACGTCCTCGAGACGATGGAGAGACTCGCCGCCGCCGACGAGCAGCCGATGGCCGCGCTGCGAACTGCTGTCTCGATGTTCTCCGCCTACGAGCCCGAAGACGACGCCGATCCCGAAGACCTCGAGGCGACGCTTCGGAAGGGGCGTCGGATCACGGCCAAGATTCCGACCGCGCTCGCGGCCTTCGAGCGCTACCGCCTCGGCGAGGAGCCGATCGACCCCCACCCCGATCTCGGACTGGCGGCGAATTTCCTCTACATGCTCTCTGGCGAGGAGCCCGACGACATCGCGGCCGAGACGTTCGATCAGGCGTTGATCCTCCACGCCGACCACGGTCTGAACGCCTCGACCTTTACCTCGATGGTCATCGGCTCGACGATGGCCGACATCTACAGCGCCGTCACGGGCGGCATCAGCGCCCTGTCGGGGCCGCTCCACGGCGGTGCGAATCAGGACGTCATGGAGGTCCTCATCGAGATCGACGAGAGCGACCTCGACCACCGCGAGTGGGTCGAGCAGGCGACCGAGGAGGGTCGGCGCATCCCCGGTTTCGGCCACCGCGTCTACAACGTCAAAGATCCGCGCGCGAAAATCCTGCAGGAACGCAGCGAGGAACTCGCCGAGACCGGCGAGAGCAAGTGGTACGACTACACGACGACCATCGAGAAGTACCTCACCGACGAGAAAGGGCTCGGCGACAAAGGCATCGCCCCCAACGTCGACTTCTATTCGGGCTCCGTCTACTACCAACTCGGCATCCCGATCGACATGTACACCCCCATCTTCGCGATGAGTCGCGTCGGCGGCTGGATCGCCCACGTCCTCGAGTACCAGGAGGACAACCGCCTCATCCGCCCGCGCGCCCGCTACACCGGGCCGCAGGACCAGGAGTTCGTCCCGCTGGCGGAGCGATAACGCCGGGACCGTCCTCGAACGAGCGCGCCCATCTTTTAGAGTCAGCAGACAACAGTTAACAACTCTCACGCCGACGTCCACGTATGTCCCTCGTCGATTCGCAGCCGCCGGCCCGGCGACGGCTCGAGCGGCTCAGCGTGGACGAACGAGCGGCGCTTGCGACGTTGATCGGCGCGCCCGAAGCGAAGGGACGAGAAACGACTGCTTTCCACGAGAGCGACCGATGAGCTTCATCGCGGAGTTCACGCTCTCGAATCCGATCATGCAGTCGGCCCGACGAGCGGTCCCCGAGGTCACGGTCGAGGTCGAAGACGAACAGCCGGGGCGAACGGGGGAGTCGAAGTTGATCTTCTGGGCGTCGGGGACGGAGGACGATCTCGAGCGCTTCTTTCGTGAACTGTCGACCGACCCCTCCGTCGCGTCGTTCGAGATCCTCTCGAGGCTCCCCGAGCGACGACTCTTCCGCGTCGCGCTGTCCGCCGAGGGCGAACGCGGGCTGACGTACGTCGACGCGATCGACATCGGCGTCACGCTCCTCGATATCGAGGCGAGCGGAGGCGAAACGAGGTACCGCGCGCAGGTTCCGAGCCGCGACGCGCTCTCGCAGTACCGCAAGCGGTGTAACGAACGCGGTCTCTCGTTCGACCTCCGTCGCATCTACCGAAGCGAGGCGGAGGAGACGGAACGATACGGGCTCACCCCTCGCCAACGGGACGTGTTACGCCGTGCGCTGGAAGCGGGCTACTTCGAAGTCCCGCGCGAGGTATCCATGGAAGAACTGGCCGACGAGTTCGACATCTCGAGTCAGGCGCTTTCCGCGCTCCTCCGGCGCGGACACAGAGCGATCTTACGGAGCATGTTCTCCGGCGGTGAGTCCTAACGCGTCGATCGTTCCCCCGGAAGCACTCCCGTCGACGGACAGTTAGTTCAGTTCGCGGACGATCAGCGACACCCCGATCAGCGACGACAGCAGGACGGTCAGGTTGAACGCGGCGCGGATCGGCGGCTGGTATTTCGGATCGACCCAGAGATCGATCGTGTCCGTCACGCTGCCGTAGAACTGCGTCAGCGCGTAGATGGCCAGCAGCGAACAGACGGCGAGCGCGCCCCAGGCGAGGTAGCGCCGGACCGTCTCGGAGCCGGGGTCGAACCCGGCGGTCGCGCTCGAGTCGGTCTGCGCACGAGACGCGTTCTCCTGATTCGACTCGTCGGTTAGCTGGTCGGCGTCGCTGTCGATCGATGGTTCCGTCGTCGGTTGTGTCGATGTATCAGTCATTGGTTCCTCCGTGCGAGTGCGATCGTTGCGAGCAGTGCGACGACGGCGACGCCGATTCCGAAGCCGGGCGTCCCGCTGGAACTCCCGTCGGTTGCGCTCCCGTCGGTTGCGCTCTCGTCGGCCGGGGCGCTTCCGTCGCTGCCGTCCATCCCGCCGAAATCACTGACCTCGAGCCCACCCCTGGTTGTCGTCTCGTTGACCGAGAGGCTGCCCGGCCCGAGGTTCGCGGCCGCGCGGTCCGTGCCGACGATGGTGCCGTCCCGCCAGAGCACCGCATCGAGGTAGTAGTCGTACCCCTGCGGGACGGTCAGATCGACGGACGGTGACGCGGTCTTGCCGGACTCGATCGCCGAGAGCTCGACGGTCGCCGTGTCGGCGACGACGTTCGAGTCGGCCTGGCGTGCCTTCACCTCGAGTTCGAGGTCGGATTCGGTGCCGTCGCCCGTGTTGGTGAGATAGCTGCGGACCGCCAGGGTCGCGGTGTCGGCGGTCGACGACTCGATCGAGTAGCCGATCGCGGGGACGTCCGCGAGGCCCCCACCGCCGAAGCGGTGGAACTCGACGTCCGTATCCGCGTACGCGGGGGTCAGCGAGCCGACGCCTTCGACGGTGTGGCTCGCCGATTCGGTCCGCCGGCCGTCCCGGTAGACGTACGTCTCGATTTCGTAGCCGCTCTTTCTCGGTACGTCGACCGTACTCGAGACGACGACTTCGCCGTCGTCTGTCAGCGTCTCGACGCGTCGTTCGGTGGTGTCCTCGACGAGGCCGGTCTTCGTGTCGACCGCCCGGTGGACGACGGTGACGTTCGAGACTGGATCGCCGCGGTGCTCGAGGTACGTATCGACGGCGAGCGTCGCGGTGCCGCCGGTGACCTCGTCCGTGCTGATCGTGAGTTCGACCAGCGACACCCGACCGGTGTTCTCGACAGCGCCGGCCGTCTTCGCCTGGTCGGGGTCGGAGACCGCGCCGGCGAGCGCGAGCGTCGTGAGCGCTCCGACCACGACCACGAGCGCCGCAACGGCCAGGAGGGACTCGCGGTTCATATCAACACGCTTAGACCAGTTGTATAAATGCTTTGTGTGGTCGGTTACGAAGAAAACCGGCGCCGCGACCCGGAGCAGTACGCGAAAGAGCGTGGAGCCGGAACCCCCTCCCGTGCTCGTCTTCGTGTACGGGACGCTGACCGAACCGGAGCGAGTCGCGACCGTCCTCGGGCGCGGTCCCGCCGACGCGGCGGAGGCGTTCGTCGGCCGCGCCACGCTCGAGGGGCTTCACCGGGTCGAGGGCCGGTATCCGACGCTCGCGCCGGGCGGCAGCGTCGCCGGCCGACTGCTCGCGGTCGACGAGACGGGGTTGGCGACGCTCGACGAGTACGAAGGGACCGATGCCGGGTTGTACGTCCGTGTTACGGTTCCGATCGCCTCGGACGCGCCCGACGCCGGCGATCGCTGCTGGGTATACGTCGGCGATCCGGACCGGCTCGCCGCCGACGCGGCCTGGCCGGGAGACGGGAGGTTCCGCGAGCGCGTTCGGCGAGTCGTCTCGAGAGGCGGTGTCGTGGTACGATGTCGCGAATGACGTCCGTCTGCTCCCCGTCAGACACCGGTCGAGACCCGCCGCAGTCGTGCGATTTCACTTCCGCCGCGGGTGCATGAGATTTATATGGTATGGGTCCCCTTCTCCAGTTGCACGTCACACGCCGTGCATTCCCTGTATTCCCTGTCGTGCTGTCTCAGTGTGACGGCACGTTTCTGTGGGGCGACGGTGCGGGCCCGCGACGGCTCTCCCGTCCTCCGACAGTAATCCTTACACCGCACGCCGAGTAGACGGGCGTATGCTCGAACTCTCGGATATTCTCGAGGCGCGCGAGCGGGTGCGCGAAACCTCCCGACAGACCCCGCTCGAGCGCTCGCACACCTACTGCGCGATGACCGGGGCTGACGTTCGGCTCAAGCTAGAGAACTTCCAGCGGACGGGCGCGTTCAAGATCCGCGGGGCGACGAATCGGATCGCGACGCTCTCCGAGAAACAGAAAGAGGCAGGCGTCGTCACGGCGAGCGCGGGGAACCACGCGCAGGGGGTCGCGCTCGCGGCCACGCGCTCGGGCGTCGATTCGAAGATCGTCATGCCCGAGCACGCGCCGATCTCGAAGGTCAAGGCCACGAAGAGCTACGGCGCGGAGGTCGTCCTCGCGGGCCGGGACTACGACGCGGCCGCGGAGCGAGCCCACGAGATCGAACGCGAGGAGGGCCGGACCTACGTCCACGCCTTCGACGACGAGTACGTGATGGCCGGGCAGGGGACGATCGGCCTCGAGATAATCGAGGACTGTCCCGACGTCGAGACCGTCGTGGTTCCCATCGGTGGCGGCGGGCTCATCAGCGGAATCGCGGTCGCGATCAAGGAACAGAACCCCGACGTGCGCGTGATCGGCGTCCAGGCCGAGGGTGCCTCGAGCGCCGCCGAATCCCTCGCGAAGGGCGAGCGCGTCTCGATCGACGAGGTCGACACGATCGCGGACGGCATCGCCACCCGCAGCATCGGCGAACAGACGTTCCCGTACATCGAGGAGTACGTCGACGAGGTCGTCACCGTCTCCGACCCCGAGATCGCCGTCGCGCTGGTCTACCTCCTCGAGCGCTCGAAGACCCTCGTCGAGGGTGCGGGCGCGGTGCCGCTGGCCGCGCTCCTCTTCGAGGCGTTCGACTACGCCGAGGACGAGGTCATCGTTCCTGCGCTCTGTGGCGGCAACATCGATCTCAACACGCTCACCAACGTCATCATCCGCGGGCTAGTCGAGACCGGCCGCTATCTGAAGATCCGGACCGTCCTCAAAGATCGACCGGGCGCGCTCGAGGACCTGCTCGAGATCTTCACCGCCCACCGGGCGAATATCTACGCGATTCACCACGATCGGACCTCCCGGGAGGTCGAGATGAGCGACACCGAAGTCGAGATCGAACTCGAGATGCGCGGCCCCGACCACGTCGATGCCTTCCTCTCGGACCTGCGGGACGCGGGCTATGCGGTCGACGTGCTCGCCTAGTGACGAGTGTCGGCGCGGCCCTTGGGGGTCGGTTACGTTTCGGGGCGGCCTTGCGTCGTCGCTGGAACCCCGCTCGCCCGACCGTTTCCGGTCGAAAACGGTTTATAGACCGGTCGTATCGCCGACCTCGAACGTCCGTGTTCGAGTAACTAGCTATTGTTAATTATCTTTTGGCAGGGATGCTGCGGCCATGGAGCGTCGAAAACTCCTCGGCAGCATCGCAGCCGCGGCAATCGGATCGACGGTATCGACATCGGCGGCGGCGGGCTCCGAAAAAGGTAAAAACAGCTCTCACCCGCCGTCGGACTCGGAACCGACGTGGAAGTCGGACATCCTCCCGACCGGGACCGAGCGGATCGCGGAGACGTTCTACGACCAACTCGAGCGGGAACTCCACCACGGCGCACAGCTCGCCGTCTACCACGAGGACGAACTCGTGGTGAATCTCGCGGGTGGTACGACCGGCCCCGACGGGAGCACGGAGCGGACCGATACTCGCCACATTCTCTTCTCGACGACGAAGCCGTACACGGCGGCCGTCGTCCACCACCTGGTCGACGAGGGGCTCGTCGACTACGACGACTACGTCGTCGAGCACTGGCCGGCGTTCGCGAAGGGAGACAAACGGAAAAAGAACGTGACGATCCGACACGTCCTCTCCCACCAGTCGGGCCTGCACGCGATTCCGGCGATCGACGACAACCCGGAGGTCTGGGGCGATCCCGAGAAGAAAGAGCGACTCGTCGAGGAAGCCGAGCTCATCTACCCGCCGGGGACGCGCACGGACTACCACCTGCTGAGTTACGGGTGGATCATCGACGGGCTCACCCGAAACGTCGTCGGTAGACAGATCGACGAGATCGCCGAGGACGCCGTCTTCGAACCGCTCGGGATGGACGACACCGGTATCGGCCTCGAGGGCGAGCACGGCGACGTCGCGACCCTCGTCGGATTCGAGCCGTACCACCAGATCACCGAGCCCGAGTCACCTGGATACAACGATTACGTCGCCGGCCTGTTCAACAGGCCGAGCGTCCAGCACAGCGTCGTCGGTGCCGCCACCGGGATCGGAACGGCCCGCGATCTGGCGCGGTTCTATAACTGTCTCCTGAACGACGGTGAAGACGTACTCAGCGAGCGGGTGGCTCGCGCGTTCACCTCGCTCGAGGTCGAACAGGCGGAGGACGGCGAGTACGTTCGTCGCGGTCTCGGCGTTCGCTTCGGCGGGAAGCCCGGCGACGACTTCGGCGTGACCGCCTCCCAGGCCGTCTACGGGCACGGCGGACTCGGCAGCATCATGACGTGGGCAGATCCTCACAACGATATCGCGTTCGCGTACGTCACGAACGGGATCCGGAGCGGCTACGAACACGGCCAGCGCGTCGCCCACCTCGGTGACACGGTGCGCCACGAACTCTCGTAACGGCGACCGGCGGCGTCACGTCGTTTTAAATCGGTCCGGTGCGAACCACCGGCCATGAAGCGAATCATCGAGACCGACGACGCACCCGCCGCGGTCGGCGCCTACAGCCAGGCGACCACCGACGGCTCACTGCTGTTCACCGCCGGGCAGATCCCGCTGACGGCCGACGGCGACCTGCTGGACGACGAACCGATCGACGCACAGACCGAGCAGGCACTCTACAACCTCGACGCCGTTCTCGACGAGGCTGATGCCACGTCCGCGGACATCCTCAAGGTGACCGTCTTCCTCGAGGACATCGACGACTTCGAGGCGATGAACGAGGCCTACGCCGACTACTTCGACGACGAACCGCCGGCCAGAAGCGCCGTCGAGGTCGCGGCGCTGCCGAAGGGCGTCGGCGTCGAGATCGAGGCCGTCGCGAGCCTCGAGTGAGCGCCGTGCCGGTCGTGACGGCGGTGGTCCGCCCGTGAGCGGCTATCCGGCCGGAAGGCGGGGCGTCGATCCGCGCCTCAAATCGGCCCTGCTGTGGGGGACCGTCGGCGCGCTCTCGTTTCTGGTGCTCGTCCAGGGGTACGCGCTGGCGGTCGAGCCGATCGTGTCGATCGCCGGTACAGCCGTGCTCGCGTTGCTGATCGGCGTCGGGGCCGGAATCGGCGCGTACCTGCTCGAGTCGCGACTCGCGGCGTGGGCGGCGGATCGCACGACGGAGTGACTGCATCTCGTAAGGGTTAAACGACGGACCCGGCTAAGATCACCTGAGCCAGGATGGCCGAACGGTAAGGCGCACGCCTGGAAAGCGTGTTCCCTTTCGGGATTCAGGGTTCAAATCCCTGTCCTGGCGTTT
>SDGW01000800.1_pt1 | contig 13067 bp, 16 predicted proteins | sample 2873831 | NCBI WGS metagenome assembly SDGW01 (sample SAMN08132700, study PRJNA421101) | hypersaline lake metagenome | isolation source: celular fraction 0.22 microns magnesium sulfate-rich crust from ephemeral... | place: Spain: Penahueca Lagoon, Toledo | collected 2011-07
CCGAAAATAGTGAATACCGTGGAGGAAAGCGGCACGGAAGAAGGAATACGACTCCGCGTCCAGAGAGAAGAACAGGACGAGTCGATGGAAACGACCAGCATTGAGGAGATTAGCTAAATAGTAGCTCAGGACCAAGACTTGTCGACGACTGAGTTCTGGCTGTATCCACCTCAGCAGAGGACGATGTATTCAGGTTCGTTTTCAATTACAGACAGCGTTGACCGACTCGATTTACAGGCGACACTCGAGAGCGCCCAGTCCTTTCTCTGGCAACGTGTTGATGGAGGATGTACGAGGAGACAACTGCGTCTGGTGGTGATTACTGGTACTACACGACCGTTAAGAATGACCTTCTCTTCGCATGACAGCAATCAGGCCGATTAGAGTGGCGAGCAACAATGGATGTGGCTGACTTTCTTCGTCACCGACTCAGGCTCAACGACAATCTCGACGAAATCTTGGCTAACTTCCCCGAGGAGCCTACGCCCGAAGAGGCAAAACGTCAGTACCTCGGCCACCGAGTCGTTCGTGATCCGTTCTCTCTCTGTCTCGTCTCCTTTATTTGTTCAGCACGGATGACCGTCGAATACGGGTTTTGCTCGTAATTGAGTGAGCTATTATCTGGAACTATTCACTCTCGAGCACATCGATGGCTTCGCGTGGTTTGATGTCGTGCTTGACGAGACGATTGGCGGCCAGTTGCCAGACATCTCCGGAGTGAGGTAGGAAACTGCCACCCACTACCCGGCTGCAGGTGACTGCGTAGCGTGTGTTTCGCCGGTGAGCTGTCTCTCAATGAAGGCAAAGAGCGAGTCGAGGCCAACTGCCAGCAGTGCCCCAGGAACCGCGCCAGCGAGTAACTGGGGTGTGTCGAATAGCGAGATCCCAGAGATCACCCAGACGCCCAGACCGCCGCCACCAATGAAGAACGCAAGGTAGGCGGTGCCAACGCTGAGAACGGCACTGGTTCGAATCCCGGCGAATATAACTGGTATCGCCAGCGGAAGTTTGATTTTGCGCATAATCTGGCCTTCGGTCATACCCATGCCACGGGCCGCTTCGACAGTACTCTCGTTAACGTTCTCGAGACCAGTGACCGTGTTGGTCAGAATTGGTAACAGTGCATACGTGAACAGGCCAACCAACGAAGGGAGAAATCCAAGCCCGAGTAGGGGAAAGACCAACGCGATGATGGCCAACGTGGGCACCGTCTGAGATATATTACCGATACTCAAAATCACTGTTTTTGCCCGGTCATGCCGCTCAGCGAGAATACCAAGCGGAACGGCAAACGTGATGGCGAGTACCACTGCGACAAGAACGAGGGTCAAGTGTTCGGTCAACAGGTGGAGGAACTCGTCGAAGTTGTCAACGAGATACTGATAGGAAGCCACGAGAGTATCAATAAATGACATTATTGGCAATTACCTCCAGCGGACTGGTGAGTACGGATATCAGACTCTGAGATAATACCGACAAGCTCACCGTCATCAACGACTGGGAGCGACATTGCGTCGATCTGGATCATTCGCGACAGCGCAATATCGACCGAGTCCGTCGGCGTCACATACTGTTCACCTGTGCCATCTGTAAGCACAAGCTCACCGTCGTCGGTCTTAACGCCGGCCGTCATATCTGAAATAGACTCTTGGAAGCTGTCTTTCGCGGCGGCACAGTTTTGCATCACGTCACGGACGGAAGTAATCTGAAGTTCTTTGAGTGTCCGGTCTGCCCCGATGAACTCTTCAACGAAGTCGTTGGCCGGCTCTCTGATAATCTCGGTGGGTGTTCCGTACTGGACGAGCTCACCCACGTCGAAGATAGCAATTTTGTCACCCATCTTCAGCGCCTCGTTGATGTCGTGAGTGACGAACAGAATCGTCGTATCGATGCGCTCTTGGATATCGAGGAACTCGTCCTGGAGTTCTTCACGCGTGATGGGATCAAGCGCGCCGAACGGTTCGTCCATCAGGATTACGTTGGGATCTGCAGCGAGAGCACGAGCGACCCCAACACGCTGTTGTTGCCCACCGGACAATGCGGTTGGATGCTGATCGCGGTACGTTTCTGGGGGGAGATTCATCAACTCTAGTAACTCGTCGACGCGCTCGTCAATCCGATCTTGATCCCACCCTTTGAGCTCGGGGACCGTCGCGATGTTCTCACCGACAGTCATGTGATCGAAGAGTCCGATCTCTTGGATGACGTAGCCGATATCGCGTCTGAGATCCACTTTGTCGTAGTCTTGTACGTCGGTACCGTCGTAGTAGACGGTGCCCTCGGTCGGGTCCTGCATTCGATTGACAAGCGTCATCGTCGTGGTTTTCCCACATCCAGAGGGGCCGACGAATACGGTCGTTGTGCCACGTTCGACCTCAAAACTAATGTCCTCTATCGCAACCGTCTGGTCGGGATAGATCTTCGTGACGCTGTCGAATTCGATCATCGTCTCCGATTCTTCGGTCGTGGATGTCGTGTTCGTGTCAGTCATGCTTTGGTCTGCTGGAGTAGTCGCGTGCCGAGCGTTGGATCGATGTCTTCGCCATTTTGCAGTCTGAACAACTGTTCGAGAACGCGGAAGCCATAATCGAAGGCGAGCGCGAGCAGTGAGACGATGATCGTCGAGACGACGATCGCAGCCGGGTAGGCTTCACTAATCCCGTTGAAAATGGGATCCCCGAGATTGTTCGCTCCAATAAACGCGCCAATAGCAGCGATCCCGACGAGAATGACGACGGCGTTACGGACGCCTGCCATGATAACCGGAATTGCCTGTGGGAGTTGCAACCGCCAGAGGCGCTGTGTTTTGGTCATACCCATTCCACGCCCAGCCTCGATAGTTGCATCATCGACCTGCGTGAGCCCGAGGTAGGTGTTTCGTATGATGGGCAACTGTGCGTAGAGAACGAGCGCGATAACGACCGGTATCTCACCGATACCGACAAGCGGAATCAACAGGCCGAACAAGGCGACGCTCGGGATCGTCATGAGCATTCCAGCCGTCCAGAGGAGAACACTCCCGAGACGGTCGTTGTAGGTCGCAAGAACACCAAGGGGAACTCCCACGAGGAGTGCAAGCCACACGGAATCAAGAACAACGATAACGTGATTGACGAACAGCTCCCAGAGGAGTGTCTGGTTCTTGCTGAAGTAATCGATGGACTGCTCGATGATTAACGGAGCAAATGCGTCCCCCATCATTACACGATCTCCTCTTGTTCAAGGTACTTTTTCGCGACAGTTTGAGGGTTCACCTTATCGAGCGCGACTTGCTTGTTGAGCTTTCGCATTTGCTCAGTGGTGAGTGTCTTGCTCGTCGCGTTCAGCGGTTCACGAAGTGAGGGATTATTCTTGAGTGTCGCAGTGCTAAGCATCGGTGCGGCGTTGTACACTGGGAAGAACTGCTTGTCGTCTTCAAGCACGCGTAGGTCGAACTGGATGATACGGGGATCGGTGTTGAAGCCAACACCAATGTCTGCCTCTCCGTTGCCGACGACCTGATACAAGAGACCAGAATCGATGTTTCTGACATCGAGTCGTTGTTTGTATTGGTCCAAACCGTAGTGCTCGAGCAAGCCTGGCCACCCGTCTGACCGACTTTGGAACTCAGCGTTCAGCGCAACCGTGATCGTCTCCTCTGTGTCGGCGAGGAAAGACGCAAAATCAGAGAGTGATTTGACTCCAGTGTCGCGCCCCCATTGTGGGTTGGTCATGATGACATAGGTGTTGTTGAGTGGAGCAAGCTGGAGAAGCGTCAGGTCGTGACGCGCTTCGAACTCCTGTCTCGCTTTTTCGGCGAGCGTCGCTGGGTCGCTGATGACAGTGTCGTGTTTTGGTGGGAGCGTTTGCCAGACGGTTCCGGTATACTCCCAGTATAACTGGACCTCATCAGACTCTAAAGCACGGAAGTTCGTCGTTGTGCCCCCGAGCCCAACTTGGTCACCCACGTTAAGATCCGTATTGGCCTCGAGCACCTCGTATGCGAGATAGCCCAGCACCTCCTGTTCGGTAAATCGTTTCGAGCTGACGTTAATCGAGCCATCCTGAAACTGTGTCGCGAGCGTGAGGCACCCCGATACCCCCACGAGCCCGGCCGTTGTGGCGACACCACCTCCACCTTTGAGGAGTGCACGTCGTGTGTGTTGACCTGCCATAGCAAGTAATTCTTCAGTAAAGACCCTGTATATTGACGCATATTAATACAACCTTTATATGAGGGGTGATTCGGCAGCACCGGTCCATTCTGGTATCGACAGTAGCTGTGATGGTCACGGAAATCTGAACGAAATGTCTCGCCCTCAGAACAGGAAACCGCTACGGGTTGAGGGCCGCATGGCGTACAAATCCGGTGCTCACCAAGCGGAGGAGAAAGTCACTTGCGAGGGAACGTTAGACGGCCCACCGTTCCAGAAAGATATCCTTGCGCTTCAGCGCGCAAAGGATGTCAATCCTTGTTTTTCCGTCGGGACTGGCGGACGGGATTGCGCTCACGGGCAATCGAGAGCGCTTCAGGAGTAACTGCCGTTGATGCGGTCGCGACGCCAGTAGTGGTCTGTGCGACGATTTCGCCCTCGGGACTGGCAATGAGGCTTGAGCCGGCGTGTCGACGTCCTCTCTGGTTGCCACAGTGATTTGAGCCGACGACGAAACACGTCTGATCGAGTGCACGAGCACGACAGAGTACGCGCCAGTCGTGGTCGAACGATTCGCGCCACGCTGCACTCACGATGAGGATGTCACAGTCTGCTTTGCTGTACTCGAGTGCAAGTTCGGGGAAATTCAAGTCATAACACAACAGGAAACCAGCCCGTCCAACCGGCGTCTCGACAACTATCGGCTCGGCCGCTGCGTCGAAGGAGTCGGCCTCAACGCCCCACAGTCGTTGTTTTCGATAGACTCCCTCAACACCGTCGGCCGAGAGATACACCAGCGAGTTATAGATGGAGTCTCCATCAGTTTCCGGAAGGCCGACGACAAGATCGACATCCGTTTTGCGAGCGATTGTTCGAAGACGGTCTGTGATAGGTCCTGGAACCGCTGTCTGTGTCGACTGGACAAGGTCAATATCGTAACCTGTGACACAGAGCTCTGGGAACACAGCAAATGCGGTATTATCGCAGACACTAGCGGCTAGTCGTTCGATGTGGTCGAGGTTCGCGTCTATATTTCCGAGCTCAGGTTCAAACTGACAGGTTGCAATACGTGGCTCAGTCATCGATGATACCCCGATTTGATGAATAGCACATACTTACTGGTCAGAACGTAAGTGACCTAAGATTTCACACCCACAATTCCAAGGGTTATACTGGTGCTTGTGAATTGCCAATAGTTCGGCACACCAAGGGAGCACACAGCGATGTGAGACGTTTTTGAACCGCGAAACACGAGCAAATACCTCTGTCGATGAACGAATGACGATATTCAAACGCTCAAGGCGACTACGCTCGTCGAGACAGACTCTCACTATCCTCGGATCTCGACGTTCACTGTCCAACAGAGAAGCACCATGACACACAGCTTGCAACTCACCCATGCTCGGCGGGCGAGTTGCACAGCCTCACCGCAGACGAAGGCTGTGAGTAGCCCAGATCACACGATAAGCTGCACGAGGAGGACGTGAGAGTACTTATGTCGATCTTCGTCTCTCCCGACCGTACTTAAATACACGATACAAGTTTGCCCAGAAACTTACCCTCGTGTTGATGTTTGGTGTTATTGTGCAATGAGCAGACGGCAGACTACCCAATCGACGTCGTCGGATGTGACTGGTCCGACACTCATCGACTGCGACATTCACCAGAAGTGGGCAGACCCCGAAGAGATCGTCGAGTATCTCCCAGAGCAATATAAAGACCGTGGCGTCCAAGCTCCCGAGATCCTCTACGACAATGTCGCGGAGTTCTCGCGCCGCGATGCGGTGCCCGATGACGGTGGCCCCGCTGGCTCGAGTGTCGAGAAGATGAAAGAGCACCATCTCGAGGAGTTCGGTGTTGACTACGCGATTCTGACTGGCAACTCCTATCTCAACCTCACTGCCCTGCCGAATCGCGATTACGCGGCCGAACTCGCAGTGGCTAACAACAAGTGGGTTATCGACACCTGGCTTTCGGAAGGCGGTCCATTCGTCGGATCACTTCTAGCGGCTCCACAGAAACCCGAGCGGATGGCCGAGATGATTCGCGAGTTGGGAGACCACCCGCGCATCGTGCAGGTCGTGATGCCGATGGCTGCGCAACTCCCCTATGGTCACGAGTACTACTGGCCCATGTACGAAGCCGCCGAAGAGATGGGGTTGCCGATTGCGATGCACCCGTACACGGAGGGCCACGGCGTGACGCGTCCCGCGACAGGAGCCGGCCATCCAAACACGTACTTCGAATGGCACGTCCTTCTCGGGACGTACGCGATGGGACAGCTCGTGAGTCTCGTGGCCGAGGGTGTTCTTCCAAAGTTCCCAGACCTCGAATTTGTCGTCATCGAAGGTGGGCTCAGTTGGGTTCCGCACTTCCTGTGGCGGATGGACAAAGACTGGAAAGCACTTCGGGCACAGGTTCCGTACCTACAGAAACCGCCGAGTGAGTACGTCCGTGACCAAGTACGATTTACCACCCAACCGATCGAGGAGCCGGACGACCCCGAACATCTCCTTCAGATCCTCGAGATGATGCACGCTGAAGACACGGTGATGTTCGCCAGCGACTACCCACATTGGGATACAGACTCACCACTGTACGCACTACCACCGATGCCCGACGAAATGGAACACGCCGTAATGGCCGGTAACGCACAGGAACTCTATGACCTTCCGGACGACCCCGAGAGCCTCCCAACTGACTGGACGTGATTCGATGAGTGACAAACGATTTGAAATCTGCACCACTGATGAACTCCCGCCTGGGGACCGAATGATCGTCGAGTTAGATGGTCACTCGGTCGGTGTATTCAACGTTGACGGTGAGTACTACGCGCTCAAGAACGACTGCCCGCACCAGCGAGCACCCCTGTGTGAGGGGAAGGTGACCGGCACGACATCTGCCACTGAGCCCGGCGATATCGAGTGGAAAGACGCCGGCCACATCTTGCGGTGTCCGTGGCACGGATGGGAGTTCGAGATCGAGACGGGCGAATCGGTGTTTAACCCCCACAAGGTTCGTGCCCGGTCGTTCGAGACAGCCGTTGAAGCATCGTCTGCTGACACGTCAACGGTGGACACCGATGGTGGCTGCGACTGTAGTGCGTCTATCGAGGGTGACGAACCGCCGGTCGACACGTACGAAGTCGACGTGGAAAACGAACAGGTTGTCGTCTACCTGTAATGAGTACACAGCAGGCTGTCAGACTTCGTCCGACAACGTCGTCGAAACAGGAAGCCCCACCCTCACGGAGCAGACGTCGTCAGCCGTGAGCGAGTAGGCTGGGAGGAAGTCACTGGCTCGGGACTGTGTTCGATGAGAGTGACGCCCTCGGTACCCTTGGAGACATATATCACGTGACACGAGGGTATCTCAAGCCCTATCCATGCTGTCGATGGGCCCAACCCGGTGTCGAGGCTGTCTTTGCGCTTACCGACGAGTACGACATTGATCCAGATCAGGTGAACGCAATCCACGTAGCGACGTTTGAGGAGGCGACACACCTCCAGACACGTCAGCCAGAGAGCCCCGAAGCAGCGCAGTACTCCTCCCACTATCCAATCACAGCCGCCCTCGCTCGAGGTCGTTTCACTCAGGTTGAACATACAACGGCGACACGAACTGATGCTGAGATACGTTCTCTTGAAGAACGTGTCAACCTCGTCGTCAACGATGAGCTTGATGACCACTTCCCTAACGAGTGTCTCGCTCGTGTCAAAATTGAACCGCCACGGAGACAGACACGTCGCCGGTGACTCGGCCACGTGGGTCTCGTGGACGGCCGCTAAGCGACCACGAACGACGTGAGAAAGCCCGTCGCCTCGTCACTCCGACGGTAGCGCCAACCGTCGTCGATAAGGGGGCCGACTACCTCACTACTCCGGTGGTCCCTGTCGCAGATCTCATCAACCTATGGGTTCACTAACACTCTCTATAGCCGATACGAGGGGTTTAACCGACAGGTACGAATCACTGTGAACGATGCTCACTGCGAAGGTTTGTGTCCAGTATGAAAATGACTGGACTGCAGAGTTGGCCAACCACGACGTATTCGGCGAGTTCATCGCATCGACCTTCCGCAACAATCGATACATCGGGATGCTCGCAATCGAAGCCCGAGACTGCGATGCCGTCTTCGAAGTGATTCGTGCACACGACTCGGTAACCACACTCGACGTCATCGAGCGCTACCACACTCGAGACGGACGAGCAGCGGCGACGGTACTACTTCGTGGACGACTTCCTGAGGTGACCCCACTCCAAGCGCTCATGTACGAAGGCTACCTTCCGATCGGGCCAACTCAGTTAGCCGACGGGTATGAGTGTTTTGACCTGTTGTTGAGTGACCGGCGTGAACTTTCCAAAGCAATCGACTTTCTCTCCGATTTCGGTGAGGTGACAGTCGAGCGCATCACACAGGACTTCCGGCGAGAAGTGATGCCAAGCCGAGCCGAGTGGCAGGAGCTGCTTGCCTCAATCCCGCCACGGCAGCGTGAGTTTCTCAATAAGGCGTCCGAACTGGGCTACTTCGAAATCCCTCGCGAGGTGACGCTTGAAGAGATCGCCGATGAGATGGGGATTACGAAGACAACCGCCTCAAATCACTTGCGAAAGGCCGAACGCCAACTCGTTGAATTCGTTCTCCCATACATCAATCTCGCCGTGCAAGGCGAATAACTGGCCTATTGGAGACGATCCTGGCCAACTAAGAACTGAGGCGGGACTGATAGTTACGCTCATTAATATCTCTCCTGTCGCGTTGCCCCGCGCGCCAGAAACCGATCAAATCAACCTTGAACCTACTTTGTCTCAGTTCGCCCGGCGGCCACCATCCGGGCAGCTTCTGAGGTCCGAACGAGGACAGTGAGCGGCAGCTACCTGATCTCGAGTGCGTCGACGGCCTCGCGTGGTTCGACATCGTACTCGAGGAGACGATCGGCGGCCAGCTGCCAGGCCTGCTCGGCCGAGCTTGGGATCAGCCCGAACGATTCGCTGAGGTCGCCGTCAGGGTCATTTCAGCCAAACTTGTGGAGGGTCACGAACGTAGCGCGATATCACTCCAGGCTAACTTCGAGTGTATCCGTAGCGAGTCGAACTCACGCTTAGAGAAAATCAGAGACCGTTACACAACGCCCTCAAACTGATAAAAAGTCCTACTCGTCAAGGAAAGTGTCGACGTCAAATTCGGTTTCCCAGCGGGGTCGCACCGGTCCTGGCATCTCGTCGGCAAGATCGCGCAGTTCTTCAAGCGTCATCCACGGGTAGCACTGCCCCATCGCTTCCCACCGCTTGAAGAAACTCAGATGCACCCAGCTGTACACTGCCGGTTCCTCGTCGACACTGGCAGTTCTCTCTTTAATGATGTCGGTTAACTCGCGCTCGCTGATATTGATTCCCTCACGCTGTGCGGCTGTGATGAGCGACGCTAACTCTCGTTTCTTCTTTTCTTGCTCTCGGTCCTTATCATCGATGTTGTCAAAGTCCGTGTAGTAAATGGTGAGTGCTGCTTGGATAACATCCTCTCGCGTCTCGAGGCTATCACGGGTAAGACCTGTGTAATCTCGAGGAAACACAAACGTCTTTCTTGCGAACAACGATCTGCACACGCCTAATTCAGGACTCTCTCCGCCGTCTTCTTTCTCGTAGACGCCCGCAATAGAGTCAGCGAATTCGCCGAGGAGATTGATTTTGATATCGAATTCAGGGATAACCGCCGTGTCAAGATCGAGCGTGTCTCCAAGCACGATCGACTCGGAGTTGGTTGGCATGTTCAAGCAGTTGGCGAACTCGCGCAGCCGATGGCCGTACTGGCCCCGGTAGCTACCGAGAACGAGGTAACTGGTGTCAGCTTGCTCGAATCGTGGCAGTTCCTCGTTCATGTATCGAATGACTTCCTGCCAGTCTCTCTGTGGCGCTTCTATCCCCTCAAATATTCGGTTGACAGCTTGGTAGATGACGTTTGCGTTCTGGGGAACCCGTGGACCGCTCATATTCATCTTTACAGAAGTGTTCGGCTTAAATGTTCATCCACAAGTTGGCTGAACTACTCTAACCCAACCTGGCCAACCCGAACAGTTACGTAATCTCGGCTGGAAAACGACGCACATGAGCAATAGCGCGGACGCCCACCGCGGTCCGCCCGAAAGGTCAACCGATCCTTTCGGTGGAGAAGACGTTTTGCCGTTCGAGAAACAGCGACGCGCACACCGGTTTATCACGCAGGAAACTCGCTACTACATTATCCAGGCAATCCTCGGTCATCCAGCCCATCTCGTCACACTGGACGAACTGGAATACCTGGTACCCAAGAATCGGTCGACCATCCTCGAGCATCTTGATCGCCTCGCGGAGAAAGAACTCGTGACAAAACAGGTCTATGACGGTGATGACAGTAAGCAGAATGACCCACGCGAGTTCTGGGGGTTCACTAGCTATGGCATCACTCTACTCGATGAATACGACTACCTCCGGTACGTCCCCGTGCTGCGCGCTCTTCAGGACAACCTCTACCTGACTGAGAAAATCGAGCGGCACCGAAACGCACCTCGTCCCGCCCTGCCTGATGACGTTGCCAACGCTTTCACCGCGCCCACTCTCGACGATGAAATGCAAGCCGAACTTGACGATGTGTTGGCTGCCCGGGAGCGTGGTGGCGGCCGACTCTTCGACGCTCCCCCGGTGAAACCTGACCCGGACGCCACCACCGAGGACGACGCAGATCGCCCGCTCGACGAACTGTTTTAAGCAAAACTGGCATAGTATACTCAATCTAATACTCAGAGATCGATGCGTCGGACATCGAACGCTCCGGCGCGACTGATCGACCATGTATGAACCGAACAGTCGTCCTCGGCGGCGGAGAGGCGGGCTTGATCGCTGCGGCGTACCTGGAGCGCGCGAGCGAGACGAACGTAGTCGTCGTTTCCGAGCGAGAGCGCCATGTATTCTCGTTCCAGCTCTACCGGGTTATCAAGGGGATGCCGTTCGACGGGGCGACGCTCGACCTACGGGACGCGTTCGCCGACAGAGATGTCACCGTCGTCCGGGATCACGTCCGGTGGCTGGACGCAGCTGAGAAGCGGGTTGACCTGCGGAGCGGGTTGATAGAGTATGACTCCCTCCTGATCGCGCTCGGCGGTGTGACCAGACTCGACGCCGTCGACCGCAGTCGTGTGTCGGACGTTCGGACAGACGCCAGGGAGATTCAGCATGCAGTACACTCCGGGAGTGTTCGCGATGTCGTTATCGTCGGTGGTGGCCCGGTCGGCGTCGAGACGGCGGCGACGCTTGCGTCGCTCACGATCGACCTCGACGTCTCGCTGATCACGTCAGGCGAGCACCCGCTCGCCGATTTTCCAGAGCGTGCGGGGCGCATCGCCGAGGGAGAATTAGGGCGACGAGGCGTCGATGTCCGGACGGGGACGCGCGTGACAGAAGTGACGGATGACGGCGTCGTGCTGGACGGGGAGCGCGTTGAGCGGAGCGATCTAACGGTCTGGGCGGGCGGAGTGAAGCCGAATCCGGTGATCGAGAATTTCGACCTCCTGCAGAACGAGCGCGGCCTGCTCGTCGACGAGTACCTCCGCTGTCGGGACGCCGACGGCGCCTACGCGGTCGGAGACGTGGTCGACTACCCCGGAAAGGTCACAGACGGCTATTCGGCGGGGCTGGAAGCCAGACGAGCCGCGAAGAACGTGTTGCGGGACCTTCGGGAACAGCCGCCGAAAGAGTACGACGAGCGGTGGCATCCGAGAATCGTCTACCTCGGTCGGACCACCGCCCTGTTCGCGGCGGATGGGGTCGTCCACTGCAGGACGTGGCCGGCGATTCTGCGAGCCATCGCCGCCAGGGGCTACCCGCTCTTCTGGAACTACGTGTACTGACCGTGTCTGACGTGCCCGGACGACCGCAGCGAGACGGTCGTCGGCGAGCAATCACTGAGCGGCAAGGATCACCGGATGCCGGGGATCACTGGACGTATCGCATGAGGCGGGCCATCCCGGACTCGAGGTGGGGCCAGTGAACGTCACGTAGGCCGTCTCGCCTGGGGCGCCCCGTGATCGCTTGGGAGACTGCTATCACTCCAGTCGACCCGAAGACCGCGTTCGAGGGGATTGTTTATCGTTTCCTCTTTGTATGGCGGTGACGGTACCATATGGAACTGTTACACGTTTGAGTTTGTATGTGATTGGACAAAATGTCCTCCTCCAATTCTCGTTCCCAATCGACCTGATTTTCAATATTGTGTTCGAAGTATATCAGACTATCCAGTTGGAGCGTCATATATCGGAACGTATCTTTTTACCCCTGTATCCCCAGGTATACCCTCTGCTTCTCTACAGAGCAAAGGTGGATGTCAATGACATATGATTATAAACCGAATGGTATGAAGATACACCTAATATGTATACTTTCTGAATTCTTGGAATTAGGTGAGGTCGAGATCGAGTCTCATGAAGTGAATATTGAGGATCTCAGCAGTGAGAAGTTATCTGATTAGGATTAAAATTTCACAAAGAAAGTATCCGGTCTGTCTACTGTATAGTTAAGCCCGTACCACTAGACGGCGAGAGCTTGTAAGAATCAACTGTACGATGCTCACTTCGAATCCCAGCTGGCGTGTAACGAAACCATCTCCCCAAGTAAACGACCACGGGTCAGGTGACCCGTGGAACTCTCGCTGTACTCTTTAGAGAAGCAGTGCTCCATCTGTGACGGACCAAACTGACAAGTCTCCTCTGGCTCGCTCCGTCGGCCCAACGTGGTTCTCACCTCAGACATCCTCTCGTAGTTGCTCAACGCGCTCAGCTGGATGTTCCGTGTTGAGGCAGGTCAAAAAATAGTCCTGAATATGTCCCCGAACTCCGTGCCAAACCGCGGATTACAGTCCAACGCGGCCCAAAATAGAGGTCCACAATCCGCAGCAGAAAGTGA
>SDGW01000801.1_pt1 | contig 13065 bp, 11 predicted proteins | sample 2873831 | NCBI WGS metagenome assembly SDGW01 (sample SAMN08132700, study PRJNA421101) | hypersaline lake metagenome | isolation source: celular fraction 0.22 microns magnesium sulfate-rich crust from ephemeral... | place: Spain: Penahueca Lagoon, Toledo | collected 2011-07
GAGACCGTCTACCCCGACTCAGCGCGTGAGCACCCGAACGCCCGACTCCGTGCCGACGTGGACCTCGTCGGCGAGGTCGACGAAGAGGCCGTGCTCGACGACGCCCGGCGTCGCCGAGAGGGTCGCCGCGAGCCCCGACGGCTCCGCGATCGCGCCGAACGCACAGTCGAGCACGAGGTTCCCGTTGTCGGTGACGACCGGCCCGTCCTTCCGCTCCGCGCGGCGGAGCGCCGGCTCGCCGCCGGCCCCGCGCACCGCCTCGGCGACGGCCGACCGACCGGCGGGCAGGGCCTCGACGGGGACGGCCCGGTCGAGGACGGGCGCCTCCTTCGAGGGGTCGACGACGACGAGGAGGCGGTCGGCCGCGGTGTCGACCAGCTTCTCGCGGGCGTGCGCGGCGCCGCCGCCTTTTATAAGAGCGCCCGCGGTCGGCTCGTCGCCGTCGCCGACCGCGACCTGGTCCGCGCCGTCGATCGCGACGTCGATCCCGGGCGCGTCGGGCCCCACCGCCTCGTCGAGGTCGAGCAGGGGGATCCCGCGGTCGGCGGCGAGCTCGCGGCTCGCGAACGAGGTCGGGACGCCGCGTATCTCCAGCCCGGCGTCGACCCGCTCTCCCAGCCGCCGGATCGCGTGCGCCGCGGTCGAGCCCGTCCCGAGCCCGACGACGTCGCCGTCGTCGACCGCCGCCGCCGCCGACTCGCCGGCGCGTCGCTTCGCCGCGTCGCTCCCGCCGCTCGTCTTCATACCTCCGACTCGGCGGGGGAGATTGAAAAGGCGTCGGCGACGGCGATGGTTCGGGCGACCGCCGCGGCGTCCGGGCTACTCCAGCCGGTCCAGCACCGCCTCCGCGTCGTAGGCCAAGGAGAGCTCGCGGGAGCGGCCGCGCCCCTCCACCTCGGCGTACTCGGCCTCGATCACGCCGAGCTGGTCGAGCTTGTTGATGATCTCGGAGTAGCGGGTGTAGCCGAGGTCGGTCTCGTCGTGGAACGCCTCGTACACCGTCCCGGCGCGCTCGCCGTCGTTCTCCGCGAGCACGCGGACGAGGGCGCGCTCCGACTCGGAGAGCCCGCGGAGCGACCGCGAGAGGTGGACGTGTTTGGACTTGTCGTACGCCGACTCCACGTCCTCCTCGGCGATCGTCTTCGAGGCGCGCATCTCCGCGTTCAGCCCGGCGCGGCGGAGCAGATCGATCCCGACCCGGAGGTCGCCGCTCTCGGCGGTGAGGTCGGCGACGCGCTCTAGCTCGGTATCGCCGATGACGCCGTCGTGGAATCCCCGCTTCGCGCGCTCGAAGAGGATGTCGTAGATCTCGGTGGCGTCGTAGACGGGGAAGTACACCTCCTCGGGGCGGAACACCGACTGCACGCGGGTGTCGAGGTCGTCGATCACGTCGAGGCCGAGGTCCGAGGAGACGACGATGACGCCGATCTTCGCGCCCGAGTGCGCCTCGTGCGCGCGCAACAGCGAGTAGAGGGTGTCGGAGGCCTCGTTCTCGTAGAAGAGGTAGTTCACGTCGTCTAAGGCGACGACGAGCACGTCGTCCTCCTCGACGAGCCGGTCGGTGATCTGGCCGAACAGCTTCTTGAAGGAGATCCCGGAGGAGGGGGGCTCGTAGTCGAAGATCCCCTCGAACAGCCGCGAGAAGACGGCGTACCGCGTCGAGTCGACCTGGCAGTTGACGCGGACCGTCCGCACGTCGGTGCGGGCGCCCAGCTCGCCGAACAGCTTCTGGACCGCGGTGGTCTTCCCGGTCCCCGGCGGGCCGCGCACCATCGTGTTGAGCGGGCGCGAGCCCCGCACCGCTGGGCGGAGCGCGTATTTTAAGCTCTCCAGCTGGCTCTCGCGGTGGCGGAACGTCTCGGGGACGTGGTCGATCTCGAACACCGACTCGTCGCGGAACACCGACTCGTCCCACGAGAGCATGTCGTCGCCGGCGTCCCCGGTCATGTGCACACCACGACAGGCCGTCCACTTAATCGTTGCCCGCAGGGACGGTGAAACTGAAACTTGTCGGCTACGGCACTCTAGAGGCGATAATCGCCGACCGGTCGTTCACTCTCGGGACGGTGCGATCGGGCCGGGTTCGGGGCGATAGGGAGCCGCTCAGACCCGGTCGAGCACCAGCACGTGTCGGGTGAGCGACCGGTGGACCCGGCGCTCGAAGGCGGCGTCGACCGCCCAGCCCGCCTCGCGCGCCGGCCCGCGCCAGTCGCGGTCGGCGACGACGACGGCGCGGGGCGCGACCCGGGCGGCCTCGGCGAGCGCGCCCGAGACGAGGTCGGCGAGCTCGTGGGTGGCGATCTTCGACTGGCGGCCGTACGGCGCGTCGAAGGCGACGCCGTCGACCGCGTCGTCGCGGAGCGGGAGCGCCGTGGCGTCGCCGCGGGCGACGTGCCAGGCCGGGCGCTCGGGGAGAGCGTCGACGTACTCCCGGAGGTTCTCCCGGGTCCCGCGGGCCATCTTCCGCTGGGCGTCGCAGGCGACGACGTCGGCGCCGACGAGCCCGGCCTCGAGGGGGAGCCCGCCGGTGCCGCACATCGGGTCGAGCAGGGTGCGTCCCGGGGCGGCGCCCGCGAGGTTGGCGTACGCGCGGGCGTCGGCGGGGGCCATGCTCCCCGGCTGGAAGAAGGGGCGGTCGGTCGGCTTCGGGGCGAAGTCGCGGGCGGCCTCGGCGGCGACCCAGCCGAGCGCGCAGACGGACGCGTCGTCGCCGTCGGCGCCCGAGACCGCGTCGTGGGCGGCGCGCTCGCCCGCGGCGAACAGCGCGCGCAGCACGTGGTCGGGGTCGTCGAGGTCGACGTCGAACCCGCGGTCGACGAGGACGCCGCCGAGCTCGCGCTCGGCGTCTGTCGTCGAGACGTCCGCGGTGTTCCGGACGTTGCGGGCCCGCACCGCGACCGCCCCCGAGCGGTCGAGGGGCGCCGCGTCGAGCGCGGCGACGGCGGCGTCGACGTCGGCGTCCGTGCGGGCGATCGCCTCGTGGGCGGCCCGGGTGTAGGCGAGCCGACGGACCGCGGCGCGGTCGGGTCCCGACCCCTCGCTACGCCCGAGCCCCACGCTGCCGGCGCTCGCGATCCCGGGCGCGAGCAGCTCCACGCCGGTGGCCGCGGTGGCGGCCTCGCGGGCGGCGAACGCGTCCGTTTCCCCGGCTAGTTCGAGCCAGTACACGCCCCGGAGTCGGGCGGCCGCTCGCAAGAGGATAGCGGTTCCGACCACGCACCTTTTTAAATGATTCAACCGATCGTGTTAGTAGTAATGGCCGATCCGAAGGAGACGATCACAATAGAGAACGTCGTTGCCTCCACGGGGATCGGGCAGGAGCTCGATCTCCAGAGCGTCGCGATGGATCTGGAGGGCGCCGACTACGACCCCGAGCAGTTCCCCGGGCTCGTCTACCGCACCACGGACCCGAAATCGGCCGCGCTGATCTTCCGGTCCGGAAAGATCGTGTGCACGGGCGCGAACTCGATCGACGCCGTCCACGAGAGCCTCGCCATCGTGTTCGACGAGCTCCGCGCGCTCGACATCCCGATCGACGAGCCCGAGGTAACGGTCCAGAACATCGTCACGTCCGCCGACCTCGGCGAGAGCCTCAACCTCAACGCGATCGCGATCGGGCTCGGGCTCGAGCACATCGAGTACGAGCCGGAGCAGTTCCCCGGGCTCGTCTACCGACTCGACGAGCCGGACGTCGTGGCGCTTTTGTTCGGCAGCGGGAAGCTCGTCGTCACGGGCGGGACGAGCCCGGACGACGCGGCCGCCGCCGTCGACGTGATCGTCGAGGAGCTGGACGGCCTCGGGCTGCTCGCGTAGGCGGGCGACGCCTCCCGACCCGACACCTCCCAGGCCGACGCCTCTCAGGCCGACGCCTCCCAGGCCGACGCCTCCCGACCCGACGCCTCCCGGGCCGACGCCTCTCAGGCCGACGCCTCTCGATCCCCGACCGCTCGCGCGGACCGATCCCGCGATCACTTTTACCTGCCGTCCCGTAGCCCGGGTATGCTCCTACAGACGGTGACGCCGATCACGGTGCTGGGGACGACGGTCCTGTTCGCGCTGTTCCTCTCCGTGACCGCACACCTCGCCGCCCGGAACGTCCTCGGCGACGTCGACCCGCGCCGCGCCCTCTACGTCGGTCCGCTCCCGGCGGTGATCGGCGTCGTCGGCGGGGCGTTCGCCGTCTCCGAGGCGCTTCTCGTCCCGGCCGCGCTCCTCGTCGACGGCGCGATGTTCGCGTGGAGCTACGACCAGCCCCGGCGGCTCGTGGTCGGGATGACCGTGATCCACGCCGTGATCACGACGCTGCTCGGCATCGTGCTGTTCGGCGTCACGGCGCTGCTCGCGACGATGCCGGGGTGAGGCCGGCGACGCCGACGACGCCGGCGACGCCAGCGACGCCGACCGGTGGCCGGCGGTCGCCCCGCCTCACGGCTCCGGCGGCGCCCCGTCGTACGCGTCGTGGTCGCCGTAGAAGTTCAGCATCGCGAACTTCAGCTTCTCGGGGTCGACGTCCAGCAGCTCCTCTCGCTCCTCCGGGGGGAACGCGCCGCGGACCGAGTACTTCCCCATGTCGGCCGTCGTGTACCGGCGGTCCGCGAGTATCCGGACGCCGAAGTCGTCCGGGCCGCGGACCACGCGCCCGAGCGCCTGCCGCGTCTTGCGGATCGTGGGGATCTCGACGGCGTACGCCCACCCGGGGTCGCGGGCGCGGTCGCGGTCGGCGAACGCCCGGTTATAGGCGTCCTGGACCGCCTCCATCCGGTCCGAGAGGTGCGGGTAGGGGACGCCGACGACCACCACCGTTCGGGCGTCGTCGGCGTCGAAGCTCACGCCCTCCGCGAGCGTGCCCCACAGCGAGGTGAACAGCGCGGCGTCGTCGCTCTCGACGAACGTCCGGCGTAGGTCCTCCTCGTCCTGCCCGGGGCCGTCGAGGTAGAGGGAGCCGAGGTCGGCGGCCGCGAGCCCGCCGCCCGCGCCGGTGTCGGCGCTCGCGCCGGCGCCGCCGCCCGCGCTCCCGTCGAGCCGCTCGTGGTAGCGCTCGGCCTCGGCGTACGAGGGGAAGAAGGCGAGCGTGTTGCCCGGGGTGAAGCGGACCGCGTCGCGCAGCAGCGACGCCACAGTCTCCTGGGTCTCCGGGTCGTTGCGCTCGGAGGCGAACAGCGGCGGCGTGTCGACCGCGAACGTCCGGCGGTTCTCCTCGGGGTAGGCCATCTCGTACGCGAGCGCCGCCACGTCCTCCAGCCCGAGCACGTCCTTCGTGACGTCGAAGGGGCGGAGCGTGGCGCTCATCAGCACCGAGGCGGCGACCTCGCCGAACAGCTCCTCGGTCACCCGACGGGGGATACAGGTGTACAGCTCCGCGCGGCCGTACACCTCGTCGGTGGCGCCGTCGCGGCGCACGGAGACCACCGGGTACTGGCCGAGCTCGGTCCCCTCCTCCATCCACGTCGAGACGAACCGGGCGACCTGCAGGGTCTGACACTCGGTCCGGGTCGTGGTCTCGCCGTCGCGGTAGCGGCGCTCGTACTCCTCGTCCAGCGCCTGCCCGAGCTGGACCGCGAGCTCGGTCTCCGTGTCGATCCCCTTCCCCTCGTAGTTGCGAAGGAACGCGAGCGTGAGGTCGTCCCGCCGGTCGTCGTTGGCGATCGAGACGTCCTCCCAGTTCTCACCGATCGACTCGCGCTCGCCGAACCCGAGCGCGTCGTCGTACGTCTCGACCAGGGCGTCGCGGAACGCGCGGACGACGTTCCCGGCCGCCTCGGCGCGGGAGTCGTCGCTGTCCGCGAGCTCCTCGACGGCGGCGTCGAGCGTGGTCTCCGTGAGGGTTCGGGTGGCGTGGTCGCGGGCGGCGTCCTCGACGTTGTGGGCCTCGTCGAAGACGGTGATTATCTCCGACGGGTCGCGGTCGATCCACCGGAAGAACTGCTCGCGGATGTTCGGGTCGAGCAGGTGGTGGTAGTTGCAGACGACCAGGTCGACGCCCTCCATCCCCTCCTTGAGCAGCTCGTAGCCGCAGAGCTCGCGCTCGTCCGCGTACGCGTACACGTCCTCGGGGGTGCGGACGTCCTCGAACAGCCACCCGAAGAACTCGTCGGTGTCCTCGACGAGGTTGTTCCGGTAGTGCGCGCAGACGTTCGCGGCCTCGTACTCGTCGATCTCGTCTTCCAGCTCCTCGAGCTCGTCCATGATCGCCTCGCGGGACTCGGCCGCCCCGGCGTCGCCCTCGCGGCTCTCGGCGAGCAGCTCGCGCTGGCGGGCCTCCAGCTCGCGGACCTCGCTCTCCGTCTCCACCATCTCGCGGGTGGTGTCCCGGAGGGTCTGACACTCCTGGTAGTCGACGTCGATGTGGCACATCGACGACTTCCCCTTGAAGACGACCGCGCGGATGGGCTCTTCGCGGGTGATCGCGCGGGCGTCCTCGACGAACTGCCGCATCTGCTGGTGGACGTTGGTCGTGATCACGACCGTGCGGTCGTGCTCGCGGGCGTGCTCCAGGGCGGGCACGAGCGCGGAGAGGGTCTTCCCGGTTCCGGGCGCGCCCTCGAACAGCACGTCCTGCCCGCGGTCCAGCGCGTTGGCGATCCTGTCCATCGCCTCGCGCTGGTTCGGATACGGCTCCTCGTACGGGAAGAACCGCAGATGCGGCGACTCTGACACGGGCCGTGGTTCGTCGCCATCGGCTAAAAGGGGTGGGGTGCCGCGGCGGAAGTAGTCCGGCGGCGCGGAGAGACCACGATCGAGTCCGTTTTATTCGTTTCAGGAAGTATATATTAGTTTGGGGTACGTGCGCTATCCACACACGATTCCGGCATATATTACCGGTTTTCGGGCGACTACCGAACGGACATGGCGACCGAAACCGCAACATCGACGGACGTATCGACGGAGACCGGCAACTGGAAGGCGGGCGTGACCGGCGGACTGGTCGGCGGTCTCGTCTTCGGCGCGATGATGTCGATGACGACTCCCGGCGTGCTGCAGATGGCGATCCCGGCGATGTACGGCATCGCGGGTCCCGCCGGCGCCGTCGGCTGGGCGATCCACATGTCTCACGGAGCGGTCATCGGTCTCGGATTCGTCGCGCTCGGGGGGCTGAAGCCGGGCCTCGGCGACTCGGTCGGGACGAGTCTCGGCGTCGGCGCGGGCTACGGCCTCCTCGTGTGGATCGCGCTCGCGGTGATCGCGATGCCGATATGGCTGGGCGCCGTCGGCTTCCCGGGCGCGCCGCCGCTGCCGAACGTCGGCGTCGAGAGCCTCGTCGGCCACGTGGTCTACGGCGCGGTCCTCGGCGGCGTCTCCTCGGCGATGGCGAACTGACCGACGCGGCGGTACCCCGTTTTTTAAACCCTCACGGCGCGGATCCGTAGCAACGAATGTTCGACGAGATCCTCGAGAAGTTCGAGGGGTCACCGAGCCAGCAGGCCGTCATCCGGCTGTTCTTAGAGCGCGGCTTCTCCGTCAACGAGGAGGGCCGCGTCGTCTCCGGCGGGATCGAGATCCCCTACACCGGGATCGCGCGCGAGCTCGACGTCGACCGGCGGGTGGTCGACTCGACGACCGACGCCATCCTGGAGGACCCCGAGCTGAAGCGCATCTTCACCAACATCTCGTCGGTGCCGAGCCTGATGGACCTGGCGCCGGTCCTCGATCTCACGGTCCTCACCATCGAGGTCGCGGCCGCCGACGAGGCCGGGATCGTCGCCGAGGTGACCGGGATCTTGGCCGACCACGGGGTCTCGATCCGGCAGGTGCTGAGCGAGGACCCCGAGTTCACCGACGACCCGAAGCTGTACGTGATCACCGACGCGGAGCTGGCGGGCGAGCTGCTCGTCGAGATCCGCGACCTGGAGTACGTCCGTCGCGTGGGGTTCTGACGGACCAGTTTCGCCGGCGGAACGACGGGACGTTTCGACGCGGACGCTTATATACCGAGCCGACGCACGACTGAGCGCGTCGCCGTCGCGGTTTTCACTTTCACTCGGGTGTAAACCAGTCTTTATACCGGATGGCGAACAAGGGTCGTGTACATGCCTGAAGACGAACTCGAGGACCTCCCCGGAGTCGGCCCAGCGACAGCGGACAAGCTCGTCGAGAACGGGTTCGAGAGCTACCAGTCGATCGCCGTCGCCAGTCCCGGCGAGATGTCGAACACCGCGGACATCGGCGAGTCGTCCGCCAGCGACATCATCAACGCCGCCCGCGAGGCCGCCGACGTCGGCGGCTTCGAGACGGGCGCGACCGTGCTCGAGCGCCGCGAGGAGATCGGGAAGCTCTCCTGGCAGATCGACGAGGTCGACGACCTGCTCGGCGGCGGCATCGAGACGCAGTCGATCACCGAGGTGTACGGCGAGTTCGGGTCCGGGAAGTCGCAGGTGACCCACCAGATGGCCGTCAACGTCCAGCTCTCGGAGGAGAACGGCGGCCTCGAGGGCGGCTGTATCTTCGTCGACTCCGAGGACACGTTCCGCCCGGAGCGGATCGACGACATGGTCCGCGGGCTCGACGACGAGATCCTCGCCGACGAGATGGAGCGGCGCGAGATCGAGGGCACCCCCAGCGACGAGGAGGCGATGGAGGAGCTCGTCGCGGCGTTCTTAGACCAGATCCACGTCGCGAAGGCGTTCAACTCCAACCACCAGATCCTGCTCGCGGAGAAGGCGAAGGAGCTGGCGGGCGAACACGAGGAGAGCGAGTGGCCCATCCGGATCGTCTGCGTGGACTCGCTGACCGCCCACTTCCGCGCCGAGTACGTCGGCCGGGGCGAGCTCGCCGACCGGCAACAGAAGCTCAACAAGCACCTCCACGACCTGATGCGGATCGGCGACCTGTTCAACACCGCCATCCTCGTCACCAACCAGGTCGCGTCGAACCCCGACTCCTACTTCGGCGACCCGACGCAGGCGATCGGCGGCAACATCCTCGGTCACGCCTCCACGTTCCGGATGTACCTCCGCAAGTCGAAGGGCGACAAGCGGATCGTCCGCCTCGTCGACGCGCCGAACCTCGCCGACGGCGAGGCCGTGATGCGCGTGCAGGGCGAGGGGCTGAAGCCGGAGTAGCCGGGTCCGGCCCGCGCAATCGACGTCGTCGACTTCCGATCCGAACGCGAACGAGCGGCTCGACGCCCGGATCGCGTCCGGGACCGCAGATCCGGTTGACGAACGTAAATTTTCTTCCGGAAAGCCGAACACGGCCGATATCGGCCGTTTACCGCGGCAACGCGGGATCCGGCCGCTAACCGGCGTGGCAAAATTCGCCAGCAGCCACCGCGCCCGGCGCCGCGCGCCCCGAGATCGGCCGATCCGGGTGATACTGACAGATTAGTTACAAAACGTCCGTCCGGTTTGATCGCAAGGATTGCGGAATCTTCCTCAGAAATATGTCCTTATACACCATGTATCCGTCCTTATATCGGACATCCGCGGTATTATCAAATCTACTTTTTGTGAAACTCAACTCTAACGTTTATATATTCTTGTTCCCCGCTGTCGAAACGTGATTCAGCACATGAACACGAACGAAACGCGCTGTTCGAAGGACGTATGTTTAGTTGAGGTGGTCGGAGCGTGACGACCGGCCTCCTCGCGACGATCGATCCGAGCACGTTCGCGTCCGCGATGAACGGGACGTGGATCCTCATGGTAACGTTCCTGATCTTCTTCATGCACGCGGGCTTCGCCATGCTCGAAGCCGGGCAGGTCCGCTCGAAGAACGTCGCCAACCAGCTGACGAAGAACCTCCTGACGTGGAGCGTCGGGGTGACGGTGTTCTTCCTGATCGGAACGGCGTTCACCAGCGTGATGAGCGGCTCCGGCGGCCCCGTCTCCGCGGCCGGGACGCTGTTCTCCGGCGGCGAGCTCGCCGTCGAGGCCGGCGCGGTCGGCCCGTACGTCAACTGGCTCTACGGCGCGGTGTTCGCCATGACGGCCGCGACCATCGTGTCCGGCGCTGTCGCCGGCCGCGCGAAGCTCCGCGCGTACGTCACCTACACGTTCCTGCTGGCCGCCGTGATATACCCGATGGTCATCGCGTTCACCTGGTCGGCCTCGGGCGACGGGCTCGTCGCGCAGCTGACCGGCGTCGCGTTCCACGACTTCGCCGGCGGCATGATCGTCCACGGCATGGGCGGAATTGCGGGACTCACCGCGGCGGCCGTTCTCGGTCCGCGGATGGACCGCTACGCGGAGGACGGCTCGACGAACGTCATCCCCGGTCACTCGCTGACGTTCGCCGTCCTCGGGACGCTCATCCTGGCGTTCGGCTGGTACGGCTTCAACGTCGGGACGGCCTCCGTGGTCAGCGGCGGGATGTTCAACACGCTGACCGTCAACCTCGTCGCGATGGGGACGACCATCGCGATGGCGGCCGGCGGGATCGGCGCCGCCCTCGTCGTGTGGCTCCGCACCGGGAAGGTCGACACGCTGTACGTCGCCAACGGCCTGCTCGCCGGGCTGGTCGGCATCACCGCGATTCCGGACACCACGGCGTGGTGGGGCGCCCTGCTCGTCGGCGGCCTCGCCGGCGCGCAGCTCCCGATCGTCTTCGAGTTCGTCTCGGACACGCTCAAGATCGACGACGTCTGCGCGGTGTTCCCGGTCCACGGCAGCGCCGGCGTGCTGGGAACGCTGCTGTTCCCGTTCGTCGCCGCCCCCGGTGAACTCAGCGCCGGTATCGGCGCGCACTTCGTCGCCCAGCTGACCGGCGTCGTCATCATCGGCGGCTGGACGCTCACCGCGACCGCGGCCGTCTGGTACGTCCTCAAGGTGAGCGGCGAGGCGCGCGTCACCGCGGAACACGAGCAGGAGGGCCTCGACATCTCCGAGCACGGCGTCGAGACGTACCCCGAGTTCGGCGGCGACCGCGTCGCGACCGACGGCGGCCCGTCCGTGATCGACACCACCGAGGACTCCCCGCGCGCCGACGGCGGCGAGGAGGCGGGCTCACAGATTAAGATGGTCACCGCGGTCGTCCGCCCCGACAAGCTCGGGGCCATCAAGCAGTCGCTCGCGGAGATCAACGCGCCCTCGCTCACCGTGACGAACGTCTCCGGCCGCGGCTCCCAGCCCGCGAAGAAGGGCCAGTGGCGCGGCGAGGAGTTCACGGTCGACCTCCACCAGAAGGTGAAAGTGGAGGTCGTCGTCGCCGACATCCCGGCCGACGAGGTCGCGGACGCGATCGCCGACGCCGCGAAGACCGGCGAGCCCGGCGACGGCAAGGTGTTCGTCATGCCGGTCGAGGACGCGCTGCAGGTCCGCACCGGCACGACCGGCCCGGAGGCGGTGTAAGTCGGCACCGGCGCCGACGGCCGAGCTATCGCAGCACCGAACGACCGGTCTCGACGCGAGATTTTTCCGTGACGCCGCGGCGCCGAGCCGCGGTGCCCACGGGCGCGGAGCCCGGAGTGAACCCCGGCGGTCAGGCGGCGGTCTCGCCGCCGGTCGGCAACTACTTTCACCCCTCCGGCCCAACCGCCGGACATGAACCACGAGCGCTCCCGCGGGCTGTACGACCGCGCGCTGTCGGTGATGCCCGGCGGGGTCAACTCCTCCGTCCGGGCGACGATGCCGCACCCCTTCTTCGTCGAGCGCGGGGACGGCGGCCACGTGATCGACGCCGACGGCAACCGGTACGTCGACTGGGTGATGGGGTACGGTCCGCTGCTGTACGGCCACGACCTGCCCGACCCGGTGGAGGCGGCGGTCCAGTCGCACGTCGCGGAGGGGCCGATGTACGGCGCGCCGACCGAGATCGAGGTCGAACACGCCGAGTTCGTGGCGCGCCACGTCCCGAGCGTCGAGTCGATCCGGTTCGTCAACTCCGGGACGGAGGCGACGGTGTCCGCGGTGCGGCTCGCGCGCGGTCACACCGACCGCGACAAGATCGTCGTCATGCAGGGCGGCTACCACGGCGCACAGGAGTCGACGCTCGTCGAGGGATCGCCGGGAGACGCGCGCCCGTCGACGGCCGGGATCCCCGAGGAGTTCGCGCAGCACACGCTCCCGATCCCGTTCAACGACCCGGAGGCCGCGAAGGAGGTGTTCGAGGAGCACGGCGACGAGATCGCCGCCGTCCTCGTGGAGCCGATCCTCGCCAACATGGGCATCGTGACACCGATAGACGGCTACCACGAGACGCTCCGGGAGCTGTGTGACGACCACGGCTCGCTGCTGATCTTCGACGAGGTGATCACCGGGTTCCGCGTCGGCGGCCTCGGCTGCGCGCAGTCGAAGTTCGGCGTCACGCCCGACGTCACCACCTTCGGAAAGATCATCGGCGGCGGGTTCCCCGTCGGCGCGATCGGCGGGCGGGCGGATATCATCGAGGGGTTCACGCCCGCCGGCGACGTGTTCCAGTCCGGCACCTTCTCCGGGCACCCGGTGACGATGGCGGCCGGGAAGGCCGGGCTGGAGTACGCCGCCGAGAACGACGTGTACGAGCACGTCAACCGACTCGGGCGGAAGCTCCGCGAGGGGATGGCCGAGATCTGCGCTGAGCGCGCGCCGGAGTACACCGTCGTCGGCACCGACTCGATGTTCAAGACGGTCTTCACCCGCGAGGCGCCCGACGATCCGGACGCCTGTTGCGCCGGCGGCTGTCGACAGGACCCCGACTGCGCCCGGTACGACGCCTGTCCGAAGACGGGCGCCGACGTCGCCGACGCCGCCACCGACCGGTGGGAGCGGGTGTTCTGGCAGGGGATGAAAGACCGGGGCGTGTTCCTCACCGCCAACCAGTTCGAGTGCCAGTTCACCTCGTACGCGCACACGGAGGAGGACGTCGAGCGGACGCTGGAGGCGTACCGGGAAGCGATCTGAGCGACGCCGACGATCGTTTATAACCGAATATCCGGCGAACCGCGGAATCGAGGAGGGGTCACAGCGCCGTTGCGGAACGTTTTTATACGGAAACTCGGGTAGGTACAGGTGATGAACGCGGAGGCTCGTCTCGACGCCGCCCTTTTCCGAGGCCGACGAGCCCCGCGACCGCGACGAGGCGTCCGACCGCCGCGACCGGCTTCCGGCGCGGCGCGACGACGGGCCCCCTCGGGCCAGTAATCTTCATCCC
>SDGW01000804.1_pt1 | contig 13059 bp, 10 predicted proteins | sample 2873831 | NCBI WGS metagenome assembly SDGW01 (sample SAMN08132700, study PRJNA421101) | hypersaline lake metagenome | isolation source: celular fraction 0.22 microns magnesium sulfate-rich crust from ephemeral... | place: Spain: Penahueca Lagoon, Toledo | collected 2011-07
AACAGCGAGTCGGCCTCGAGGTCGCGCTCGATGAGTTCGATCTCGTGGCCGTCCTGGTCTTTGGTGAAGGCGTACATGTCATCGCAGCTCTCGGGGTCGCGGTAGTCGGCGGCCTCCCGGGTCATGAGCTGCGCCCAGTCGTCGTGGAGGTCGTCGAGGCGGACACAGAGGTGGCCCCAGGCGTCGCCCATCTCGTAGCTGCGGCCGTCGTAGTTGTACGTTAGCTCGACGGACATCGCCTCGTCGGCGGCGTCTTCGGGTTCGACGAAGTAGTTCGCGAAGGTGTCGGCCTCCCAGCGACCGACCTCGTCGTAGCCGAACTTCCGGGTCCAGAAGCCCAGCGCCTCGTCGGCGTCCTCGACGCGGATCATGGTGTGATCGAGCGACCAGAGTTCCCCCTCGTCGCGCTGGACGATCTCGATCTCGTGACCGTCCGGGTCTTTGACGAACGCGTAGCGGCCGCCGCAGGACTCGGGATCCCGGTAGTCGTCGACGCCCTCGTCCATCAGCTGCTGGTAGTAGTCCTCGAGTTCGCCCTCGGGAACGCGGACCGCGATATGCCCCCAGGCGTCGCCCACTTCGGGCTCCTCGCCCTCGTTGTGGGTGAGCTCGAGCATCGCGCCCTCCTCGTGCATCTCCTCGGGGCCGAGGTAGACGATGGTGAAGCCGTCGCCCTCGTGGCGGTCCTTCTCCTCGTAGTCGAGGTGGGTCCCGTACCAGTCGAGCGATTCCTCGAGGTCGGCGACGCGAATCATCGTGTGATCGAGCGTTCCGTCCATACGCGAATAGAGGCCAGCAGACGGCAAAAACGTGGCGAAGGCGGCGGTCTAATCGAGATCGTCCGGAGCCGAGCCCGGGTCGGTTTCGGGGCCGCGTTCGCCGAGGTCGACCTCGGCCGAGGAGGCTTTCGGATCGAGTCCCTTGCGGAGGGCGTCGAGTTCCGAGAGGGCGTAGACCAACCCGACGAGCAGGATGGCGCCCAGCGGCAGGAAAAAGAGCGGCGAGACGCCGAGGAAGCCGTAGAGTGCGTAACAGACGATCACGACGAACAGGACGGTGCCGGCGTAGGAAAGCTGCGTCCGGATGTGGTCGATGAGGTCGGCCCCGGTGAACGTCGACGAGAGGACCGACGTGTCGGAGATCGGCGAGGCGTGGTCACCGAAGATCGCGCCCGAGAACACCGCCCCGACCATCGCCGGCATCAGCTCGAACGTGCCGGTCAGCTCGTAGGCGACGGGGATCGCGATCGGCGTGACGATCCCCATCGTCGCCCACGACGACCCCATGGTGAACGCGACGAACGCCGAGACGAGCAACACGACGATCGGGAGGAGGGCGGGCGAGACGACGCCCTCCGCGACGCCGGCGACGTACTCGCCGGTCCCGAGGTCCTCGGCGACCGCGCTGATCGACCACGCGAGGACCAGCACCGTTACCGCCGTCAGCATGAGGCCGAACCCGTCGAGGATCGACTCGGTACTGTCTCCGATCCCGAAGAGGCCGTAGAACAGGCCGATGGCGATCGCGGTCGCCACCATCGCGAACGATCCCCAGACGAGCGCCGCCGCGAAGTTCCCGGACCCGACGACGTCGATCAGCACCGGGACGAGGCCGTCGGCTCCGATCGCCGTCTCGAGCGACGTCGTGGCACCCGTATCGGCCTGGTCGGCCTGCCACGCCTGATAGCCGGTCCAGAACGCCCCGGACAACGTGACCGCGATCAATACGACGACGGGTGCGAAGAACGTCCGGAGCATCGGGCGGTCCTCGATGGGTGCGCCCAGGTCCTTCTCGACCTCCTGTAGGGGTTGAGCGCCGTCGCGGTTGATCTTCCCCGTCTGACGCGCGCGGTGTTCGGCATCGAGCATCTCGCCGAAGTCCCGCTGCGAGACGACGATGATCCCGACCATGAGGATCGCCAGCAGCGAGTAGGTGTTAAACGGAACGGAACTGATGAACGTCTCGAACGCGCCCGGCGTATCCGCCGCCGAGACGCCGTTGTCCGCGTCCGCGAGCGTACTGTAGCCGTCCTCGATCATCGACAGCTGGAACGCCACCCAGCTCGAGAGGCCGAGCGTCGCCACGGGGGCGGCCGTCGAGTCGACGATGTAAGAGAGCTTCTCCCGGGAGATGCGCATCTGGTCGGAGATCTCCCGCATCGTACTGCCGACGATGGCCGTGTTCGCGTAGTCGTCGAAGAACATGGCCATGCCGAGGATCCACGTCGCCAGCCCGGTCTTTCGCGGGGTCTCGAGGTGGGCGACCGCCCAGTTACGGACGGCAGTCGCTCCGCCGAGCCGCCAGATCAGCGCGACCCCCGACCCGAGCAACAGGGTGAACACGAGGATCTGTGCGTGGAACTCGTCGGCGATCGAGCCGACGATCCAGTCGAACGTTCGTCCGATGCCGAGACTACCGGTCGCGATGACGCCGCCCGACCAGATCCCGAGAAACAGCGACAGGATCGGCCGACGAGTCGCGATCGCGAGCGCGATCGCGAGCAGCGGCGGCACGAGCGAGAGCGCCCCGTAGGTTGCCATAGCTACCTAGTCGTCCGGCCGCCGGATATTCTTCACCGTTCCGATTCGAACGACATCTAGTCAGCGTTCATATGCGAACCGGATCAGTGAATCGGCGCCCACAGAAGACGTTTCTCCGGCGTTCGAACCGGGATGCTATGGTGGCCACTGAAACGATTTACACATGATCGCAACGCCGCCATGCGATCAGGTGTGCAATGACTTTCAGTGGCTACTATAGTTCGATATAGCCTCGTCGACGGAACACTCGCTCGGAAGACGGCATCGAAGCTGGACTTCCGGCAGGCCGCGGCAGAACGGCGAGTCGGCTACCCGCCGAGTGGACGACCGACGGCTCGAAGACCGTGACGGCCGACTACCGCCGCAGAATCAGTTTCAGCACGTCCTCGTCCTCGAGGACGTGATCCTTTCCGACCTGCTGCTGGTCGTGGGCCGCGCTGGGGCCGGTGACGCGAGCGAAGCGAAAGCGCTCTTCCATCTCGCCGCCGAGTTTCTCGACCGCTTCGCCGACGGTCGCGCCCTGCTCGATCACGAGCGGCTCCTCCCAGTCGATGCCGCGGCCGGGTTTCTCCATGTAGACTCGAATGAGACCGAGGTTCTCCCAGAGGCGGTCCTTGAGCGCCTCGAGGCCCTTCTCCTCCTCGGCGCTGATGAAGGTGACCTCCTCGGGGTCGAGTCCGCGCTCGCGCAACTGCTCGTCGACGGTCTCCTTGTAGTCGGGTTCGATGAGGTCGACCTTGTTGACGCAGGTGATCGAGGGGATGTACTCGCGGTTCTCCATCAGGCCGTCGACCAGCCGGTCTATGGTGACGTTCTCCTGGAGGTTGACGACGGCGTTGACGTAGCCGTGTTCGCGCAGGACCTGTTTGATCGTATCGTCGTCCAAGTCCTGGTCGGTGCTCGAGGTGATCTTGATGCCGTCTTTGATCTTCGGCCGGACCGTGACCCGCGGGGGCTCCTGATCGACGCGGATGTTGATGTCGTGGAGCTCCTTCCGGAGGCGGTCGTACTGTTCGATCTCGAACACCGAGAGCATGAAGACGATCAGGTCGGCGTTGCGCACGACCGCGAGCACCTGCTGGCCGTCGCCCTTGCCCGTGGCCGCGCCCTCGATCAGGCCGGGCACGTCCAGCAGCTGGATGTTCGCGCCGCGGTGGCTGAGCATCCCGGGGTTGACGTCCAGCGTCGTGAACTCGTAGGATCCCGTCTCGCTCTCGGCGTTGGTAAGCGAGTTCAACAGCGAGGACTTGCCGACGCTCGGAAAGCCGACCAGGGCGACGGTCGCGTCGCCGTGTTTCTCGACGGAGTAGCCGCCGCCACCGCCGCTGCCGGACTGCTGGTTCTCGAGCTTCTCCTTTTTCTCGGCCAGCTTGGACTTCAGCCGACCGATGTGGGCCTCCGTGGACTTGTTGTAGGGCGTGTTGGCGATTTCTTCCTCGATCTCCTCGATCTCGTCCTCGAGCCCCATTTGGTCGTACACAGCCGGTCGGGCCGAAAAACCCTTTCGAGACTCCGCGTGGGCTCCCGCCCGGAACGAACCGGAAAACCGGACGGTCGTTTCCTCGCGGCGGTTCGTTCTCGAGAGCTTCGATTAGCTATACCGTTCCCTGGGGGGTATGTCAGCACATGCACAGGCGGGAGTACGTCACGGCGGTGGGCACCGTGGGGGCGCTGGCGACGGTCGGGGCCGGCCGAACCCAGCGGGCGCTCGAGCGGGACTGTCCGGTCGACGAGGCGACGAGCGTCCGGCCCGGCGAGGACGTCGTGTTCGAGGCGGTCGCGACTCCGGGCGTCGAACCGACGGCGGCGGAGTGGACGGTCGACGGCGACGGCGACGCGGACGTCGCCGGCGCGGCCCCCTTCTGGAGCTACACGCATCGAACGGGGAATCCGGCGGCTCACGGCCGGTTCGAAGAGCCCGGAATCTACGAGGTGTCGGTGGCCGTCGACGGAGTGACGCTCTCCTGGGAGGTCGCCGTCACCGACGACGCGCCGCCGGCACCGGTCGCCGACGTGACCTGCGAGCCGGGACCGGATGCGACCGTCACGCCGAACGAGTCGATCGCGGTCACCGCGACGGCCGCCGACGATCACGGCGGCCTCCACCGACTCGTCTGGCAGGAGGGCCGCAACGCCACCTACCTCGAGCGGGCCGACCTGTCGGGGTCGACGGCGACGGTCACCTACGCCACGACCGGGGGCGAGGCGATCTGGTTCGTCGGCGGCTACCCGATGATCGCGTGGGTCGTCTGTCGCGACGGCCGAACGCGGACCGTCAGGACCGACGGGCCGTCGGTCGAGGCGCTGCGGGACGTCTCGATCACCGGGACGAACTCGCCGGTTCACGCCGGCGAGGACCTCCTCGTCGACGCCGAGGTCTCCGTCGAGGGGAACGCGACGTATCACGCGTTCGTCGACGTGGACGTGGACCTGATCGTCGGGCACGATCCGACGCGCGTCGACGGCGAGACCGTCGAGGTGTTCGCGGGCGAGTCCGAGCCCGTCTCCCTCGAGTTCACCACCGCGACGGTCCGAAACACCCAGACCTTCCCGGCCCGCGTCGAGACGCGCCACGCGGCCGCCGAGACCGACGTCACCGTCATCGGAACCGAGGACGGCGGACGGGGCCACCTCTCGGTGACCGACCTCGAGACGAACGCGCCGGTGACCGGCGGCGACCGGCTCGAGGTGACGGCTACGCTCGCGAATACGGGCGAGGGGCCGGCGAGTCGCGAGGTCGAACTCGTGGTGGGGCACGATCCGACGACCGTCGACACCCGGACGGTCGCCGTCGGCGCGGACGAGACGACGACGGTCACGCTGGGGTACGACACCTACCCCGTCGCGAACGACGACGAGTTCCCCGTCCGCGTGCGGACGGGCGACGACAGTGCCTCGCGGTCGGTCCTCGTCTACGGTCTCGACGACGGCGGCGACGGCGAGGCGCAGTTCGCCGTCTCGATTACCGGGACGAACGCGCCGGTCACGGGCGGCGCGTTCCTCGAGGTGACCGCGAGCGTCGAAAACGTCGGCGGGGCCCCGGGGTCACACGAGGTCGAACTCGTCGTCGGTCATTCGCCGACGGTGGTCGATTCCCGAAGCGTCGGACTCGAGCCCGGCGGAACGGCGACGGTCACGCTGGGGTACGACACCTACCCCGTCGCGAACGACGACACGTTCCCGGTGTCGGTGCGGTCGCCCCACGCGAGCGACACCCGGACGGTGACGGTCTACGGGACGGACTGACGCTCGATCGCCTCGGTCGACGGCCCCGTGTGGCGTCGCCGCGACTCGAGCGACGCCGTCGGAACGATCGGCGGGTTACGTTTGCCTGCCGAGCCCTGATGACCGGCGGCCCGCTCGGTCCCCGTAGGGATGCGACTCGCCGAATGGATGACTCTCCACGCGCTACTGCGGGCGGTCCGGACCGACATGGAGCAGCGAGGCGATATCGCGCCCGACGCGTTCGCCGCGTACGACTCCCAGCCCGCTCGACCGATGCATCTCCATCGACGGAAGGAAGCGCACAAGCGGGCGACCAGACTACTGCTCTGGGGGATCGTGCGTTCGATCGAGAGGGAGAGCGATCTCGTCGTCGCGCGTCGCTGACCGTCGCCGGGTGCGGCCCGCGTCGGCCGATAGTCCCCGATACTACCACCCAGTTAAATTACCATTAGCAACGAAATTCCGATACACCTAAACGACCGGCGGGAAATCCTCGAGTATGTCGAACGCGTCGCAGCTGCGTGACAGCACCCAGATCGTGCTTCCCGCGGAGACCCTCGAGTCCCTCCAGCCGCAGCTCGACGAGGCGTTCACCGTCACGATCGCGCCGGCCGGCGAGGACCGCCGTCGGATCATCGGCAGTCCCGTCGAGATTCGGGCGGTCCACGAGTTTCTCACCCGCCGCGGCGTCAGCGTCCGCTGATCCCCCTTAGCGCTCGGGGTGAGTCGGGGCGTCGAACCCGCCCCGAATCAGCGGCTTCGCGACGTGGCGGCGCGCACACGGCGGCACCTCGTACCAGCCGGGCTCGAGGTCGCGCTCGAGGCGGCGGGTCGCCTTCTCGTCCCGGCTCGTCCCGCAGTCCCGACAGCGATACCCCTGGTTCCGGCCGGCGCTTTTCATCCGCCGGTCGCAGTCGGGACAGGTCGGCGTCAGCCGCTCGGTGCGGACGAGGTCGCGGACCGCCAGCTTCTCGAGTTTGAGCGTGCCGTCCGCCACCTCGCCGCAGGCCGCGATCCGGTCGCCGATTCGGAGCGCCCGGACGCGGTCGCGGAACCGCTTCGTCGGCTCGAAGGCGGCACAGGGCAGTCGCTCGTCGGCGTCGGTCTCTGCTCTCTCGCCGGCTCCGGGCGGCTCGAGATGGAAAAAGACGTGGCCGCCGCGACGGGTCTCGGGCTCGCTGGCGACCCGGCCGGGGAGCCGGTAGGCTCGCCCGTCCCGAACGTCGGAAATCGTCCCGTCCCGGAGGTGGACGTCGGTCCCCTGGTTGGTCACGAACAGCCGGCTCGAGGCGGCCGGTTCGGCCTCGATGCGGTCGGCGACCGCCCGGACCGCGTCCGGATCGTCGCCCCGGACGCCGTGCAGGATCGGGCCCGGCGTGTGCGGGACACAGACGGTCTCGTCCTCGCCGCGGTCGACGGTGTCCCAGACCGCGGGGTAGCCCCGGTCGGCCGCCGCGAAGACGCTCTCGTGATCGACCTCGCGGGGCGTTCCCCACCGCTCCGGCTCGCGGTAAGCGATGTGCTCGTAGGTCCACTCCTCGAGGGCCGCCCACGCGCCGGTCGCGGCCACCGCGCCGATCCGACCGCGGCCGTCGCCGGCGTGCCACGATCGGTAGCCGCAGTCGCCGACGAGCGCCGCGGCGTCGTCGATCGCGAGATGGTCGCGGATCGCCGCCCGCGAGAACCGGCGCACCGCGTCGGGTGCGTCGTCGGGGTCGCAATCTGCGACGACCAGCCCGGGCTCGGTCCGCTCGTCGGCGGTTTCGGCGAGCGCCTCGAGGCGGTCGCGGGCGACGGCGTAGGCGGCGTCGGGATCGCAGTCGGTGTGGATCGCCAGCGCGGCGTTGCCCCGCGTCTTGTACTCGACGGCGGGATTGAGCCGCACGAGGAGGATCCGTGAAACCGTCGCTCCGCGGTCCCGTCGCAGCCGGTCCGCGATCGTCGCGGCGACGTAGGTCGTACACATGCCCCGCTCGCGCGAGTCGGTATCGTCGATCCCGACGACGGTCATCGGCGGTCCTTGGCCGGGCAGCGAGTAACCCCTTTCGGGACGGTGTGGCCGTCGTCAGAGCCCCGCCAGTCGCGGGCCGAACCTCGTATATAAGTATATTCCCGATACGGGTCCGAATCGCGACACGGCACACGGACATACCGGGGAAAACGTCTTATAGGAGGAATCGCTTACAACCCCCTATGTCCCGCTCCGCACTGGTCGGCAACGTGACCGCGATGTTAGAGGACGCGGGATTCGTGGTAAGCGAACGGTGTGCGATCCGGCCGAAGAGCTTCGATATCGCCGCGCGCCGCGGCGAGGACCTCCTCTTGCTCAAGATCCTCGCGAACATCGACGCGTTCAACGAGGCGACCGGCCACGAGATGCGACGGCTGGGGACCTACCTCCAGGCGACGCCGCTGGTCATCGGCCTGCGGAGTCGCGACGAGGACCTGAAACCCGACGTCACCTACTTCCGACACGGCGTGCCGGTCCTCAGCCCCGACACGGCGTACAACCTCTTCATCGAGGAGGTACCGCCGCTGATCTACGCCGCGCCCGGCGGCCTCTACGTCAACATCGACGGCGACCTGCTGGCCGACGAGCGCGAGGACCGCGACTGGAGCCTCGGCCAACTCGCCAGCGAACTCGGCGTCTCCCGCCGGACCGTCTCGAAGTACGAGGACGGCATGAACGCCTCCGTCGAGGTCGCGATGGAACTCCAGGACCTCTTCGACGCGCCGCTGACCAGTCCCGTCGACGTCCTCGAGGGGGCCGACGACGTCCACGAGAGCGAGGCGACGCCGGACGACCCCGAGGCCGATCCGGACGACGAACAGGTCGTCGCCGTCCTCACGCGGGCCGGCTACAGCGTCCACCCGACGGTCCGCTCGCCGTTTACCGCGGTCAGCGAGGGCGAGGACGACAGCGACGTCGTCCTGACCGGCCACTCCGAGTTCACCAAGGCCGCGGAGAAACGCGCCCGGATCATGAGTTCGATCGGCCAGGTTACCCGCACGCGCTCCGTCTACGTCGTCGATCGGGCGAAACAGGAGAACGTCGACGGGACCGCGCTGGTCGAACGCGACGAACTCGCGGACCTCCGGAGCGCCGCCGAACTCCGCGACGTGATCCGAGAGCGCTCGGAGAACGAAGAGGCGGCGTAAACTACCCCACCCTACTCGCTCGCGGCGTCGCCGTTCGCTTCGTTAAGGGTGGGGCTTTCGCGTGGACTCCCGTTCTGGCCATCGCTGGCAGGCGAATACTCGCCGTTCACATTCAAGGTCCCGCGATTCAAGCGCACGTTTACCGGTGCGCCTCCACCCGACGACGTTTGCGCCGAGCGGAGCTGCTTCAGGCCGATGTTCTTCGCTGCGTTGTAGTCGGCGTTCACTTCGTACCCGCACTTCTGGCAACAGAACCGCTCTTGTGTCTGGCGGTTCTCGCGGAGCGTCGTCCCACACCTCGAACACCGCTGGCTTGTGTACGCGGGACTCACCTGTTCGACCGAGATGCCGACCGCTTCAGATTTGTATTCGACGTACTCGAACAGGCGTCGGAACGCCCACGCGTGGAACTTCTTGGCGTTGGGCATCCGCTCACGGATCCCCGTCAGGTTCTCGAACGCGATCACGTCGCAGCCGTTCTCGACGGCTTCCGCGACGAGTTCCTTCGAGACGGTATGGAGAAAGTGGTCGTAGCGACCCGTCTCCGTGCGTCCGACCGACTGGATCGTTTCGTGAGCGGCCCGCGTTCCACGCTGTTGAAGCGATCCGCGCCGTTTCTCGAACTCGCGGTGCCAGTGATTCAACTCCGATCCGTTCCAGAACGTACCCGTGGAAGTGACGGCGACGTTTTCGATGCCGAGGTCAACGCCGAGGACTGTGCTGTGCTCGGTGTTGCCGTCGTCGGCAGTCTCGAACTCCACGTCCGCCTTTGTTCGGACGTGAAGGTAGAATTCGCCGTCGCGGTAGTGAAGTTCCGCGCCCGTCACTTCGTAATCATCGTTGAACAGGTACTCCGAGTGGGGCGTCTCTCGACTCTCGTCGGGAAGGACGTATTCGGCGGTGATGCGTCTCTCGACGGTCGAGAGCGTGGCGTGGTCGTCGTTGAACGTGGCACAGCGTTTGTCGTAGACGAGCGTCGGCGCGGTGAAGTGCGGTTTGCCAGCGTAATCGCCTTGCTTCCACCGAGCGACGACGCTCTGGACGGCGTCGGCAGCCTTGTTGCGGGCGTTCTGAACGAGATTCGCCTGGAGTCTCGTTTCGGCCCGCACGTCGTCGTAGGTTTCGCGTTGGAGTTGAGATTTGCTCGTGGTCTTGTACTCGCCTTCCCACGCGTGGTCGACGACGTAGTTGGCGGCCCACAGGAATTCGGAGATGGTTTCGTGGAGGAGGTCAGCGTCGCTGTCGGCCACGTCGAGTTTGACGGGAACAGTGCGACGTACCTCCATCCGTATTTCAGATGTACCCCTATGTTTTTATATTAATAACGGTTCGGTGGGGGAGTCGGGCGGCTATTGAGCGTGAGTAGTGTAGTGCCGTGTCGGTTTCCTCTCCGACCTACTCGCTCGCTACGCTCACTCCTTGAGGTCGGAGGCTCCACCTTGAATTACGCTGAACCGCCTGCGAGCGCCCGGTCGCGGTGGTCCGTCCGATCGAGGAGCCAGTACCGATAGCCCCGAATCCAGTCAACGACGTGGTCACTCCGCGGTGTGGGTCACTCGAGAAAAATCGAACTCGCCGATCGGATCGTACCGGTTTCAGGCCGCGCCACTGCCGTACGTCTCCTCGAGGTACTCGACGATGTCGTCGCTCTCCGACATCCCGTCGATTCCGTTTGCCTCGTCGACGATGACCGGCACGCCCGTCTGGCCGCTGACCTTCTCTACCTCCGTTCGCTCGCCGTGGGAACGGGGGACCTCGATGGTGTCGTACTCGAGCTCGAGCTCGTCGAGTTTCGAGCGGACCTTCGCGCAGTACGGACAGCCGGGGAGCTCGTACATCGTGATGTCTGCCATGGTCGGCTAGTGGCCCGGAGGCCGTATCAGCCCACCGGTCGCCCGAGCGGTTGCCGGAACCGCGGGAGCGACGAAACGGTGGTTCACGGGCGAAAAACGAAAACGCGGACGGCGAGCGGCGGGACCCTCAGAACGAGAGCATCCCGGCGTCGACGGCGAAGTAGACGGCGAAGTAGACGACGAAGGCGGCCGCGAGCGCCCACTGTCCGGCCGAGACGTCGTCGGCCTCGCCCATCGCGCCCTTGACGAGCGGGTAGCTCATGATCCCGGCGGCGAGCCCGTTCGAGATCGAGGCGGTCATCGGCATGACCGTGATCGTCAGCCCGCCCGAGATCGCCCACGCGGGGTGTTGCCAGTCGATGTCGGTCACGCCCTGCAGCATGATGATCCCGACGACGACTAGCGCCAGGTAGGAGGCGTACTGCGGGATCGCGCTGATCAGCGGCACGAGCAGCAGCGACAGGAAAAAGAGGACGCCGACCACGAGCGCGGTGAAGCCGGTGCGGCCGCCCTCCTCGACGCCGGTCGAGGACTCGATGTAGGTCGTCACCGTCGAGGTCCCGATCATCGCACCGACCGTGGTGCCGATCGCGTCGGCCATCAGCGGCCGCTCGATCTGGGGGAGGTCGCCGTCCTCGTCGAGGAAGCCGCCGATCTGGGAGACGCCGATGAGCGTCCCGGCCGTGTCGAAGAAGTCGACGAAGAAGAACGTGAACACGACCAGCACGAAGACGAGCGGATCGTCGGTGATCATGCCGAGGCCGTCGACGAAGCCGGCGACCAGCGGCGTGAAGTCGTACTGGACGTTCCCGATCAGGCTCGGGACCCCTTCGTTGGTGATCTGCTCGTAGCTGCCGGGCGGCGTGAGCGTCCCCGGCGAGACGACGTCGAGGGCCGTCAGCAGCCAGCCGGCGACGGCGGTGGCGACGATCCCGACGACGATCGAGCCCCTGATGCCGCGGGCGTGGAGGACGAGCATCAGCGCGAGGCCGGCGACCGACAGCGCCGCGACGGAACTGGTCGCGACGTTACCCAGCGACACGAGCGTGTCCGGGTTGTCGACGACGATCCGCATCTCCTGCAGGCCGAGAAAGAGCAGGTAGACGCCGATCCCGGCCCCGACGGCGAACTTGACCGGTTCGGGGAACAGTTCGATGATGTAGCGGCGCGCGCCGACCGCGGTCAGGACGATGAAGATCACGCCCTCCACGAAGACGGCCGCGAGCGCGACCTGCCACGGGACGCCGAGCCCGAGGACGACCGTGTACGCGAAGAAAGCGTTCAGTCCCATCCCGGGCGCGAGGCCGAACGGCCTGTTCGCCCAGAACGCCATCACCAGCATGGCGACCACCGACGAGAGGATCGTCGCGACGGTGATCATCTGCGTGACCTCGCCCGAACTGTAGCCCTCGAGCGAGATCGCCTCGCCGAGGATGATCGGGTTGACGACGATGATGTACGACATCGCCAGGAACGTCGTCAGCCCCGCGATCGATTCCGTCTCGAGGTCGGTCTCGTGGTCGTCGAATCGGAAGTACGCTGCGAGCGAGTCGAGTGCCCCCATATTGGATGCTCGAGCATAACGACAGGGGTTAGTTAAGCGTTCTTGTCCGGATCGACGCGATATGTGGGCACGTTCCTGTATATCCGTCTCGAGTCGTCGGACGCCCGCCTCGAGCGCCGGTGCCGGACGAACGTATATGACCCCGGAGCGTGTACCTCCTTCCCATGAGGTTTGTCATCGTGGGGTACGGCCGAGTCGGCTCCCGGACCGCGCGCATCCTCGCGGAGGAAGGACACGACGTCGTCGTCGTCGACAACGACGTCGAGCGGATCGAGCGCGCCGGCGGCGACGGCTTCGAGACGGTACAGGGCGAGGGCGCCGACGAGGAGGTCCTGGTCGACGCCGAGATCGGGGCCGCCGACGCGATCGGCGCGTTCACGCCCGATCTCAACGCCAACTTCGCGGCCTGTATGGTCGGCACCCACCACGGCTGTCGGACCGTCCTGCGGATCGACGAGGACTACCGCGAGGACATCTACGAGAAGTACGCCGCGGAGGTCGACGAGATCGTCTACCCCGAGCGCCTCGGTGCCGCGGGCGCGAAGACGGCGCTTTTGGGCGGCGACTTCAACGTCGTCGCCGACCTCGCCGCGAACCTCCAGCTGACCGTCCTCGAGATCCGGGAGGGGTCGCCGGCCGTCGGCAAGCGGATGAGCGAACTCGACCTACCCGAGGCGGCGCGGATCTACGCTCACGGGCGCGCCCGTGAGCGTAGATC
>SDGW01001511.1_pt1 | contig 13058 bp, 11 predicted proteins | sample 2873831 | NCBI WGS metagenome assembly SDGW01 (sample SAMN08132700, study PRJNA421101) | hypersaline lake metagenome | isolation source: celular fraction 0.22 microns magnesium sulfate-rich crust from ephemeral... | place: Spain: Penahueca Lagoon, Toledo | collected 2011-07
ATGTTCCGGATGTGCTCCGGGTCGCTCATCAGTGTCTCACATTCTTGTACGATCTTTTTGCGTCGGCCCATTATACAGAATCGTATCAACAGGAGGGTCAAAAGGATAGTGTTTCCACGCGAGCGTGTCATTCAGGGTCGAACGTAGTCTATTGAGGAGTAGGGCGGACAGCACCGGCGTGTGCGGGCTCTCAGGCTGTGGACACACAGTGGGTGGCAATAGCTAGCAAGCCCGCAAGAATCATACGCCGCCGGCGCCTGTGAACGACACACATGGACGTACACGTACAGGGCGGACCGGCCGAACCGTTTCTCGGAGCGCGGAACCTCTTCTCGACGGAGTACGACCTCGACCGCCCCGTGACCGTACGGGTCCGGGAGGACCCCGACGAGCGAACCCGCGTCAGCCACGACGCCGCCGGCCACCGGCTCACTATCTCCCGGCAGGCGGCCACGAGCGCGATGGCCCGCGAACTCGCCTTACACGAGTTCGCACACATGCACCACAACGAGCGGGGCCACCCCTCCCACACCCAGTCGACGAAGGAGGCCATCTACCTCGCGCTGGCGGGCCACAGCGTCGAGCAGCGCAAGCTCACCCACTGCTACCAGATAGCCAACCACATGAAAGACATCTACGCCGACGACGTCTGGATGGCACTGGTCTCGGGCGAGAAGCTCGTGGCCTTCCTGGAGGCGAGCCTCGCGGCGGCCGTCTCGGACCTGCCGGGCGGCCAGCCCGGCTGGACACAGCTGACCCCCGCGGCCGACCCCGACATCACGGCGGTCAACGCCGCCTTCGCGCTGGCGCTCGTCGAACGCCACGACCTCGTGGGCGAGGGACACCAGCTGTACGACCTCGCGCACGCGGCCGCCCAGGACGCCGATGGCATCGATATAGCGGAGTTCAAGGGATATTTCGCCGGTCTCTCGCCCGACCCCGACGAGTCCGAGTTCCGGAAGGCGCTGGTCGACGTCACGAGGGCGTACGCCACGGCCGAGAGCGGACAGGCGGCCGACTAGAGCAGCGCGACCAGCGGCCACAGTGCAAGGACGACGCCGAGTAGCAACACCGGGTAGTCCCGCCGGGCGAACTGCATCTCCGGCGGCGTCGGGTTCCAGGCGAAACAGCGGGCCCGGAGCGCGAGCGAGAGCCGGTCCGAGCGGTCGAAGGCCCGTGCCAGCCCGACGACGGCGATGCGTTTCGCGCGGTCGACGACGGAGCGACGCTCGCCCCCGCGTGCCTGGATGGCCTCCCGCACCGACAGGAGGTCCCGCCGGAGCACGGGGAGAAAGCGGAACGTCAATCCCACGCCGACCCCCAGCGCCTGTCCGGTCCGACCCGGGACGTAGCGCTGGATGACCGCCCGGGTCTCCCGGACCGGCGTCGTCCGGACGTAGACGGCGGCGACGGTCAGTACGAGGACGACCCGACTTATCGCCAGCAACGGCCCGGCAACGCGCGACGGGTCGACGTACGGCGGCGTCACCGCCACCACCGCCGACAGCGGACTCAACAGCAAGATGACGAGGGCAAAACGGTAGCTCCGGGCGACCGTCAACGGTGAGAGACGCCCGGCTGCCAACACGAGCGCCGCAAGGATGGCCAGCGCGGCCAGCCGTCGGGGCGTCGGGGCGACGAAGGCGGCGACGGCGAAGCCAAACTGGCAGGCCAGCTTCGACCGGGCGTCGAGCCGGTGGGCGACCGTCTCGCCGGGGCGGTAGGTCAGCATCCGCCGTCGACGCCGTACGGTTCGAGCGCCCCGACGTCGGCCGGCGGCCCGTCGGCGACGATTTCGCCCCCACTCAGTGCGACGATACGGTCGGCGCGCTCGCGCAGGTCCCGCAGGTCGTGGGTGACGACGACGACGCTCGTTCCCGACTCCCGCAGCGAGTCCAGCCGCGAGAGCAGCGAGCGCCGGGCGCGCAGGTCCAGCCCGGCGAAGGGTTCGTCCAGGACGAGGTGGGTCGGTTCCATCGCCAGTGCGCCGGCGATGGCGACGCGGGCCTGTTCGCCGCCCGACAGGGCGTCGACGTGGTCCTCCTCCCGGCCGTCGAGTTCTACCGCCGAGAGCGCCGACGTGACGCGGCGGTCGATTTCGGCCCGGTCGAGGCCGAGATTCTCCGGCCCGAAGGCCACGTCGGCGCCGACGGTGGCGGCCACGAGCTGGTCCCGTGGCTGCTGGAACACCATGCCGATGCTCGTGCGCGCGGCCAGTGGGTCCTCGAGAACGTCCGTCCCGTCGACCGTGACCGTCCCCGCATCAGGCTCCAGCAGGGCGTTGAAGTGGCGCACGAGCGTCGTCTTCCCGCTGCCGTTGGGGCCGACCAGCAGGCAGAACTCACCGTCGGGAATCGAAAGCGAGACCTCGTCGAGCGCGACGGCCTCGCCAAAGCGGTGTGTGAGGTCCGAGACCGTTATCATGCGGTTGCGGTCGCCTGCTGGCGGGCCAACGCGCCGCCCTTGACGAGCGCCAGCGTCGCGGCGATTTTGATGGCGTCACCGGGGAGGAAGACGAGCGCACCGACGGTCAGCGCCTCGACCGGTGGGAGTCCGGTGGCAGCGGCCAGCCACGGGACGCCGACAGCGTAAATAAGTACCAGCCCGGCGACGAGTGCGGCGACCTGCCGCCCGAACGGAATCTCGGCGAGCGGTTTCGCGTCCAGGCCCCGGTGGGCGATAGCGCCGATGAGGACCGCCGCCAGCAGGAAGCCGAGGAGATAGCCCCCGGTCGGCCCGAGCGCGTACCCGAGTCCAGCCTTTCCGTTCGAGAACACCGGCGCGCCCGCGATGCCGGCCAGCAGATACAGCGCGATGGAGAATCCGCCCCAGCGCGCCCCCAGCAGGAGGCCGGCGAAGTAGACGCCAAACACCTGGAAGGACACCGGCGCCGGGAGCCCGGGTATCGGTATCGAGACGTACGCGAACGCCGCGGTGAGGGCGGCGAGTACCGCTGCGAGCGCGATGTTCGACACTGCCTCGTCGCCGACGAGGTCGACCGACTCCGTTCCTGACATACCCGAGTGGTCGCTCGTCAACTACAAAATAGCTAGCGGTTTACGAGACGGTACAGCGCCGTCGCTCACGACCGGCGAAAACGAGAAGAAATACAGGCGAGATTACCGCGCTGCGGCCGCGACGCGCTCTTTCTCTTCTTTCTGGTTGACGGAGTAGGTGCTGACGTCGTTGTTGGCGGCGCCGATGAGCAGGGAGGCAAGGGCCTCCTCGGCGCTGGTGGTCGTCTTGAACGAGCCGCCGTAGGTGCCCTCGGCGATGAACTTCAGGGCCTGGTCGACCCGTCGCTGGGGGGCGACGTCGACGGCCTTCGGGACCGAGATACCACCGTATTTCAGGCGGACGGTCTCCTCTCGGGGGGCGCTGTTCTCGACGGCCTCGACGAGGACCTGCACCGGGTTCTCCTCGGTGCGCTCGTGGACGATGTCGAAGGCGTCGCTGACGATGGTCGTCGCGAGTTGCTTCTTGCCCGTGTTCTCGTCGGTCTGCATCAGGCGATTGATGAGTCGCTCGACGACGCTGATTTCGGACTTCTGGAACTGCTTGTTGGAGTGGCGACCCATCGTGTGGGCGATGGGCGTCACCGTGATGTACCGTTCCGTGGAGGGGTCCGAATACTCGATGTCGGTGACCGACCACTTGCCGAACAGCTCGGCGGTCGCGGTCTCTTCCTCGACCTCTTCCTCGATGTCCTCGTCTGTCTCGGGTGTGTCTTCGTCTGCACTCATGGTTATCGGACCGGCTTTTCGGCGTTACCGCGGACCAGTTCGAGCATGGAGACGCCGTTTACCTTCTCGACCTTGTAGTTGACACCGGAGAGGTCGCCCATCGCGCGACCCTTCGCGCCGCCGATACCGGCGATGGTGACCTCGTCGTGCTCGTCGATAAAGGAGATAGCGCCGTCACCGGGACAGAACGCGGTGACCTGCTTGCCGTTCTTGATGAGCTGGACCCGGACGCATTTCCGAATCGCCGAGTTGGGCTGTTTCGCCTCGATGCCGACCTTCTCCAGGACGATACCGCGGCCCTGGGGGGCGCCCTCCAGCGGGTCGGACTTCTTGCCGAGCCCGCGCTCGCGTCGCGCGTAATCCGAGTCGGACCACCGGTGTTTCTGGCGGTCCTTCTTCAGCTTCCGCGCGGCGTATTTGCCGTTTGCCATAGTACACGTCGGTATCCTGCCGAGCTACTTAAGACTCCTCTTTCGTCGTCGCCAGCGGTCGCGTGTGGCGCTTTCGCACGAGAACTGCTGACAGCGCCATCGGTGACAGCCGGTGAGCCATCGAATCCGGGTCGGACAGAGGCCGAGTGGGTGGCACAAACGCGGGCTACCGACAGAATCATACGTCTCTATTCGGGAGTGGGCATATCCGCGGCCGACCCCCGCGTAGCAACACTCCTGCACCCATGGCCTCAGTAATCGGGATCGTCGCTATCGCGCTCGTCGCATCGCTTTTCATGTCGTTCACCGTCGGAGCGAACAGTAACTCCGCACCGATTGCCCCGGCCGTCGGGGCGAACGCGCTCTCAACCCTTCGAGGGGCCCTGTTGGTCGGGCTCGTCGCCGCTCTCGGAGCTGTCGCACAGGGGGGTAGCATCTCGGAGACCATCGGCCACGGGCTGGTGACCGGCGTGGAGATAACGCCGCTGGCTGCGACCGCGACACTTCTCACCGCGGCGACACTCATCACCATCGGGAACTCCCGTGGTTACCCGATTCCCTCGGCGTTTACCGTCACCGGTGCGGCGATCGGTGCCGGTGTCGCCCTCGGGGGCGGCTTTGCGGTCGCGACGTACGCCAAGATTCTGGGGTTCTGGTTCGCTATCCCCGTCGTCGAGGGCGTCCTCGCGTACGGTCTCGCGTGGCTGTTGCTGGACGACACGGTCTCGGACACGCTGAGTATTCCGCTCCTCGCCGGCGGTGTCGGCTACGCGCTCGCCAACATCCAGCTATCCTTTCTCCCGTCGCCGGGGAGCGAGCAGGGGTCGGTCGCGGGCGTCATCACCCGCCAGTTCGATGTCGCCTCGACAGTCGGTAGCGAGGCCGGAATCGTCCTCGTCGGGGGCGTACTCGGTCTGCTCACGCTCGCAGTGGTCTACTGGCAACTGCGGCGTGACGTGACGACCGGAATCAACCGGATGCTGGTCGCACTCGCCCTCGTCGTCGTGTTCACCAGCGGCGGCTCGCAAGTCGGACTGGCCACCGGCCCACTGGAAGCCGTCTTCGAATCGTCGCTCGGTCTCTCCTCGGTGTACCTGCTCGCGCTCGGCGGCCTCGGGATTCTCCTCGGCGGGTGGTTCCGGTCGCCGCGTCTCATTCAGGCAGTGGCCCGCGAGTACGCATCACTCGGACCCAAGCGGTCGATTGCGGCGTTCATTCCCGCGTTTCTCGTCGCACAGGCGGCTATCGTGCTCGGCTATCCGATCTCGTTCAACAAGGTGATGATCTCCAGCATCGTCGGGGCCGGGATGGTCGGCGGGTCGTCGAACTCCGACGGGGTATCGACCACGAAGACGGTCTACACTGTGGGGGCGTGGGTCGGCTCGATGGTCGGCGGCGCCGCGATCAGCTTCGCGCTCTATCACACGCTCGCGGCACTCCCGGGGCTCGGATAGTCAGATATTCTGGAGTGTGACGAGGTCTTCGACCGCTGCGCTCTCTTTCATCGCTGTCCACGTCTCGAACTCGGTCGTCCGCGCCACGAACGCGTCGCGTTCGGCCGTCGGGAGCCCCTGGACGCCCCCGATACTGTCCGCATCACAGGGGCTAGCGACGCAGAACTCCTCGACCGAGTCGAACTGCGTGTGGCGACGGATAAACGAGTCCGAGGCGACCCGCTCGCGGGAGCTTGAAACCCACGTCTCCAGCGTGAGTGCCCGCCCAATTGCTGTCGTGAGAGTCGTCTGCAGCAAATCGGAGTTCCTGATGTCGGAGTCAAGAACCATGTATCGGGTTCGTTTTTCAAACCACCTAAATCCGGTGGCAGAACGAGCCGACAGCTCCGCCCGCGACAACCAGTGCAATCTCACCGCAAACGGGCGGAAAAAGCCTGAAACCGCGGTCAGGTCAGCTCGATACCGTCGATGTCGAAGTGACGCTTCGCCAGCCGGCGGGCGGCGTCGATGTTGCGGCCGTCGCGGCCGATAGCGGCCCCGTGGTCGTCCTGGGGCACCTCGACGTAGGCTACGGTGTCGCCGTTCTCCGAGACGGTGACGTTGTAGACGGCGGCGGGCGCGAGGGCGTTGGCGACGAAGTCCTCGGCCCGCTCGGCGTCCTCGATGAGCTTCACGTCCCGGCCGAGTTGCTCCTCGACCTGCCCGACGGTGGTGCCGCCGGGGCCGATGGCGTCGGCTATCTGGCCGCGTTTGACCAGGTAGACGACCTGGTCGTGGCCCTCGTCGACGACGCAATCCCGGACAGTGACGCCGGCTTCGTCCTCGAAGAGGGCGACCAGTCGTCGGGCTTCGTCCGAGATTTCGACGCCCATCAGTCCTGCGTGGTGCCCATGCGGAGGTCGACGTCGCCGGTGCCCAGCTTGATGGGCTTGCCGACGATGACGTTCTCCGTGACGCCGTCCAGTTCGTCGACCTCGCCGTGGATGGCGGCGTCGAGCAGGTGGTTCACCGTCACCTCGAAGGCCGCGCGGGCCAGCACGGAGTCCTTCGAACCGGAGATACCGTGGCGGCCGATGGACTCGATGGTCCCCTCGTTGGTCATGATGTCAGCGACCAGCATCAGGTGGCGGACGTTCACGTCGTCCAGCCCCTGCTCTTCGAGCGTGTTCATCGTCTCGTTGATGAGCGTCTCGCGGGCGGCCTCGACGCCGAGGCTCCGGTATATCTCGTGGATGTTGTTACACGTCGTCCGGGAGGCGTCGACGCCCTCGATACCGAGCACCTCGCCGAAGTCCGACCCCTCTGTGTAGAGGACGAACTCCTCGCCGTCGTCGACCTCTTCCTTGCGGATGACGACCCGCGTTATCTCCTCGATACCCTTGAAGACGATGTCGCGAAGCTCCTCGACCAGCTGGAGCAGGTCCCGATAGCTGGGCTCCTCCGGGCCGAACTCGATGACGGTGCCGGCCTGGCGGGTCGAGACGCCGAGATTCGACTCGATGGTCTCGGCGATCTCCTCGGCGATGGCCTCCGTGTCGTCCATGGTGGGCCACCGCTCCTGGAGGGTCTCCTCGTTTAAGTCTATCTGGACGAGCATGTCCGCGACGTTCGTGGAGATGTCACCCAGCGCGAGGATGCGCGTGGCCTCTATCTTCCAGACGACCTCGTGGGCCTTCTCGCGGTCGTCGGCGTACTCCTCGATTTCGGCCACACCGGCGTAGTGGAACGTGTTCATCGTGTTGTGCGTGACCACACCCTGTGCCGTCGTGAACGTCTCCAGACCACTGACGGAGAAGTCGTAGACGTACTCGTCCTCAGGTTCGATGGTCTCGATGGATTCGATGCGGTCCCATACCACATCGCCGTCGACGGCGCCTTCCAGCGCATCGAGTTCGGCGGAGCGTTCGTCTGTTCGCTCGTCGATTTCCTCGACGAGACGGGAAAGACGGTTGCGGCCGACGCGCTGTCGTTCGTGTGCGCTGTTGACCTGTCGGGACGGGATACCAGCCGCCTTCGCCGCCGTCTTCAGGTCGTCCCCGAAGTTCGGGATCTGGTCGGTGGCGTCCGGACCGTCGGCGTCGACGGTTGCAGCGACCGAATCGAGTTCGGCACCGCGTTCCCCGACCATCCCGATTCGGTCGGCGAACGCCGGGACGAACTTCGCAGGCACGCGGAGCGTCCGCGAACTGTCCTGTCGACCGAGCGTCGCGTAGATGTCGAACCGGGCTAGCAACAGCGAGATACCCTCGGTGAGCCGGTCGTCGGTCGAGCTGGCTCGAATCGCCCGGTCGGCGACGTTGCCGTCACCGCTGAAGTAGCCGGCGAGCAGACCACGGACGAACGACCGCGGTGCACCGAACGCGAAGTCCGGAACGGTTTTCGTTTCGTCGTCGTAGCACGCCACGCCAAGGAAGTCAGCGAGCGTCTTTCCGTTGACGCGGATGTCGTGACCGGCGGCGAAGCCGCTCTCGTTGTCGTACTCGTTGACCGAGAGGTCGAACCGCTCGGCGAACGAGCGGACCCGCGCTTGGAACGTCTCGTCGACGTTCGACACGGAGACGTAGTAGTCCGTCAGGTTCCCCTCGGCGAGGAACGCGCCGATGAAGAAGCCGGTATCCTCGTCGAGCGGGAACTGCTCGGGCAGCCCCGTCGTCCCTTGTACCGGATAGACAGTGTGCTCGTCGAGTTCGCCGTCGTCGAGCGCCTGTCGCTTGTTTCGAATCTGGTCCTGACCGCCCGGGTGGTCGGCGGTCGCACCGCCGTCAGTGAGCGCGGACGTGTACCAGTAGTCCTCGGAGGGGAGATACTCACGGAGGTCGACTGTGTCCGGGCCGTCCCCGTCGAACGACCGGACGACCGGGAGCCAGTCGCCAGCGTCGAGGTCCGAGCCAGTGACCGGGACGACCTCGTTGTCCCGTCGCGTGACAAACGAGTGAGCCTTCGTGGCCCGAATCGTCCGCCCGGATTCGAGTTCGAACCGGAGCAGTTCCTCGGGCGCGTCGTGGCGGCTGACTTCGTCGAGCGGTTTCCACTCCACATTTTCGTCGGCCCGCAGCGAGAGGACCTCCATATTGGACGGCCCTCGCGCGACCTCGTGGTCGTCGACGCTGTGGGACTCTCGGACGTCGAGCAACCCATCGACCAGCGAGCCGATTTCTACCACGTCAGTCTCGCCGTTGCGGCGAACGACGACACGCTCGTCGCCCGGAATCGACATCTGCGTCCCCGGCTCACCGATGGACTGGGCCGAGACGGTCCCGACCGGGTCCAGCGGGTCCACGCGCGTCTGCATGTAGCGGGACTCGACGGCCTGTGCGATGCGGTCGGCGTCCTCGACGCCGACGCCCCGCTCTTCGACCGCGCTGTACACCTCGTCTTTCAGCCGCCGGGGGAGCTCCGTGTCCTCGACGACGGCCTCGATGTCTTCTGATACCATTAGTCGTCACCCTCCGCCATCCACCAGTCGTCGGCGTGTTCGGAGAGGTTGGTTCGCTCGGTCTTCTGGCCGAGGAAGCTCTCTTTCTGTTTCTCGCTCTCGAACTCCTCGCTGAGGACGCTGTCGGCAATCTGGTCGACGTCGACGGCCGGTCCCTCCTCGCCGGAGGAGACGTCCACGGGGGAGGTGCCGTCCTCGCCGAACTCGAACTGGACGATAGTGTCCGAGGTGTCCCGGACGGTGCCGTCGTACTGCGTTTCGAGCTCGGAGAGCGCGTTGATGAGCCGGCGCTGGAGGTAGCCGGACTTGGAGGTTCGGACTGCGGTGTCGACCAGCCCCTCGCGGCCACCCATCGCGTGGAAGAAGAACTCCTTCGGACCCAGCCCCGAGCGGTACGAGGACTCCACGAAGCCGTGGGCGTCCGAGGAGAGGTCGTTCTCCTCGAAGTGCGAGAGGGTGCGGTTCTCGTACCCGCGGTTGATACGCTCGCCGCGGACTGCCTGCTGGCCGACACAGCCGGCCATCTGGGTCAGGTTCAGCATCGAGCCACGCGCGCCGGACTCGGCCATCGCCAGCGCGGAAATCTCGTTGACCAGGATGCGCGCGCGCGTCTTCGAGTAGTCCTTGGCGATGGTGTCGACGACCTCGCCGCCGAAGGCGCCGACGGCGTCCTCGTCGATAGTCCCCGAGACCATCTGGCCGTCCTCGATGACGACGTTGTCGCCGGCCGAGGAGGTAAAGTCCAGGTTGAGGTCGTCGGGCAGCAGCTCCGAGAACAGCGAGCGACCGGTCCAGTACGGTTCGCCGGCCTCGTCTGTGCCGTCCGGTTCGGGCAGTTCGTCGATACGGGTCGCCCGGAGCATGTCCAGGGCCTGGGTCTCGTTGAACTGCGGGTTGGTGTGAGTCAGCAGGTAGGTCCCGCTGATGTGGTCCTGAATCGCGCCGATGATGTTCTCGCCGAAGCGCGGCGAGAGCATCTGTTCCTGCACGCGCATGAGGACGCGCGCTTCCGCGCGGGCCTCCTCGTTCTGCAGCGCGTGCATGTTCATCTCGTCGCCGTCGAAGTCGGCGTTGTACGGCGGGCAGACGACGGTGTTGAGACGGAACGTCTTGTACGGCATCACGACCACTTCGTGGGCCATGATGGACATCCGGTGCAGCGACGGCTGGCGGTTGAAGATGATGATGTCGCCGTCGACGAGGTGGCGGGACACTTCCCAGCCGGCCTCGACCTTCTCGGCGAGCTCCTCGCAGTTCTTCTCCGTCACTTTGAGGCGGCGGCCGTCGGGTCGGCGGACGTAGTTGGCGCCCGGGTGGCCCATCGGGCCGTTGGCGACGTAGCGGCGGGCCTTGTCCAGGTTGCGCTCGTTGACGTTCATCGTCTGGGTCATCTCACGGGCGACCCGCTCGGGGACGCCGACCTCGTTCAGCGAGAGGGTCGGGTCCGGCGAGATGACGGTTCGGGCCGAGAAGTTGACACGCTTCCCCGAGAGGGAACCACGGAAGCGGCCCTCCTTGCCCTTGAGTCGCTGGGAGAGGGTCTTCAGGGGCCGACCGGAGCGGTGTCGCGCCGGCGGCGTGCCCGAGATCTCGTTGTCCATGAACGTGGTGACGTGGTACTGCAGCAGTTCCCAGAGGTCCTCGATGATGAGCTGGGGCGCACCGGCCTCGCGGTTCTCCATGAACCGCTGGTTGATGCGGATGATGTCCACGAGCTTGTGTGTGAGGTCGTCCTCGGAGCGCTGGCCGTTGTCCAGCGTGATGGAGGGCCGGGCGGTCACCGGCGGCACCGGCAGCACCGTCAGAATCATCCACTCGGGTCGGGAGCGGTCGGGGTTCATCCCCAGGACCTCGATGTCCTCGTCCGGAATGTCCTCGAACCAGTCCCGGATGTCGGAGGGCATCAGCTTGTTCATGTCCTCCTCGGTGAGGTCCACGGAGAGGGCCTTCTCGATGGCCCGTCGGTCGTCTTCTCGCGGGCGGAAGTCGCCGCTGATTATCTCCTGGACGCGACCGGCGTCGATGCCGGTCTCCTCGGCGAGGTCGGTCGGCGTGATACGCTCGTCGGCCTCCTCCATCGCCTCGGCGATGTGGGCGGGGTAGTCCGCCGAGAGCACCTGCTGGACCTCGTAGTAGGTCGTCGGCTTCTCGTGTTTGATGTCGTACTGCTTCTCGCCGCAGAACGGACAGGTGTCCTTCTTGCGGGCCTGCCGGATGGCGGCCTTGGTCACGTCGTTGAGGTCGCGACCGAGGTCCCGGGTCCGCTGGAGCCGGTCGCGGAACTCGTCGCGCTCGCTCTCGTCGAGACAGAGCCGGGAACACTCCCGACAGGTGCCCCGAAGCAGGCGGCGGATGAGCTTCGCGAAGCCGACGTGGATGACGGGGGCGGCGAGTTCGATGTGGCCGAAGTGGCCGTTACACGACCCGCTGTGTTTCCCACACGTCTTGCATTCGAGTCCGGGGTCGATGACCCCGAGCCGCGGGTCCATCAGGCCCATATCGATGGGGAACCCGTCGTCGTCGTAGGTGTCGGCTGTGATGACCTTCGTGGCCGACATCTCGCGGTACTCCTCCGGGTCCATCAGCCCGAAGCTGAGCGACCCAATCTCCTGTGGTGTCTGTTGTGAACTCATACGGCGTCCTCCAGTTCGACCCGCGGGGCGATTCCAAGCGCCTTCATCTCGTCTAACAGGAGCTTGAACGCGTAGGACATCTCGACCTCGTGGATGTCGGTCTCCTCCTCGCAGTTAGGACAGTAGATACGTCGCTGTTCGACGTTCTCGACGGCGGTCATCCCACACTCGCCACAGACGTTTATCCACTCGCGGTCGGACTCATCGAGCAGGCGCTCCTTGAGCGCCATCGCCGCGCCGTGGCCTATGAGCACGTCCCGCTCCATCTCACCCACACGGAGGCCACCCTCGCGGGCGCGCCCCTCGGTGGGCTGGCGGGTCAGCACCTGCACCGGCCCGCGCGAACGGGCGTGCAGCTTGTTCGAGACCATGTGGTAGAGCTTCTGGTAGAAGATGTCGCCGACGAAGATCTCCGCGTCGATCTTCTCGCCGGTGATGCCGGAGTACATCGTCTCCTTGCCCGAGGAGTCGAAGCCGTGCTCCTCCAGGGAGCCACGGAGTTCCTCTTCGTCTTCGCCGGTGAAGGCGGTCCCGTCGACGCGCCGGCCCTCCAGCGCGCCGACTTTGCCGCCGATCATCTCCAGGATGTGGCCGACGGTCATCCGCGACGGCAGCGCGTGCGGGTTGATGACCAGGTCGGGCACGACGCCCTCCTCGGTGAAGGGCATGTCTTCCTGGGGCGCGATGTGGCCGACGACACCCTTCTGGCCGTGCCGGGATGCGAACTTGTCGCCCAGTTCGGGGATTCGCTCGTCACGCACGGAGACCTTCGAGAGCTTCGAGCCGTCCTCGCCCTCCATCAGGGTGACCGTGTCGACGACGCCGGATTCGCCCGAGCGCATGGTGACGCTCGTCTCGCGGCGCTTCTGCGGGGAGAGGCCGCCCATGTCGTCCGGTTCTTCGAGGAACCGGGGCGGGCTGGTCTTGCCCAGCAGGACGGCGTTCTCGCCGACCTGCGTCTCGGGGTTGACGAGCCCGTCGTCGTCCAGGTGCGTGTAGGCTTCCTCACCGCGGGCGCCGCGCACGTCCTCGTCGGGCATCTCGAAGCGGTCTTCCTGCCCACCGGGGTAGCGACGTTCCTCGCCCTCGTAGGTCCGGAAGAAGTGCGACCGAGCGAGCGCGCGGTCGACCGACCCCTTGTTCATCACGAGTGCGTCTTCGATGTTGAACCCCTCGTAGCTCATCACGGCGACGACGAAGTTCTGTGCGGCCGGCCGGTCGTCGTAGCCGATCTGTTCGGTCGTCTGGGTCTTGACCATCGAGAGCTGCGGGTAGTGCAGCAGGTGCTGGCGGGTGTCGGGCCGGATGCGGTAGTTCGCGCTCGGCAGGCCCAGCGACTGCTTGATCATCCCCGACCCCAT
>SDGW01000935.1_pt1 | contig 13057 bp, 8 predicted proteins | sample 2873831 | NCBI WGS metagenome assembly SDGW01 (sample SAMN08132700, study PRJNA421101) | hypersaline lake metagenome | isolation source: celular fraction 0.22 microns magnesium sulfate-rich crust from ephemeral... | place: Spain: Penahueca Lagoon, Toledo | collected 2011-07
AACTCTTCTACAGATGTACAATCGAACGCATCACGACGAGTTATCCATCCGCCGAAGCGGTATCGCCGCCAGCATTTGACTCCTGCAATGTAGACTGGGTTCTGCCCATGGTCCGGTTCTAATTGGAAGACACCAGGTTCTGGGTCGGGGCCCTCTCCTGGAGGATATCCTTCCCACGGAATCCCACCTTCCGCATTGACCGCAAGGTTGTCACACTTCTCACAAACAGGGTTCGAATAGCGAATCGGGAGGCCAGGTACCTCATCTGAACTGCATCCACAAATTGAACACCGCGCTGCAGAGCGCTTCTCCTCCGGAGTGGTTGCGGCGATCATCACCTCCTCGGGAGGCTGTGTATCCTCGATGAGACGCTGTTCATTCAGTTTTGGGTGGCTCATTGGGTTACGCTGTTGGGTTCTACGACTGCACTCTATTGAAATTCCGATACACACTGCTGGCGTGACCCACTAATGCGATGTGAGGATCAAACTCAGGTCGACGATTTCCGATACGTTCGAATGACTCTGCAATTTCGATTTGCTCATAAATCGCCACAGCAGTGGCCGCGACCGCTGGGCTACGAGACGCACCTCGACTACAGTGTATCAACACCGTCTCATCTTGGTCAAAGCCTGAGAGCACCGCCTCAACGGCCTCTTGGAACGTTTCCTCATCATTCCGGGGACCATCCATCATCGGACATTGCGAAATCGAGATAGATTTTGGATAGCCAGCTTCCGGGTCGCCATAGGTTAAGGACACAATCCTGTCGATGCCGTTCTCGGTCAGGAGTTCCTCATCAGCGGCATCCGCGAGGGTTCCAACAAAAAGGCCAGAAGATACCTGATCCATTAGTTAATCCCAGAAACACTGCGATTCCTCTTAGTTCTATATGCCGTTCTCATTACAGTGGATGACCCATTGCCAGACAATTTCTGAAGGGGGTACTCGACGGCCTATGAAAAATATTCACCGTGAGATACAAGAATTCACTCACTGTATCCCACATTGACGGAGATCCGGATCGGGAAGATGTGTGTAGATAAATCAGGGTGGATAGGTGTCGGGGAGACGCCACGGGATGCAGTTCATGACTTGATTCCGAACAAATCTCGTTCTGACATTGCTTGGATCGAGGGAGTCAACAGATTCCCTGCCCGTCCAACCCCAACCAAGGATTCGATTTCTGGCTCAATCACGGTGATTTCTCGTTGGAAATATATCCGCCAAGTCTTAACCAATAGTTTGAAGGAATTGCGTTGGTTAAGGTGGGGTGTGAACAACCATCTGCTGTCCCGAACGGCCGCAGAATTAAGTCACCACACGGGAGTCAATTCATCATGACTATCACACACGAACCGAACATTGATGCGCGCGAACCGGCAGAAGGAGACCTCGAAACGTTCCAAAATCTCTCGCCGGGTGACGAGGTGAGCTTCTTTGAGTGGCCCGTTGAACCTCTAACGGTTCTCGAACGGGAAGATGACGATACCGTCGGCGAGCGTGTTCGGGTGGAATCGCTCGGCGAGGAATCATTCCTCTACGAGGTGGATGGATACCTGTGGCATTACGTCGAAGGGCAGCCGGAGCGTGAAGACAACCCGTTCCCAGTCGAAAACCTAGTTCTGAAAGAGGCAGCCGAAAACTGAGGCAAGATTTTCTTACTCGATTTGTTGCTTGATAGCCGTTAATTCCTGCTTGAGCGCCGGCTGATCGCCGTCCGACCACTCGAAGGAGACAGTTTCGCCAACAGTCGTAAACCGAAGATTGGCGATAACGTCCCGACTTGCATCGGACTCCAGGAGGGCCAATGCGTAACTCATCATCTGCGGCCGATAGTGGTCGGCAAGAGCATCGGGTGTCCGCTGACCGAGCCGGTTCGTCTTGTAGTCAGTGATAACGTAGGAGTCAGGCGTAACACGAAGGTGGTCGATGTCGCCAACGATTCGGAGCGAGTCGACGTCGACGGATACGGAGAGTTCCTCATAGGTCTCCGCTTCGGGGTATCGAGCTGCGACGTCAGTGAGAAATGCAGTCGCATCCTCAACGTGTTCGAGTACGTCGGCAACCACCTCGTCGGTCACCTCGAACCCGTTCACCCCAGCAATACGGCGGATTAGGGCTGGCCACTCAGACGGCACGGCATCAAACTCCAACACGCGGTGGACGATCGTCCCGAACTCATGTCTCGGGAGCGTTGCATCCGCCGGCGAATCACGCTCGTCAGAACTCGACTCGTCCCTGTCAGAACTTGCTCCAGCTGCCTCTACGAGCTGGGTTGCTGTAACGCGGGTAACAGCGGCCGATTCCGGACGATCCGGGATATCGATCCGAGGGAAGGTTGCGTCCGTTGCTGTCGGCTCCTCAGACGCCCACTGTACACCTTCTCCTGGTACGCGGACAGTGTACGTCGCATCTCCGAGGTGGGCTTGGGCCGCTCCTGTATCGACGGCGTCCGCGACGAGTTCGTCATCAAGGAGAATCGGTTGGACCCAATCACGCCACGTTTTCGCTTCCTCTGCATCTTCGACGGCAGCAAGTTGCGGCTCATCGCCGACTTCGTCGAACGAGTGCGTGCCACAGAGGAGGAGATGATCCCGAGCCCGTGTACAAGCGACATACAGCAATCGCTTCGCCTCAGCCCGCTCTCGCGGACGTTCGACATCGTCGGCGTAGCCATGAGCGATCGTGTTCTGGTCGTCAAAGGGGTCATCTGGAGAGGGCCCATTCACGGTGAGGAAGGGTTCCGCATCATGATCCGTGATGAGCCGAACGTGGCCGTGGTCGTCGATACTGCGGCCAAAGTTGAGACTACTTCCAAGGTCCGGGACGGTCACAATCGGGAACTCTAGCCCTTTTGCTGCATGAATCGTCATGAGCCGAATCCCCTCGGCTCCATCTGGAACTTCAGCTTCACCTTCCCGGGAATCAATTTCAACACGCCGATCGATTCGTCGAAGCAGACTCGCCGCCGTTCGCGTCCCGTCTTCTGACCAATCCTGAATTTCGTCACGGAATTTCTCAACGTTGGCGACCGCCTGTTGACCGGATTCATCGGCGGCAATACTGACCAGATACCCGGTATCGTCGATTACCTGCGTGAGCACTTGGTTCCAAGGCCGAACGGCTGTCGAGTCACTATCGACACAGCCGGCCAGCTGTCGCCACTTCGTAAGCAGGCTCACTGCGTCAGCTATCTGTTGGTCATCAGTCTCCTGGAGCGCTTCCCAGAGCGATTCCTCGGATGCGGCCAACGGTGACAGGCGTTGGTCAGTGAACCCAAACAGTGGCGAGCGAAGGACGCCATAGAGCGAAATTTCGTCGTGGGGATCCGCGAGCACTCTGAGCAAATTGGTAAGCGCTTGCACTTCCGGTGTGTCGTAGAACCCAACACCAGAAATGACCGAATACGGCAGGTCATGCGCATCCAACGCTCGCTGATACCGGTCGAGGTGGGTTCGACGCCGCAGTAGAATAGCGACGTCGGACGGCTTTGCCGGTCGCTCTTCGCTCGTTTCCTCGTCTATCACGATCGGCGGATCCGACAGCAATGTCGAGAGTCGATCGCCCAGCGCTTGAGCCTCCCCGGCAATGGAGTGTTCTGCGGCTGCATCGACGACCGGGTGGTCAGAACCGAGCAAAGCCGCGGCCTCGTCTTCCTGTTCAGGAACAAGGAGATACTCGACGGAGCCAGAGTGGTCACCAACACGCTCGATTCGGTCTCGTTCAAAGGAGAGCGACTGGGGGCGGGCCTCGAAAGATTCGTACACCTCACCCAGTGGCTCGAACACCTCCTCAAAGAGCTCGTTCAAGAACGTTAGCGTCCCCTCGAGAGTTCGGAAGTTCCCCGAGAGTTCCATTCCGGTCGGCGAGTCTTGTGTTCCATCAGGAATCCCGTCTCGGCCGAGTCGTTTGTTTTGGTCAGTGAGGTCCGCAGCGGCAGCATCAAACGTCGTAACCTCGGCCCCGCGGAACCCGTAGATACTCTGTTTCTTATCGCCAACGAGGAACACGTTATCCGTCTCAGTATCACTGTCAACGAGCCCCGTTAGCAACTGAATGAGTCGCCACTGGAGCCGATCGGTGTCCTGGAACTCGTCAACCATCACGGCCGAGAATTGATCTTGGAGGGACTCTCGAATCTCTGGGGATGTCTCCAAGAACGTTATCGACGTCTCGATCAAATCGGGGAAATCGAGGGCATCTCGCTGCCCCTTCTCGGCGGTGTACGCTGCAAGGACGTCTTCAAAGACCTCCGCTAAGGCAATCACGTAATGGGCACTGTTCCGATCAATATCCCCCGGAACAGTCTGAAGCTGCTCTTCGATCGCCCGGAGTTCCTCAATGAGTGGCCCCAATGCGGCTTTGCAGTCGTCATATGCCTCCGTCTCACCGTTCCAGGTCGCTTTCGTCCCGATCAGGTGATGACTCGCGCTGGCATAGAGACCACCAGAACTCTTCTCCAGAATGTCGTATAAGGCGCGACACTGCTGAATCGCCGCCCGTTCAGTCGTCGCTGCGTCGGATTGGCCTGCGACCTCGGCTATATCTCGAAGAATGCCCACGCCATCGGCGCCAGTCTCGACGTCGAGCTCGGCATCGGCCAATCGACGAGCGGTCGCGAAGGCGTCTTGGACTGCGTCAGAGTCCAGACAGTCCCTAGCTCGTTCAGGATCAAGGTCACAGACGTGGTTCCAGAGGAAATCGAGATAGTCGTCGACGCCGCTGTCACCCCACGCAGAGAGCCACGCCTCACTGTCTGGCCGAGCATTCAACAGTTCGGCCAGGATATCCGTCAGTTTGTCTCGAGACCCAAAGAGGCGAGAGAGAAGGTCGACAGTCTCTGCTTCCTCATGTGTGTCGAGGTAATCGCTCACCACCTCCCGCTGGAGGTCGGCGGCAGCATCCTCATCTAACACCTCGAACTCAACAGGCACCGGCGCCTGTACGGCATTCTCACGGAGCAACCGGGCACAGAAGGCATGGATCGTATGCGTATAGCTGTCGTCGATTTCGTCGAGCACTGCCCGCCAGCGAGTATAAGCTGCCGAGGTATCAGCCGCCTCCAGTTCCGCATAGACCTCTTCACGAACTCGTTGTTGGAGCTCGGCAGCTGCCTTCCGTGTGAACGTGATGGTGACAACGTTCTCAGGAGTCGCTCCTGGATTGGATCGAAGAAACTCGAGATAACGCTGTGTGAGTGTCGTCGTTTTCCCCGTCCCCGCCCCGGCGGTGATGGTGATGTTCCGATCGAACAGTAGCGCATCCGTTTGTTCATCAGTGAGGTGGATACCTGCGGCGTCGGCATCGGCGTCGCCCGACCTCTCTGGGCCCGTGTCAGATTGATCGTTACTCATCTGCATCACCCGAGAATACCGATGCAAAATCGGTTGATGTCGCTCGGACCGGGATGTAGGTTTCCGAGTCATTCCCGAGGCGGTTCACCCGTTCCCGGCGCTGATGATGTCGGACATCGCACGACCGGCGGTAGTTACAGTACTCGCAATTTGCCTCGTTTGGCGTCAGTACGGTTGTCTGGAAGCGGCCTTGCTCGATGGCGGTTGTGATGGTTTGCAGACGCTGGGGAATCACGTTTGAAAGGAACCGGTGGAGCTCTGCAGAAGAGTCAAATTTCGACTCTATCCCGTAGGGCTGGTAGATATCGTTGGGGGGCTTCGTCTTGTAGTAGGTCGCAGCGAGGGCACCCATCTCCGCCAGTTCGTCATCCAAGACGTGCTCGGCGGCGAGTAGATACACTGGCAGCTGGAAGGTAGTGCCGCCAGTCGTTGTCGTCATTGACGGGGTCGAGCCGGTCTTGTAGTCAAAGAGCTGGATCGTTGGCTCCGCGGTATCGACAGAGACGTCGATCCGATCGATGTAGCCATGGAACGCAACACTTCCCCCATTCGGAAGGTCGATCGCGAACGGGTCGCCGTCGTCATCACCATGGAGTTCGTCACCGAACGGTACTTCGAACCAGGCAGGTTTGGTCTCTCCATCCCGATCGCGTTCGTACTCGATAAATCGGACAAGGAGGCCTCTGTCACTACCATCGTGTGGCCGGGGAGCACTGTGATAGGGATTCGCATCAGGGTTGCTAAGCCCGGCAAAGAGCTGTTCGAGCCAGCGACGGTAGAACAGTCCGTCGTAGCCAAAGGAGGCTGACTCTAGCTCTGCAAGCGCGACATCGAGCATGTGCGCTTCGAGCTCTGATTGGTCGACATCACTGATGTCGACCGGTTCGCCTGGCTCAGACTGTAACTCCGTAAAGAACCGCTCCAGCGTGTCGTGGACAAACGTTCCTGCTTCGAGTGGATCCGGAGTGTGGTCGATATCGTCTGGATCCTCAAGGCCCAGAATTGAGTCCATGTAGAACTGGAACCCACAGTTCACGTATCGCTCGATACGGCTTGCACTGTAGGGTTCCCGCTTCGCAGGTGGATAGATCGCTTCGACTGTATCGGAGTCAAGCAATCCATCGCGTGGAGAGAGGTCGGGACTAGCTCGCTCAGTCGCACAGGAGATTCCCCGATCCGCCCGGATCGTTTGACGCGTCGAGAAATCGCCTCGTTCACCGGCCGCGTCGACGGCTGCCCGACGCTCATCGAGTGGGGCGATCGCCCGTTGCAAGTCTTCCCGTGAACCGATCCGGGTATCGACGCCACTCGTTGGCTCGATACCGGTCGTCCGGTTGAGTTCATCCAGAATTGGCGACCGGACAACCGCCGTCGATTCAGGGTCCGTGGAGGGCGTCGTGAGTGTTACTGAATCGGCGTTTCCGAGGAGCATCGCGAAGTGATAGCGATCCCGAAGCCGATCATCGAGGACGTCGAGGATCGGATGCGCATCGACCATTCGCTCGAAGAAGGCTGGATACCGAGTAATTGACGGGAAATGTTCTGTCGTGAGCCCCACGATGTAGAGGTGTTCGAACGCAAAGCCTGCGGCATCGAGATGGTCAAGGACAACGACGGAGTCTGAATGGCCGGTGTAGCCATCTAGTGTCGCCCCACTGAGCGCCCGCGTGAACGCTGCCGATGGTGACAGTGTAGAACTCGCTGTCATTGTGTCAGTGAACGATGTGAGAAGCTCCTCAACGTGAGCAAGGGCAGATTGTTCACGGTCAGTATCGATTCGTGATGCACTGGTTTCCAGCGATTGGGAGATGTGGAATTCCGCAAGAAGTGATTGCAGGAGCTCAGCGGCTTCATCGAACGCGGTGTCCTCAACGCGCAGCACTTCGAGTCGATCCAGAAGAGACTGGATGGTCGACTCGACATCAGCCGACAGATGACGAACCAACGTGTCTGTTCGAACGGCATCACTCCGCCGGTGAGCTGCGAGGACTGCATCCTCCCCAGTGGCGTCCAGGAAATCGACGACGGGATTCGTGACGAACTCGGTCAGCGCATCAGCTCTGGGGGCAGGATCAGAGAGTTTGACTAGGTTTTCGACTGCACTGCCAACCAGTGTCTCCGTTACCGCTTGGCCCGTGTCGATCGTGTATTCGAGGTCATAGGTGTCAAAGGTATCCGCTAAGTAGCCGTCGTAGGATTGGAGCCCAGGGATAACGACGCCAATTGTTGAGGGCTCTACGCCCGCGGCAAGTGTCTCACGTATGTCGCGGGCGATATGCCGAATTTCTCGTTCCGGAGTCGGCAATTCACGCCATTCAAGAGACGATGGTACCGTCTGCGTTGCGGGCGGCTCATTCCGGTAGAGGTCAGTCGCAACTCGCTCCAGAGGTGGGAGTTCCTCTTTACGGATCGACTCACGGTCGAACCCGAGTTCATCATAGAATTCTTGGATCGTGTTCGTCGCGGCGTCAACACCATCCATCCCTGTATCTGAAAACGTCGGCAGGATCGCGATTGTGTCGAATGAGTTTGCCAGCGCTGCCAGCATTTGGCGCTCGATCTCTCCAGGATCCGTGTAGCCGTCGATGATGACGACATCGACTTGTGGAAGCAATCCGGGGAGGTTCTGATCAGCAACCGCCTCGAATGCCTCGTCGTATGGCACGTGCCAGGGGTCAGACATTCGGTCGCGGTGGCGATGATAAGCCGTGTAGGCATCGACCGTCGTGTCCCCGATCCGATCAGCGAGCGACGAATCAGAGAATTCCGCTGCAACCCGTTCGGGTGTCGTGAGACCAACGCTCTGGAACCGGGCGAATCGTCGATCAAATGCATCGACCAACGACACAGAAGCATGCGATTGGGTCGATAACCAGGGTTTGTCTGCGACGACTTCGTCAAGGGCGAGTTCTAAGGCCCGCCGGTCAGCCTCGCTAGACAACCGTGTCGTTGGCCCCTCAACCTGTTCGTAGCAATCGAAAACAAGCCGCATAAGCGTCGTTGTCCGTAATTGCAGTGGATCGCCCGTGTCCCGCCAATGGGATTCAACTCTTTCGTGGCGGGTTGATTCACCAGATACGTAGAGAACCCGATTGATCCCATCCTCAGCGAGTGTTCGTGCCCGATTAAAAGCGGCATCCTCCAGAGAGTGGTGATTCGGACCGGTGACAACCGTCCGTTCGGTCATTGTTCCTGCAGGGGGCGTCACCCTCTTGATAGTTTCTCCTGACAAGGGAGGATCGCCAAGTGAACTACCCCACCCTACTCGCTCACCGCTGACGCGGTTTGCTCCTTGAGGGAGGGGCTTCCTGTTTCAACGACGCACTTTGCATCCACAACGGCGGATAAGCCACCAGTCGTAGACGTAGGGAGTGCAGTCTCCGCAGGCGTGACTTCGGCGTGTCCCACGCCTAGCTCTGAAAGGCCGCGTTGTAGTACGTTGTACGCGGCATTCTCGTCGCGGTCAGTCTCGAACCCGCACGTCGGGCAGGAATGCTCACGAACCCACAACTCTTTCTCAACCTCAACCCCGCACTCAGCACACTCTTGCGTCGTGCCCTCGGGTTCGACTTTCACGAAGTGCGTGCCCTCGCGCTCGCACTTGTATCCGAGGAAGTCGATGAACGTCCGCCACGACGCCGACGCTCTGTTGCGACTGTTCGACGGCAGTTGCATCATCCCGTGAACGTCGAGGTCTTCAACGGCCACAAGGTCGTACTCCCGAGCGTAGTACGCTGACAGTTTGTGCAAGAAGTCGCGGCGCTTTCGCACGATGCGAGCATGGATGCGGGCCACGCCACGGCGTTGCTTGTGCCAGTTCTGTGAACCTTCCTCTTTGCGGCTCAACGCTCGTTGCTTGCGTTCAAGTCGTTCGTACTCGGATTCGAGGTCCAGACAACCGACCATCGTGCTGTCGGTGTCGTAAGCGTATTTGATGATCCCCACGTCGATACCAACCATCTCCTCGCGGTCAACCGCATCCAGAGCGGGTTTTTCGGGCGCGTCGGTTTCGATGCCGAAGATGGCGTACCACTCACCCGTTTTCTCTTGTTTGACCGTGACCTGTTTGACTCGGGCGTCGTCGAGGATGTCGCGGTGGAGGTGTATCGGCATTTCACCAATCTTGGAAAGAGAAAGGCTGGTCTGGTCACTCGTATTCTTGAGTTCGAAACCAGACTGGTTGTAAGTGAGGCTCCGATACTCTCGCGGACTTTTCCACTTGAGCATCCCGACCTTCCGCCCGTTCTCCTTCTGTTCTTTGAGGCGGTCAAGGTTATCGCTGACGCGGCGGGCAACCATCTGCAACACTTTCGAGTACACATCGTTCAACTCGCCCCACCAATCTTTCAGGTCGGGGAGCATATTCTGCATCGCCGTGTACGACAGGTACTCGTCCGTGTTGCGAATCTCGTACAGGAAGTGGTTGTAGAGTTGCCTACAGGTATCTATATGCCGTTCTAACTCGGCTTCGACGGCTTCGTCGGTCTCAATTCGATACCTGTAGTTGTAGTTCATTGTGTCACTTTTCTTCGTCGTCGGTTTCGTCGGGGTTGCTGACGCGGATGACTTTCACGTCTGCACCACGCCAATCTTTGGGGACGGTAACGTGGGCACTCCCACCGAACTCCTTCGCTTCACGGTCGAGGATTTCCTCGCCTTTCAGTTCGAACGTGCCCATACACGATATATATTGAGTATATATTTACGCGTTTCGGTGGAGGGTGACAATGACTTACGGCTGTATCCCCGCCCTACTGCGCTACTCACTCGCTTCGCTCGTTGCGTTGCTCCTTGAGGACGGGGACTTAGCCTGTAATAATTAAATTGCCCAATCACTCGGGCAGTGGATGGACGACGGATACCCCGCAAGAAGTTAGATAACGAGTACGTACACCAAACTCACCGCTGTCAACACGGCCCCAATCGACACAATCGTTTTTGAATCAGCATTATCGTCATCAACCGGGAGAATAACACTGAAACCGCCGAATGCGATGAGCAACCCCCCAGTGAGGACGAGAATGAGGCCGGCTGCTTCTGTGACCGCGAAATTAGTCGCGATCTGGATGGAGCTAATGATGACAGCTAGAAGGGTCGCGAAGAAGCCGAGGAACTGCAGCGTTTGAGCTTGTAAATCTCGAAGCCGTGACTCGGAATCTTCCCGAACCGATTCCAGTTTCTCGATTGCTTCGTCGAGTTCGTTATCGAGTTTCGCCTGGGTGTCCCGTATCTCCTCTTGTTCGCCCCGGAGCTCTGTGGCATACTTTTCGAGAAACACTCGGAACTCGTGTTTTCGGTACTCGCCAATTCGGAGGGCATAGTTATCCTGCGAGACATCCTCGTCATTGATTGCCTCTCGGATCTTTTTGATACCCTCATCATGTTCACCCCGCATCGCCAGGATGCGCCCGTAAGTCGCTTTGAATTTCGGGTAGTCGGAATGCTCGATCGCCCGTTGGATGTTTCGCTCGGCTTCATCGAGGAGGGCCGGTCGGGGGTCATCGAGTAATTCGCCTTTGTCCTCTTCTAACGGATAGAGGATGGATGTCGCGAGACTGTTCGTCACTCCTTGATGGTTCGTCCCGACTCGTTGAACAGCCTCTCGGGCATATTCGATGGCTTTCTGATGACTATCCGGTGTATTCTTTCGTTTGTGGTAGAGGGCTTGCAGATGCGGAAACATCGGATGTGACGCAAATGAGTCGTATTTCCGAAGGAGGTCATTGAGGACGTCATAGTTCTCATGACGTCGATGATAGGTGAAATAGGCAAACAGAGCGGCAAATCGAATATCCTCCGCTGCTCGCTCGGTTCCCGTTATTTCGGCGTCGATGATCGACTGGACATCTTCAATACGATCCGGTGCACTCTGGACCAGCTCTGTCAATTGTAACTCCCAATTCCGATCCGTTTCTTCTGGGAGCGTATCAAAAAATTCGACCAGGTCGGCAGTCCCCGATCCATCTGCTAATTCTGCGATCCGATCCTGGGTTTGCTCACTAAGAGACATTATGATCCCTCATCGAATTGAATGTGGGCAATCCCGATATCATCAGATGGCTTTAGCCGAGGGTACGTTCGACATTCGGGGTCAGCCTTCTCGAATGCCCGTAGCGTCCGAATCGCCCGGTCAAGCCCATTGTCCGAGATATACTGTATCAGTCGCTTCCAATCTACAAACACGTCGTAAGTGGGGACAATCACCTCAAATCCATCTGTGAAAGCAATCACTTCTTCGACCCCCTCCCGGGGGATTTCGCCCGTCGTGGCGTATTGAATTGCTTCAGTGGAGTGGCCAAGCGTCCAATAGCCACCCTCTTCATTCATTTTCTTCCGGTTCTCTATCAGAAGGTCGTCAACACGCCTTCGAAGCTCATCATAGGAAATCGAGCCCTCGGCGTTTGTACGAATCTCCTCCATTCGCTGAACGACTTGATTGTCCAGCTCACGGGGTCCCTCGCCGAGCTCTGCTATCGTCCCGTCATCAGTCTCCAGAATGACGCTACAATCGCCAAGAATCAGATACTCTACCGTCTCTTCGTTCCATCTCACGATAGCTCCCGCTCCCGAAGGCATCTCGTGCTTTTCCAGCGTTGTTGAATCGGTTATCTCCTCGAAACGAGTGGATACAGCCTCCACACTTGCCTCAACAATCTCAGACAATGAATTGGTAGATTCAATTCGTTCTTGAATCACGCTAGAAAGGGTCTCAACGTACCAGCGGCCATCTGTGTCGCCATCTGTGTACTGGGTATCGGTCAGTCCAGTTGCACCGTCGAGAACGATAGCTGCCCCATCACCAGTCCAGACATGATCTTCATTCGGAGGAGAACCAGAGATAGCCCGCTGCTCAATATTTACCATAAATCATACTCAAAAGCCCTTCCTGAAATACCTTACTTGGAGATGGGAGCCGTACGTGAAATTCGAACCACGAAAGGACAATCGGTGATACTGAGTTAGCATGAGCCGATATTGATGGATTTCTGAAGTCCGTCGTTACCCCAATAATCGGGGGTTGTCTGCTATAGGATCGGTTGGTGGCTTGAGGTGACAGCAAATTTTATCATCTGGCCTCCGAGAATACCGGACAATGGCGACGGATTCGGGAGAGACGACAGCAGACTATTCTCATTCTGATAACGAATTTGTTGTTGACGTTCCCATTACCAACACCACGGATGACGAATTCGGCCACCGGGAGTACGTCGACGTCTTAGAGGAGATAATCAATCGTAACAACACTCAGCAGAATATCGGAATCTTTGGAACCTGGGGAACGGGGAAGTCATCTGTCGTCCAAATGCTGCTGCGGGATCGGTTTTCGCATCCATTGCCGTTCGACGGTGAATCAGAATCAGACGTTCCGGATCCTGACTTGGACTCATCGACAGCAACGATCTATTTCAACGCCTGGGAACACGCCGAAGGCTCACTTCGTACAGAACTGCTGTTATCAATCACCCAGCAGCTCGCTGCATACACGAACGACCTCGACGATGATGAGACAGATGACCCGAAAACGCTCCATTCGAAACGGGACATCCTCACCGAATTATACGACGTCATCGAACGGCCCAACGAGGAGCCAAAACCATTCAGGGAGTCATTCAAAGAGTTCGCTAGTCAGAATAAATCGACTGCAGGAGTTCTCATTGCTGCCGTTTTCGGACTCCTGGCGACAATAGGGCTCTTAGCGG
>SDGW01000805.1_pt1 | contig 13053 bp, 10 predicted proteins | sample 2873831 | NCBI WGS metagenome assembly SDGW01 (sample SAMN08132700, study PRJNA421101) | hypersaline lake metagenome | isolation source: celular fraction 0.22 microns magnesium sulfate-rich crust from ephemeral... | place: Spain: Penahueca Lagoon, Toledo | collected 2011-07
CGGATGAGCGGGTCGTTTTCGGGTTTCAGACGAACCCGTGTGGGTTTGAAGCGCGCACGCGACGGATATCCCACCACGGGCCGAGCTGGTTTCAGACGAACCTGTGTGGGTTTGAAGCGCCTGCCGCCAGTCCTCGGGCTCCCAGTCGCGGGGTTTCAGACGAACCCATGTGGGTTTGAAGCGCCCGCGACCTGCGGGACTGTCGTTCTTACACCTGTTTCAGACGAACCCGTGTGGGTTGGAACCGTGGGCAGACCAGCGCCAGAATGTTCCGAAATCGACGTTAAAGACTCAACTAGTCGTGGACTGGGGGTGACAGTGGATTGAAACAGACCGTTCCTGGTTGAGCTATCTCTCACACCTATCTCACTATTGGCCGCCCAGTCCTTCAGAATAGGGTGAGGGGGTGCTTGAACTACTTCAACCGGGGAGTGGGGCAACGTTGAGGTCGACCGCCATTGATTCTCAGTACGTCACTACCTCCAGTCCCCGGGAATCCTGTCGATCCGGACCCCTCGAACAATGGCTCTGCAAGGATACGAAATCTGCACCTCGCTCGAGGAACTGTCGAGGTTTCAAACCCACACGGGTTCGCCTGAAACACGCAGTCCATTCTCCCTCACCAGTCGCCACGTCGCTTCAAACCCACACGGGTTCGTCTGGAACACCTGGCTCGGCACACCAGTTACCGGTTTTGGTCTTGCGTCAAGCTCGCCCCCAATCCACTGTAGACCGCGACGGGAGACCGATGGAAGAGGCTTCACTTCAGATGGCAAATTCTGCGATTACCGAGGCATGGTCGCTGCTATCTAATGCGGAGTGATCGTAGTAGCACCTATTCGCAGGCAAGTCATCTGAGGCGAAGATATGGTCAAACCGCTTTGACTGCCAGCTCGTATCTTCGACCTCCAGTTCTCCGTACCCATGCTGCTCACGGAATACGTCCCGCATTCCAAGATGGCCTAATCCCTTCAAAATATTCAGTTCAGCACTGACCTTCCGACTGCGGAACCCGGATTGCTTGTCGTGACCGAACGGGATTGCCTGTCCATCCGGGAGCTCTTCCCTGGGGCTGTTGAAATCGCCAGTGAGAATGCGAGTGTTGTATCCGTCCAACGAGAGCCGATTGTAGACGGTTTCAAAGATCTTGATCTTCTCTTCGCCCCAGCTATTGCCGGGGACGGCCCGAATATTCCAGAGTTCGATTTCGTGATCGGGAGTCTCTACTGTTGTGGTGAGGATCTTCTCTGGAAAGTGCGTGTCAAAGTGCCCCTGGTCAACCGCCTCGATATTCTCCCGTATTGTCGGTTCATGCCGTGTCAGATTCCACTCCGAATTAACTGCGGTAAGATGGCCGTTGTCATGTCCGATATCGGAGTGGGGTGGAACCGTCGAGTCAGCCAGCTCAGAGGCCCAATCGCAACTATGTTCGATCTCGCCCAATCCCATCTCGGCCAGCCCATCTTCCCACCGGTGCAACCACTTGTTATCAGTGCCGTACCGGACTTCCTGAAGGTGGAGGATGTCAATGTTGCAGCGACGGATAAACGCTAGTTGGTCGTCTATCCGGCCTTCACGATTTGATGATTTGTTGACGTTCCAGGATAACACACGGATAGTCATGATCCCCGCATTGTGTCTGTGTGACCACAAGTGTACTGGAGAGCCCACTGACGAACCCGCTGGGTTTGAAGCTCCCCGATCAGTGGCGCGGCTGGGTGCACAACGGATCCAGACGAACCTGCGTGGGATCGAAGCGCCAGTCGATCTGTATCAAGGAGTTACTCACCACAACATCCAGATCGAGATACACATTCGAGGATATATATCTCTACATAGTAAATGGAAAGTTATTAACACCACGAATGGATCGTGTCTGAGGAATGGATTCTGATAATTTGGGAAGACGAGCTTTGCTCGCAAAGGGACTCCTAGTCAGTTCCGCTCTCGCAGGCTGTTCAAGCACTGGCAGCACAGAGACACCAGCAACGTCGGAAACGGCATCGCCAACGGCGACAGAGACAGCCACTGAGACCGCGACGGAAACGGCGACAGAGACGGCAACAAAGCCGACCCTCGAAGAGTTCTCCTATCCCGAGGGGGCGACCCAAGAGAGCATCATCGCTGGCACGCTATTCACTACACACCGTGCTGCGATGGTTGCAGGAGAATCAGCGACAGTCGAGATCAACCAAGAGACCAGTCGCTCGAGTTCGACACAGTCGCTAGACCAGACGAACTCCTACACCGCAGATGGGGTCAAGACCATCACTGAGACGGGTGGAGTCACTGAAACTCGGTGGGCGCCACCGGAAGAGGAGCTTGCATATGTCCAAATGGACACTGGCTTCGAACAGCGATACCGGATCGGAGACAACCAGGTGCGCCCAGAGGCTCTTCTCCGGCTTCGCTTATTCGAGTCCATCACGCAAGGAGCAGAGTGGAGCAACGCAAAGGAGATCATAGAGGTCGGAGACGAGTACGCAGCGACCTACGAGTCGACAGGGGTCGCGAACGAACAGCAAGTGATGAACGCGCTGTTCGGCGACTCGCTGTCTGAGTTTACTGCCACGATCGCAGTTTCCTCGGCGGGATACATCAAGCGGATCAGCTATGAGATGGCCGTCGAGCGCGATCAAAGAACGGTTGAACAGCGCTCGACGATCACCGTCGACGAAGTCGGAGAAACAACTGTTTCTGAGCCGTCGTGGATGAGTACGGCGCAGGAGAAGGGGGTCCAGTTTGAGTATAGTAAGACCGACGACGGACAGTTCGTCAAACTGGAGATGGTGAACGGCACCGAAATCTCAGCCCAAACGGATGCGAACATCTCTGCAGAGGGGTACGCATTCGGCCAGCTCGGAGAGTCTGTCTCCGAGGGGGACGTGCTCTACCTCGGCATTTCCGAATCTGGGGAGTTACTTAGTGGGGTGAATAGCCGACCCGATGGTGGGACGGCCCTTGGAGAGTTCGTGTTCGTCGACCTCCGTGCTGGTCAGTTTACGCTGTTCTCGACAGAGATTCGAACGTAGTCGACGAACGCTGCCGCCGAGTTCACACTTGGTGACCTCTTACGGGAGAATAGTGACCCAGAGCGAGTATCTCACACACAATCTGCCTGAAGCGTCCGTTCAGCCGATTCACAGACCCAGCAGCAATTCGCGTGGGAGGATACGTATATACGCAGCTCACCACTACCTCCTAGGCAAATGGTCTCGAAGGCACAAACAAAGCGAGCTGAAGAACTCGCAGCGAAGGCCAGAGGGGAGATTGATCCACTCCGACTCGTTGGTCGAGAGCCCCACGGGGATGACGACTCGTTAGCAGCGTACGGGACGCCGATCATCGATTATTTCGAAACTGAGGAACAGCCGCAGTACTTTTTCAGAAACATCACGAAGGGCGTCAAAATCGGGGATCGTCACGAGAAGAGCGGTGTTAACAGCTACTACCAGAGTGCGATGTGTGTTACCGATCGAGGGGTCCACTTCACTGTCCGCCATCGAGGGGACAACTTTCACGAGTTCATCCCGTATTCAGAGATTCAGGGAGTCTCGGTCCGGAGCGGTATTACGAAAAACAAGTTCGTTCTCGAGACAGACCGTGGGGAGGTCATATTCGCGACTCAGCCCGAACCAAAAGCGGAGTTTCAGCAGAAAGCGGACTATATCACAGAAGAGATCGAGCGCCGCCAGTCCCAAACCACGCGCTCAACCGCCGAGCGGGCGGATCCTGCGAATATCTCGCTCGATGATCTCCAGCGCATCGACGAGCGGGTCTTTGAGGAGCTCGTTGCAGAGGTATGGGCGGAACAAGGGTGGCAAACAGAGACCACCAAAGGTACTGCTGACAGGGGCGTCGACGTCGTTGCCTGGAAGGATACGCCATTCGAGCAGAAACAACTCATCCAGGCGAAGCGGTATGGGGCGAAAAACAAGGTTGGAAGCGACGCGATCCAGAAGTACTCGGGCCTCTATGCGCGAAATGAGCAGGTAGACGCTGTCGTCGTCGTGACAACGAGTGGATTCACTCGCGAGGCTCAGGCAGTCGCGAAGAACCGCAACGTGAAACTCGTCGATGGCGGCAAGCTCCTGGAGCTAATGCAGACCTACGAAATCGCACTCCCAAGGTAGCGAATCTCGAAAATGCAGTAAAGTCAATAAAGGTCCAATTCTGAGTTGATCTATGCCAGACTTTGGCGGATATGAATTCGAAGGGCCGTACCAAGACGCAGATGAGATTCAGATACGGCGGGGAGTATATGTCATTGTCTGTCTCGTCGACGGGCGGCCTCACTGTGCGCTGGACATCGGTACCTCAGGTCAACTAGGGGAACGGCTATCCGGTTACCATGACCGACAGGCGTGTTGGCGGGACAACGTTCACGGGGAGATCGGCTACTGCGTGAAGTACACTGGAACAACGACAGATGTACACCACCGAGAGCATGCCCCACCAGCTGCACGGAAAGCGAGAGATGATGATACACCTGACCGGCTACAGATAGAGGACGAACTGCAGTGGAAGTACGACGTCCCCTGTGGGACGAATCACTGGAAACAGAAAGAGCAGGCCATCGCGAGGTACGAAGCATACGAGCGGCTATTTGGCCCGCGAGGCCACGAGGAAATCAACTAATCACGCGACCGGATCGAGAAATCACCCGCCCGTGGAAGCTCCAAACCGTTATGTTGGTGTCGATAAACTACTGAACGTGTCTACCGAGCGGATGAAGCGTGACGTCTGGGAAGCGTGGCTAGCAGAGACGGTCTTTACGGATATTAAATCGGACAACACCCCCGATCCGGTTGCGATGGTTGAGTCGTCTAGTGACGACGTCGCGATGACTGACGAGTATGACCAGTATCGACTGGGCCGAGGGCGGGGTGATTACCTCTACATGCTCTATCTCCTCGAGGAGCCGGGTGAGTCACCAACCGACATCATCCCCGTCTACATCGGGGAGACCGAAAACACGGCAAGTCGCCTCTTAGATCACTTCAGGCGACTCGAAGATGCCCTTCCTACCTCGGAGTGGGAAGACGACGGGTCCTGGGGGAGCTACGGAAAGTACGACCATATCGCCACAGTATACGAACGGGCAGACGCACCGCTCTATGTCTGGGTCGGCGACGTCGAGACACTCAGCCACGGCCCCTATGGCTACCCCACCTACAGAGAGGAACTCGAAGCCAAGATGGTCGGGCTCGCTCACTCAAGCCCGGACCATAGTCGCGTATTCGCAAACCGGGAGTTCGTCCCGAATCGAGTCGCCCACGAGATGGGGAAAGTCGGTACAGCATGGGTGGACTTCGACGCCGACGACGTCCCTGAAGAAGCCGAAATCGCTGCGAGCACACCCGGCCGGGCTCTTGACGCACCGAGCAAAGCAGACTTGTGGCACAACTGGGTCGAGCAGACGATTGTCGAGGATATTCGCGATTCTCACGAAGCAGACCCGATCCCACTGTTCGAGACGGATGATGACCTCACCGTCGAGCTGACCAAGTCGGGCTCATCGACGGTACTCAAGCGGAGTCAAGAGATCGATGCCCGGATTCGTCGCGAAGGGAAACGCTGCGTTCACGCAGAAGGGGTGAAAGAGGGGCCTGATGGACTGCTCTATGTGATGTACCAGGCCACGTCAGATGACCCTAGCCCAGAAGACATCATCCCCCGCTACATCGGGAAGGGCGAAGCGTATGGTAAAAAGAACGAGTTGAGCGCCAATTTCGAAGAGATCGCAAAAGACCGGAACAGCACGAGGAGCTTCGCACGATGGGGTGACGGGAGCTACTGGCACGTGGGTGAGCTGTCAGAGGCGGTTTTCGGTGAGGGGACGAAGAAGCTCAGCTGGGCGAGTGAGCTCTTCAAACAGGGCACCCACCAACTGAACGAGCAGCTCTATCTCTGGATCCAGGCCTGGGACCCCGCCGAAGATCCTGGCCCGTATGGCTACCCGGCGTATCTCGCCGAAGTAGAAGGGCTCCTCATTGGGTTGGCCCACGAGACGTATCCGGAACAGCTACTCAACCACAAGGACGTCCCGACATCTGCACCCGCGAATCAGCAGGAGTTCACGTTTGAGCCGGCCTCAAAGTGAGGAACAGACCGTTAGGTGAAACACGCACTCTCGGTGGGCGGGATCGCTTCGAGTCCCCGATAACGGCGTAACGAGCTCCCTCGTTTCCTGGCACCGACAATGGTCCACTACCGACGTTCCTGGAAGACGAACACTGGGCCGACCGCAAAAGCTAACGACGTGGCAAGCAGAAATACCGGTATGTCCGAAAGCGACGATGAGGCTCCCGCAGACCGCATGGCTGCGGCACTTGAACAGATTCGCCGGCTCTACATCAAGGAGCACGGCGAAGAGCCCTCAGAGGAGTTCATGGAAGACGCTCGTGAAGAGCTCGTCCGTGCCGTCGCTCGGGACCGTCGTGACGCACATCGCGAGATCTACGAGGCGCTAGCGAACGAATAGCGGAGATGTGTGTTTCTCAGCCACGCCGATTCTGATCCGATTCTGCGCCGGTAGTAGGGATGATCGTCCTGCCGCCGAAGCGCGATTAGGCTGAGCGTCGATGGATATCGTCGACTGTAGCCTTCCATAGCTCGTGCATCACAGAACGCAGAGATGCCATCTCAGCACCACCCGCCGACCCAACACCGCTTCGCCACCTCGCTTCAACCCGTTTTGTGACCACATGCCAATACTTCAAGTAGACTGCGGAGTGACAAGAGAGCATGGCTGTCACCAGTTCTGTCTCCATTGACGAATCGACGGACACGATCAATATCGAATCGCTCCAGATCACCGATCAGGAGATCGTCGAGTTTCTGAGCGAGTACGAGAGCGACGAACGGGATGCAGTCGTCTCTGAGGCGCTCTCGATCGGCGTCAAGGCGATGCAGCTGATGGACACGTCCCAGGACGTCGAATACGTCGAGCGGCGGCTCGGCGAACTGGAAGATGGACTCACCGAGGAGGTTGAGACGTTCCAGGAGGAGATCGAAGAGACCGTCGGCGACGACGGGACGCTTCCACAGACGCTCGAAGAGTACCTCGGAGAGGAGGGGACACTCGAACAGCGGATTGAGGCTGCGTTCGAGGAGGATGGGCCATTCGTCGACCGACTGGATGAAGAACTGGGGAAGGACGGCGAACGAATTCAGGCAGCTCTTGATCCAGACCGTGACGGGACGCCGACGAATCGGCTCGAGACGCGGCTCACCGAAGAGATTCAGGACCTTCGCGAGAAGATCGTCGAAGAGGAAACAGAAGAGAAACTCCGACAGCGGACGTACCTCAAGGGTGGTGATTTCGAGGACACTGTTCAGGGTATCCTCGAGGATATCGTCCGCCAGACGCCGAACAACGTCGCGTATACCGGGGAGACGACGGGAGCAGCCGGACGCGACGTCGGCGACTTCGTCGTCAGCCTCGCCGATACAGGCCAAGACATCGTCATCGAGGCAAAGACGGAGAACTACTCCACCCAGAACATCAAAGAGGAGATGGAAGAAGCGATTCAGAACCGCGACGCCGATTACGGGGTTTTTGTCACGGATACGCTCGAAAACCTCCCACGCACGAAGACGGGCTGGTTCCACGAGTACTCCGATCAGAACACCGTCGTCGTCGCGATGAGCGAGACAGAGGAGGCCGACATCGATGCCGGCTACCTCCGAATCGCATTCAACTGGGCCCGAATGCGGGCTGTGGAGGCGTATGCAGAAGTCGACGACGGCGTCGACGCCGAGATGGTGCAGTCCGAACTCTCGGAGATCGAGAGCGAGATCAATCGGTTCCAGACGATTCGCGCACAGTGTACCGAGATATCGAAGTCACGCGAACGAATTGAGGAGACGCTTCGCGACATCGAGAACGACGTGAAGAAGCGACTTACCGCGATCGAGGCCGAGTTGGTGAAAGGCGAGTGAACCGCCTCGAGGTCGAGCCCCGAGGCACTCGCCTTGCGTATCTGTAGAAGTGGCAGTCAGGACAGTATAGATGCCGACCCGCCAGTCAACATCGCAGCCGGATAGTCACGAGCGAGTCAGTTCTCGTTCAGTGAGCGTCGGATGTAGTGGTCCCACACAGGCTGGATCTCGAAGTCAACAAACAACGCTTCTCGGAGATCCGGATCGAGCTGGGTGAGCAACCGGTTGAACTCGTTCTCTGCATAGTGAGTGGGCTTCCGAATATTTGCCGAGCCATTCGCAGTCAGCCGGCTAAATCGGAGGTCCGCTCCCGTATGCAAACGGAGTTCCGGGAAATGCTCGTTCCTGTCCTCAATCTCGGCAACGACCCTCCGATGACTGCCTTTGAAATCGTCCTGGTCAGCTGACGGTCCATACCCACCGTCCTCCGCCCACTCGATCAGAGGATCTAACGACGGCTCAAGATCACCGTCGTCGTTTTCGACACCAACGAACGTTTTCCGCCGTGTCTCGCTCTCGATCTGGCCGAAAAGCTGTTCAAAGTTTTTCGCAGAGAACCAGGCCGAGTAGTTCAACGCGAAGTCATCGTCTGCAGTGTCTCGGTACCACGAGACGAAACGAAGAGCGTACGGTTCTCCTTCCACATCCGGATTATACTGGATCAGGATCTGGTTCACCTGCGTCGGCTCGTCCTCCTCATTGCTGTGAACCGACTCAGCAACCACGCCCTCCATCTCCTCGTTCATCAGGAATTCCGCATACTGGTCGACGAGGAAGCCGTGAACCTCGTCCGCAACACTCACCTCGTCGAACATCCCATGCACTGCGGACCACTCTGCGGTGAGAAAGTCGGTAGCTCCAAAGTCGTTCTTGTAACGGGTGAGTTGCTCCGAGCTGAGCGTATCCGTCCCAGTCTTTGCCTCGATGATTATCGAGAAGTTCGGGTCTCCATCCGCAGTGACAGCGGTGATCTGTCCATCGGCCCGACTCTCTTTTTCGTCGCCTTCGACTTCCTCCAGCTCTGTTTGATAGTTCGAAAGCCCGAGAACGTAGGCCTCCTCGTACGCAGGATCCTCGCTGGGATAGACCTCAATATCGTATTCGTACCCAGAGATCTCCACATCTGTCGGAGACCAGCCCTCGGGGAGAAGGCGAGTGAGAAGGGACGATGTGATCGAATCGTCTACTCGATCGAGTACCGTGATGAGATGCTTGACCACGTTCTGTTCATACTGGGCATCGCTTTCGAAGCGGGGTTGGTAAAAGATATTCTGAGCTCGAGGGTTCATAGACAGAGGTGTAAATGGGGTTGAATAATGGTCTTTCGGTTAGGATAGATATGAGTTCAAACCGGAGTCACACACCGCTACGGCTGAAAGCGAACCGAAGATCCAGGCGCAGCTCGCAGGCAGACCGCATTCAGACGACTCTATCGATAACGAGTCGCCGGTACACTTTTTCTTCATCGAATAATCTACCCGAAACGTGTCCGACGCCGATCCAGAGCTCCCACCCGCGGGCATACGGCTGATTCGCGAGGCCCGCCGTGAGACACGCACAGAACTCGCGGATCATCTTGACGTGTCGCCCAAAACCATCGGGAATTGGGAGCGTGGCGACCAACCGCCGAGTGAGGAGAATCGCGAGGGGCTGCTCAACCTGATTCCTGCAGACCTGACGATGGATGATGTGCTCGAAGCAGCGGATCGGTTCGACGATCAGCAACAGACCCACGACGATGAGCGACGGCTGTTCGGGTCAAAGTGGCTCCAAGCAGTTCGTGACCAGCCACGGATTGCCGACGAAATCGGGGATGGTGCCGGTATATCCGTCTTCACTGATAAACAACGCATGTTCATCGAGCGGCTGGATCTGACCGGTGTCAAAGGCGACGTCCAGCGCGACGGAAAGCGCGTGACGACGGTGTACTACCTCATCGGCGACGAACGACGAGCGATCCGTCGGTTCATCGACGAGAACGAGCCAATCGTTCGCGAACAGCTGCAGGGTGCACCAAACCGCATCTCGGGGGAGTGGGATGAGTGGATGTATGAACTCCTCGAGCAAGAGTACCGGTTCTCGCTGTACGAGTGACATCCTCCCCGCCGTGAACGGCGGGATTCTCGCCTTGAAGATAGATCGAATCAGCCAGTACACTAACCAGCCTATGAACGCTAGCAGTCGGAGGACTCGCAACACCAGCCGAAGTCTGCCGACCGGCAGTATGGTGTGAACGGCCCTTCGGAACAGCTCCCGAACAGTGAGACTCCGGGACCGGTTTTAAGCGCCACCGGAGCGAGTGGACAGCCGTGAACTCGGAGGCAGATATTGGTGGACTGTTCGCCCCCAACCGTGTCGCCGTGATCGGTGCGACAGAACGTTCCGGATCGATCGGAGCCGCCATCATCCAGAACCTCGCCGACTTCTCAGGCGATGTCGTGCCTGTAAACCCGAGTCGCGACACCGTGTTCGGGAAACAGTGCTACTCGGACGTCGAATCCATCCCTGGGGGCGTCGATCTTGCAGTAGTCGTGGTCCCGCCGCCAATTGTCGTCGACGCCGTTCGCGCCGCCGGCGAAGCGGGAGTGCAGAACGTCGTGGTGATCACGGCAGGGTTCAGTGAGACCGGTTCGGAGGGCGCACAGCGTGAACAGCAACTCCGCACCGTCGCTGCGGAGTACGACCTCAACCTGGTCGGGCCGAACTCCCTCGGAGTGCTCTCGACGCCTCGAAGCCTTAACGCCACGTTCGGACCCTCGAACGCCCTCCCAGGGTCGCTCTCGTTCATGAGTCAGTCCGGTGCGTTCATCACGGCCGTACTGGACTGGGCAAACGACCAAGGTATCGGGTTCAAGGACATTGTCTCGCTGGGGAACAAGGCCGTCCTGGACGAAGCTGACTTCCTCGCCCACTGGCGGGATGATCCGGAGACGAACGTGATCCTCGGCTATCTCGAAGGTGTCGAGGACGGCCGCACGTTCATCGAGACGGCTCGGGAGGTGACACAGGAGACGCCCACCGTCATCGTGAAATCTGGCCGGACTGAGGCCGGTGCAGACGCCGCCTCCTCACACACCGGAACCATTGCTGGGAGCGAGGCAGCTTACGAGGCAGCGTTCGAACAAGCGGGCGTCGTCCGTGCCGAGAACGTCCAAGAGTTGTTCGACTACGCGCGCACGCTCGACGGCCTCCCAATGCCGGATACCGACCAAGTCGGGATCGTCACGAATGCAGGCGGCCCTGGTGTGATGGCGACCGACGCCGTTGGAGACTCACAGCTCACGATGGCGTCGTTTACCGACGAGACACTCTCAGAACTCGAAGCGTCGATGCCCGAGGAGGCGAACATCTACAACCCGGTCGACGTCATCGGCGACGCCGATATCGAGCGCTTCGAGAGAGCATTGGACACCGTACTCGCCGACGACAATGTCGGTTGTGCCATCGTCATCTCCGCACCGACAGCAATCGTGGACTACGAGGAGCTTGCTGTGGCCGTCGCCGACAAGCAGGCCGAACACGACACGCCCGTCATTGCATGCCTGATGGGGGGCGAACGAACCGAACCCGCAGCAGCCGTTCTCAGTGAAGCGGGCATCCCGAACTACTTCGATCCAGCTCGGGCCGTGAGCAGTCTGGATGCACTCGCTGTCCAGCGGGAGGTCGAAGCCCGCAGCTACGACGAACCTGAATCGTTCGACGTCGATCAAGAACGTGCTCGAGAAATCCTGACCGATGCTGCCGACCGTGGGGTGACACGATTGGGTGTCGAAGCGATGGGCCTCCTTGAGGCATACGGCCTCCCGACCCCCGATTCGGAACTGGTTGAGGATCCGTCGGCCGCCGAGTCCGCAGCGGCGTCCATTGACGGCGACGTCGTGATGAAGATCGTCAGCCCGGATATCCTGCATAAGTCCGATATCGGCGGCGTCGCCGTCGGTGTGTCCCAAGAGGACGTCGCCGACACCTACGAGACACTCATCACACGGGCCCGCAACTACCAGCCAGATGCGGCAGTGCTCGGCGTCCAAGTACAGGAGATGGTCGACATCGACGCCGGCACGGAGACCATCCTCGGCATGAACCGTGACCCACAGTTCGGCCCGCTGCTCCTGTTCGGCCTTGGCGGCATCTTCGTCGAAGTCCTGGAGGACACCAGCGTCCGCATCGCCCCCGTCTCCGACCGCGAGGCAGGCGAGATGGTGGACGAGCTCGACTCGGCACCCCTGCTTCGAGGTGCCCGTGGCCGGGCGCCAGCTGACGAAGCGGCCGTGAGAGAATCCATCCAGCGCCTGAGCCAGCTCGTGACTGACTTCGACGCCATCCTCGAACTCGACGTGAACCCGCTACTGGCCACCGCCGATGGCGTCCAAGCCCTCGACGTGCGACTGACCATCGACCCAGACCAACTATGAACTCGCTACTCATCACCTCGACAGACGAAGGCACCGGGAAAACCGCCGTCACGCTCGCGCTCGCACGCCTTGCCGCCGACCGCGACGCCGCAGTCGGCTACATGAAACCCAAAGGCACCCGTTTGCAGAGCAACGTCGGCAAGACACTCGACGCCGATCCGATGCTCGCGCGGGAACTCTTGGATCTGGACGCCGAGATGCACGAGATGGAGCCAGTGGTCTACTCCCCAACGTTCATCGCTGGCGCGATCCGTGGCGAAGAAGACACTGTAGCACTCCAAGACCGCGTTCGAGAAGCGTTCGATGGCCTCGCCGAGGGCAAGGACATGATGGTCATCGAAGGCGCTGGTGACCCAGTCACAGGGGCTAGCGTCGACCTTACGGACGCCGACATTGCTGAGTTACTCGATACGCGTGCCGTGCTCGTCGCTCGATACACCGAACCCGGCGACATCGATCAGATTCTCACAGCTGCCGAGGATCTCGGAGACCGCTGCCTGGGCGTCATCTTCAACGCTGTCACCAGTGCAGCATACGACGAGGTAGAAACGGACATCGTCCCGTTCCTCGAGTCACGCAACATTCCGGTATTAGGCGTACTACCCTGGGAGCGAACCATGGCTGGGGTGACGGTGGCAGACCTTACGAGTGAACTCGGGGCGGAGTCGCTCACCGATGCAGCGACTGATGCCCT
>SDGW01000806.1_pt1 | contig 13047 bp, 16 predicted proteins | sample 2873831 | NCBI WGS metagenome assembly SDGW01 (sample SAMN08132700, study PRJNA421101) | hypersaline lake metagenome | isolation source: celular fraction 0.22 microns magnesium sulfate-rich crust from ephemeral... | place: Spain: Penahueca Lagoon, Toledo | collected 2011-07
GACCTGGAGGCCGTCCTCGCCGACCAGCGTCCAGACGTCGTAGGGTCCCGCCGGCGCGTCCGAGCGGCCCGTGCCGCGCAGGTCCCAGGTCAGCGCCTCGTAGGGGCCCGCCACGGCGCCGGGCTGCCAGCCCCACAGCCAGGCGCCCGCGCCGACGTCGTTGACGAACGCGACGGTCGGTCCCGCGCCCTCAGTCTCGTAGTACAGTTCGCAGCCGCCGTTGTCGACCGTGGGCATACGCTCGGCTTCGGGGGGCCGGACAAAGGGTCTGACTGATCGCCTCGAGAACCGCGTCGGGCGAAGAGCGCCTCAGGCGTTCGCGACCTGCCGGAGCACGTCGGGCGCGTCCTCCAGCGCCTCGTCCAGCCTGTCGCCGTCGGGGCCGCCGCCCTGCGCGAAGTCCGGCGGACCGCCGCCGCCGCCGCCGACGCGGCCGGCGAGTTCGCCGACGACCTGGCCGGCGTTGACCGGGACGTCGTCGGGCACGGCGACGACGAACTGGGCGCCGTCGGCGCCGGAGCCCAGCACGGCGATCTTGCCCTCGTCGACGAGGGCGTTGGCCTGGGCCCGCAGCTCGTCCATGTCGGCGTCGATGCGCTGGATCACGGCCGTGGTGTCGGCGACCTCCGCCTCCTCGGCGTCGGCGCCGCCCGAGGCCCGCGCCTCCGCGAGCTGCTCCTTGAGGTCCTCGATCTCCTTGCCGCGCTGCTTCCACTCGGTGAAGAAGCGCTCGGCGGTCTCGGGCACCTCGTCGGGCGCCACGTCGAGGGTCTCGGCGGCCTCGTAGAGGGCGTCCTCGGTGTTCTGGGTGGCCTGGATGGCGGCGTCGCCGGCGGCGAAGGTGATCCGGATGACGCCGTCCTGGACGCGCTCGGTGTTCAGGATCTTGATCGCGCCGACGTCGCCGGTGCGGGCGACGTGGGTGCCGCCGCAGGCCTGGACGTCGTCGTCGACCTGGATCAGCCGGATCTGCTCGCCCGGCGGGATGCCGCCCTGGTAGAGGTCGAAGCCGTGCTCCTCCTCGGCCTCGTGGCGGTCGGGCCACTCCTGGGTGACCTGCACGTTGGATCGCACGATGTCGTTAGCGCGGTGCTCGATCTCCCTGACCTGCTCGCGGCTGATCGACTCGTAGTGACGGATGTCGATCCGGGAGCTCTCGGTGCCCTTCTGGGCACCGGCCTGGCGGACGTGCTCACCGAGCACCTGCCGGGCGCTGTGGATGACGACGTGGGTCGCCGTGTGGTGGCGCATCAGCCGGCGGCGGCGAGTGGCATCGACCTGGCCCCTGACGAACTCGCCAGTTCCGGGGTCGCCGTCGCAGGTGTGGACGATCACGCCGTCGTAGCGCTGGACGTCGGTCACCTCGACGGTGGCGTCGTCGGTCGACAGCGTCCCGTGGTCCGAGGGCTGGCCCCCGCCCTCGGGGTAGAACATGGTCTGGTCGAGGACGACGTCGAAGTCGCCGTCGTCGCGCTCGAACACCTCCAGCACGACCGCCTCGAACTCCACGCGCTGCTGGTCCTCGTAGTAGAGCCGGTCGGTCTCCGGTAGCTCGGCCAGGCGGTCGCCGTAGGGGGTGCCCTCCTCCTCATCGAAGGCCTGTCCGCCGCCGTGGCGGTCGGCCACCAGCGCGTAGAAGTCGTCGGGCACCTCGACCGCGGCGCCCTTCTCGGCGGCGATCTCCTCGACCGTGTCCGGCTGGATGCCGTGGGAGTCGTACAGCTCGATCAGCTCCTCGGTCGGGATCGGCTCGCCGCGCTCGGCGTACTCCTCGGCCAGCTGGCGGACCCGTCGGCCCCCGCGGTCGAGCGTCTCGCGGTACTTCTCGACCTCGGTGCGGACGATGTCGCGGATCGTATCGCGGTTCTCGTAGCCCAGGCGCTCGGCCTGCATGTCGACGAGCTCGTCCAGCGGCGCGTCCACGCCGACGCTGTCGACCAGCCGCTTCGTGCGGCGCAGCACCATCCGAGCGAGGTAGCCCGTGCCGACGTTGGAGGGGACGATGCCGTCGCCGAGCATGTACGCGAGGGTGCGGGCGTGGTCGGCGATGGCGTAGATCTCCTCCAGCGGCTCGACCAGCGCGACCAGTTCGTCGGTGTCGACGCCGACCTCGGCGGCGATCTCGTCGCGGGCCGCCTCGACGTCCTCGGCCTCGTCGATGTCCATGTGGCCCGCCAGCTTCGCGGCCTCGTGGACGATCGCCTCCTCCTCGTCGGTGAGCTCGATGCCGGCGTTGTCCTTCAGGAACTCGATGGCGTCGGGGTAGATGGCCTCGTAGACGGTCGCAGTGCCCTGGCTCATCCAGGTCCACCGCTCCAGGCCGTAGCCCGTGTCCACGATGTAGGTGTCCATCGGCGAGTAGCGGTTACCGTCCTTCAGCTCGTAGTCGCCGTCGGGGTCCTGCTCCATCGACATGAAGACCAGCGTCGCCAGCTCGGCGCCGCGGTAGATGACCTCCAGCGCGGGCCCGGCGTTCCCGCCGCCGACCCAGGGGTCCTCGATGTAGACCAGCTCGTCGAGGTCGGCGCCCATGGACGCGAACAACTCGTCGCAGTACTCGACGGTCTCCTCCTTCCAGTAGACCTCGCCCTGGTAGGCGTACTGGTCGGGGTCCTCGAGGTCCTCCCGGGCGTTGAACGCGTGGTGGGCCATCATCTCGAAGGCCATGGTGTGGCGGCCCGTCACGCCCACGTTGTCGATGTCCTGCATCCGGATACAGGGCTGGGAGACGGTCAGCGGGTTGGCCGGCGGCGGCGTCTCGCCCGACGTCACCAGCGGCTGGAAGTCGTAGATGGAGGCCTGCGTCAGCAGGACGTCGTCGCGCCAGCGGTTCGCGGCGACGGGGTAGGGGTCGATGCGCTCGTGGCCGTGCTCCTCGAAGAAGGAGAGGAAGGCCTCGCGCATCTCCTCCAGCGTGTACTCCTCGTCGAACCCCGGGTTGTCGATGAACTGGTACTCACCGCAGGGGGGCTCGCCGCAGATCTCCCGCTCCTCGTCGCGGGTCCAGAAGTGGTCGCCGCACTCCCGACACTCCCGGCGGACGAACCCCTCCTCCTCGAAGTAGTCGAGCCGATACTCGTCGGCGAGGTCGCTCATTGCGGTAGTCTTCGCCGAGGAGCGCCTAAAACTGTTCCGAACCCCGCGCCGTTGCGGCGACGATTGCCGGATGGCGGCAGCGCTACACCAGTGTGGCGCACTGGTCGAACCATCACCGATCGGTTCTGTCCGCTCCGAACGATGTGAACGCTTATTCCAATGGAAAACGAAGATCACATGGGATCTGGCATACCCATGTCGAAAGCCAAAGTCGTCCAGACGGAACTCTCCGAGCGCGAGTACGAGCGACTCCGGCAACTGGCGGACGAGGAGGACATCTCGCTCAAGGAGGCGCTGCGCCGCGCGGCCACCGCCTACGTCGAATCGAAGGACCGGCCGGACCCCGACGATCCGTTCTTCACGTTCCACGACCGGATCGACGCCGACGCCGCGGCGACCGGGGACACCGACGCCCGCGAGATGGACGACGACCTCTACGGTGACGCTCCGTGAGCGAACGCGGTGACCGGTTCGCGCCGAATCGCGACGGTCCGACCGGAATATTCGTCGATTCGAGCGCGCTGTACGCCTACTTCTACCCGCGCGACGAATGTCACGACGACGCCCAGACGTTCTTCGAGGCGGTCCGGCGCGGCGATCTCCCGTATCGCCCCATGTTCACGAACGACTACGTCCTCGACGAGGTAGTCACGAGGCTCCGACTGCATGCGACTCACGACGTCGCCGTGGAGGCGCTCGACGCCGTCTACGAGGGATCGGCGTTCGAGTTCTGCGAGGTTCCGTCTGCGGTCCTCGGAACCGCGGTCGACCAGTTCCGGGCGTACGACGACCACGGCGAGCTGTCCTTCACCGACCACGTCATCGCCGCCCACGCCGACGCGCTCTCCACCGATCACGTCCTGACATTCGACGCGGACTTCGAGACGTTCGGCCTCACCACGATACCACACTACGTGGCGTAATAGACCGATCAAAGGGCCGAACCGTGATTCTTTCAATCACTCGAATCGCGGAAAAATCCTATGTCACCGCATCCGAAAGCGGCGCGCATGGCTGCGCTGGAACTGCGCTCCCTCAGCAAGCGGTTCGGCGACGTGGTGGCCCTCCGCGGCGTCGACCTCACCGTCGAGGAGGGAGAGGTGTTCGGCTTCCTCGGCCCCAACGGCGCGGGGAAGTCCACGACCATCGACATTGTCCTCGACTACCTGCGCCCGACCGGGGGCGAGGCGCGGGTCTTCGGGCTGGACGCGCAGGCGGACACGAAGGCGGTCCGCCGGCGCACGGGCGTCCTCCCGGACGCCTACCACCTCGAGGGACACCTCACCGCCCGCCAGCACCTCGACTACGCCGTCGACTCGAAGGGCGCCGACGACGACCCGGCGGCCCTCCTCGACCGGGTCGACCTCGCCGAGGCGATCGACCGGCGCGTCGGGGGGTTCTCGAAGGGGATGACCCAGCGGCTCCTGCTGGCGACGGCGCTGGTGGGCGAGCCCGACCTGATCGTCCTCGACGAGCCCTCGACGGGCCTGGACCCCAACGGCGCGCGCACGATGCGCGAGATCGTCCGCGAGGAGGCCGAGCGCGGCGCAACCGTCTTCTTCTCCTCGCACATCCTCGGCCAGGTCGAGGCCGTCTGCAACCGCGTCGCGATCTTACAGGACGGCGAGCTGATCGCCCAGGACACCATCGAGGGGCTGCAGGCGGCCGCCGGTTCGGGCGGCTCGATCACGGTCACGCTCGACGCCGCGCCGAACGGCACCGCCGCGAAGGTCCGGGGCATCAGGGGCGTCTCCGACGTCCGGGCCGACGGCCGCTCGGTCACCGTGACCTGTCCCGACGAGCGGAAGGCCGACGTCGTCGACGTGCTGCGCTCGGACGGCGCCGAGGTCCGGGACATCGAGACCAGTGACGCCTCGCTGGAGGGCCTGTTCGCGGCCTACACGGGGGGAGAGCGATGAGCTGGCGGCTCGTCGCGCGGCGGGACGCGCTGGACCCACTGCGCTCGCGCTCGCTGTACGTCCACGTGGCCCTCTTCGCGCTGCTGTTCGGCCTGCTGACCTACGTCAGCGCCGGGCCGGAGCAGACGCTGGCGCGGCTCCACCTCCAGTCGTTCGCGATCTTCCTGCCGCTAGTGGGCCTGCTGCTGGGCTACAAGTCGATCGCCGGCCCCCGCGAGAACGGTGCGCTGCGCGTCACCCTGTCCGTCCCGCACACCCGCCGCGGGGAGGTCCTGCTCGGTACCGTCGTCGGCCGGATGGCGGTCATGACGCTGCTGGTCACCGTCGGCTACCTGGCCGCGACCGCAGCCTACCTCCTCCAGGCCGGCGTGCCCGAACTCGGCCCGCTGGCCGTCGCCTGGCTGTTCACGGTGCTGCTCGGCGCCGCGATGGTCGCGCTGGCCGTGGGCGTCTCCGCGAGCGCCCGGACGACCAACCGGGCCGTCGTCGGCGTCTTCGGGCTCTTCCTGCTCCTGGTGCGGCTGTGGAGTCAGATCCCGGGGCTGATCAGGTACGTCCTCAACGGCTTCTCCGCCCCGTCCGGGGCCAGCCCCTCGTGGGTCCAGACCGTCCTGCAACTGAACCCGACGACCGTCTACCGGACGTCGGTCAGCGCACTCCTCGCGCCGATCCCGATCGGCGACGCCGTCTACTTCAAGCCCTGGTTCGGCGTCCTCGTCATGCTGGGCTGGACGGTCGTCCCGCTGGCGATCGGGTACTGGCGGTTCGACAACTGCGATCTCTGAGAGAAGCCGACCCGGCTACTCGTCCAGCGCGAGCGAGGCCAGCATGGCCTCCAGCTGGATGCGCTCGTTGGCGCCCTCGGTGATGCGGTAGTCGGTCTCGCCGACCCGCTCTAGCACCTGGACGGCCTCGCGGTCGCTCATGTCGAACTCCCAGACCGAGCGGTGCAGCTGATCGATTACGTCGCCGCCGGCGATGCCCTCCTCGGTGAGCAGTTCGTCCAGCCGAGAGCGGGCGGCGGTGAAGTCCCCGTCCAGCGCGTTCTCGACCATCTCCCGGATGTCCTCCGGGCGGGCGGTGGAGGTCACCGCGAAGACGGCCTCCTCGTCGACGACGTCGCCCGTGGCGGCGGCGCCCTGCAGCCCGTTGATCGCCGCGCGCATGTCGCCGTCGGCCGAGTAGACCAGGGCGTCGACGCCGTCGTCGGTCACCTCGATGCCCTCCTCCTCGGCGATGTGGCGAATCTCGTCGGCGACCGCGGCGTCCGACAGCGGCGAGAACCGGAAGACCGCGCAGCGGGACTGGATCGGGTCGATGATCTGGCTGGAGTAGTTACACGAGAGGATGAAGCGGACGTTGTTCGAGAACTGCTCCATCGTCCGGCGCAGCGCTGACTGGGCGTCGCTCGTGAGGGCGTCGGCCTCGTCGAGGAAGATGATGCGGTGCTCGTAGCCGCCGAAGCTCGTCCGGGCGAAGTCCTTGATGCGCTCGCGGACCACGTCGATCCCGCGCTGGTCGGAGGCGTTCAGCTCGAGGAAGTTCTCCTCCCACTCGTCGCCGTACAGCTCCCGGGCGATGGCCGTCGCGCAGGTCGTCTTCCCGACGCCCGCCGGACCCGAGAAGAGGAGATGGGGGAGATCGTTGCGCGCGACGTAGCTCTGCAGGCGCTCGACGATGCCCTCGTGGCCCCGGATCTCGTCGAGGGTCTGGGGGCGGTACTTCTCGATCCAGACGTCCCCGCGCCCCGGCTCTGACTCGGCCTCGCTCATGCTCCCAGCGAGGCACCGGCCGCTCTTAAACTCCCCGAGACGCGCGACGCGGCCGACGACACCCTCAAGGCGCCCCGCGCGCATCCTCGCACATGCGCGTGACCATCGAGGTGGCCGGGGAAGACACGCACGAGGTGGACGCTCCCGAAGACGCCACCTACGCCGACCTGCTGGCGCCGGTCGACCTGAGCCCCCACGAGGTGTCGGTGCTGGTCGACGGCGACCATGTCCCGGCCGACCAGCCCGTCGACGCCGACCACGTGCGGGTCGTCCGCCTCATCAAGGGCGGGTGATCGCGTGCGCGTTCGCGAGGCCTCTCCCGGCAACCGCGCCGCCGTCGCCAACGTCGTCGACGGCGCGGCGCTGGAGATCGCAGACGACGTACTCGCCGAGAGCCTGGAACGCGGCGACGCGCTCGTCGCCGTCTCCGACGACACCGAACGGGTCCTCGGCGCGCTCGTGTTGGACGGCGACCGAATCGCTGTAATCGCCGTCCGCCGTCGCCGCCGCGGGCAGGGGATCGGATCGGCGCTGGTCGAGGCCGCGGCCGAACGCCGGGAGCGGCTCGTCGCGGAGTTCGACGCCGACGTGCGGCCCTTCTACGAGTCGCTGGAGTTCGAGGTAGCAGCGATCGAGGACGAGAGCGGGCGGTACCGCGGAACGCTGACAAGCAGCTAAAAGCGGCTGGACCCCCTCAGACCAGCGGCTCCACGACGTCCCGGCCCGCCTCCAGCAGTTCCTGCACTCGCTCCTGACTGCCGGCCTCGGCGTAGATGCGCATCTTCGGCTCGGTCCCGGAGGGCCGCACCAGCAGCCAGGTGCCGTCCTCCAGGGTCATCTTGAACCCGTCGACGGTGGAGACGTCGGCGACGCCCTGGCCGGCGACGGACTCGGGGAGGTCCGCTTCGAGGTCGGCCAGCACGCCCTGCTTGCGGTCGTCCGGGCAGTCGACGCTGACGCGGTCCTGGTGGATCTCGCCATGCTCGCCCAGCAGGCGGTCGACGCGGGCGTCCAGCGGCTCCTCGTGCTCGGCGACGGCCGCGAGCAGCGCCACGAGGACGCCGTCCTTGTTCCGGAGGTGGCTCGTGACGCCGAAGCCGCCCGACTCCTCGCCGCCCATCAGCGCGCCGTGCTCGGCCATCGCGCCGGCGACGTGCTTGAACCCGACCGCCGTCTCGTGGACGCTCTGGTCGTGGGCGGCGGCGACGCGGTCGACGATGCTGGAGGTGGAGACGGTCCGCACCACGTCGCCGCTGGCGGTCTCCAGCAGGAAGTCGTAGACGGCCGCGAAGAAGAGGTTCGGGTCGAGGAAGCCGCGGTCGGGCGTGACCACGCCGATGCGGTCCGAGTCGCCGTCGTTGACGACCCCGAAGTCGGCCTCGTCGCCGACCGTCTCGATCAGCTCTTCGACGCGCTCCGCGACCGGCTCCGGCGCTCCGCCGCCGAAGTCCGGGTCGCGCTCGGTGCGCAGGCGGACGAGGTCGGCGCCGGCCCGTTCGAGGAGTTCGTCGGTGACGCCGCGGCCGCTGCCGCGCATCGCGTCGTAGGCGACGGTCAGCCCGGCGAGGGCGACGTCGCCGTCGCCGGCGTACTCGGCGGCCACCTCGGCCGCGTGGTCGAGGTACGGTTCGATCAGGTCCTCCTCGCTGACCTCGCCCCACTCGTCCTCGGGCAGCGGATCGGGCTCGGCCAGGTTCGCCTCGATGCGCTCGGTGGTCTCCGGCAGCGCAGGCGCGCCGTCCTCCGGGAGGAACTTCACGCCGTTGTACTCCGGCGGGTTGTGGCTGGCGGTGATCTGGAGGGCGCCGGCCAGCCCGCGGTCCCGCACGGTCCAGGCGACGACGGGCGTCGGCGTGTCCCGCTCGGGCAGGACCACGTCGAAGCCGTTGCCACAGAGCACCCGCGCCAGTCGCTCGGCGAAGCCCCGCGAGTGCTCCCGGGCGTCGTACCCGATCGCGACGGGGTCCTCGTCGCCGCGCTCCCGGAGGTAGGTGGCGACCGCCTGGCCTACCATCCCCACGCGCTCCTTGGTGAACTCGTCCAGGGTCGCTCGCCACCCGTCGGTGCCGAACTCGATGGCCTCGGCGTCCATGCGCGTTGCTCCGCGTCGCCCGAGGAAAAAGGTCCGGAAGGCGGACAATCTGGGTCCGCGGCGCGAGCCGAGCGGGTCCCGTTCTGGCCGGCGGGAGTTTCAAGCGTGGGCGCGTGCCCGGGTGTCCCATGGACGAGCCCCACCCCGAACTGCAGCGGATGCTCGCCGAGGAGGAAGAGCTGGGCGTCCCGTCGGTCACCGCGCTGACCGTCGCCGCCAGCTGCTCGTCTATCCCGTGACCACCGACGCCGACCTCCCCTCGCGCGAGGACAACGCCGAGGGGTACGGCCTCACCACGGCCGAGATGGAGTGGTTCGACGACAGGTACGTGCGCCATCCCGTCGACGCGGCCAACCCCTGCGCCTACCCGCTGAAGGCCGGGGACCTCTCCGGCCTCCCGCCGGCGACGGTGATCACCGCCGGCTTCGACCCGCTGCTGGACGACGGCGTGCGCTACGCCGAGCGCCTCGAGTCGGCCGGGGTCGACGTTGAGCACGCGAACTACGAGGCCATGATCCACGGCTTCTTCGGGATGCTCGAGAAGCCCGACCTCGACGCCGCGCACGACGCCATCGAGCGGTCGGCGGCGCGGCTCCGGGAGTCGTTCGGGACCTGAGCTGCCGCAGCTGAGCCGCGGACCGCTGCGCCGCTCAGGGCTCCGGCCGCTCGCCGATCAGCTCCTCCTTCCCAGCCCGGGAGCGCTGCTTGATCTCGTGCTCGCGGCTCATGGCCGCGCCGCGCTCGTCGAAGGCCTCGACGTGGACGAGTTCGACGGGCGTGCGGCCGCGCGTGTACTTCGCTCCCTCGCCGGCGTCGTGCTCGGCGACGCGCCGCTCGACGTCGGTGGTGTAGCCGGTGTACAGCGTATCGTCGGCGCAGCGGAGCACGTAGACGTAGTGGTCGCTCACGCTCGGTGGACGGTCGTCGGGTGACAAGTCAGTGTCGGCGCCGGGCGACGCAGCCGTCGGACGGTATCGGTGACGGCCGCAGGGGTCCGTCCGGTGGTACCGCACTGCCGGCGTTGTTCGGCTCGCGGCGTTGCCGCTCGCTCTGTTCGAGGCAGCTCGCTCCGCTCGCGGCCTCGCTGGCCCCGGCCAGGCGTTCGGGAGCAGTCGGCCGACAGCGGTCGCGGTGCACCCCGGGCGGATCAGGCGTGGCGGGCGCGCTCTCTCGCCGCCTCGGCGATGCCGGCGTTTGCCGAGCACTGGGGACACGCGCGGATATCGCCGCGCTCGTCGGCGAACACCCGCGCGAACCGCTCCGAGACGTGCGCGCCGCAGTGGTCACAGTCAGGCATCGTAGGCGCCGGTCTCCGTGCCGGCACCTCTAGATCGGCCCCGGACGCGGATACCTCCACACCCAACTGGGTTAGGTGTCGCCCGCGGCGTCGATCTGCCCGGCGATCAGGCCGGCCTGGGCTCCCGCCGTGAAGCCGGCGTCGACGTTGACCGTCGTCAGCGCCGTGCAGGACTGCAGCATTCCGGAGACGGCGGCCTCGCCCTCGCCGGCGTGGCCGTAGCCCGTCGAGACGGGGAGGCCGATCACGGGGACGTCGACGAGGCCGGCGATGACGGTCGGGAGCGCCCCCTCGCGGCCTGCGGCGACGATCAGCACGTCCCGCTCGCGCAGCTCGTCGAGGCGGTCGATGGCCCGGGCGAGGCTGGCGACGCCGACGTCGTCGACCCGGTAGACGGTCGCGCCCATCTCGCCGGCGACCATGGCCGCCTCGCCCGCGGGGACGGCGTCGGAGGTCCCCGCGGTGACGACGCCCACCTCGGCGTCGAGGTCCGGGCGCTCGAAGGCGGGCGTCTCCGCGACCAGCCAGCGGGAGCGCTCGTCCCAGCGGATCGAGGCGTCGGGGGCCGCCTCGGCCAGTCGCTCGCGGACGGCCGCGGCGTCGCCGGGTTTGAGTCGCGTCGCGATGCCACGGTCGGTCGTCTCCACGGACGTGGCGACCAGGTCGGCCACCTCGTCGGCGGTCTTCCCCTCGGCCAGCACCGCCTCGGGGACTCCGGACCGCTGGACCCGGGCCGCGTCGAACCGCCCGGCGTCGCCGGTGGCGTACCCCGCCAGTTCGGCCTCGGCGGCCGCCGGGCTGAGTTCGCCCTCGGCGACCGCCTCCAGTATATCGCGCATACCCCCGGTCCGGTCCCGGGCCACTCCTATCCGTCGGTCTCCGCTCGCCGGCGACGAGGGTGTCGCCCGAGAGCGCGCGCGAGCGCCGCGCCCCCCCGATTTACCCGTCGTTTACCGCATTCGACGGGTCCCGACGGCCCGATCACCGGCCGACACACCTATTTATAAAGGTCTTCTGGCCTCGAAACCCGCTCAGACGGCCGTGAGTACCGGCGAGAGGCTCCGGATTCAGGAAAGTATTTAAGACACCCCACGGTTAGGAGCGCTTGTATGGCAGACCTAATCGTCAAAGCCGCCGTCAAGGAAGCGCTCGATGACATGAACGTCGCCTCCGACTTCTACGACTCCCTCGACGACGAGGTCGAGGCACTGCTCGAGGACGCCGCCCGTCGCGCCGAGGCCAACGACCGCAAGACCGTCCAGCCGCGCGACCTGTAGACGTCGCGTCCTCCCGTTTTTTGACGTCGATCGGATAGCTGCGGCTACGTACCCGTCGAGAGTACTGCCAGCGGCACGAAACCGCCGAGAGCGCCGCTAGCGGCGTCTGTGTCGTCAGTCTCGCGCGACCGGTAGTCGACGGCTACCGCCGTCTAGAGCCGCCGGACGGTGACGCCGTCCTCGTCGCCGCGGTGGACCTCGTCGGCCACGCCGACGAAGAGGCCGTGTTCGACGACGCCGGGCAGGCCGGCGAGGTCGGCCGCGAGCCCGGCCGGGTCCTCGACGGCGCCGAAGTCGCAGTCCAGCAGGAGGTTGCCGTTGTCGGTCACGACGGGGCCGCTCTTGCGCTCCGCCCAGCGGAGGTCCGGGTCGCCGCCCAGGTCGCGGACCGCGTCAGCCACGGTGGTCCTGGCGTCGGGCAGCACCTCCACCGGGATCGGGTGGTCGAGGACGTCGGCCTCCTTGGTCGGGTCGATCACGATCAGGAGGCGGTCGGCGGCCGCGTCGACGATCTTCTCGCGCGCGTGGGCGCCGCCGCCGCCCTTCACCAGGTCGCCGTCGGCGACCTGGTCCGCCCCGTCGATGGCGAGGTCCACGTCCGCCTCGTCGAGGTCCACCAGCGGGATTCCCGACTCGCGGGCCACCTCGCGCGCCTGGAAGGACGTGGGGACGCCCCGCACGTCCAGTCCGGCGTCCACGCGCTCGCCCAGCTCGCGGACGGCGTGGGCCGCCGTGCTCCCCGACCCGAGGCCGACGACCATGCCGTCCTCGACCGCCTCGACCGCGGAGGCGGCCGCCCGCCGCTTCGCGTCGTCTCTGTCCATGTGTGTGCGCTCCGCGGGCACGGGCAAAACGCCTGCGTCTCGGCCGGCCTGAAACGCGTCCATGGGACGCAAGTGTACCTACTGCGGCTCCGACGTCGCGGCTCACGACCCCGTCTACGTCGCCGACGAGCCCGGCGGCGAGCCGACGGGGAGCTTCTGCAACTACGCCTGTCTCGAATCGCACATCGAAGACGAGGGCCTCACAGCCGGGGCGGCCTGCGAGTGGTCGCCGGAGTAGCGCGCCGCGACGCGGCTCGCGGTGACCGTTCGACGGAGTCTCCGTGCGTAGTATTTAGTCCTCGGCTGAACCATGGGTGTGTATGTCACGCAATCGGGAGCCGGAGTTCGAGCACGGCCTCGACACCGTCCTCGTCACCGGCGCACTCGGCGGCGTCGGATCCCGCGTGGTCGACCGGCTGGCGGACCAGGGCGTCGAGGTCGTCGGCGTCGATCTGGAGCGCCCCGAGGGGACGCGGGCCAGCGCCGCGTTCCGCGCCGTCGACCTGACCGAGCAGGCCCCGACCTGGGAGACGGTCCACGAGGTCGACCCCGACGCGGTCGTCCACCTCGCGGCGGTCGCCGACCCGCGGTCGAACCCGGCGACGCGGGTGTTCGAGAACAACGTCACCGGGACGTTCAACGTCCTGCAGGCCGCCGGCCGCACCGGGGCAGACGTCGTCTGGACGTCCTCGCAGGCGGCCTACGGGGCCCTGTTCGCCGAGTCGGAGTGGGCGCCCGACTACCTCCCGATCGACGAGGCCCACGACCGC
>SDGW01000807.1_pt1 | contig 13043 bp, 14 predicted proteins | sample 2873831 | NCBI WGS metagenome assembly SDGW01 (sample SAMN08132700, study PRJNA421101) | hypersaline lake metagenome | isolation source: celular fraction 0.22 microns magnesium sulfate-rich crust from ephemeral... | place: Spain: Penahueca Lagoon, Toledo | collected 2011-07
CCCCCGCCCGAACCGGGGCCGCCGCAGCCGCCCGAAGCGCCCCAACCACCGGAGCCCGGACCGCCGCAGCCACCTGAACAACCGCAACCACCCGCGGTACCACAGCCAGAGTCAGTGCCATCCGGGCCGGGTGATGGCGGTACAGCTTGAGTCCACCGACAGTGGGGCAGGCGACGTGGCTACTGGGGCTGGGCAAGGGGCCGGAACAGCCAACGGCCTGAGCCATCGCTGACGGGAGGCTGGCAGCGAAAACGAGACGAACGGTGCTGGCTAGTCAACCCCAGCACGCGATCGCTAGTGGCGGTCCAAGCCTGAACTGATGGGACAGTGCTAGTCGGCGATCGATCAGTGCTGGTGGCCGGTCGCTTCGCCGAACGTAACGCCGAAGCGTTCCTCGAACAGATCCATCACTTCGGCTTCCTGGGCCTCGAGGTCCTCGTCTGCCTCGTGGCCGTGGTGGACGATATGGTGGGCGCGGCTGGCAAACGAGAGGAGTACGAGGTCGCCAACGGTTTCGGCGTCGGTCTGGTCGCCCTCAGCGACGAGGTCGACGAGGCCGGCTGGAACCGTGACCTCGTCGGTTTCGCCGTCGTCGGAACTGATCGAGAAGGTCGTCGTCTGAACTTCGTCTGTCATACTCCTACGGTCGGGAAGCGTGCCTAAAGGTGCTGTGGCTTGCATCGGGATCTGCCTACGTCCAAACGACGTGACTCATATCGCCGTGGTGTTTTTGCCGATCGGCGACGAACGATCGACTATGCCATCCGTCGAACTTGATGAGGAGACGATCGAGCGCCTTGATGGGCTGCGCGTCGAGGACGAGTCCTACGACGAACTCATCATGGAGCTCATCAACATTTACGAATCAAGCGAGTACACGATGTTCCACGCTGGCGACTGACCGGCAGACCCGTTACTGGTCGTCGACGGCAGCGTGTCGAACCGTCTCCCATCGGCCCTTCGACTCGAGGTGTGACTGCAGTTCCGCGGCGTACTCCTGTGTGAGCCGTTCGGCTGCCTCCCGTTGTTCTCGGTGGTCGTCGCTCCCGTCGTCACCCATCCCGAGTGCACCCATGATCGACTCGAGGAGCCCGCCGTTCGAGTCGCCCTGATTGGCACCCGGGCCGCCCATCGCGCCCATTCCTGTCTGAATGTTCTCAAGTTCGGGAAGGATCCCGTCGAGTTTGTCCGTGTTGGCGACGATCCGCGCCTGTTCGGGATCGTCGGGGTGTTCGATCTCGAACTCCGTGGCGGTCATGATCAGACTCCACTGCTGGTTGGAGAACTGCGACTGCTGGATCCGCTCGGAAAACGTCTGATCGACGGCCATCCGCTCGCCGACGATCCGATCCGTCCACGGGGTGTCGCTCATGGCCCTCGATTGGACTGGTGGCTGTATCAGCGTTTCCCTCCCGCATGTGGCCTATCGATACTCCGAAAAGCCGTCATTCGAACTGACCGTCGCTCATGTCAGAATAACGCTAATATAGGCACTCGTTGTATGCCACCATATAACAATGTACGATAGCATTCTCGTACCGACGGACGGCTCTCGAGAGGTCGAACAGGCGCTCGAGCATGCATTCGATCTCGCAGACACGCACAACGCGACGATCCGAGCGCTGTACGTCATCAACGCAGCCAAATACGGCGGCCTGCAGCTCGAAACCGCCCTCAAGGGAATCGATAACGCCCTACACAGCGAAGGGGAGGCTGCGGTCAACCGCGTTGACCAGCTCGCACCGGCGGACGTCACGGTTGAAACGGCGGTACGCAAGGGATCACCGAGTCAGGTCATCGTCGATGAGGCCGACACTGTAGCATGCGATCTGGTTGTGATGGGGACACACGGTCGCGGCGGGATCGATCGACTGTTGCTTGGTAGCGTCACTGAACGGGTCGTCCGGCGGTCGCCAGTCCCTGTCCTGACGGTTCAAGTCGAACGGGATGAGGTCGAGGAATTACCCGAACAGTCACCGATCGCGATCGAGTGACGTGATCGCAACTTGTGGTCCTCCCTTCTGCCACACGTGGGAACGCTACTGCCGATCGTGCAGCCAGACGGAGAGACAGTGCTCAGTGCCGAGTAGTCCGACCAGAAGAGTGCCTCGGTGCCGATTATACTGGTCGTAGGTGCTCACAGTCGCCCGCAGAGACGGTTTCCCGCCCCTCGTCGGTTTCGACCACGAGTGCGCCCGATTCCGTCACGTCGACCGCATCGCCTATGATCTCACCTGCAGGACGATCGACCCGGACGTGCTGGCCGAGCGTATGCGATAGCTCGCGCCATGCCGGGACGACGGCCTCGAGGTCGTTACGGTAGCGATCGAACTCCTCTAAGAATCGCTGGACGAAGCGCCGCCGATCGACGTCGCCGGCTTCGTCGCGGATGCTGGTTGCGCCTTCAGGGAGCGTATCGGCGTCGATATTCGCGTTCACTCCGACCCCGACGATGATCCACTCGACGCGATCCATCTCGCCTTCCATCTCCGTGAGAATCCCCGTGAGCTTCCGGTAGTCACCCTCGTCGCCGACCGGGACGACCACGTCGTTCGGCCACTTGATCTGGGCGTCGACGCCCGCCTCTCGAGCCGCCGTCGCCGCCGCGACCGCCGACGCAAGCGTATAGAGCGGTGCCTGTGCGGGCGTGATATCGGGCCGAGAGATGACGCTTACCCAGACGCCCCCCGACGGTGCGGTCCACTCGCGCTCGAGGCGGCCGCGGCTACCGACCTGCTCGTCTGCGAGGACAGCCACGTCCGCCGCGCCGTCGGCGGCGAGTTCGCGAGCCCGATCGTTCGTACTCCCCACGGCGTCGTGATACTCGACCGAAAACGGGGCCTCGAGTCCGAACTCGACGGCCGGCCCGTTGTACGTGGTAATCTCGCCGAGTTCGTAGCCGTTCGCCCCGCTCTCGATCTCGAAGCCGGCGTCGCGTAATGCCTCGATGTGCTTCCAGACGGCCGCCCGCGAGATGTCGAGGGCGTCGGCCAGTTCCGGCCCCGATACCGGCCCGTCGGCGAGCGCCTCGAGGATCTCCTGTCGCGTCTCGTTCATAGCCTCCAAAGGGGGTCGCTCACACTTCAATCGGCTGGATCGCCGATCGTAACCGACGGTGAGTACGATTACGGCTGGGCGAAAAACACGGTTGGTACTGCAGGAGCGTGGGTGACGGATCTCGTTTCCCGGTCCGACCCGTACATGGCTTCGCGCTGCGGGACCGTCTACACGTGGGACCACCACGGCCGTCGTCACGCTACCCTGACGTATCGGCTCGCCTGTCGATCCCTAGGCTTTTCTCGACCGGGACTGGACATCCACATAGCGTGTGGTGCGCTAGCGATAACCATGAAGCTCGGCAACCGCTGTACGGTCTGCGGCATGCGCATCGGGGACCAGGAGGTGAAATACTGCGAGACGTGCGGTCGGGGAGTGCACGAACGGTGCGAAGAGTACGAGACGGCCTTCGAGTGTCGGCACTGTGGAGAGGAGACGTGGATCGGCGCGGTCGAGTTCTGACGGGCGGTCGACGCTGGTAACGCAGCGGCTGCTTGCTCGGTTCACGCGGTGTTCCGATGTATGGAACAGGGAACGGATTCAGAGCCGGTCGAGCAGTCGTGCTCAGGCGCGCAGTTCGCGCAGCTTCTCGCGGCCCGGCGCGATCAGTTCGTCGAGGTATGTCGCGAGCGTCCCCTTCGCGTCGGCGGGGTGGAGTTCGCCCGACTCGAGGTCCGCGGCCAGCGCCTCGTAGTCGTCGTAGGTCAGATCGCCGCCGTACTTCTCGGGGCGCTCAACGACGACTTCATCAAATCGCGGGAAGACGTGGTACTCGAAGAGTTCGAGTACGGGGTTCTCGAGGTCGCCTTCGGGATCGCGCGTCGGCGGACAGAACGCCGAGTTGACCTTCTCCTCGAGGTCTTCGGTCGAGTCCTCCATCGAGATCGTAATCCCCTCGCTCGAGGACATCTTCCCCTCACCGCTGGTGAGGTCGGCGACGATCGGCGTGTGCAGGGCGGGCCGGACCTCGTAGTCGAGTTCGGGCAGTTTCTCCCGGGCAAGCATGTGGACCTTGCGCTGGTCGAGGCCGCCGACGGCGAGATCGAGGTCGAGGTACTCGATGTCAAGCGTCTGCATCAGCGGATAGACGAGGTGGCTCACCTTGGCCGTCTCGTCACCCTGTAGTTCGGCCATCGCACGCTGGGCGCGATTCATCGTCGTCGCCTGCTCGAGGAAGTGGAGATCGAGCGCGTAGTCGTCGTCGAGCTGGAATTCCGAGCCGTAGACGAACTCGGTCTTGGCCTCGTCGAGCCCGTAGGCGAGGAACTGGGCTTTCATCTGCTCGGCGGTGTCGCGGATCTCCTCGAGCGTGCCCTTCTCGTTGAGGTAGGCGTGGACGTCCGCCAGCAGGACGACGACGTCCATCCCCGCCTCCTGCAGGTCGATGAGTTTGTTTGCGGTCAGCAGATGGCCGAGGTGGAGCACGCCGGAGGGCTCGTAACCGACGTAGGCGCGTTTCCCCGCCGGGTCGGCGGCGAGGTCGCGGACCTCCTCGTCGGTAACGACCTCCTCGGCGTTGCGCGTCACTAACTCGTAGGTGTCCATGTGTGGCAGGAACCGGAGGAGGAATTTATACCTCCTGATACGGACGACTGCCAGTCAGCGACGGTGCATCCGTGACTGCTCTGTGATTGCGCCGGGACATCGGTACAGCAAGACCGTCGGGCATATCATAAGCCCGTTCGACTCATACTGCTGGACAGAACGACGTGACGCCGGTCGCATGTCTGTGGCCGTCACCTGTGGGGACGGTCGTAAATTCGCGACCGGCTTCGTATTGACTGCTGTCCAGTAGTATCAGTAGTGGGCGATCAGTACAGGGCTCTCACTGACTGGTCAGGTCGTTTCGTCCACGGAGGATCGTGTTCCTGAGGCGAGGCAGATAGTGTGTGAGGTCAGTCGTCGTGAGCATGCCGACGAGGTCACCGTCGTCGGTGACCGGGAGTCGCCGGATCGAGTGTTCTTTCATCAGCACGGCCGCGGTATGGATGTCTTCTGTGCTGTCGATCGTGACGAGTGGCGTACTCAGAAACGCAGCGACGCGAACGGATTCGATATCAGCCCCCGCTGCCACCTGTTGCATGATATCGGACCCAGTGACGATACCGCTGTACTCACCTGTCTCGGGATCGACCACGACTGCCGAACCGATATCCTGTTCCGCGAACAGTGTCGCCACATCACAGGCCGTCGTCTCCGGCGGAATCGTTCGAACTGACTGTGTCATCACATCACCGACGATCTGGTCAATCATACTACTCGTACCTGCTGGAGAGGGTTAACTCTGCGGAGTAAGCACATCTACTTACCGGCTGATTCGATCACAGAACGCTGACGAAAAGTGTCAGTGAGTTCTTCTCTGATACGGTCTGCTGTAAGCCATTTCCGGAGGGGCCGCAGGACGGCTCGCGGTCCCTCCGGTAAACAATTACAGCAAACCGTATGACTGGCACACCGTATGCAGATACTCGACGGCACTCGAGCGAGTCACCACTCGAAAGCAGCCAGAAAGAACGTCCCTCAGAGATCGCCCGATCGGATCCGCGCTTCTGCGTTCTCGAGCGCCCGCTCCCGATCGAAGTCCTCGATAATTGCCCGCAGTTCGGCCTCGTCAGCGTCCGCCAACGCCCGCGCGTGCTCGGTCATGTTCGGCACCGCGCGGATGATGTTGTCCACGATCGGCACGTCAGCTACCTGCGGCGAGCGCGACAGCGGGTTGAGGTCGATCACGATCTCGGTCTTGCCCATCTCGTCTAAGGCTTCGGCGCGGTCGCCGTCTTCGAGCGGGACGAGCACCACGTCCGCGTCGTAGATGCCGTCAGAATCGACTTTCGCTCGCTTGTGCTCGAGATTCGGAATGCGGGCGTCGGCCTCGAGTCCCTTCACGTCCGCCGCACCGTGCTCGCGGAGGTGGTCGGCGATGGCGTCGATCCGTTCGGGCGTGCGATTGAAGAGATTGACCTCGAGGTCGGCGTCGACGGCGTCGGCGAGTGCGACCATCTCGCCGGGGACCAGCGCCGCGACGTTGCCGTTGATCGAAAGCACCGGGTGATCGGCCAGCAGGAGGTGGGCCGCGGCCGCCCGTTCGGCCGCGTCGGCGCTCGGGATCGTCTCCTCGCCCAGCAGGTAGTCGAAGGCGCTGCCTCGTCCCTCCGCGTGCATCCCCTGGAGGTGTGTGATCCCCTTCTCGACGCCCTGCTCGATCCGGTGGCGGGTAAGCAGGTCCTGATATCTGGGGTGGTCCTCCGGAATCTCCTCCTCGTGCTCGACGTCGGCGGAGACGCTGTCGTAGTCGCTCACGAGCGAGGACTCGCGCCGATCGATAAAAAATCGACTGATACCCTCCTGATACCGGAGTCCACGGTGACCGTGACCAAACCGATCGCCGTCAGTCACGTCGTTCCGTGTTCCAGCGCAATCGCATTAGCCACACCCGGCGGCGGCTCGCTGGTGTGGAACCGGCTCACCGATCGGGCCGTTCGTATCGACGGGTTGTTCGACGCGATAGATCGTCACCGACTCGATGTCGCCCGACGTCTGCTCACAAACGTACGCTGCGGCTGGCTGGACGACGCCGTCGGCACCCTGTGATTTTGTCCCATACCGTTTCCAGAGTGTCGTTGGATACCGCTCCATGGCGTCGGGTGGACGATCGAAATCCATAGTCTCTCCGTCGACGAGGTCGATCGACTTCCCGGACGCGTACTCGGCTTCGACAACGTACCAGCTATACGACTCCGGTGGGTTTGGCGCGAAAAACGCCCAGCTCGCGCTCTCGAGTGTACTGTCCTCCGCCGCTGATGGCGTCTCGACGAGACCTGCTGTGACGACCTGCCAGCCCACTAGCATGACGAACATGCAGACGAGAAGCCCTGCTGCAGCAAGGCGTATGCCGCGTCGGATGAACGGAGACCGGACGAACCTGGGCCGTGTCGATTCGTTTGTCTCTCTCAGAAGGGGCGTCAGCCGGGATGGGACGCCGCTTTTGGTGACGAGTCGGTCAACGTACTCCCAGAGTCGTGGCGGGAGGAACAACAGCAAGACCGCGCTCATGATGAACGGAAAGGCACCGAGCCGCATCGTTGCGGCCATCGAGAGGTGTGCGCCGACGAAGGCGACGACGGTCGCGATCCGGAGCCAACCAGTTGCGAGCACGAGTAGCACCGACGCAGACAGCACAGCGGTCCAGAGCCAGTTGATTCCGGTGAGAACTGCGGGATACTTCGCGAGGGTCGGACCCAGCAGATACACGAAGTCTTCGAGTTGAAAGATTCGCTGGACCGCCACGCCGCTCGTCCAGGCGTCGCTCTGGAACTTGAGGATCGCGTTGATCGCGTATATCACGACGATATGCAGAAGAATCGTGGCAGTTGCCACCGAAACGATCCGATCGTCGACCTGCCGATGACGGCTGCGAAGTGCCCACCGTCTGTCGAGCGGCAGAAAGGCTCCGAATAGTAACACCGAAATAAGGACTGTATCGCCTCCGTTGACCAGGTATGGATTGCGAGCGTGCAGCGACGCGAGCAGCAGCGCCGACCCGATCGCCGCGAATCGAGGTCGGTAGCCGACGAGGAGACATACGGCGAGAATACTCGCCAGTCCTAGCAACAGCGCTTGTGCCCACAGAGATCCGGAAATCGCGTGCAGGGACCACCGTGCGAGCGTCGGGGACGTCTCCACGAGTGCGGCTCGGGGGAAGACCCCCTCATCCGTGTAGAACATCGCCAGTTGCGGGGCCCGAAGAACGAGGAGATCGGCGATGATAACGAGGCCCAATCCGATCCGAAACGCGCCCAGCGCCCGAGGGTCAATCCCGAAATGCGACTGAAGACGCGCCCGAAGCGATGTGGCTGTCGCTTCGTCACTGTCAGTCGCGGTCGACGATGGGGCGTGGGTGGCAGGCATGGCGACCAGCGTGGCTGATTCCCGACTTTTAACCCGTTCTATAAGTGTTTTCTCCTTATTCGATCACGTAGGAATCCACGCCAGACTGTGCGACACCTGTACCACTCACACCGTGACGAAAGATCACTCACCCCAAGCTACACCGCGATCACACGGCACGCAGGGGTCCATCGCCATTACTGACAAGCTATACAACCTACTCGAGTGGTCAGTGGCTATATCTGACAGTCTGATCGAAGGGATGCCCCACGTGGCCGTTCTCTGTGAGTCTTACCGAAGCATGGCACCGGCCGGATGGGTGGCACAGACCGACGGCTCGTAGCCCGCATCGGACAGCCCAGTCCCGAGCGCGAAGACGGTCTCGCCGAGCATGGCCATTGAGGCCTGTCCCTCGACCGCCGAGACGTCGGCGATCGCCTCTCTGACCTGCTCCGTCAACAGATCTGCATCGCGTGCGAACCGCCGGGACGCATACATAAAGGACAGCAACGTCGGCTCGTCGACGACTCGAGCGAGTGCCTCTTTTCCGGCGGCTGTTAGCTGATCGGTATCGTCCGACAGTACGTCGGCTGTCGAGAGCTGGCCGAACGAGAGGTACTCGACGCGTGCCCGTGCCGGGATCGCGTCGAGTGCGTTGTGCTGTGAGCCGCCGGGCTCGAGACGGATCGGGACGCCGCCGTGAGCCTGCGCGACCACGTCGCCGAGGCCGGTCCCGGCCTGTACCTCTGCCCCGTGGGCGATCGTAACCAGTTCGTTCGTCGAGAGCTTACACGCAAACACACGGTTTGCCGCAAGCGCCGTCCCGAGTGCCATCGCACCCGAGATACCGAATCCAGAACCGAGCGGCAGGTCGGATTCTGCCTCGACGCGTGCGGTCACGTCGAGCGTCTCGAGGACGGTGCTAACGGGGTCGATCTCGAGTTCCTTGCCGTCGAGAACGATCGTCGACTCGTCGCTCGCTGCCGGTTCGACCGTCACCTCGACGCCATCGGTGAGCGTCAGCCCTGCCCCACGAGAGCCTGCTTTCGTCGGATCCTCGTCCGGGTGTGCGCTGAAAAAGCCCGTGATGTGCCCTGGTACGAACGCGGTCGCCTCCTCACGCATTGGGCACCCTTACGACTGCGGCGATATAACAGTGAAGATTCGCCACAGTTGTCGTCACCGGTACGATCCCTGGCCCGCCTCGAGGGAGCCGTCGACGGCGATCCAGTCGGCCTGCGGCCCGGCGAGTTCGACGGCAACCTCGTCGCTGTACCAGTTGCCGCTCCAGCCGCCGACCCACCACGAGTTCTCACCGCGGTGTGAGACTCGTATCGAGACGTCGGTAGACGGATCAGTGTCGTACTCGGCGTAGAGGAATCCCGTATACTCCTGACAGCGTTCCGCCCCGTCGAGACACTCTGTCTCGGTCGCGTCGGCGCGTGGCTCGAGTATCGGTTCGGAGCCGACCGGCTCGCGCGTCTCGATCGGCTCGTCGCTTTCGATCCTGAGGGTCAGTTCGTATCGATCGGTGTCGCGGACGAACGTGTCGGGGTCGTTCGGATCGTACTCGTCGGCCGTGATCGGTTCCGTCCGCCCCCGATCGCCCTCCTCGACGACCCGGTAGTACTCGGGCTCGACGACGAACTCGTCGACGGTCACCTCGAGCATCGGGCCGCGGTCGGTCTCGACGAGCCGACTCGAGAACGCCTCCGGCTGGGCGTAGTAGTCGCCGTCCTCGAGCGCACCGGCGACGGCCACCTCGCCGTCGGCGACCGGCACCGGGACGAGCACCGTCGCGTTCGTCACCGTTCCGTTCGTCACCACCTCGACGTCGTAGCTGTACTCGCTCGTGTAACTGTCCTCGGCGAGCGTCTCGGAGAGGACGACGAATCCACCGATCAGGAGTGTGGCGACGACCGCCACAGCCAGGAGTCCGATTCCGATCGTGCGTTTCTGAGTCATGAAAGTACCTCGAGCGTGCGACCTCGGTCGACGTCCGAACCGAGCGGTCGGCGTTGTCTCTCGAGAGAGACGGCTCGAGGACTCGTAACTTTCGGTGACCGTTCCTCGAAACCGAGAATCGGTGTGTGATGATCGAGCGGAGCGACCGGTTCAGATCGTCAGGGCGACAGGCGCTGCCGGTCACGCAAGACTCGTTTCACTCGTCTTGCTCGCTCCCTGGGTTGTCGCCGATGGCGACAAACGCTGGCGATCCCGCGGGAACACCGTTGGAATCGCTTTGCTCGTCCAACGAGCTCCCGCTCGCCGGTCAGTGGCGAGCCCAATTACGGGCTCAGACGTTGACGATCACGCGGGAAGAGAACCGCTTCCCGGATGTTGTCCAGCCCGAGGATCGTCATGATCAGACGCTCACCGCCGAGGCCGAAGCCGGCGTGGGGCGGCATGCCGTACTTGAACATCTTCGTGTAGTACTCGAACTGGTCGGGATCGAGGCCCTGCTGTTCGAAGCCTTCGATGAGCTTCTCGTGGCGGTGTTCGCGCTGGCCGCCCGAGACCAGTTCCATGCGCGGGTGCATCAGGTCGAAACCGGTCGAGAGTTCGGGGTCGTCGTCGTGGTCTTTGATGTAGAACGGCTTGATCTCGCTCGGCCAGTCCGTGATGAAGTAGTGGCCGCCGACGTCGTTGCCGAGTGCCTTCTCGCCTTCGGTCGGCAGGTCGTCGCCCCAGACGAGTTGTTCGTCGAGTTCGCCCGTCGCGTTGATGCGCTCGATGGCCTCCTCGTAGCTGATGCGCGGGAAGTCTCCTTCGGGGGCCTCGAACTCGTCCTCGAGACCGAGTGCCTCGAGTTGCTCGCCGCAGTTCTCGTCGATGGCTTCGTAGGCCGCTTTGACGACGCCCTCGACGACGTCCATGGCGTCGTTCTGGTCGCAGAACGCGCCCTCGAAGTCGATCGAGGTGGCCTCGTTCAGGTGGCGGGGCGTGTTGTGTTCCTCGGCGCGGAAGATCGGGCCGATCTCGAAGACGCGTTCGACGTTCGAGCCGGCGATCAGCTGTTTGAACAGCTGTGGCGACTGGTTCATGAACGCCTCTTCGCCGAAGTAGGTGATCGGGAAGAGTTCAGTGCCGCCCTCGGTCCCGGTCGCGACGATCTTCGGCGTGGTGATCTCCGTACAGCGGAACTCGCGGAACTGGTCGCGCACTGCGCGTAGGATCTCCGAGCGGATCTCGAAGATGGCCTGGACCTCGTCCTTGCGCAGGTCGAGGGTGCGGTTGTCCAGTCGCGTCGAGAGGTCGGCGTCGACCTTCCCGGAGGGGTCGAGCGGCAGTTCGGGGTCGGCGGGGGCGACGACCTCGACGGACTCGGGCGTGACCTCGACGCCCGTCGGCGCGCGGGGCTCTTCTTCGACAGCGCCGGAGACTTTGACGACGCTCTCGCGGGAGACGCCCAGGCCCGTCTCGACGAGATCCTCGTCCATCTCGTCTTTCTCGAACTTGATCTGAATCTTGCCCGAGGTGTCTCGGAGAATCAGGAAGGCGATGCCACCGAGATCGCGGATCTCGTGGACCCAGCCAGCGACGGTGACGTCGTCGCCCGGCTCGGCGTCGGCAGTGTAGGTTCTATCCTGCATACCACCCGATTCACGCAGGCGGAACTTAAACGCAGCCGTTCGGTCCCGTCGGTCGGCGCTGTTTGCGGTATGAGATCTCGAGTGACGACCCCGATCAGCGCTCGTGGACGGTCATCGGAATCTCGTGTTTCGGCCGCGCAGTCACCGTCGCCATCAGGTCCAGATCGGTCCCAGGGACGAGCTCGAGGTGGTAGTCGCGGTAGACTGTCGCGAGGATGAGCCGGGCCTCGAGCATCGCAAAGCGGTCGCCGATACAGCGACGCGGACCCGCTGCGAAGGGGAAGTACGCCAGTTTCGGGAGGTCGGCTTCCATCTCGTCGGTCCAGCGGCCCGGCCGGAACGCGAGCGGGTCGTCGTACCACCGGGGATCGCGATGGACGACCCACTGATGCATCCGGACGGTCGATCCCGGTTCGATCTCGTAGCCGTCGATGACGTCGGGTTTGACGGGCTCGCGGACGATCCCCGGCACGGGCGGGTAGAGTCGCATCGACTCCTTGACGACGCGTTCGGTGTACGTCAGGTCAGAAAGGTCGTCCATCGTCGGCGACCGATCGCCGAGAACATCCTCGAGTTCCGCGACGAGCCGTTGCTCGACCTGCGGGTTCTTCGAGAGGAGATACATCGTCAGCGTCAACGACAGCGCCGTCGTCTCGTGGCCGGCCAGCAACAGTGTGACCACCTCGTCTCGGATCTGTTCGTCCGACATCCCGGTACCGCGCTCGTCGGTCGCCTCGAGCAGTTTCGAGATGACGTCGTGATCCGTCGGGTTGGTCCGCCGTTGCTCGATCAGTCGGTAGACGACCTCGTCGAGGTCCTCGCGAGCGCGTTGGATTCGCCGTCTGGTCGGCGTGGGAACGTTCGGGGGCAGGACGAAATTCGAGAGCGTCTCCGTGGCATCCATGAACTGCTCGAGCGCCGAACCGATGGTGTCGACGTGCTCGTCGACGTCCACACCGAACAGCGCCCGGGCGACGATCTTCAGCGTCACTTCCATCATATCCTCGTGGACGAGCCGCGTCTGGCCGTCGTCCCACGACTCGAGGGCCGCTTCAGTGAAATCCGTCATCATCGTCGCGTACTCCTGGATCCGGTCGGGGTGGAACGCGGGCTGGATCAGGTGGCGGTTGCGCCGCCAGACTGCGCCTTCGCTGTTGAGGATGCCGTTGCCGGTAAGCGGCCCGAGAACGCTCTGGAACCGGTCTCCTTTGACGTAGTTCTCGTTGTTCTGGACGAGGACGTGCTCGATGTAGTCGGGATGGTTTAGCTGGTAGACTCGGCCCTCGGGATCCTTCCAGGAGGCGATATCACCGTACTCGCGGGCCGTTTGCGTCATAAAGCCGTAGGGATCGCGAAGGAACGCAACCTGATTGCCGAGCAGCGGGAGTCCATCGGGTCCCGGCGGATAGTGGTCAGCGGTCGCAGACGTATCGTGGCGCATTCGTAGCCGGACAAAGGGCCTGCGGCCACCTTGCTGTATGGCCGAGCACGCTAGGTGTTTTTAAC
>SDGW01000808.1_pt1 | contig 13036 bp, 11 predicted proteins | sample 2873831 | NCBI WGS metagenome assembly SDGW01 (sample SAMN08132700, study PRJNA421101) | hypersaline lake metagenome | isolation source: celular fraction 0.22 microns magnesium sulfate-rich crust from ephemeral... | place: Spain: Penahueca Lagoon, Toledo | collected 2011-07
GCCTTCATGATCCCGATCTCGCGGGTGCGCTCGGTGACGGAGACGAGCATCATGTTCGCGATGCCGATGGCGCCGACGAGCAGCGAGATCACCGCGATCCCGGTGATGAAGTTGGTAAACGTGCTGAGGATGCTCTGGATCTGCTCGACCAGCGCGTCGTTGGTCGTGAGCGAGATCTCGTAGGAGGCGGGTTTGAGCTGGCTGGCGTCGGACTCGTTCTGCAGGTACGAACGCGCCGGCGTCTCGACGGACTCGACCTGCTCGTAGCTCTCCGCCCGGATCGTGAGCTGTGGGTACGCCCGCTCGCGCTCGCCGGTCGCCGGGCTCTCGGCGGTGGTCGTGTAGAACGGGTCGGTCGGGACGTAGATCGCGGGCGTCGCGCCGCCCCCGCCGACGGCGGCGAAGCCGGTCGACTCGTTCAGCACGCCGGCGACGGTGAGCGTCCGGGAGTCGTTCTCGGAGATCTCGACGGTGATCTCGTCGCCCGCGGAGACGTTCTCCTCGAACATCCGGGCGGCGGCGGGGTTGAGCACGGCCTCGTTCTCGCCCGCGGTGAACGCCTCGCCGGAGGCGAACTCGTCCGTCCCGAAGGAGGCGGCGGTCGTCGCGGTCACCGCCGGCCACCTGATCCGGTCGTCGCGGTACTCCAGCCCCGCGATCCCGACCTGTCCCGTCGGGATGACGGCGTCGACGCCGTCGATCCCCTGCAGCTGCTCGATGTCGTGCTCGGTGAACACCGGGATCGACTCGGCGGAGCCCGGGCCGCCCTCTGGACCGTCCGCGGGCCCGACCGTGGCGGCGATGTCCGGGCTGGAGGTGGCCACGTCGCCGACGATCGCGGCCTGCAGGCTCGCGCCCAGCGTGACGAACGTGATCACCGAGCCGACGCCGATCACGACGCCCAGCACCGTCAGCACCGACCGCAGTCGGTGGCCGGTGATCGCCCGCCAGCTCATCCGGACGCTCTCGCGGACGTTCATCGGTCGACCTCCCCGGCGATCCGGCGCTCCTCGATCGCCTCGATCTCCTCGACCTCGCCGTCGAACAGGTGGACGATCCGCTCGGCGTGTTCGGCGACCAGGCGTTCGTGGGTCACCGTCAGGATCGTGTTGCCGGCGGCGTTCAGCTCCTCGAACAGCGCGAGGATGTCGGCCTCGGTGTCGCTGTCGAGGTTCCCCGTCGGCTCGTCGGCGAGCACGATCGCGGGGTCGTTCGCGAGCGCGCGGGCGATCGCGACGCGCTGGCGCTGGCCGCCCGAGAGCTCGTTCGGGCGGTGGTCGAGTCGGTCGCCGAGCCCGACGCTCTCGAGCAGTTCCGTCGCGCGCTCGCGGCGCTCCCGGCGGCCGACGCCCTGGAACGTCATCGGGAGCTCGACGTTCTCGCGGGCGGTCTGCTGGGGCATGAGGTTGAACGTCTGGAACACGAACCCGATCTCGTCGCCCCGCAGCGCCGTGCGCTCGGCGTCGGAGAGCCGGGTCACGTCGACGCCGTCGACCTCGACGACGCCCTCCGTCGGCGTGTCGAGACAGCCGACGACGTTCATCAGCGTCGACTTCCCGGAGCCGCTGGGGCCCATCACGGCGGTGTAGGAGCCCCGGTCGATCGTGAGGGAGACGCCGTCGAGCGCGTGGACGGTCTGGTCACCCATCCGGTACGTCTTGCGAACGTCTCGCAGTTCGACGGCGGCGTCGGTCATTCCGCCGCCTCCGTCCCGTCGGCCAGCAGGACGCGGTCGACGTAGCTCTCGAGCGCCTCGCGGGTGGTCGTCGCCGCCCGGTCGCCGCCGCCGGTGACCCGGCGCGTCATCGCGCCCGCGACGGTGGTGCCGAGAAACGCCGCGACGGCCTCGGCGTCGACGTCGCGGAACTGCCCCGCCTCGATCCCGTCCTCGATCACGTCGACGAGGTGGGCCTGGAACACGCGGTCGTGCTCGGCGAACTGGTCGCGGTAGCGCTCGTCGTGGGCGGCCTGGGCCCGGAGTTCGACCATCGCGGCGGTGAACCCGTGGTGCTCCGCGGCGAGTTCGGGGGGGAGCATCGCGTCGATCACGGCGTCGAGGCGCTCGCGCGGGCCGTCGTCGGTCGACTCCGGAACCCACGACTCGTGTTCCTCGAGCATGAACTGCAGGAAGGCGAGCAGGAGCTCGTCCTTGTCGTCGTAGTGGTGGTACAGCAGCGACTTGCTCTTCTCGAAGGACTCGCCGATGCGCTGGATCGTCAGCCCGGCGTAGCCGTGTTCACACAGCGCGAGATACGTCGCCCGCATGATCGACTCCCGGGTGGTCTCGGGATCCGCGAGGAACGGCGGTGTCTCCCCCATGGTGAATGAATGTTCAGTAAGTCGCATATACGTGTCGGTTCGCGAACCGCTCCGGCGGAGTCAGCGGCGGCTCACGGGGAACAGCGGTCGGACCGGGCCGGTTCGCCGATCGCTACGCCGACTCTGAGTCGGCCGTCGCGAACTCGGTGGTACACCAGTGACAGAACTCGAGGTCGGCGTCGACCTCCTTCCCGCAGTTGGGGCAGGAGACCGTGTCCGATTCGGACTCGGAGACGATCGGCACGTCGACATCGGGGTCGACGCGGACGCCGCTCCCGGAGTTCTCGCGATACGCGAGCACGAACGCGTCGACCGCGCCGACCAGCTGGATGATCATCGCCGGGTAGAGGTCGGCCTGGTCGGCCACCGCCTCGCCCGCGCTGATCGTCTGGAGCGTCCCCTCCGGGACGAACGCGATCGTCGCCGCGAACGCCAGCGCGATCCAGCCGAACCCGCGCAGCCAGCGGCGGAGATACAGGTGGCCGAAGCCGGTCGCGAGCGTGCCGAGCAGCCCGGCCAGGTACGGCCGGAGCCGCTCCGGAACCAGCGACATACCCCTGTCGAGCGGCCGGCGAGCAAAATGGGTTCCGTCTGGGGTTGCCGGCGTCGATCCCCGGCTCCTGAACGACCGTTCAACGAAGTCGGAAAGGTTAACCCCCGGCTGTTAGTACGAGAGTACAGACAGATGTCTCACCAGCGTGGAGCGGGCGAACGGAGGGGTGGATGAGGGGGGTCGATACCGTCGTCGACGCCGTGATGGACCACAGCAAAGCCGTGATCGCGGTGATGCTGGTCGTGACCGTCGTGTTGGGCAGCGGGGCGGCGATGGTCGAGCAGACCTCCTCGCTCGATCAGTTCCAGAGCGAGTCGCCGGAGGGCGACGCACTCGACTACGCCGAGGAGAACTTCTCGACCGGCGACGAGAACACGACGACCGCGCAGGTGATCCAGCGCGACGACGACGTGTTGGACGAGCAGTCGCTGGTCGCGTTACTCGAGTACCAGCAGACCCTCCACGACAACGAGAGCGTCAACGCGACGCTGTCGGGCGACCGGCCAACCACGAGCATCGCGAACGCCATCGCGATCGCGTCGATCACCGCCGAGGAGGGCGAGGACGTCCAGCGGACCGCCGCCGAACTGCAGGCGCTCAACGAGAGCGTCAGCGAGGAGCGGGCGGCGGTCGAGCAGCGCAACGAGACGCTCACCCGGACCGCCGGCCTGCTCCGCGAGGGGCTGACGACGCTGCGAGAGAACCCCGACGCGAGCGTCGACGCCGTCTTCGCGGACGTGCAGGCGAACACGACCGTGGAGTTCACCGACGAGGACGCCGCGACGTTCGAGCGGGCCGCCGAGCAGCTTCGGAACGCCGAGTCCGAGGCGGAGGCCCAGCAGGCGTACCGGCTCGGGACGCGCGGCGTCCTCGAGGACCAGTACGCCGCGCTGGAGGAGCGCGCCGACGAACTGCAGGCCGACGTGGACAGCCTGCAGGAACTCGCCGACGAACTCGAGACCGAGCGCCAGCAGTACCGCAACGCCGCCAACGCGACGCTCGCGGAGCAGCAGGAGCAGCTCCGGTCGCTGAACGAGTCGGAGCTCCACGACACAATCCAGCTGGTGCTCGGCGAGGACGCCGGGAACGGCGGCGGCGAGGGCGTGGGGCCGTTCGCGCTGATGCCGACGGACTACGAGCCCGGCTCCACCGAGGCGGAGGCGACGATGCTGATCGTGACGATGGAGGGCGAAGGGTCGGCCTCCCAGGGGACCGCCGGCGACGACGTGACCGACGCCCAGCTCGCGATGCAGGCGCTCGCCGACGACGCCGACGGCGGCGAGTACCTCGTGTTCGGTGCGGGGATCATCTTCGACGAGATCAACAACTCGATGGCCGACAGCCTGCTGATCGTCGGCCCGCTGGCGATCGTGTTCGTGCTGCTGGCGCTGATCGTCGCCTACCGCGACGTGCTCGACATCCTGCTGGGGCTGTTCGGCATCGGCGCGGTGCTCGCCTGGACGTTCGGCTTCATGGGCTGGACGGGGATCGCGTTCAACCAGATCTTCATCGCCGTCCCGGTGCTGTTGATCGGGCTGAGCATCGACTACGCGATCCACATCTTCATGCGTCACCGCGAGGAGCGCGGCACCGGCGACGCGAGCGCGCCGCGGGGCTCGATGCGGACCGCGCTGGTCGGCGTCGGCATCGCGCTGCTGTACGTCACGGCGACGACCGTGATCGGCTTCCTCTCGAACCTCACCAGCCCGGTGCCGCCGATCCGCGAGTTCGGCGTCGTGAGCGCGGCGGGGATCACCGCGGCGCTGCTGGTGTTCGGCCTGCTGATCCCGGCCGTGAAGGTCGAACTCGACGAGTTCCTCGAGGCCCGCGGGATCGACCGCCGGAAGCGCGCGTTCGGCACCGGCGGCGGCGCGTTCTCGTCGGTGCTCGCCGTCGGCGCGACCGCGGCGCGCAAGAGCCCGTACCTCGTGATCGTCGCCGCGCTGCTGCTCAGCGCGGGCGGCGGCTACGGCGCGACGCAGGTCGACACCTCCTTCGAGCAGACCGACTTCATCGCGGAGGACCCGGACGACTGGATGAAGGACCTCCCCGAGCCGTTCGCGCCGAGCACGTACACCGCGAAGGCGAACCTGGAGTACGTCAACGACAACTTCGTCCGTCAGGACTCGCAGGCGCAGATCCTGATACGCGGGAACGGCTCCGGCGCGCTCACCGAGGACGACGTGTTGGAGCGCGTCGCCGCCGCCGAGGCCGAGGCCGCCGCCCAGGACGACGTGACCCAGACGCTGTCGAACGGCGAGGCCCGGATCGAGAGCCCGCTGTCGGTGATGGAGTCCGTCGCCGCCGAGAACGAGTCGTTCAACGAGTCGTTCGTCGCGGCGGACACCGACGACGACGGCGTGCCCGACCGGAACCTCGAGGCGCTGTACGACGAGCTGTACGAGGTCGCCCCCGACCGCGCCGCGGGCGTGATCGAGCGCGACGACGGCGAGTACGAGGCGATGCGGATCGTGATCTCCGTCCAGGGCGGCGCGGGCGGCGACGCGGTGACGGAGTCGATGCGGGCGGTCGCCGACGAGGTCGACGGCGGCGGGCTGGACGCGACCGCCACCGGCAGCGCGGTGCTGAACAAGATCGTCCAGGACCAGCTGCTCGAGACCGTCGTCGAGAGCCTGATCATCACGCTCGTGGCGACGTTCGTGTTCCTGATGATCGCCTACCGGATCACCGAGGGGAGCGCGACGCTGGGCGCGGTGACGCTGCTCCCGGTCGCGTTCAGCGTGACGTGGATCCTGGGAACGATGCATCTGCTGGAGATCCCGTTCAACGTCATCACGGGGATGATCACCAGCCTCACCGTCGGGCTCGGGGTCGCCTACAGCATCCACCTCTCCGAGCGCTACAACCAGGAGCTCGAGCGCACCGGCGAGATCTGGACGGCGATGGAGCGGGCGGTCACCGGCACCGGCGGCGCGCTGCTCGGCTCGGCGGCCACCACCGTCGGCGGCTTTGGCGTGCTGGTGTTCGCGATCCTGCCGCCGCTCCAGCAGTTCGGGCAGATCACCGGGCTCACCATCGTCTACGCGTTCCTCGCGAGCGTGTTGGTGCTCCCCTCGCTGCTCGCGGTCTGGACGAAGTACGTCGGCCCGGACGGCGTGTTCCCCGCGCCGGACGACGGTGACGAACCGACGGATGCGGGAGGGACGGGCGCCGCCGCCCAGGCGGCGGGCGACGGCCCGCGGGCGACGCGGACGCTCGACCGCCGCGTCGTCGCGCCGGGCGAGCGGATCGCGGTGACGATCGAGACCGCCGGCGTCGACGGCCGCGCGGTGCTGTACGAGCGCGCCGGCGGGGGGCCGAGCGTCGAGGACGCGACCCCGGAGCCGGTCCGGACCGCCGAGACCGACTCGGTGGTGTCGGCCGCGTTCGACGGCGAGAACCCGACGCTGCGGTACACGACGAGCGTCCCCGCGTCCGCGGGCGACGGCGACCGGTTCGGCTTCGACGGCACGCTCGTGGTCGACGGCGAGTACTACCAGACCGAGGGCGACGAGACGGTCGAGGTCGTGACCGACGTGTTCGAGCGCGTCACCGCCGCCGGGACGGTGTCGGCGGCCGACCTCGAGGACGCCTACGCGAGCTTCGACCAGGGCGCGCTGAGCGAGGGCCAGCTCAACCGCGTGAACCAGGCCTGGACCCGCGAGGAGGAGGAGTGATGGACGACGGCGACGCCGCGGCGGCGCTCACCGAACTCGGGCTGTCGACGTACGCCGCCCGGACGTTCGTCGGCCTCCAGAAGCTCGGCGTCGCGAGCGCGAGCGAGATCGCCCAGGTCGCCGACGTGCCCCGTTCGCAGGTGTACGGCGCCGCCGACGAGCTGGAGGAGCTGGGGCTGATCGACGTGCAGGACGGCTCGCCCACGCGCTACCGGCCGGTCGACATCGACGAGGCGCGGGAGCTGCTGTACGACCGGCTCCGGTCGACCACCGAGGACGCGTTCGACCACCTGGAGACCGTGCGGGGCCAGCAGGCCCCCACCGACGACCGGGAGGCGATCTGGACGACCGTGGGGCGTGAGAACGTCACCGCCCGGATCACCTCGCTGATCGGCGAGGCCGACGAGCGGGTGCTGTTCGCGACCAGCCACCCGGAGCTGCTGGCCGGCGACGTGGCCGACGCGCTCGCCGACGCCGACGCGGGGGGCGTCGACGTGACCGTCGCCAGCGCCGACGCGGCCGTGCGCGAGGCCGCGAGCGAGGCGGGGCTGTCGGTGCTCGACGTCGAGGACGCCGCGCCGGAGCTCAGCGTCGGGCGCGTGCTGCTGATCGACGGCGACACGGTGCTGCTGAGCGTGCGGCCGACCGCCGAGCTGCAGTCGGTCGCCGGCGAGTCGGCGTTCTGGAGCGACGGCACCGGCTTCGCGCGCGTGCTGGCGGCGGTGATCCGGCAGGCCTTCGTCTGAACCTCTTTTAGGGGGGTCCTCCCTCGCTTCGCTCGGTCGAACCCCCCTAAAACCCGTTCATGTCGCCAGAAGTCGGAAACTTCTGGCTGCTAACCGGAAATCGCAGATTTCCGGTGATGTCGTCAGAACGCGAAGCGTTCTGACTGCTAACCAGAATCGCTCCGCGATTCTGGTGATGCCAAAAGCCGGCCTCGCTCCGCTCGGCCGGGGAACCGCTCGCTTCGCTCGCGGATGCTCACATCCTCCCGACAGCAGTAGTCGCAATCGTTTCGATGATTCCCGGCACGTCGTACGTTACCAACCCCTACTCAGCTTTTTACTGTCGTCTCGACTACCAGTGCGTGAGGTGACGACGACGTGCACTCACGAACCCCCACGAGCGTGCTTCTCCCCGGCCAGGGGTCCCAGTCGCGCGACCGCTACCCGGTCGTCGACTGGGCGCCCCCGGCCCGGATCGCGCGTCGTCGTCCCCGCCGTCCGGTGAGCGATCTGACGTAGATTGCCCCCGACGGAGCCGTCCCGATCCCGACTCGTTCGGGCTCGTACGCCCGGATCGTTGGATACGGCGACGTGGCTCGTATCGCCCCGCTGACGCAGCAATACCCCTCCACACCGATGTACGCTCCGACGCCGAACCCCGACCACCGACCGTATCGCCATCCACCCAGCTTCGCGATGATGCTGCCGTTCGCCGCCCTGCCGCTGGCCGTGCTGTTCGCGGCGGCGTTCCCCACGGCCGCCGCCGGCCTGCTCGTCGGCGTGGCCGTGGGGATGGCGCTGTCGCGGTAGCTCGCTTCATCTCTCAGTCGACCCAGCGCAGCACGCTCGCCGCCCACGTGTACCCCGTTCCGGCGGCGAGGAACAGCACCACGTCGCCGTTCTCGACCAGTCCGCGATCGAGCCCCTCGTCCAGCGCGAGCACTTGGTCGACGCTCTGGACGTGGCCGTACTCGTCGAGGTACTGGTGGCCGTCGCCGACGCCGAGTTCGTCGGTCAGGTAGTCGTGGAACGAGCGCTTCATGTGGGTCAGCGCGACGAAGTCGATATCCTCGCGGGCTAGCCCCGCCGCGGCGAGCGCGTCGTCGGCGACGTCGAGGAAGTTCGCGAGGCTCACCTCGCCGAGTCGTTCCTTCATCCCGTCGGGGTCAGGCACCGTCAGCGTGTGCAGTCCGTCGTCGACGGTCGCCGCGCTCGGCGGGCGCTCCGAGCCGCCGGCGGGCATGATCACGTCCCGGGAGAACGAGCCGTCCGTCTTCGCGGCGTGACCGTGGACCGTCGCCCGCGCCCGGTCGCCGGCGCCGCGTTCGAGCACTGTCGCACACGCGCCCGAGCCGAAGTTGAACATGAACGAGGCGTCGGTGTCCGCGTAGTCGACGAGGTCCTCCTCGCGGCTGGCGCCGACGAGGAGGGCGGTGTCCACGTCCGCCGTCCGGATCTGGGCCGCGACCTGCCGGAACGCGATGGGCTGGCCCGCACAGAGCGAGTAGCTCTCGGTCGCGAACGCGTTCTCGGCGCCGAGGCGGTCGGCGATATCCGCCGCCGCCGACCAGACGACGTGGTCCTTGTACTCCGAGCCGTGGTAGAGCACCAGATCCACGTCGGCGGCGTCGACGCCGGCGTCGGCGAGCGCGTCGCGGGCCGCGGCGACGCCCATGTCGGTGACGTGGTCGTCCTCGGGCGGGCAGACGTGTTTCTCCGTGACGCCCATCTTCTCGACGACCACGTCCTCGGGGATGCCCGAGCGCGCGGCGATCGTCTCGCCGGAGATGGTTTCCTGCGGTACGTAGCGGCCGTAGCCGGTGAGTGAGACAGTCATGGTGTCGGAAAACCGCCGACTGATCAGTCCCGACGGTAGCGGTCGAGGTAGTCGGGGAGCTGTTTCGCGACCGTGCCGCCGAGGCGGTCACGGACGGTGCCGAGCAGGCCGTTCGGGACGTACAGCACGAACAGCACGAAGATCACGCCGACGTAGAGGCTGGCGTGGCCGTTGAGGAACGTCTCGATCGCGCCGCCGACGGTGAGCCCGCCGACGAGGTCGGCCTCCATCACGCCCGCCGGGAGGTGGTCCCGGAGGTACGGCAGCAGGCCGCCGCCGGAGCCCCGCTTCGAGAGGAACTCCCGGACGGTCTCGTCGAACAGCCGGCCGTACAGCGGCCCGGCGAGCGTACCGAAGCCGCCGATGATCGACGCCAGCAGCGCGTCGCCGGTGACGAGGAAGTACATCGAGCTGTCGGGGGCGACCGAGCGACCGTAGCCGCCGCTGAGCCCGCCCGCGACCGCGGCGAAGAAGCCGCTGACCGCGAAGGCGGCGAGCTTGAACTGGAACGGCTCGTAGCCGACCGCCTCGGCGCGCTCCTCGTTCTCGCGGATCGCCAGCAGCACGGTGCCAAAGGGCGAGTGGATCAGCCGCTGCATCGCGAGGTAGCAGACCAACACCACCAGCCCGACCATGTAGTACGACACCTCCGTCCCCGACAGCGAGACGAACAGGAACTCCACGGTGTCGCCGGTGAGCCGGCCGATCTCGAGGTTGAGCGCGTCGATCCCCGGCACGCCGACGTCGAAGCCGCCGGGGTGGACGTCCGTCGACACCGCGACGCCGTCCTTCGGGTTCTCGCTCACGTAGTCCCAGCCGCGGACGAACACGTACGCGACCTGGGCGAACCCGAGGGTGATCATCGCGAAGTACACTCCCGAGAGCCGGAAGGAGAGCGCGCCGATCGCCAACGCGATGACGACCGCGAGCAGCCCCGCCAGCAGCAGCAGCAGCATGAACGGCGTCCCCGGCGCGAGCAGCGGCACCTGCCCGTTGGCCGCGAGCACGACGAAGTACGCGCCCGTGCCGTAGAAGATCGCGTGGCCGAAGGAGAGGTAGCCGGTGTAGCCGGAGACGAAGTCGAACGACATCGCGAACAGGCCGAAGTAGAACACCCCGACCATCGTGTCGACCCGCGGCAGCAGCGTCTCGGCCTCGGTGCCGAGCGGCGACGCCACGAGCAGCGCGTAGACGAACGGGTACAGCGCCAGCGCTGCGACGACGAGCGCGTGGGCGGTGTGGTCGCGGAGGTAGCGTCGCCACCACTCGGTGCCGCTCGCGGCGGCGACGGCGTCCTCGTCGGGAGTCGTCGGGTCGACGTCGTCGAGGGCGTCGGAGGTGGAGTCGCTAATGGCCCCCCACCTCCTCGACGCCGAACAGTCCCTGCGGCCGTACGATCAGCGTCAGCACGAGTACGAGGAAGATCATCATCTCGGGGAGACCGGTGAACGTGATCGCGTTCTGGAACCACCACGTCATCGTCGCGTCGACCATGCCGACGAGGCCGGCGGCGACGACGGTGCCCCGGAACGTGCCGAGGCCGCCGACGATCACGACGACGAACGCGGGCAGCAGCGTCTCGTGTGCCAGCGGGAGGCTCGCCCCCCAGACGGGGTCCCACATCAGCAGCATGCCGGCGACGCCGGCGACCGCCGAGCCGAGCGCGAACACGGTCGTGAACACGCGGTTCACGTCGATTCCCAGCGCGGCGGTCATCTCGTCGTCCTCGCTGCCGGCCCGGACGACCATCCCGTAGCGGGTCCGGGTGAGGAACAGCCAGACGGCGCCGATCGTGACGACGCCGAAGCCGATCTGGAACAGCGCGAGCGGCGAGACCGTCAGCCCGGCGACCTCCAGGTTGTCGACCATGAACGCGGGCTTGGTGCCCAGCGCGTCGCGCCAGTCGGTGATCGGCTGGAGCCCGTAGAACGCGACGATAATCCTGGCCAGCTCGTCGAGCACGAGCGCCAGCCCGAACGTGAGCAGGATCTGGTAGATCGGCGGCCGGTCGTACAGCTGGCGAATCAGCCCGACCTCGACGGCGCCGCCGAGCGCGCCGATGGCGGCGAAGACGAGCAGCGTGCCGACGAGGAAAAAGAGCACGCGAGCCAGGTCGCCCGTCGCGCTCCCGACCAGCACCACCATCACCAGCCCGCCGAGGTACGCGCCGAGCATCGTGAACGAGCCGTGGGCGAAGTTGAGCACGCCCAGCAGCCCGAACACCAGCGTCAGCCCGCTGGCGATCATCGCGTACAGCGCGGCCTTCGAGAGCCCGTTCACGAACACCTCAGACAGCGTCCCCGGCCGGAAGAACTCCCCGAGTGCGTCGACGAACAGGGGTGTGAGTACGGCCCCCGTCATGCGGAGAGATGCCTCCTGAGCCGTTCGGAGTCGGTCGACACCTCGTCGGCGTCGCCGCTGTCGACGACGACGCCGTGGTCCAGCACGTAGAAGCGGTCCGCCAGGTCGAGCGCCATCGGGAGGTTCTGCTCGACGAGCAGGATCGTCGTCTCGCCGGCCACCGACTCCAGCGCGTCGTGGACGGCCTCGACGATCAGCGGCGCCAGCCCCTCGCTGGGCTCGTCGACCAGCAGCAGGTCGTTCTCCCCCACGAGCCCGCGGGCGATCGCGAGCATCTGCTGCTGGCCGCCCGAGAGGTCGCCGGCGTCGCGGTCGCGGATCTCCGCGAGGTCGGGGAACGCGTCCCACGCCAGTTCGAGGCCGGCGTCCACGTCGCCGCCTTTGGGGACGGCGATGCGGACGTTCTCCTCGACGGTGAGCTGGCTGAACATCCGGCGGTCTTCGGGGATCCACCCCACGCCGGCGTCGGCGACCTCGTGGGTCTCCTTGCCGACCAGCTCCTCGCCGCGGTACCGGATCGACCCCTCGCGGGGCGGGGTGAGCTGGAGGATACTCCGCAGGGTGGTGGTCTTGCCGACGCCGTTGCGGCCCATCAGCGCGACCACCTCGCCCTCCTCGATCTCGAGGTCGACGCCCTCGAGGATGTGGCTCTCGCCGTAGTACGTCTCGACGCCGTCGAGTTCGAGCAGGCTCATGCGTTCCCCTCCGTTCCCCCGTTCGAGCCTTCGGCCTCCTCGCTCCCGCTGGCTGTCGCCCCGCTCGTGGGTGTGCCGTCGTCGTCTTCCTCGCCATAGCCGCCGAGGTACGCCCGCTGCACCGCGGGGTCGCCCTGCACCGCCGAGGGGTCGTCGTCGGCGATGACGGCGCCCTGGTTCAGCACGACGATCCGGTCGGAGACGTTCATCACGATGTCCATGTTGTGCTCGACCAGCAGCACCGCGTGGTCCCGGGCCACGTCGGCGATCAGGTCGATGATGTCGTCGACGCTCTCGCTCGAGACGCCCGCGTTGGGCTCGTCGAGCAGCAGCACGTCCGGGTCGCCCGCGAGCGCGATGCCGACCTCCAGCTGTCGCTTCTCCCCGTGGGAGAGCGCGCTGGCGGGCTGGTCGGCCAGCGCGTCGAGGCCCACTCGGTCGAGGATGCGGTGCGCCTCGCCGATGTGCTCCTCGAAGGCGGCGGCGTTGCGCCAGCCCTTCCAGTCGTTCGGTCCGGCGGCCTGTGCGGCCACGCGGACGTTCTCCAGCACGGTCCGTTCGGGAAACACGTTCGTGATCTGGTAGGAGCGGTGGACCCCCGCCTGCGCGACTTCCGCCGGGGAGGCGTCGGTGAGCGACTCCCACCCGCCGTCCCGGCGGAGCTCGATGCTGCCGGCGCTCGGCTCGAGCGCGCCGGTCAGCAGGTCGAAAAACGTCGTCTTGCCGGCGCCGTTGGGGCCGATCAGCGAGCAGAGCTCCCCCTCGCGGAGCCGGAAGTCGACGTCGTCGACGGCGGTGAGCCCGCCGAAGCGTTTGGTCAGTCCGGCGGTGCGGAGCATCTAGAGCGAGCAGTCCATCCCCGGCGCGTC
>SDGW01000809.1_pt1 | contig 13034 bp, 15 predicted proteins | sample 2873831 | NCBI WGS metagenome assembly SDGW01 (sample SAMN08132700, study PRJNA421101) | hypersaline lake metagenome | isolation source: celular fraction 0.22 microns magnesium sulfate-rich crust from ephemeral... | place: Spain: Penahueca Lagoon, Toledo | collected 2011-07
ATCAAGAAATGATTCCCCAATAGAGCCCGACAGAGCCATCTTATTGAAGAAACAATAAAAATACTTGAAATCAGAGAGACTACCGTTTGCAAGCAGATCGACAAGATCAATCTCATAATAAACGGTGGTCTCATAGACTCGGTTGCTATATATCCTCCATTTCCGACCATTAGTGAGAAACCCCCACCGGATGTTCTCTGGCGTCCGATCAAGGTAGTGTCTCACCTGTGAAGAGGCGTTTCGGTACGGTCTGTCTACGTACTCTTGATCAAAGTTCGCATCCCACTGTTTTGCCTCGATAAAACCTAACGACTGCTGGAATGTTTCAGTTAGATTATTGAGGCGACGAGCACGTCGGCGAGTGCCAGACGATTCGAACAGGACGTAATCTAAATGCCCTCTTTCGTTTGGTACAGAGGTTTCTGTGAGGGTATCAAATCCAAGGTAGGATATGACCTCATCAATCCACGCACCTTGTAGTTCATCTTCGAGATAGGAATCTACGACATCTTGCTCTTCCTCCCAGAGAGATTTCAATGCTTCAAACGCTTCTTCCGCTTCCTCGTCGCAATCCCATTGATCTGTTTCTGGAACGGTGTTTTTCAAATATTCATCAAGAAACAGACCCTGGTTAATATATGGTTTAGAACTGATCGTGGTCTGACTCATTGGGATAGCTTTCCAATTATGTTGCACCTATATAACGTTGCTCCAGTCGTTCTATTTGAGATGTGCGAGCGGGTTATCTAAATTCAAATTCTATTTAAAATTCCTGCTGGCAAGAGCGGTGATCGAACTGATTAACATCGATATTACCCAACCACATCCCATCAGAAACAAAGATCGCTGCGGTTGTACTGTCGCTTCCACATCTGCTGATGACACCTGAAAGATCATATAATCGAGTTATACGGTATACCGATCAGACCCGATGCGCAAGACTACAAACGTAACCTAAGAAACACCACTACACCTCTGCCAGATTTTTGAGTAAGTAGGCGAAAATATAGGTGGTTTTCACCGTACAGCACGAACGCATATTAGCAGGGACAGGGGGATCTCTGCTAAGGGGGGAAGGGGGCCCTCACTCCGGTTTCACTATCACCACGTTGTAATATTTTACTACTGTCGCAAAACCGTATAGAGTTTCGTGTTGGGCTGAATTCCATTCTATCTGTTATTGTCTTAGAACTACTTATATTCAGTAAACGGGGATTTAATACCATATTTGATACCACAGAATTTTGTGATTCAAATTTAGTAGGTGAAGTCTAAACGGTTTTGCGACTTGAACAAACCTTTTGAGGAGTAGATAAGTCACAAATCCGAAGAAAGTCAATAATGCGCCGACCAATACGGAGATACCTGCTAATATACCGTACATGACAAATGTAATCCTTCACACAGATATAAATACCAAGGGTAGGTTTAAATGGCTGATTCATACAATAGGTCGAGCGACCAATCCTCTGAATAAAACAGTGGGAAAGAGGATATCATAGAAAAATTACACATATGCCGTATAGCGGTTTCTTTGAGTCAGCTCACTAGTGTTGAATGTTATCTCTAAGACACTCAGTAGCTGAATTTTATTGTGAGATTTACTGCTCAGATGTCTCACGGTCTCGGTACGGCGTAGGAAGGTTTGTACCCAATATTTGATTTTCCTTGTATCCCTACAATGTGAAAATTCCTCAGATATTGAGCCCTTCCTCGTCGACTCGTTCAAGCGAGACCGTCATGAGATTACCTTCCGCATCCGTGATCTCGAATTCATCGGATATCTGGTAGATTGCTCCCTGATCGATCTGTGCATCCTCCGCCGGATAGATCGTGAACTGGTCGTTCGTGTTGAGATACTGCGCGTGGCGAGTGTTGTAGTCTGCAAAGATATCGGTCCCCTGTACGTCCTGTTGGGGTGTCCAGTCGACAACCCCGCCCGTAATTCGGAGGAGTGCCCCAGCGTCGAACGTATCGGTTGCCACGAGTGCTTGGCCACCGCCGTCGAGGAGTTCGTAATCGCCATCGAAGATCGGATCGTACTCGGTGGCCGAATTGAATTCGACTTCCATCAGCTCCCCGTTGTCTTCGAACAGCGAGAAGCTATCACTCAGCTGGTAGACGGTTCCCTCCTGTATCTCAGCGTCTTCGGTCGGGAAGAGGTACATTTCCTCATCCGTATTGAGATACCTGATCCTCCGGGAGGTGTACTCCTCGTCGAAAATGTCGTCATCCGTGTCGACCTCGGGGTTCTCATTGAGTACCGGTGAGATTACCCGAAACAGTGCCTCGCCGTTGAACTCGTTGGTATACATCAGCCCCTCTCCACCGCTGCCGTCGTTTTGGGCGGCTACAGGGGTTGTACTCGACACACCAAGCATCAGTGCGCCCGACGTGAGTGCACTCTTTTTTATAAACGTTCGTCGACTGTCCGTGCTGTGAGAATTATTGGTCTCGGTCATGGTTGGTAGTGGCTACTCATGTAAATGAGTCGATATTTGTGCCTAAGTGTACTGGCCAGACGGTGTCCACTGCGGCACCGGTTTCTTGGAGATCTTCCGCTTGGGCAAAACAGCTATTGTCGACATACTGGTCCACAGAGCCAACGAAGCTGTTAGGTCTCGTTCGCTGACTCAAAGACGTTCGTCTGGAAGCTCCGATTGTACGAGACCGAGTCGAGCGGGATGTCTCGTTCCTCGCCACCGTATTCGACGGTCGCAGTGAAGTCGACCGAGAGCTGGGTCGTCTCGTTGTTCTGGAGATGGGTGACCCACCACTCATCCAGCCTGGAGTTATCTACTGTCGCGTTTGTATCGATTGTCCGGGTGCTCCCGGCAGGGATCACTGTCTCCTCTGCGGCAGTGCCCTGACCGACGACGATTCCGTTCATCCGAATCGTGTACTGGATTTCGGTGATCGGGAGTGCAATGGGAAGTTCGTTTCTCGCCGTGATCGATCCGTTGATCGGTGTCTGCTCGGCTGTCGCCGTTCCCCAGCGCGCATCAGTCTCGGTGATCGTAAACACCGTGCGGTCGAACGCCGAGAACTGTCGTGGTTGCTCCGAGTTTAACGGTTCAAGGAGATCTGTCTCAAAGGTCCGTGTGCGAGTCGACTCCTCGGCTGGCGCTTCGAAATCGCCGTACAGGACGACAACCTGGGGGTCGACTGTCACAGTCGTCGTCTGATTCCGATTGATGTGTGTCACCCACCATTGTGGGATTTTGTCGTTGTTCATTGACGTTGAGACGTTGATGACGTCATCTCGGCCGCTGAGTTGGACCTCGCTTTTGCGCTCGGAGGCAAATTCGACATCGTTGAGCGCGACTGTGTATCTCACATCGGCGACTCCGTCACCCACGCTGAGCAAGAGTGGGTTCTCGACGGTGATCGCGGTCTCGATTTCGCTTTGGTTCTCGGTAACCGTCCCCCAGCTGTTGTCGACCGACTGAATCCGTGGTTTGTCGACTGCGAAGAGTCCATACGCCGCGATTCCCAGCAATAATACTACCGCGACAAGGACGATGATGCCTGCCTTTCGGCCGGAGTTCATGACCGATCTTCGTCTGCGGTTCGAACGTACTTAGCCGCTATTGCCGACCTTGGCTCCTTAGTCGACAGTACTCGTATAACGGAATAATGCCGCGTTGACGAGAATCCCGGCGATTACTAGTCCCCAGTTGACCCACGCAGCGTTGTACCACACGAGATCGACGCTGATCGATTCGAAATACAGCGGCCAGAACGGTTCGACCGCTTGGGAGATGTCCGGTGCTGAAAGCATATCCGCGAAGATATGGCTGAGTCCACCGATCCAGACCGCCACGAAGCCGAACCGATAGCTCTCACGTGTGGACTCGACTGCGAACCAATCGCTCCCACCGATCACCTTTTCGAGTAGTGTTCCGACAACTGGCCCGACAACCGCGGCGAACACCGTCACCGCGAGTATCGTATGGAAGATGCCGTGGTGTCCGATCGTCCGAAAGAGTCGACTGAACACGAGATCCAGATCCGGCCCCATCCCGAACGGAACCCCTGCGACTACGAACGTGGCTGCGGTTTTTGACTGCTCGAATGCGAACCATGAGGGGGCAAGCCAGAGCAGCGCCATCCCCAGATGGCCGAGGACGTCTACCATCGAGAACTCATTGTCGAACCCGTCGGATGATCCGAAGCAACAGCGACGTCGCGGTCCCGATCCCGGGGATCCGAGCCGAAAGCGCAGCTGCCCCGAGGAGGACAAGTCCACTCTTGGGTCGACCACGGGCAAACGCCACAGCAGCGTCAATAAGCGTCGATACAATGCTGAGTTTGTTTACTGACTGGAATTTCGTAGCGTTCATATGAGGCATAGCGTCCGGCGTCTATACGAAAAAAGGTGCGTACGTGTTGGTGTCGACGGTAGTCACTGCAAGCGGAAACCGGACTTTCAGGCACAGTGATCCTCGTTCCACCGAGCGAATCGTTTCGTAGCGTGTGTTACGTCTTCGAAAACGCAGTCAGCCGAAGTCGACATGGGCGGCGAGATCCGGAAAGATCTGCTCGGCGAAGTGGACCGCAACCACCACGACTAGCGGGCCGAGGAACAGCCCGTACCAGCCGAACGCCAGCGAACCGACGATGTATCCCAGCAGGATGAGCCCCATGTGGACCCCACTCTGTGCGGAGAGATACGACCGGACGAAGACGTCGGGAATCAGGTCGACGACGATGGCAGTGACGAAAGCGAACACGACGGGATGCCACAGCGGTGTCGGCGTGAGGACGGCAAGTCCGAGGAGATACAGCCCGTAGGGGATATAGACAATCTTCATGCCGAAGACGGGAATCAGGGTCGCGATCCCAGTCAGCAGGCCCAGCAGGATCGGGATCGTCACGACAGCACCGCCGGGGGATACGAGATTGAGCAGGAGGTAAGTGACAATCGCAACCCCGCCGGAGACGGCGATAATGGCGAGATTACTGAAAAACACGGTCTGGAGGTCCTCGTCGACTGCCGACAGAAAGTCGACAGCGCGCTGGTCGTCGATGCTGTTGTAGAACCACGCCGAGAGTTTGTGGTCATCTCTGAGGAAGTACACGAGGAAGATGAGCATCAAAAACAGGTGGGCGAGAAGCGTGACGACGAATCCGAGCACGGTCGAGGCGCGACCGATCAGATTTTGGGACACGCTACGGATGCCGCTGGGCAGTGGCTGATCCGGATTCCTGATGAGCAGTTCGCCGATCCGCTGGAGTCGACCCTCGCGGACGAGGCCGAGATACGGCTGGAGATACGTTCGGTAGCCGGTAAGCGAGTGCATCGCCAGAAACCGGTCCAACTCGGCGAGTGCCTGTAGCAGCGCGTAGCCCATGACCGCCACCATCGGGACCACGACGGCGAGTACGGTCAGCGTGACCGTGAGATTCGGATGGTCGATATACTCGTCGAGTCGACGATACAACGGGCGTGTGGCATAATACAAAAAGACCGCAAACAGGAGGGTCCCGATCTGCGTGTAGAGGGCTCCCGCAAAGAGGACCACGATCAGCACACCGAGCAGTAGCCAGATCGCTCGTCCGATACCGCGTTCGCTGCGTTCATTCATAACTGGGTGGCCCAACAGCGGTAATTAGTCGACCAGTCGACGGAGCGCGACGAGCGAGGCCGCGCCGAGGCCGACGACCGCGGTTCCGACGCCGAACCCGGGCGTTGTCGACCCTGTTTCTCCGTCGTCTGCGTCGATCACTCCGGCCCCGATCCGCTCTAATCGGAGCGAGACGAAATCCTCCGGACAGGACCGCTGCGAATCGATCACGAACAGTTTCCCCTCGTGGACCTCCTCGTTGCCCCTCTCGACGTAGATGATTGCCGACGTCGACTGCCTGTCCTCCTCGATCCGGTCGATGAGCCGGGTTTCGTAGGCCATGATCTCTCCTTCGAGGATCTCACAGGCGTCGACCCCGATGTCGATATCTCCCTCGGCCTCCACGTTGACGACCTGCATGAACAGGCCGGTGTAATCGTCGCCCGAGAGCATCGGGACCGTCGTGGAGATGGCGACATCGGTGAACACTGGCTCGATACCGTCGCCACTGTCGTTCTGTGCAAGGGCCGTGCCGGGGACGACTGCTGTCGCCGCTGTGGTCGTGCTGCCAGCAATGAACGCACGCCGTGAGAGTGAGCGACGCTTCGCTGGTGGTCGCTGCTGGTCGGCGGATCTGTCCATATCCAAACTACCGGCGGTTGCCGTTAAAGTACGATGGCCGTCGTCGACCATGTCACACGTTCGAGAGTGTGGGTCACTTCAACGGTTTTCAAAGCCAGTTGGCGTCCCGATTACTGTCGGTCACCAGCGCGATGATAACAAGATGTCCCTTACTTCACTATATTTCGCCGGATCTACAATACATTCGAGGTGCTGGAAACCCAACGGCAACCAAATGCAGTCCATCGTTGAGACTCTCGAACCTAATGTCCCCTATCGCGTGAGAACGCGGCTCAGTCCCTTGATTACCCGGCTTGGGCGAACTCTCGGACAACCCCAGTACCGCCTTCGTGATACCGAATACGTCGGCACCGTCCAGCAGCCGTTGGACGAGTTCACAGAGACACTCCAGAAACACGGGTTCGAGTGGGACCCGCTGGCGTGGTATCACCAGCCGTCAGTTGGGTCGGAGCCAAACGGTAGCTGGGCGTATCGACGGACCGTGCTGGCCGACAGACAAATACATGTCATACTCATCGCCCACTCGCCGGAGTATATCGACGTGTTCGCACACGAGGAGTACAACTGGCTGCGACACCCGATCAAACACTTTCGGCAGGTCGGCATCGATCGGAAAGCCGGTCGTACGAAAATGCATCACTGGATTGAGAGTCACGGCATCGCAGTCGATGTCAACTCGCGTCGCCGTCGATGGGTCACTCAGGCGGTGAAATCTCTCCACAAGTGCCTTGGGCCTATCATACAGATGGTGTTCAGATAGTACTACGAATATATAGAACGCTGTTGGATGAGTTCTTGCCAAGGAACCGTGTTTGGGAGCGTCTCAACAGAGGCGAAAGAGACTATGACCTAATCGACCGAGTGAATTATTGATACATGGATAGAGTCACTCGGTTACTCAAAAACAGGATGAGAATGAATACGTTGCGAGTGTAACTACGTAGGGTACATAGGTGAGCTATTGTCAGCTATTGTCGTTCTCATCTTCTTTCCAGGCTTCTGGATCGCCTTCACGGAACTCTCCTTTTGCATGCCGTTCTCGGGGCCAGAATGTGACCCCGAGAACCGCGACGAAGAACGTGGTAACGACTCCGATCACGACCATACCGGGGACGGTGGCGATTGCGGTGGTCGCAAGCCAATCCTGGCGCGGCGCGAATGCCGTGATACGGAAGAGCCAGGCAGCAAGCAGTACCCCAAGCAAGGCGAGGTAGACGCGTCGAAGGCGGTTGGCAAGGGCTTCCCCGAAGGTAACTTTCAGCGTCGGCGTCCGGTAGTCGTTGCTGAGTTCTACTCGCCAGTCCGGATGTTCGACGCCCCTGGATGGATCGAGCGCGTTCGCAAAGAGGTTCTGCTGAAGCATTCGAATGCGAGACCGGTAGACGTCGTAATGTCGGTATCGACGCGCTTCGATCCCGAGAAAGAGCGTGACGACAACGATCCCGACCAGAAGGATATAATGAGGGTTGTCCCCGCTGGAAAACGCCCACGTCAGAATCGCTGCGAGGACCGTGACCGCCCAGGTGGTTGTTTGGTCGAGACGTTGTCGCCACGTCGTCGCTTCGCCCATTTCGCCGCGGTAGGCGTGTGCCATCACCGATCCCAGACCGGTGCTCTGTTCAACCATTTCACGTCCGATCTCGCGCTGGTCACGCGCTGTCGGGTCGATATCATCCCCGTTCGAATCCGTCATACGACTGACAACGGATTCCATTCGCATAACCAGTGTGTGCCCTCATCCGCAACTCCGGGGTACGAGCGGGGCGCTGATGACCAACCGAACCAGGACGGCGAGATGATGCTGCTGGTGCGTCGTCGAACTCACGGCAACCGAACGTCTCGTAGTGGCGTAGGGGAGTTCGACCCGACAAACGGACCGGCCACCGGTTTCATGTGACTCGGTCCCAAGTAACTCGTCTGTCGCTGCTCAGCCGATTGTGGCGCGTTATCCGCATCGCCGACGATATTCGGAGCGTGCTTCGTGCGTTCGAACTCCTGAGAAAGCTCCTTCGCGGACTTCGTGGTCGACCCGCGTAGTCCGCGTTCGAATCCGGTCGGAGGTTAGCTAAGCATGAGCGGTCCCATCGAGAGCGTTTGTTTGGCGAGCGTCGAGAGCCGCAGGATGTAGGAGATGAACAGGAGAAATGGCAGCGCTGAGATGGCAAACGCGGCGCTAACAACCCAGAGAACGGTCTCGATGCCGAGGAACGCGCCGGAAAACGTTGTTGAGTCGACGAAGACGACCATCCCTCCAGCAACGGTGAGTGCAATTACTGCAGCGTACAGGATGGCTCGTGAGAGTTTCACCAGCGCCCACTGGATATAGAGATTCTTGATGTACTCGCGGACCGGCCCGTACATCGTGAGCGCCTCGAGCAAATCTCTGAACGCGTTTCGTTCCTCGTCGGAGAGGGAGTTTTCGTACTCCATCCCGATCCGACGAACGTCGTGCATCTTCCGGTCGTAATTGTAATCGAGTGCAGGCGACAGGACTTCGAAGCTGCCGAAATCCGTGTCTTCGAGGTGGTTGCGTGCGTGTTCGGCGTTCTCCAACAGGTCGGTAACGTACTCGTCGACCATCTCGTAGAGCATCTGGTTTTCAGTCTCCGAGAGTGTCTCTCGCAGTGTCTTTGCTCGCTGTTCGCTCGTTTCGATAAGCCCATCAAGGTAGGCCGCAGGGTCGGCTGGCGTCGTCATTCCGAGGAGGATGTCGGTGTTCTGGCGGAAATCCATCGTCACGTCCATCCGACTACGCTGGCTCCCGAGCGAGCCGATTTCCTGGGAGAGGACGAGCTGATTGATCGTGACGACGAGCGTTGTTCCCGTAATGATCGCACCGACGAGACCGGCGAACACCGTCTCGACCATGTCGCTCGACTGCATGGTCGAGTGCAACGACACTGGCTTCATCACGCCCCAGATCATGAACACGAGGAAGATCAGGAAGGCGATCCCGCCAGCGACGACCCATCGGTTGGCCTCAAGCAACAACCAGAACCAGTGCTTGTTGACGTCCGTCCGCTCACGGAGCGTGTTGTCCGTCGAGAGGTCACTCATGCGAGACTGGACGTTTGAACAGCAGTAGTTTCGTGCCGCCACCGTCGTAGCTGATCGTCTCTGCGAGTTCCCACCCCTCTGCACCGAGGCGGTTGAGTTCGTCTGTTGGGTCGACTGTCTCTCGCTTGGTCAATCCCTTTGGCGGATCGAGTGTCTTGTATTCCCATTGCTGGTGCATTTTGGTACCGTGAGTTGTACCGGCTCTCACGGTAATGACTCTGCTGGCAGGCTGTTTCCCGTGGTATACTGAGTGAGAACAGAACGATGTGTTCGTGTATTGTCGTCTATCGCACTCATGCGTCTCAGATAGCTCCGAGTCCGAATCTCGACTGATCCGGAAATCCGTTTTCAGTACCGCACGAAGCGTCCACATTCTACCGTGCCCGAGGTTTGCGTTCTGCGTCGGATCTTAACGTTGTGATCCGCGGAGGAGCAGCGGCTCGATGGCGAGTGTCCGTTTCGCTATGGTGAGGATGCGAAGGACGTACGAGACGAACAGCATGAATGGAACGAGCGTCACCGCAAACGCACCGCCCACGACGAGGATGATGTGATCGAGACCGAGTGTACTTCCTGGGAACGTCCCCGCATCGACGATTCCGACCATGATACCCGCAACGGCCAGTGCCGGGACTGCAGCATAGAGAATCATCTGAGACAAGTCGATGAGTGCCCACTGGAAGTACAGCGTCTTGATGTGTTCGCGCGCCGGACCAAACAGAGACAGCGCTGTTTTGAGGTCGTCAAGCAAGCCGCGTTCGTCCTCATTGAGGCTCTCTTCGTATTCGTTCGCGAGACGTTCCACTTGGAAGATTTTCCAGCTATAATTGAAATGTAGTGCAGCGAATAACACATCGAACGAGCCGAACTGTGCATCCTCAAGTTGGTCACGGACTATGTCAGCGTTCCCAGTGACGCTGTCAGCGAATTCATCGACCTCTTCTCGGAGGTTCTCGTTATCATTCTTGTCAATAGACTCTCGAAGAGCCGTCGTCCGTTGTGCCGTGATTCCGATGATCTGCCGGAGGAATTCGGCTGGATCGGTAGGACTCGGAGATCCGATTAATTCTTCAGTAAAATCCCGGACATCCATCGAACTGGCCATACGCTCGCGTTGATCGCCGAGCGGGCCGTTCTCTTGGGAGAGGACGAGCTGACCGATCGTGACGACGAGTGTCGTCCCAGTCACGATGACCGTGATCATCGTCGAGAACATTGTCTCGATCATGTCGCCGGACTCGATTTGCTGTGAAAACGGTGGATCGAGGACAGCGACGGCGATGACGAATGCGACGAACACGACACTGGTCAGGATGCTGGAGACGAGAAGGCGGTTCGCGCGCAGCAGCAACCAGAGTTTAATTCGACTCTCGTCCGAGCGCTCACGCATCGTGTTGGCCGTACTGATGTCGGTCTCGTCAGTCATACTGGCTCATCCGGTTGGGCAGGTCGCTTGAAAACGAGATACTTAGTGCCGCCTCCCACATAGTCGATCGTCTCCACAAGCTCCCAACCCTCTGCACCGAGTTGATTCAACTCTGCTTTCGGATCCTCTGCTTCTTTTTGGGTCTCATCGCGCGGTGGGCGAAGCGTCTCGTACTCCCAGTGGGTCACTTCTGATTCGGCCATCACTCCTAGTAGGTCCTGCAGCCCTCTATACCCCGCTCCACGACCGAGATGGTATCTTATGCGGAGAACGGATTTATCGGTCTGTCTCTTTCCAGTCGTCCGGGTCTCCTTCACGGAATTCACCCTTGGCGTGGCGCTCGTGGGGCCAGAAGGTGGCGCCCAGCAGTACGACGTAGAACACGCCCACAACGGCAATCACGGCAATCCCGGGAATACGGGCGATTCCGGCGGTTGTCAGCCAGTCTTGGCGCGGCGCGAACGCCGTGATCCTGAAGACCCATGCGACCAAGAGGACACTGAGCAGCGCAAGGTACACACGCCGGAGTCGGTTTGCGAGTGCCTCGTAGAACGAGACTTTCAGCATCGGCCTGCGATAGTCACTGCTCAGTTCCGCTCGCCAGTCGTGATTTTCAGTGCCTTGGGACGGATCGAGGGCGTTTGCGAGCAGGTTCTCTTGGATGACTCGAGTACGAGAGCGAAAGACATCGTAGTCCCGGTACCGCCGTGCTTCGATACCCAGAAAGATGGTGACGACGACAATCCCGATCAGCAAGATATAGTGTGGGTTGTCGGTACTCGAAAACGCCCACGTCAAGATCGCTGCCATCAGCGTCACCGCCCACTTCGTCGTCTCGTCGAGGCGCTGGCGCCACGTCCCCACTCGGTCGATCTCTCCGCGATAGGCGTGGGCCATCACCGAACCGAGTCCCGTACTGTCGTCGACCATTTCGCGGCCGATCTCGCGTTGGTCTGGTGCTGTTGGGTCGAACTCGTCGTTACTCGAATCGGGCATAGCGGAGAGACATCTCCTCGCCCCATAAGCAGGGATGGTGACAGCGTACTCTGAGTGTCAGGTACTGAAGAACATCGAACAGTACGCAGATCTACCCTTCCGGGGATACCAGTCACGCGGCTGCTAAAAGAAACACGGACAAAGTAGCAGATACAGGCTATGTACGCATCGCTCAGTGCAGTAACTTCGGCTGACCACGTTCTCGCTGAGAGCGCGCTTCACACTGGATACTACCCGTTTTCGCGGCGTCCTATGTACCTCTCTATCAGTTACAACCGAGTTCAGTTCCAATAGGATGGAGCGCATGAGCAGTCAATGATACACGCACGCTCTGTAGCTACTTTGACAGAGGGCGGATTGACGTGTTGTGTTGGTCCCCTGTATTGATCGAACTCCGAGGGCGATTTGAGGGCGTTGCACATTCCAAAGCGAGCCATAACGGCTATCAGATCCTACAACAGAATAGGCGGTCATCGGCTGTTTCAAGGTCCCAACCACGAAGCCAGTCAGTGACCGCCGACTATTCATCACCGACCTCCTGATCAGTAGCGCCTCTACATCTCTTTCAGCTAGAGACACCGATCACCCTGTTCTTCGGTTGCCGACCAGCTCTCTCCTGAATTTTCAGTGGAGGGGAGGTCAAGGGAGTTGACGAGGAAGATCGAGAATGCTATGCTCTCTAATAGAGTACAGCCAGTCTCAGTTTCAGTAGAACTGGAACTGGTAGATGAATAGCTCAATGACGGACAACGTCAGTAACGAAATCTCCCTGTTGAAATTCATCGAGGCAGTCTTCACAGAGATGGAGAGAGTCTGTCATCCCTGACTCAAATTCCACGCTCGCCTGTACTGCTTCAGGTGTACCGCACCCCTCACATTCCATACACAAATAGTCGTGAAATCATAGTTAGTACTTCACCATTAGTAATCCATCATAATATAACGGCACAGTCCCAATTGAGATACCAGTGGAAATATCAAAAAACCCGTTATACGCACGTCTACCGCGCATCAGCAAACGATCTTGTAGCGCTCTTGGCTCAAAGAAGGTTTGCTGTGAACACTCGGTCGTGTTTAGCTAAGGCTGAAAAGTGAGGCGAGACGAATTTCGGCTGGTTGATGGCTGAAATTGCTCGCCTCAGCGGTCCTAGCGACTGGATTGACTTGGAGTTTGTGGAGCGAGAGCGGACACCGAGCGAGCTGATGGAGCTCGACACGCGATCGGGTGTTGTCACGCGCTTGAGGATGGCGATCGAAACGACGTTCCTACCGCAGATGTCCATCTGATGCTCTCACAGGCAGAGCGCCAACGCTCTGAGTATACGGATCGCCAACTCGCGTTTCTC
>SDGW01000810.1_pt1 | contig 13021 bp, 15 predicted proteins | sample 2873831 | NCBI WGS metagenome assembly SDGW01 (sample SAMN08132700, study PRJNA421101) | hypersaline lake metagenome | isolation source: celular fraction 0.22 microns magnesium sulfate-rich crust from ephemeral... | place: Spain: Penahueca Lagoon, Toledo | collected 2011-07
ATATTTTACTAGAGGGTTGTTTGGTATTGCTAGTACCTGCTAGATCGATATTCTACACGGCTACTAATTGCTAGATCAGCCGTCGAGTTACTAGAACCGATCTCGTCGCCGAGTTCGGCCTCGAGACCCTCCCGAACGGCGCCTCGAGCGGAAACCGGGGGCGACTCGCGCCGAATCAGCCCGTCGATCAGCTTCCCCGCTCGTCGATCTCCAGTCGAAACGAAGGGGTGGGGGGAGGGCTTCGACCACTGGCCTCATCGGGAACTCCGTCGCCACAGCCCTGTCACTCCCAACCGTGATAGCCCTCCACACGACCCTCTCCGGCGGACTGCCGACACTCGTTTCCGTCGAAGGGACGACGGCGACCCGGCCTCGAGTCTCACCGCCGTTTCCGGTCGACCATCGATCGCGTTCCGTCGGCTCCGGTCCGATAACTATCTGGACATTTGCAATTCCGTTCCATCGAATTGTCTACACGTCTGACGTAGGCTTAAGTGAGTTCAGTTTGTAGTACGCGCAACTGCACCCCGCGGTGCTGGAGGCCCCACAGATGGGACTGTTCACAGAACTCAAAGATAGTATCTCTCGGGCTACGGATCGCCTGTTTTCGGAACAGGAGCCCAAACGAATCGGTATCTACGGTCCGCCCAACGCTGGCAAGACGACCCTCGCGAACCGCATCGCGCGCGACTGGACCGGTGACGCGGTCGGCGCGGAGAGCCACGTCCCTCACGAGACGCGACGCGCACGCAGGAAAGAAAACGTCGAGATCGAACGCGACGGAAAGACGGTGACGATCGACATCGTCGACACGCCCGGCGTGACGACGAAGGTCGACTACGAGGAGTTCACCGACGAGATGGACGAGGAAGACGCCATCCGTCGTTCCCGCGAGGCGACCGAGGGCGTCGCCGAGGCGATGCACTGGCTGCGCGAGGACGTCGACGGCGTCATCTACGTCCTGGACAGCGCCGAGGATCCGATCACGCAGGTCAACACGATGTTGATCGGCATCATCGAATCGCGCGATCTCCCCGTTCTCATCTTCGCGAACAAGATCGACCTCGACGACTCGAGCGTCAAGCGGATCGAAGACGCGTTCCCCCAACACAAGACCGTCCCCCTGTCGGCCAAGGAGGGTGACAACATGGACGAAGTCTACGACAACATCGCGGAGTACTTCGGGTGATCACCGATGCCAAAAGCAACTAACGCGGACGACTCCGACGCCCCCGACGGCGTCCAGATCGACCTGATCAGCGGCGAACGAATGCAGGGGATGGCGACGATGGAGAAGATCAGGATGATCTTAGACGGCGTCCACGACGGCAACATCGTCATCCTCGAGGAGGGGCTGACCCCCGACGAGGAGAGCCGACTCATCGAGGTGACGATGGCCGAGATCAGCCCCGACGAGTTCAACGGCATCGAGATCGAGACCTATCCCAAGTCCGAGACGCGCGACTCGTCGCTGCTGGGTCGGATCATGGGCGGCGAGCAGTCGGAGGCGAAACTGACGGTGATCGGCCCGGCCAACCAGATCGAGACGCTCCACAAGGACGAAACGCTCATCAGCGCGCTCGTGTCCCGCAACTAATGCCTCATCAGTGTACGAACTGCGGCCGGAAATTCGCCGACGGTTCCAAGGAGATGCTGTCGGGCTGTCCAGACTGCGGCGGGAACAAGTTCCAGTTCGCGCCGACCGCGACGGCCGCAGCCGACTCGTCGACCCCGACGGCGGCCGAAACCGACGGGTCGGGCGCGGTCGATGCCGGGTCGACGCCGGACTCGAGCGGAACCGACTCCCCGGACGGCGTCGCGACCCGAGCCGCCGAAACCGTCCGGAACTTGATGTCCGACGATTCGGCCGACGACGCCGAACCGGCCAGTACCGACCGCCGGCAATCGGCGGAGACGGAATCGACCGCCGACGCGAGGACGACCGCGGACGCCGGCGCCTGGCCCTCGAGCGGGACCGCCGAGACGGCCGGTTCGGAACCGGCAGCCGGCAACGACGGCAGCCTCGACGGCGAGTTCGACGAATGGCCGGAGACGGCGCGCCGACCCGCGGACCGGTCCGACCCGCCGGCCGATCGGCCGGTCGACGATACCGAGCGGTCCGATCGGTCGTCGGACGGCTCGAGCCGGTCGACCGAGGGCCCGACGACGACGTACGCCGACGACGAGAACACGGCGCAGGCCGACGCCCGAAGCGCGGTCGTCCCCACGGACGAACTACCGACGCACGAGGGGGACGACCCTCGACTCGAGACGGAGGGCGGCGACGAGCCCCGTCCCGGCACCGACTCTCCGGACGAACCCCTCTCCGTGACCGACTCCACGGGCGAATCCCGACCCGTGACCGACGCCGCCGACGAGCCACCGGAACACGGACGAGTCGTCGAGGAACCGGACGGCCAGCGCCCGTCGATCGAGGAACTCCGCGCGGAGCTCAACGAACAGTTCGAGAGCATCAAGATCGTCCGTCCGGGCCAGTACGAACTCAACCTGATGGAGCTGTACAACCGCGAGGAGTACATCATCTCGCTCCAGGAGGACGGCCGGTACGTGATCGACGTCCCGGACTCGTGGCGCGACGCCGACGACGACTGACGCCCGCTCCGCCACACCCCTCCGTTTCGATTGCGATTCGCCCGTCCCCTTCCTCGAGTCACGCTCACACGGTGAACGCCTCTCCATTGGAAATACTGGTCGCCGTTCGACGGTCCGACGGGTCGCGCCGACGGCGACGCGAACACCGAGCGTCGGGTCGCCTCAGCACGGCCGTCGAGCACGCTCTGGTCACTCGAGAGGCGTCTCCGAACGAAGAAAGATGGATTTAAACGACGCGGCGACGACCCCTCGAACATGAGTACCGCAACCAAGGTCGTTCTCGCGACGGTCGGAGTGTCGGCGCTGCTGTCGATCCTGCTCGTCTTCCAGACCGCGCTCGCCTGATGTTCGAGGCCCGTGCGCTCTCGCCGGCGGTCGAGGCAGTCCGCGAGAGCCGCGTGCCCGACGTCCAGGTCCTCGACTGCGAACGCGATTTCGAGACGCTGAACCCGGCGCTCGCGGAGGATATCGGACTGCTCGTCGACTCGCTCGAGCCGGCGAGCTACCCGGCGGACTGGCTGCCCGCGGACGCGCCGACGCTGCTCGCCCGGTACGCGAGTTCGGACCTGACGATCGGCATGCCGGGCGACGGCAGCGTCGCCTGGACCCGCCAGACCGACCCGCCGCTCGTGCTGGTCAAACCCCGCGTCGAGGGCTCGCCCGAGGCGTTCGTCGACTTCCTGATCGCCGAGGCGCTGGTCCAGCTCGACCTCGGCGTGCCGGAACACTTCGTCGGCTTCTTCGAGGACTCCTACCCCGACCTCGATCGGGCGGTCGACCTGGACCCGAACGGCACCTATCAGGTCGCCGCGGCGCTGTACGACGGCTGGGTCGGGCTCCAAACGCGCGAGATCTTTGCGGAGTGGCACGACGACCGTCCCGACCTCGCCGCCGCCTGGCAGGACGCGGGGAGCCGCCTCGAGGACCGCGTCTCGGGCCTCCCGCGGGCGGTCGCACGCGGTGACACCGACTTCGCCGACGCGACGGAACTGGCGTGTGCGGCGATCAAGCACGCGATCGAACTGCCTGCTCCCTTCGCCGCGCTCGATACCGAGGCCTCCCTCGACCACGGCCCCGAGTACGCCATCCAGTGGGCCGAGACGACCTTCGACTCGCTCGAGGGGTAGCCCGTTCGCTTCGGTCGTCCGTCGCTGTGATGGTCCGCAGCTGCCGTGGCCCGCGCCCGTCGCACGAACGGGGATCGCGCCACGGACACGCCACGCTGGGACGCTCTCCTGTGATCGGAAAACCGGACTCTCACTCCCGACTACCGTTCAGAACTCGGCGTCGATGCTGCCGTCCTCGTCGAGGTCGATCACGCCGTCGAACCGCTCGCGGAACTGCTCGACCAGCTCGTCGTCGTGGGGGTCCTTGGCGAGGTGGAAGAGCCCGACCGCGTCGTACTCGGCGAGCAGTTCGAGGATCCGATCGACGGCCTCGAGGGCCCGCTCGTCGCCGGCGTAGTAGGCGAGTTCGGTGACCGAGTCGATACTGATGCGGCGTTTGCCGTCGTGTTCGTCGAGAAAGCCCTCGATGTGTTCGACGATGCCGTCGACGTCGTCGGGGGCGGCGACGTAGTGGACGGTGTCGGAGGAACGCCGGGAGTAGCCGCGTTCGATGCTCAGCGTGTCCAGAATTTCGGCCCGCTCCTCGTCGACGTCGTAGTACTCGAGTTTCTGTCTGACTTCGCGGGCGGTGGTTCGGGTGGAGACGACGAGGAAGTTGTCGGTATCGGTCTTGAAGAAGTCGGTGTCGATGCGGTCGGTCTCGCCGGTACTCGGATGTAACAGGAGTACCCCGGCGCCGCCCGGTATCGTCGCCGGCGTCCCGTCTATCTCGAGCGTATACTCCATACTGGCCGCAACAACTCCGGGGACTCCCTTAAGCGTGCGGATGTCTCTCCCGTCGGGGAGTCGGAAGCGGTGGAAGGGTCTGAAAAACTGGCGAGGGGTGGGACAGTGCGACTCACCGAACGTCGAGGCGAAATCCGGATGCCCACGGATTTCGAACCGACGACCCTTCACCCACTACTTTTTAGGCCAACCTAAAGTATCTGTCGGTGGTTCTCGCAGCGGTGAGAACGATCGGATGGGACCGCCGATCGCCGGTCCTTCGATCCCCCGTTCACCGGCGCCGACGGTGGCTCCGTTCCGATGCGAACGCGTTTAGGCTCGCGGCGCGACGCTGTGGACATGAGCGTTCGCGAGGAGTTCGACGACTGGGCGGCCAGCGGTCGGGACAGAGGTATGGAGGAGCGACACTGGCACACCGCGAAGCACGCGCTCGCGCGGATGCCGATCGAGTCCGGCGACACTGTTCTCGACCTCGGCTGCGGAAGCGGCTACGCCGGCCGCGCGCTGCGGGATACGAAGGACGCGGGACGGATCTACGGCCTCGACGGTTCGCCAGAGATGGCGCGAAACGCGGCCGGTTACACGGACGATCCGACCGTCGGCTACCTCGTCGGGGACTTCGACGAGCTGCCCTTCGCCGACGACTCGATCGACCACGTCTGGAGCATGGAGGCCTTCTACTACGCCGCCGATCCCCACCACACCCTCGAGGAGATCGCCCGCGTCCTCCGGCCCGGCGGCACCTTCTACTGCGCCGTCAACTACTACGAGGAGAACGTCCACTCCCACGAGTGGCAGGAGTTCATCGCCGTCGAGATGACCCGGTGGGACCGCCGCCAGTATCGCGAGGCGTTCCGTGAGGCGGGCTTGCACGTCGCCGAGCAGGACAACGTCCCCGACCGCGAGATCGCGATCCCCGCCGCGGCCGCGTTCCCGACCGAGGACTGGGACACCCGCGAGGCGATGGTCGAACGCTACCGCGAGCTCGGGACCCTCCTGACGGTTGGTGTCGCGCCCTGACCCGCGAACTCGATCCGCTCGTCCCGCGAAAACAGCGTTTGACCGCCCGCGATCGATCCCCATTCCCGGTCGAAACCCCCCGGTTTCCACTCGAGACCCGTGCTCCGGACGGAGGAGCCGCCACGCGGCCGCTGACTCGAGTCGAAACGGTCCCGTCCGATCGGTGACGGTCTCGAGATCGTGACCGCGCGACTCCACCGCCGCTACTCGTGTCGTTCGCCGGCCGGGATCGCGACCTCGAGCCAGTTCTCCTCGGGCGGGAGCGGACAGTCGAAGGTGTCGCTGTAGGCGCAGAACGGCGAGTACGCGAGGTTGAAGTCGACGACGAGTTCGTCGCCGTCCGCGAGGTCTCGGTCGGACTCGAGTTCCATGTAGCGGCCGCCGTCGTAGCTCTGCTGGCCCGTCGTCTTGTCGCGGAACGGGACGAACAGCGGCTGTTCACCGGGGCTCTCCTGCTGGTAGGCCGCGAGTTCGAACGTTCCGTCCGCCAGGTCCTCGTCCTCGCGGTCGAGTTCGAACTCGAGGGTCGCGACCCGCAGGTAGCGCATCTCCCGGCCCGCCGTGGTGTCCATCAGCACGACTTCGGGGTCGTCGTGGACCGTCGCGGTCGCGGTCACGCGGTAGGCCGGATCCGGCTCGAAGTAGTCCAGCCCCTCGAAGTCGTCGCGCTCCTCGGGTGGGATCGGCGACTGCGGGTGGTCGGCGAAAAAGTCGTCCTTCTCGGCGCGTTTGGACTCGAGTTCACGGCGCCAGCGGTCGACGTCGTCGCGAGTGGCCATACGTCCGGTTCGTCGTCGCGATAGGAATGGGTTGCGTTCGTCGTCGGCCGGATCGGCAGCGCCGGGTCGCTCGAGCGACCGGGACCCGACACGATCGCGATCGGCTACTCGAAGAACCGCTCGTCGAAGTAGACGACCGCGGCGGCACCGAGGCCGGCGGGAATCCCGATCAGGACCGAGTTGATGACCGTGTTCCCGATGTCGATGGAACCGAGGTCCATCCCCTGAATCATCTCGGTTTCGGCGCTGGCCGCGTCGGACGCGCCTTCGAGGCTGCTGGCGGCCGACATCACGTCACCGGCAGACGGCGTGACCATCGACGCCGCGAAGACGACGAGGAACGTGAACGCGATCGTTCCCAGTGCCACTCCGACGCCGGCGGCGCCCATCTTCGCCTGTTTCGTGTCGTCCAGCTTGGTGGCGACCAGAAAGCCGAACAGTGGTGCCATCAGGAACGCCAGGAAGAGCGCCAGCTCGTTCGCCATGTAGGCGAGCGTCAGTTGATGCGTCGCCGCGAGCGTCTCCTCGACGCCGCTCGTCCCCGAGAACTCGCCGACGATCCCCGGGAGTAGCGACCGGCCGCCGAACTGCGCGACCAGATAGATCCCGATCCCGAGGAGCGCACCCAGCGCCGCCATGAGGCCCGTGATACCCTGAATGTAGCTCTGTGGTCCCGGACGCTGAACGGCGTCGGTGATCGATTCGCCGGCACCGGGAGCCCGCTCCCGCCCCGTCTGGGTCGGCTCCCGCGACTCGTACCGTTGCTCCGTTCCCCCGTTACCTTCGTTACTCTTACTTTCAGGTCCCTCAACCATACCGATTCATGTCTAACGGAAGTATAAGTAGCCTACGGCCTTCATCGGGGGCGAGTCGCCCACAACGTTCCGGTTTCGATCGATCGTGTCCGATCGGAGCCACGTGGCGTTCGTCGTCGCCGATCGGTCGCGTCGATTCGTCGTCTTCCGCTCGAGCGAGCCGCAAACGTAATGTACGGATGAACTAATTGACGAACCGATGGATCTGGGGGCGTTTTTCAAGAAGGAATGGTTCCAGTTTCGTCGAAATATCGGGGTCGTTCTGGTCGTTCTCGTTCTCCTGCCGGGAGCCGCCGCGGTGGGGACGGCGGCGTTTCAGCAGACGATCCCCGAGGACGTCCCCATCGGTATCGCGGCACAAGAGGACACCGTCGCCGAGGAGGACATGACGATGATCCAGGCCGGAACGGCGCTGTACGCATCGCCGAGCCGGTACGAGTCTCGAGAGGCGGCCGTGACGGCGCTGGAACGCGAGGACGTGTATCTGGTACTGCTCGTTCCGGACGGCACGTTCGAGGAGGGCGAGGACGTCAACGTCACGCTGATCTCCGATCAGCGGCTCTCGCCGTTCCGCGAGGCGTCGAACTACACGGCGAGCGTACTGGACTATCAGCTGGACGAACGGCTCCCCGCCGACGTGACCGTCACCCACGAGCGGATCGGCATTCAACACTCGCTGTCGGAGTATCTGGTCCCGACGGCGCTGATGCTCATGCTGGTCCTGTACTCGTTCGTCTATCTGCCGTTCGAACTGTACCGGGAGCGGGAGGTGTTCGAACGGGTCGAACTCCAGTCCCGGATCGAGACCGCGGTCCTCGCGAAGATCGCGTTCCACTCGGTACTGCTCGTCGTCCCGTTGACGGTGTTCCAACTCGTCAGCCTCCACGCGGGCTACCGGCTGTCGCACTTCAATCCCTACACGATCGCGGTCATCGCCGTGACGTTCGTCTATCTCACGTCGATCAGCGGGCTGCTCATGTTCGCGTCGAAACTGCGACGGACCGGACTCTACCTCAACATCGGTGCCATGGTCGGGACGCTCGCGCTCTCGAGTTTCGTCTTCCCGGTCGGGTTCTTCTCCACGATCCGCAAGACGATCGCGCTGTCGCTGCCGACCTATCACTCCATGGTGATGATCAGAAGTACGATGATGAAGGGCGTATCGCTCACCCTGTTCAGCCCGCGGTTCGAACTCCTCGTGGTCTTTACGGTCGTCACGGGGGTTCTGTTGCGCTCGAGCATCGCCTACTACCGCCGAGAAAAATAATGAAACGGAACCGATCGGAAACCGAGAGCGGTGCGTCGACCGACCACTACGAGCCCGACGTCGATCCGGCGCTCCTCGAGGGGAAGATACCGGACGACGTCCGTCCGCTTACGCTCCACGACGTGACGAAACGGTACGGATCCCTGATCGCCCTGCGGGACGTGACGTTCGAGGTCGCACCGGGCGAATTCCACTGTCTGGTCGGACCCAACGGGTCGGGAAAGACGACGCTCGGGAAGATCGCGGCGGGGCTTACGAGACCGACGAGCGGTGACGTGATCCGCCCGGACCGATCGGTCGGGTTCGGGTTCCAGAATCCGCGGTTCTATCCGGATCTCTCGGTGCGAGAAAACGTGCAGGTGTTCTGTGAGACCGCGGACGTCTCCCCCGAGAGCGAGTGGGTGCGGACGATCCTCTCGACCCTCCGACTGACGCAGGTGGCACACCAGGTCGGGGCGGAGCTATCCGGCGGATTCAAGAAGAAGTTGGACCTGGCTATCACGCTGTTGGACGCACCGCCGTATCTGTGGCTGGACGAACCGCTGACGGATATCGACGACGTCTCCGTCCGGCGGGTCGTCTCGCTGTTGGATCGCTATGCGTCCGCCGGCGGCGGCGTCGTCGTTTCGACGCACAACGTGGCGGCGTTCGAGGAGACCCTGACGCACCTGACCGCGTTTCTGGACGGACGCGGCTCCGACACCGTCGTCCTCTCCGACAGCACACCACCCTCGCTCGAGGCGCTGTGTGAGGAACTGATCGGCGAATTGAAAGACTGAAGGGCTCTGCGTCGGTTTCCGACCGGCGCGCGTTCCGTCGTCCCCGATCGCTACTCGTCGATCGTGAGGACGCCGTTCCGTGCCGAGACGTGGCTCGCTTCCGGCGGGAGTTCGAACTCGAACTGTTCGCCCTCGGCGACGATGATCGCGGTCGACCCGACGACGTCGACCGAGATGTCCACGGCCGAGGTGCCGAAATCGACCGCGATGGTGCTACCGTCATCGTATTCGAACGTGCGAACGACGACGTCTCGGTCGACGTTCTCGAGAGAGTGGGGAACCTTCACACGCGACCTAGGAACCGAGCTAAGTAAAGGCTCACGCTGGCAGCAATCGGGTGGGTCGATCCCGGAGGGTCGGTGGCCGCCATGCAGTTTCGATCCGCCGCTCGACCCGACGTTTATCACCGATCGCGCGACCACTTCAGTCCGTCAACGCTATGGACGACCGACCATGAGTACTGGCAGGATGACGGACTGGCGGACGGTGTTCGGCCACGACGAACCCTACGAGCCGCAGGTCGACGGTATCGAGACGGCCATCGACACCGGCCGGGAGGGCGGCTACACCGTCGTCGAAGGCGCCTGTGGTACCGGGAAGACGATGATCGCGCTCACCGCCGGGATCGAGCTGGTGCGCGACCCCGACACCGACTACGAGCGCGTCCTCGTGCTGACGAGCGTCAAACAGCAGTTGCGCCAGTTCGAAGCGGACCTCGAGACGATCAACGAGAACCTGCCGGCCGACTGGAACCCCGTCTCGGGCCTGACCCTCGTCGGGAAGGCCGACGTTTGTCCGTACAACCGCGAGAAGACGGCCGGGTTCGACGACGGCAACGTCTACGACCGCTGTGAAACCCTGCGCGATCGCACCCGCGACCTCACCGGCGAGGGCGGCGACACGACCGCGGGGAATCTGGCCGCCCGCGCCCGCAGCCAGCAGGTCGGGCTGGCCGACAGCGGGGCGGGGGCGAAAAACACCTTCCTCGAGACCGCGGGCGAGCCGACGCCGTACCCGCCCGATCTGCCGGAGTACGGCGAGGGTGGCCCCGTCGGTGCCGAGACGGAGTACTGTCCGTTCTACGCGCAGTACTTGGAGGATCTGCCCGACGACGAGGACGGATCGCCCGCGGAGGCGATACCCTACGACTTCACCGACGCCGGGATGGTCACGCCCGCGGACCTCGTCGCCCGCTCGGTCGCACACGGCACCTGTCCCCACTCCGTGATGGGGGCCGCCCTCGGCGAGGTCGAGGTCGTCATCGGCAACTACTACCACGCCTTCGATCCCCGAACCGTCGGCTCCTTCACCGGTGCCCTGCTCGACGACTCCACCTTCGTCGTCTGCGACGAGGCCCACATGTTAGAGCCCCGCGTCCGCGACCTGGTCAGCGAGGGCGTCGCCGACCGCACGCTTCGAGACGCCGAGACCGAACTCTCCCGGGTCATCCAGCCGGTCAAGTTCGAGCGCGAGGGCCGACGGGCCGAGGGCGGCTCCAAGACCGCCGACGCCGACCTCGTCCGCGCGGAGCTGTCGGACAGCGACGTCTCCTACGAGGAACTCAACCGTACCCTCGAGTTCGTCCAGGACCTCCGGGCCGAACTCGACCGGCGAGTGACGGCCTACCTCGACCGCAACTACCGGGGCTGGGAGTCGGAGCTGACCGACCTCGAGGACGCGGAGATCCCCCTTCGCGACCCCGCGGACCCCGCGGAAGACGAACTAACCGAGTGGGCCCGGGAGGCGGGGCACGGCGACGCCGACTGGGTGCGGGCCGAGGCCGTCGGGGCGGTCGTCCAGCGGATCCTGAACGAGGCGGAAGACGAGGACCGGAGCCGCGCCGCGCCCGCCGTCGGCCGCGTCCTCGGCGAGTGGTACCGCCGGGGCCACACCGACTACTTCCGGGAGATCGAACTCGAGCGCACCTGGGACGACACCGAGCCGCCCGACTCGTGGCGGCGGGCCTACAACGCCCGCCTCTCCCTGCACAACTGCGTGCCCAGCGACGCCATCGGCGACCGCCTCGCCTCCTTCGGCGGCGGCGTCCTGATGAGCGCGACCCTCGAGCCGATGGACGCGTTCACCGAGGTCACGGGCCTGCAGTACCTCGAACGCGAGGAGGACCGTCCGGTCGTCGAGCGGCGGTACGGCCTGCACTTCCCCGCCGAGAACCGCGAGAGCTTCGCGGTCGCCGCGCCGAAGTACACCTACGACAACCGCGGCCGGCCGGGCGAGGAAAACCCCACCCGCCGATCCTACGCGAACGCCGTCGCGAAGGTCGCCGGGCTCCCCGGTAACGTCCTCGTCGGCATGCCCAGCTACGCCGAGGCCGAGTGGATCGCGGGGACCCTCGAGGACCGGATCGACAAACCGGTCCTGCTCGACGTCGCCAGCGACGACGAGACCACGGAGTCGCTCAAAGACGAGTTCTTCGCGGGCGCGGGGAAGGTGCTGGTCACGAGCCTCCGGGGGACGCTGACCGAGGGCGTCGACTACAGCGGCGACCGACTCGCCGCCGCGGTCGTCTGTGGCGTGCCGATCGTCAACACCTCGAGCCCCCGAACGAAGGCCGTCCGGCGGGCCTACGACGACGCGTTCGGCGACGGCTTCACCTACGCGCTGACGATCCCCGCGGTTCGGAAGGCCCGGCAGGCGATCGGCCGCGTGATCCGCAGCCCCGAAGACGTCGGCGTTCGCGTCCTGCTCGACGAGCGCTACGCCCGCGATAGCTGGGACTCGGTCCGTCCCTACCTGCCCGACGGCAACGAATTCCAGCCGGTCAGTCCGGACATGCTCGACGTGGGGCTCGATCGGTTCCGGTCGCGGCTCTCCTCGCAGTAGTTCCCAGCAACCAGCGCCGTTTCGGGTCGCTCTCAGTCGTCCGATTCGGCCTCGAGCGAGCGGCGTCGCTCGCCTCGCCCCCCGCTTCGACGGTCGAGAACTCGGTCGACGATGTCGCTGCTCGAGTGCAGTCGCTCTCCCGCGGGCTCGAGGCCGCCGGCCCGCTCGACGCGACAATCGATCCCCCACGTCCCGAGCATCCCTTCGACCTCGTCCTCGTCGTGGTGCTGGTCGTGGCCCAGCACGACGACGTCGGGGTCGATCTCGCGGATCGGTACCGAGAAGTCCTCGGGATGGCCCAGTCGGGCGTTATCGACCGCCTCGAGCGCGGCGACGGCGTCGCGACGCTGCTCGCCCGACAGCACGGGATCGGGTTTGTGCGAGACGCTCTCCGTACGGGCGACGATAACGTGGAGTTCGTCGCCCGCGTCGGCGGCTTCCTCGAGGTAGTGGACGTGGCCCGGATGCAGGAGGTCGAAGGTGCCCTGTGCGACGACTCGCGTCGGTCGCGGTCCGTCGGTCATGTCGATAGCTCCGTGGTCACCGTGATACCGCTCGTTTCGGCGTACAGTGAGTAGAGCAAGATTCCGAAGCCGAGCGCCGTCGCCGTACTCTGGAGGGCGACGCCCAGTCCGATCGCGCCGCCGAGGAGGTGAACGCCGCCGCCGAGGACCGAGCCGGCCACGATGACGCCGAAACCGACCCCGACAGCGCGAAGCGCCGCGGATCCGGTTCGGCGGAAAGCCCGATAGGCGAGCGACGCGACTGCGCCGCCGGTCAGTACCGTCGCCGTGTTCGCGATCGCGATGAGGAGGGTGTACTCGTTCATGGGTCGTCGGGTCCGAGACCGCCGCTCGAGTCCGGCGGCGTCGCGGACCCCGATCGCCGCTCGAGCCGGGGGAAGCCGCGACGACGCGGGGGACTCGACCGCCGGCTGCCTCCGTACCCGGTCGTCCTCGAGGCGGTCACTTGAGTAGGGCCGCCCGTTCCCGCGACGAAAGAACACCTCCGATGATGTTCGACGGACTTCGACGACCCGGATCGTCGCGGATCG
>SDGW01001315.1_pt1 | contig 12999 bp, 13 predicted proteins | sample 2873831 | NCBI WGS metagenome assembly SDGW01 (sample SAMN08132700, study PRJNA421101) | hypersaline lake metagenome | isolation source: celular fraction 0.22 microns magnesium sulfate-rich crust from ephemeral... | place: Spain: Penahueca Lagoon, Toledo | collected 2011-07
GCACGTTCACGCGGGAGGCCGCCGAGGAGTTCTTCCCGGTCCACGACGAGGAGCGAATCGACACGATGGACGGTCCCGTCGTCGTCGAGACGGCCTGTCCGGGGTGGCAACCCGGCGGGGAACGATACCCCGCGGTCCCCGACTCGAAGGACGAGCAGATTCAGGAACTGGTAGACAGCGTCGAGGCCGGTGCCGCCGCGGTCCACGTCCATCCTCGCGACGAGGAGCGCCGCCCGCGGTGGAACGACAACGACCTGCTGGTGGACCTGCTTGACCCCGTGTTCGAGGAGTGCGGCGACGTGATAACCTTCAGTCAGGGCTGGGAGGTCAGTCCCCACGCGGATTACGTGTCGGGTGTCGCGGACCTCCTCGAACGCGGCGACGGCAACAAGTACTGTCAGGGCGGCGTCGTCCTCCCGCCGGGCCTGTTCGGCGCGGGCGCGCTCCACTCGCCGTCGTCCATCAAAGAGGCGGTCCGGTACTACGAGGAGAACGGCGTCAAGCCCATCTTCCAGTTGTACGACACCCACGTCTTGCGGGACCTGAAATACCACGTCTTCGACCGGAACGAAGCCGTGTGGGACCCGTTCGTCCTCTGTATCCGGGCCGGTGCCCACGACTCGCTGACGACGGGCAACGACCCGTGGTCGTACTTCAAGGTCCTCTCGGAACTGTACGACGTGCGCCAGACCGTCGAGAACAGCGTCGTCGGCCTCTATCCCGGCGGGCGAAACTGGCTTCCGATACTGGCGATGGGGCTGATAGCGGGCGCGAACGTCGTGCGCGTCGGCATCGAGGACGCCTACTGGAAGTACCCCCACAGCGACGAGTTAATCGAGAAGAACTCGGAGGTGGTAGAGATGGCGGTCGAACTCGCCGAGACGCTCGGGCGGGAGGTCGTCACCGACCCCGAGCGCGCTCGGGAACTCCTCGGGATGGAGTACACGTCGCCGCGATAGCCGGAGACCGCGGTGAGGCGGAATGTATCGGATCGAAAAGCGGCTCACCACGAAATCTGGAACGTCGAGACTTCGCCCTCGCTGGTCTGTTCGACGCGGACGAACGCGCCGTCGTCGCTGAACTTCTCGGCGGTGGCCTTCAGCAGGCCCTCGTCGAGCGCGTCGGGGTAGGGGTTCTTGCACTCGACGACGCCGCCGCTGTCGCCGGACTTCTCGAAGTCGTAGTAGCCGATTTCGTCGCCCCGGTGGGTGTTCTGATACTGCTCGTCGAGGGCCGCGAGCGCGCCTTCGACGCTGTCGACGGTCGGGGGCCACTCCACGAGGTCGGGAATCTCCGAGCCGATTTTGGTGACCGTCTTCGGGCCGACGGTGTCCGCGAGGTCCTCGAAGGCGTCGATGTACGCGCCCCACGAGTACCACTCGTCTTCTCGCGGTTCGGGCAGGCCGTGGTCGTCCAAGATGTCGAGCGCTCGGTCCTCGTACGCGCTGGAGAACTGCCCGACGCCGTCCACGACCGACCGAACCGTCTGTCCGCTTACTTCGCCGCCTCGACTGAACGATTTCTGTTGTGCCATACTACCCGCATACTGTTTAATTAACTTAACTTTACTGATATATATTATCAGTTCTGATAATTGATAACGTTGTATTTCAGGTGAGAACAGCGTGGTGCCGGGCGTAATTTGAATCTACAGAGTCTATCGCTATCGAACAGAGCGTCTGTCGTACGGTGTTTTTCGCAGGATAATTTTATGGTTGGAAAGATGCGGAATGTAATACATGGGTGACACGGAGACGTACGCGATAGACGACGTCGCCTTCATCGGTCGGACGGCGGGGGAGTACGAGAAGATGTTCGACATCGACCTCTCGGCGTGGGAGGGCGAGTCGGTCCTCGACTGTCCGGGCGGGGCGTGTGCGTTCGTCGCCGAAGCGAACAGGCGAGACATCGACGCGGTCGGCGTGGACATGCTCTATCACGTCCCACCGGACGAACTCCGCGAGAAGTGCGAACGGGACATCGACACCGCCATCGCGGGGTTCGACGGCGTGGAAGACCAGTTCGTCTGGGAGTTCTACGACGACGTGGCGGACGTGCGCGACCACTGGACCCGCGCCTACGAGGAGTTCATCGCGGACTACGCCGACCACTACGACACCGACCGGTACGTGAAAGCCGAACTCCCGGACCTGCCCTACGCCGACGACTCGTTCTCGCTGGTCCTGTCGGCCCACCTCATGTTCCTCTACATGGACAAACTGGACCACGAGTTCCACCGGAAGTCGCTGCTGGAACTGGCCCGCGTTGCCAGCGACGAGGTTCGGGTCTATCCGCTGGAGCGCTTCGACGGGAAGCGGTACCCGCGACTCGGCGACCTCCGGGAGACGCTGGCCGAGGCTGGCTACGAGACGGAGATCTCCTCGGTCCCGTTCGAGTTCCAGCAGGGCGCGGACGAACTGATGAAAATCGAGGTCTGACTCGGACGTGGGGACAGCTGTAGATGCTTTATAGAACTATTTTTCTTTCTAAGAGATGGAAATATGCATCTGAAAAGCGCATACTGAGTTCTCTTCACGGTAGCAACGGCTCACTCCGGCTCACTCTTCCACCCCGGCGCGTGCGGTCGCGTCCACCGCGCGAGAGAGCGGCCGCGTTCAGGCGGCCGCGAGGCTGGGGAGGCGTGATGCTCGCGGGTGCGGTGCGGTGGCGGTATGATCTGCTCAAGCCGGAAGATAGCTATTCCGACTCCCGCCGCTCACCCTCGTGAAAAGGTTTAGATACTCGCCTCCGTCACCGACGCAAAAACAGCCCAAAGACGCACTCGATTACCGTCTCACTCGTCCCGCTTCACGCCGGGATTCGTCACCGGTTTCACGCCCGGATTCGTCACCGCACCGTTCGCCGCCGAGTCGAACGTCGCGCCGTACTTCGCCAGCACGCCGTTCTGATAGGCCATCTCCGGTTCGTCGCGCGAGTCTAGCCGCGACGCTAGCTCCTCGTCCGACAGTTCCACGTCCAGCGTCCGGTCGGCGATGTCGATGGTCACGCGGTCGCCGTCCTCCAAGGCCCCGATGGGTCCGCCCGCGAACGACTCCGGGGCGACGTGACCGATCATCGGCCCGCGGGTCGCGCCCGAGAACCGGCCGTCCGTGACCATCGCCACGTCGTCCTCGTGGCCCGCGCCGACGACCGCGGAGGTGACGCCCAGCATCTCGCGCATGCCCGGCCCGCCGCGCGGTCCCTCGTTGCGGATGACGATGACGTCGCCCGACTCGATGCGGCCCTCTTGGACGTAGCGCATGGCGTCCTCCTCGGTCTCGAAGACGCGGGCCGGGCCTTCGTGGTGGAAGTCGTCCTCGCCCGTGACTTTGAGGACGGCACCGTCGGGCGCGAGGTTGCCCGTGAGAATCTTGATGGCCCCCTCGTCGTGGAAGGGGTCCGAAACCGGGCGCACGAAGTCGGCGTCGATTTCGTCGTCCGCGGGCAAGTCGAGCGCTTCTAACTCCTCGGAAATCGTCCGCCCCGTCACCGTCATGGCGTCGCCGTCGAACAGTCCCGCGTCCACGAGACGGCGAATCACGACCGGGACGCCGCCCTGCTCGTAGAGGTCGAACATCACGCGCTCGCCACCGGGCTGGAGGTTGGCAATCTTGGGCGTCTTCCGGGAGATTTCGTCGAACTCCTCGATGTCGAGGTCCACGCCAGCCTCGGCCGCGAGCGCCAGCAGATGCAGGACGCCGTTGGTCGAGCCGCCGATGGCGACTTGGAGCGCGATGGCGTTCTCGAACGACCGCTTCTCCAAGATGTCGGAGGGCGTACGGTCGTTCTCGATGCAGTCGAGCGCGAGTTCCCCGGCGCGCTCGGCGACGTCGTATCGCTCCTCGAACTCGGCGGGCGGTCCCGCGCTCCCGAGCGGCGCGAGTCCGAGCGCCTCCGCGACGGAGGCCATCGTGTTCGCGGTGAACATCCCGCCACAGGAGCCAGCACCCGGACAGGCGTGACGCTCCAAATCGTCCAGTTCCTCTTCGCTCATCTCGCCCTCGGCGACCGCGCCGACCCCCTCGAAGACGTTCTGGATGGTGACCTCCCGGCCGTCGTGTTCGCCGGGCATGATGGACCCGCCGTAGAGGAACACGGACGGCAGGTCGGTCCGAATCGCGGCCATCATCATCCCCGGCAGGTTCTTGTCGCACCCGCCGACCGTGACGAGACCGTCCATGCGCTCGCCGAACGCGACCAGCTCCACCGAGTCGGCGATGACTTCTCGCGATATCAGCGAGGCACGCATCCCCTCGGTCCCCATCGAGATGGCGTCGGAGATGGTGATGGTCCCGAACTCGATGGGCATCCCGCCCGCCGAATCGACGCCCTCGTAGGCCGCGGCGGCCACGTCGTCCAGATGAACGTTACAGGGCGTGATGTCGGCGGCTGGGTTCGCAACGCCGACCATCGGCGACGAGAGGTCGGCGTCGTCGTAGCCCATCGCGCGGAACATCGCGCGGTGAGGAGCGCGCTCTACCCCGTCGGTGACTTCGTTACTCCGCAGATTTCCCGGTTTCTCTGTCATACGTCCGCATAACCGCGGAGGGGCTTAAGTTGCCGCCCTCGGACAGATGTTGCTGTTCGACCGTAGCGGTGTCTCCCACGGAGACTCGACGACCAGCATCGACCGACCAGCTATAATTCGAGACGACTCTCGTTAAATTCTGCCTTACTGGCCGAGTATTCGGTTCGGGGACCGACTCGTCACGACGAGAGAAGCACGGTGACGCCACCCGACGCCGACCGGATTCGTGACCGAGCGGACGGTTCGCACGCGAAATCATCAAATGAGAACATACTTTTCGGGAGGCCGTCGAAAAGACGGCATGGACCTGACGGTCGCCGTCGCCCACTACCCCGAAGGCGCTGGCCACGCGACCCGGATGCTCGCGGTCGGGCAGGCCTTCGAGGAGGCTGGCGCGAACATCTCGCTCGCTGGCGGCGGCCCCGGCTCCCGCTTCATCGAACGCAACGGCTACGACGTGTTCCGGGCGGCTCCCGTCGACTACATCGGCGACTACCAGCAGGGGTCGCTCGGCCGCGTGCTGACTCGGAGTCTCCCCTACAGCGGCAAGCGCGTCTTCGACTTCGTACAGTGGCTCCGCCGGGAGGACCCCGCGGCGCTGGTCACCGACGACATGTTCGCCGCGATGGCCGCGTCGCTGACGGGGACGCCCCTCTACATCGTCACCCACAACGCCGCCTCCTACTACGACGCCGCGGTCGAACAGGTGTTCACGTGGCTCCTCAACCGCTACCAACTGGGCGCGGCCGAGTCGTTCCTCTACCCGGCGGTGTGGCCGCCCGACGAGGGCGACCCACCGGGGGTGACCCACGTCCCGCCAGTCGCGCTCGACCCCGGCGACTGTCGCGGCCCGACCGAGGAGGTCGGCGTACTGGTCGTGCCGAGCGTCTACTCCACGAACTTCGACGTGCTCGCCGAGACTCTCCGCACGGAGGGCCACGACGTGACCTTGGTCGGCGACGACGACTGGGAGGACGTGCCCGCGCTCCTCCCGTGGATTCGGGCCGCCGACGTGGTGGTCTGCTCGGGCTACTCGACGGTGATGGAGGCCGCGGTCGGCGGCACGCCCTGCGTGGTCTACCCCTTCACCGACGAGCAACACGGCGTGACTCGCGTCATCGAACGCCGGGGCGTCGAGGGGTTCCAAGTCGAACACTCGGTCACGCACGTCGCACGGGCGGTCCGTCATCCGCCCGCGCCGCCGGACCACAAAAACGGCGTCGAACGCGTCGCAAACCGCGTCCTCGACGGGTTGACCTGACCAGTTTTTGCCACTGTCGGAACGACGAACCCCGTCGCCCGCCAACCCGACTGTATGGCACGAGCCGCGGCCGGAGCGCGCCTCCACTTCGGCTTTCAGAACCTCTCGCTGGCGCACGAGCGACTGTACGGGTCGCTCGGGGTCGCACTCGACTCGCCCGAAGTCGAGGTGGTCGCCGACTCCGCGGAGACGGTGCGCTGTTCGCACGACGACGCCCGCGAATACGTCCACCGTGCAGTCGAACTGCTGGACGTACCGGGTGCGGACGTGACCGTCGAGGAGACGCTCCCCCGGCACGTCGGTCTCGGGAGCGGGACCCAGTTGGCACTCACGGTCCTCGCGGCGGTCGCGCACGCTCACGGTCGCGAGCCGCGGGTCCGCGAACGCGCCCCGAAACTCGGTCGCGGCGGTCGGAGCGGGGTCGGCGTAGCGACGTTCGAGTCCGGCGGGTTCCTCCTCGACTCGGGCCACCCGACCGAGCGATTCACGGCCGACCGGCCCGCCCGCGGCGCGTGGTCGGTCCCGCCGGTCGCGGCCAGCCACGAGGTCCCGGACCACTGGCGGTTCGTGGTGGTCCTCCCGGACGCGGACCCCGGCCGGAGCGGCGACGGCGAGGAGGCCAGCATGCGGTCGGTGGTCGAACGCGCGGACCCCCAACTCGCCGACGAAATCGCCGCAGTCGTGACTCGGCGCGTCCTCCCCGCGGTCGCCGAGGGTGACCTCGAGGCGTTCGGCGCGGCGGTCGCCGAGGTGGGTCGGCTCAACGGCGCGTGGTACGCCGACGAGCAGGGCGGCGTCTACCGCCCGCCGGTCGGCGAACTCGTCGCGGAGCTGTCGAGGTCGGCCGCGATAGCTGGCGCTGGTCAGTCGTCGTGGGGACCCGCGGTCTACGCCGTGACCAGCGACGAGCGCGCGGATGCGGCCCGCGACGCGGCCCACGCGGCGCTCTCGGCGGCGGACGTCGGCGGCGACGTGCTGGTCGCCGAACCGCGGAACCGCGGGGCGGACATCGACGGGTGAATAGCTCAGTCCTCTCGGAGTAGTCGGACTGGCGGTTTGCGAGGTCATCGACACTGGTGACTGACCCGTCACCTCCCTGCTCGCAACCGCCGGAAGACGGGTCTGCTCGGTCGCTGGCCTGCGCGGACTGCGTCTTCCGAGGTCACGCTCGCGTTTCTCGTGGCGCTTTACGCCACGAATCGCTCGCGTGACCGCACGAAGCGTCCGAGTGAGGTTCGTCCCGTTCTCGTATTTGAACGTTGGTGTGAGATCGGAATTCGAGTCGGTCGCGGCTCGATGAGTCGGAGATCCAAGCACGCCCTTCCGTGTGAGTCTCGTAGACGAAAGACCCAAGCACCCCCGACGAGACGCCCGAAACGAGAGTTATGGACCGAGTTCCGTTCGGCGTCTCCCGACTGGACGACATCATCGGCGGCGGCGCGCCGCCCGGAAGCGTGGTCCTGCTGGCGGGCGAGGCCGGGGCCGGTGCCCGCGAGTTCTGCTACACCAGCGCGACCATCAACGGGCTGGCTCACACCGACGAGGAGCAGTTCGACCTCCACTACGGCGACGTATCCGAGCGTGCCGCGGTCCCCGAGGATATCCACTACGTCTCGTTCACCTCCAGCGGCGACGAACTCCGGCGGGAGATCGAGTTCACGATGAGCGAGGAGATAGTCCGCGCGGGCGTCGAGGCGGTCGAGTTCGCCGACTTCAGTCAGGAGTACTTCCAACTCTCGGCCATCCCCCGCGAGTGGTACACCCGCAAGACCCAGACCATCACCGACCTCGGGCAGAGCGGCGACCGCCGGGGCGTACTGGAGGCGCTCGGCGAGTACCTCAACGAACACGCCACGGGCAACCTCGTGGTCATCGACTCGCTGACGGACCTCGCCCGCGCGCCGAACGAACACTTGGACTGGAGCGACATTACCTTGCTCGTCAAGGGGCTTCAGAAGGCCTCTCGCGCGTGGGACGGCCTGATTCTCGTCCTCGTGAACCAGGAGGCCATCACGGACACCCAGATGGGGAGTCTGATGGGCGCGGCCGACGGGACCATCGCCTTCGAGTGGGAGACCGGCGGCAACGAGCGCGACCGGGTGATGTTCGTCCGGGAGTTCAGGGGCGTTCTGTCGCGGTTGGAGGCCGAGGACATCATTCGGTTCGAGACCGAGATTCACGACGCTGGCTTCGACATCAGTAACGTCCGGAAGATTCGCTGACTCGATTCGGGCATCAACGAAGGACGCTCGGCGAAATCGTTTTGCAACTGCCGTCCGAAGCGTCGGCGCAAGCCGATAGCAGCCGACGGCACCGAACCAGAACGAGCGGTCTTTCACGACACCTATGTCAGATTCCGACTCGCCCCCCGACCCGAGAGCCGAGATGGAAGCGTTGGGATACGACATCGTGTACAAGCCCCACGAGACGATGGCGAAGTACAACGCGTTCTACCGCGTCGAGTACGACGGCGAGGAGATCGCTCCGCCCGCCGCTCGCCGGATGGACGTTCCGTTGAACGAGGTCTGGCTCACGGAACTGCTCCGGCCCTACGAGCGGTACATCCTCTATCACGAACTGAACGAGATACGGTACCGGGCACGGGGATACGGCGTCGACGAGGCCCACGAGCGAGCGGTCGAAGACGACAAGATTTGGGAAGGCGACGAACGGTGGGAAGAGCTCCAGCGAGAGATAAACATCGTGCCGCCGGAGCGAGTCGTCGCGCTCGCGGGGTTCGACGAGACGCTCTTCGAGCGAATCCAGCGGAACCGTCCGTACTGCGACATGGACGAACTCCGAGCGGTCCGGGGAATCGACGAGCGACGCCACGACCGACTGTGCGAGGAGTTCTGGTGTTTCGATTGCGACCTGTAACCCCGGCCCGTCGGAGTCGCGCCTCGTTCGCGCCCGCGACGGTGGCACGTGGACGACGCCAGCCGTACCGCGTTACTCGACGGCGTACGTCCCGTCCGTCTTCTCGACCAACCCCAACAGGACGCCCCAATCCAACAGATACCGAACGCGCTCGCCCCAAATCGTCTCCCACGAGTTGGGATTCTTGTAGTGTTCCCACGTCGGCACCTCGTCTTCGAACTCCTCGAACGCCTCCGCGGCCGACAGCGGCCCCTCGGCATCGTCCAGAATCTCCAACAGCGCGGGCACCCCGAAGACGTTCTCGCGGAACTGCTCGCGGAGGAACTCGGGCGTCGGGTCCTCGCGGGTCCGGGTGAACCCCGAGGACTGCTCCTCGGCGAGTCCGAGCGCGCGCAGAAACGTCAGCCACGTCCGAGCCTCGTCGCGGCTCGTCAGGTCGGTCCGGTCGAGCATCCGGGCACAGCAGTCGTCCTCGCTACCGGGCACGAGAGGCACCGCGCGCTGGGCGTCGGCCACGAAGTCGAGGGATTCGGGCGGTTCGGGAACCAGTTTGAATTGCATCGAATGTCACCTCAGTTCTCTCGTCGACCGTCGTCTCAGATACCGAAGCTCTCGGCCAGTAGCTTCTCGTCGCGCTCGCCGACGACGTAGGTGTCGCCGCCGATGACGTCGATGGTCGCGCGGGCGGGCGCGAAGACGCTCTCTTCGACCTCGTAGAAGTCCCAATCGACCGATTCGAAAATATCGGCGAAGTGGGTGCCGTACTCGTCGTTGGCGGTCGAGACGATTTCCTCGAAGCGGTCGAACTCCTCGCGGACCGTGACGTGGACCTCCCCGCCGTAGGCCAGCGCGTCGTTGGTGCGAGCGATGGCGGTCTCCTCGTCTCCGGCCACGGGCGCGACCGGCGCGGAGCCGGTGATGCTCACGACGTCGAGGGGGTCGTAGCCGAGTTCCGAGAGGCGAAAGACGGTCATCTCGGCCGCGCGCGAGGAGAGGCTGACGCTCCCGGCGAGGCTCGCAGTGGGGACCGACGCGAGGAAGACGCTACTCGTCTCGACGCCGGTCAGGTCCGCGACCTGCTCGGCGGCCGAGGCGGTGGGGTAGTCGTCGCTCTCGACGGCCAGCACCGCGAAGTCGCTCACGTCCTCGTAGCCGACGCGGGCGAACTCGTCCTCCTCGGCGACGAGCGCGCGGGCCGGGCCGCTCCCCAACCCCTCGAAGTCGTCGGTCGTGAGTTCCCATCCGGCCTTCTGCGAGCAGAGGAGCGCCAGCGCGGGGTGGTCGCTGGTCAACTCGACGTACTGGAATGGCGCGCCCGCCACCTCGTCCATCCGGGTCTGGACCGTGGCGAGTCCCGCCGTCTGCATCTCGGCGAGGAGAAGTCCGGCTTCGACGCCGCCGTCGAACTCGTGGCCGAAGTCCAGAACGGTGGCTCCGTTGTCGAGTTCGCGCGCGCCGATGTCCAACTCCTCGGCGAAGTCGAGCGCTTCGTCGGCGAGTTCCAACGCGTTTCGATTGAGACTGTCCATGCGCGTGAGTTGGGCGTCACCCCGTAAACCGTTTATCAGTCAGTCTCCTTCGAGGGATTCTCCGTCACGACTGCAGTTCCATTCCCGACGAGATAGACGGTCGGACTCCCGATGTAGTCGCCGTGCCGTCCGTCTTCACCCCAGTATGCCGCACCTTGACAGACGACTACGACACGAAAGCCGCCGCGTACGGCTTCGACTCTTCGGACGTTGCATCCGACATCGACTTCCGTGACGGTGCCACCGGACATCGAATTGTAGAGCCGACGCTCCTCGTACTCGAGCGCGTACTGCTTCGCCGTCTGTCGGTCCACATCTCCGGTGGGTCTGGCGGTGACTTCGGGCCGTCGAGGAGGTCGTGCCGTCTTCGCGGAAGCGTCGTCGGTGTCCGGTCGGTCGTCGGCGTCTTTCGGGGCACAGTGTTCGGCGATTCCGACTGCCGGTCGCTCGCACAGCCAGCGAGAAGCATCCCCGAAGAGCCACACGAGAGCCGAAGAAACTGCCGTCTGGAGGTGTTCACCCTCGAACGTCGCCGCGATATGCTAAGTGCTTCGTCGCCTCTCGGGCTATCGCTCGCGCCGGGCTTCGCGGCCGAGGGCCTCCTCGACGGCATCGACCTTCTCGCGGGCGCGTTGCTCGCGCGTGCGCTTGTCGTCTATCTTCAGGAAGGTACTCACGCGGTCGCCATCGACCGCCTCGTGGGCGGCTTGCGCCGCGGCGAACAGTTCGTCCACGGTGTCGGCCTCGATGACGGTCCCCATCGGGTTGGTCTCGTAGGACACGTCGAAGTCGTCTAGGGCCGCGACGGCTTTGGCCACTTCGTCGGCCATGCTCTCCTCGATTACCGGGGCGACGCTCAGGAGTGCGACTACGGTCATAGCGAGCGGACAGAGGGCCGGTAGTGTCTTTGGCGTTTGGGACGCTTCGCTCCACGACCTCACTGGACGGCTGTTCCGTCGCCGCTTACGTTGTCGAACGTTTAGTCCGAAAATCAGATCCGAGAACCGTTAATTTACGAAGAATTTAAGTGTACGTATGCGGCTATAGGTATGTGTAGGCATGACAGACCACTTCATCGACGAACTAGACGAGACCGATTCGGCCGAACTCGAAGAGCGAGACAACCCCGCGCTTACGGGCGTGATGGGTAACGTCTACTTCGGGACGTAATCGGCGTTCCCCCGGAGTGAATCGCGTTTTCGGGTCGATTTCTTCGACAGCGAGCGACCTCGTAACGCCGTCGAACGCCAATCAGTTGGCGACCGCCTCGAACAGCGTTCGGACGCGGCTCCCGTCGAGAAACGTCGCTCCGAGCAGAATCGAGATCGGAACCACTCCCTTCGCACCGAACGCGTAAACCGCACCAACGACGGACACGACGAACGTCCCGATACCGAACAGATAGGAGACGGCGACGTACGCCGCTGCTAGCGACAGTTCCCGTTTCCGGAGGTCGCTAATCCCTCGCTTTCGGAGGTTCACGACGCCAAAAGTATCGACTAACAACCAGTAGCCGTCGCCGTGAATGAGAGGGTTGAGCGTGAACGCGAATCCCGTGAGAGCGGCCACGAGATACAGGTCGAGCGTAGTGCTTCCCGGCAAGAACGCGTAGTACACGACGACGACGCCGAGGAGCCAGACGAGTTCGGCGAACGGCCCGGCCAGACTGATCCACCGGCGGCGATTCTTCGGAAGCATCCACGCGCCGTCGGTGTTCGTGGTAACCGTCGGGATGACGCCGTTGACTCGCTGGACGCGAAACGACGGGTCGAGATACTCGCGGGCCGCCAAGTGATGGCCGCTCTCGTGAACCGCGACACCCGTCAAAAGTAACCCACCGACGGTCACGACTCTCGGAGGCGACAGCTGAGTAGCGAGGGGTCCGAGAGACGACAGCACTGACAGAGCGGTGTACGCCACGACCCCGAGCAAGAGGAAGAACAGCACCGAACGAGGCCACAGCGCGATATCCGACGGCGTGACGATTCGCTCGACCGGCCGGTTCGGGCCGAAGTACCCGTCGTCTTCGAGTCGTTCGGCCAGTCGCAGTGCGCCACCGTCGAGGTCGTCCGTCGCCACCTCACCGTCCGCGAGTGCCTCGAGTAGCTTCATCGCGTTCTCCGATACCTGCCTGAAATCACCGTCGGGGTTCCGAACGAAGCACGAACCGTCTGACTCGCCCCACGTGTATCCGACCGCCGGGTCGGAGCGCTGCGTCTCGGTCTTCATGCACTGCCCTCGGAGTCGAGTAAGTATTCGGCAACCGCGTCACCGACCGTCTGGTCCGCTCGGACGTCGGCGGCCGCCAAGGCTGGCGACTGGTTCACTTCGAGTATCGCGTAGTCCGAATCGGACCGACGAACGTCGACCGCACCGAACTGCAACTCGACGGCCTCGGCCGCTCGAATCGCGGCCGATTCGACTTCCTCGGACACCGTCGCCGGTTCGAGGTCGACCGTCTTGGATTCGCGCTGGTCGAGTTTGAACGAGAAGTTCTCGCTGACGTACCGGGTCGCACCGACTACGTCGCCGTCGAGGACGTACAGCCGAAGGTCGTCGCCCGGGACGAACTCCTGAAGCTGAACCGGTGCGGTCGCCAGCTTCTCGAGTCGCTGGTCGGTCAGGTCGTGGTCGGTGAGCTCGTTCGGCGGCGCTCCGTGGGAGACCGGCTTGTAGACGACTCGGTCGTGGCGTTCGTAGAACCTCCGGACCTCCTCGGGGCTGTTAGTGAAGACGGTGTCGGGAACCGGAACGCCGCGGTTCGCACAGCGCTCGAGTTGCCACGGTTTCAGCTCCTGCATGTA
>SDGW01000812.1_pt1 | contig 12988 bp, 8 predicted proteins | sample 2873831 | NCBI WGS metagenome assembly SDGW01 (sample SAMN08132700, study PRJNA421101) | hypersaline lake metagenome | isolation source: celular fraction 0.22 microns magnesium sulfate-rich crust from ephemeral... | place: Spain: Penahueca Lagoon, Toledo | collected 2011-07
GGGCGATTACCTCTACGCCGTCAGGGACGGCCAGGTCAACGACGGGGCGACCTGGAAGTCCTGCCGACTGATAATCACCAACAAGCGCCTGGTCCTGGCGACCAGCGGGAACAAACAGACGGTTCCGATATCGAACGTCGAGATCGAGGACGAGCCGCCGGACATCGACGCGACGGCGCACATGACCAACATCACGCCGCTTTCGGTCGGGAACAACGTCATCTTCCTCGCCGCGGGCGAGGGCGGCCTTGAGGAGGACGTCTGCCGGGCGATGCTCCACGACCAGATCATCCTGGTGAAACACCCGGCCGTCAAAGGCGGCGTCGTCCAGGAGACCGACTGGGAGAAAGCGAAGTTCCGCTACGTCGACGACACGATCAAGATGGCGCTCTCGGACGGTCGCCTCACGATCGACATGGACAACGTCGGCAACATCGACACGACCGAAAAGACGGTTCGGGACAAATCTCGACTGGTCGTCTCCGTCGAGCACACCGAAGACGATCTCAGCGTCGAAACGTACCTCACTGGAACGAACGCGCATACGAACGCGTTGGACTCGCTGTTTTCGACGGCGGTCGAGAAGAACGAAGCCAGCGTCGAGCAACTGAGCGAACAGGAGAGCCAGGTTCTCATGGCGCTGTATTCGGGCGTTTCTCCGTTCGAGATGTCCGAATTCGTCGGGATACCGGTCGACGACGTCGAGGAGGCCTATCAACACTTACTGGAGATCGGTGCCGTCGACGAGGTCCGCGTGCGGACGGAAGTCGAACTGAATGCGCGTGGCAGAAACATGGCGAGCGACGCAATGAGTGACCAGTAGCAGGTCACTAACCGGACAGACGTATAGTTAAATGCCGGCTACTGCCGTAAGGTCCCAAAACTAGACTCTCACAGTCGGAACCTTGAAACGGCGCGACGGTGACCATTTCGTATGAGCGTCAGCACTGCGGTCGTCCTTGCGGCAGGTGAGGGGACTCGGTTGCGCCCGCTGACGCGCAACCGCCCGAAACCGATGTTGCCCGCTGCCAACCGCCCGATCTTAGAGCACGTCTTCGACGCCCTGGTCGACGCCGGCATGGAACGGCTGGTGTGCGTCGTCGGCTACAAACACGACCGGGTGCAGGACCACTTCGGCCCGACGTACCGGTCGGTTCCCGTCCAGTACGTCCGCCAGCACAAACAGCTCGGCAGTGGCCACGCCCTCCTCCAGGCCCGATCGGCCGTCGACGGCCCGCCGCTCGTCGTCAACGGCGATCGACTGATCGAGACGAGCATGATCGAAACCGTCGTCGACGCCTTCGAACGCAACGAGCCGTCGGCCGCCCTGGCTGTTCTCGAACATCCCGAAGCACGCCAGTACGGCGCGATCTCGCTGCAGAACGAGGAGATCACCGAACTGATCGAGAAACCGACGAGCGACGAGTACCGACTCATCAACGCCGGCATCTACGCCTTCGGCACCGGCATCTTCGACGAGATCGCCGAGACCCCGCGCACGCAGGGCGAACTCGGGCTGACCGACACCATCGCGAGGCTCATGGATCGCGACCGAGTCCGCGGCGTCCGCTGTGAGGGGATGTGGGTCGACGCGACGTACCCCTGGGACCTCCTGAAGATGGCACGCGAGGTGCTCGCACGCGGGCGGATCGACGCCACGGCTGAATCCGACGGCGTCTGGATCCACGAGGACGCGCTGGTTCACGACGACGCGACGCTCCGGGCGCCCGTCGTCGTCGGCCCGGATTCGGAGATCGGCCCCGGCGCCGTCGTCGGTCCCGACACCGCGCTCGGTCGAAACGTCACGATCGGTGCGAACGCGACCGTCGAACGCTCGGTTCTGGACGTCGACACGCGGGTCGACGCCGGGTCGACGCTGTTCGATACGGTCACCGGCCAGGACGTCCACGTCGGCGCCGGGACCGTCGCACCGGGCGGCGAGACCGACGTTCGCGTCGGCAACACGGTGTTCGAGGACCAGCGACTCGGTGCGGTGCTGGCCGACCGGGTGACCGCCGACGGCAACGCCAGCATCGACCCCGGTACGCTCGTCGGACCCTCGGCGCATCTGCACACTGGCGTCCACGTCCACGGTCGGATCGCCGAAGCCGCGGAGGTGATGCGCTGATGTGCGGGATCATCGGCTGTGCCGGCCGTCAGGGCGAAACGCTCGACGTCCTCGTCCACGGCCTGTCGAAACTGGAGTACCGCGGCTACGACTCGGCCGGCGTCGCCCTCGCGACCGACGAGATCGACGTCTGCAAGACCGCCGGTGAGATCGACGACCTGCGCGCCGCGCTCTCGGAGCGCGAACTCTCTGGGGCAGTCGGCATCGGCCACACCCGCTGGAGCACGCACGGCCCGCCGACCGACGAGAACGCCCACCCGCACCAGGACTGTCTCGGTGACGTCGCGGTCGTGCACAACGGCATCATCGAGAACTACCAGTCGCTCCGCGATCAGCTCTCGACGGCGGGCCACGAGTTCCGCAGCGACACCGACACGGAGGTCGTTCCGCACCTGATCGAGGACGAACTCGCTGACGGTGCCGCTCCCGAGGAGGCAGTCCGGGAGGCGATCGCCCACCTGGAAGGGAGCTACGCCGTCGCGGCTGTCATCGCCGGCGAGGACACCATCTTCGCCGCGCGCAACGACTCGCCGCTCGTGCTGGGGGTCAGCGAGGACGCCTACTACCTCGCGAGCGACGTGCCCGCGTTCCGGGATCACACCGATCGGGTGATCTACATGGACGACGGCGAGTTCGCGGCGGTCGACGCCGACGGCTGGACGATGACGACCCTGTCGGGAGATCCGGTCGACAAGGACGTCGACACGGTCGACTGGGACCCTGAAGAGACCGGCAAGAGCGGCTACGACCACTTCATGCTCAAGGAGATCCACGAACAGCCCCGCGCGCTCCGACAGTGTCTCCGGGGGCGCGTGGGCGAACTCACTGGCGAGGTCGACCTGGGTGATCTCGGGGATCTGACGCCGCGAGCGATCCAGTTCGTCGCCTGCGGGACCAGCTATCACGCGGCGCTGTACGCCACGCAGTTGTTCCAGCAGGCCGGCATCCCGGCCCAGGCGTTCCTCGCGAGCGAGTACACCACGAGCACGCCACCGATCGGCGACGCGCTCGTCGTCGGCGTCACCCAGAGCGGGGAGACGGCAGACACCCTCTCGGCGCTCCGGGAAGCCCGCCGTCGCGGTGCGCGGACGCTCGCGGTGACCAACACCGTCGGCTCGACTGCGGCCCGGGAGTGCGATCACGCGCTGTACATCCGGGCCGGCCCGGAGATCGGCGTCGCCGCGACGAAGACGTTCGCCAGCCAGCTCGCGGCGTCGAATCTGCTCACCCTGGGGATCACGTCGGTCGACGACGACCGCGAGGTCATCAGCGGGCTGCGAGACCTGCCCAGCGCCGTCCAGGAAATCCTCGACGACTCGGTCGCCCGGGAGGTGGCCGAAACCTACCGGGACGCCGAGTCGTACTTCTTCATCGGCCGCGGCCTCAACTACCCGGTCGCGCTGGAGGGTGCTCTGAAGATGAAGGAGATCACCTACAAGCATGCGGAGGGCTTCGCCGCCGGGGAGCTCAAACACGGGCCGCTCGCGCTGGTCACCGAGAACACGCCGGTGTTCGCTACCGTGACCGGCGACGACGAGATGGCACGCAAGACCATCGGGAACGTCAAAGAGGTCGAAGCGCGCGACGCACCGGTCGTCGCGGTGACCGACGGGGAGTCTGACGTCGAGCGCTACGCCGACCACGTGCTCGAAGTGCCCGACACGCACCCGCGCGTGGCGGCCGTCGTCGCGAACGTCCAGCTCCAGCTCGTCGCCTACCACGCCGCGAAGCGCCGCGGCCGGTCGATCGACAAGCCGCGCAACCTCGCGAAAAGCGTCACGGTCTAAGGGAGGGCCGCCCCGCTGTCAGCGACTCGTACGCCCGCCGCAGCCGCCGCACGCCGCGCCGCGCCGGATCGCCGCCGAGCGACAGGGCCAGGTACAGCCAGGTCCGCCGCCGCCCGGGCTGCCGGCGCAGCGCGCGCAGCAGCCACCGGCGCGCCTCGCCGTACCGCCCGGCCTCCATCGCGGTCGCACCGAGGGTCAGGGAGAGCGACGCGACCAAGGCCCGCTCGCAGTCGGGGCCGTACTCCGCGGCCAGCTCGCGGTGCGTCTCGACGAACCGCGGGTAGGCCACGTCGCGGGCCGCCTCGAAGTCGTCGGTGAGCTGGTCGTACTCCCCGAACCCGCGCCGGACCAGCTCCTCGCTCACCGCCCGGAACCGCCCGTGCTCCGAGAGCCGGACGTACCACTCGCGGTCCTCCCAGATCGGGAGCGTCTCGTCGAACCCGCCGGCCTTCTCGACCGCCGCCCGCCGGACCATAATCGTCGAGGTCGGCCCGCAGGCCGCGCCGCGGAGGAGCGCCTCCGTGACGTCGCCGGACAGCGACGGGGTGCGCCCGCCGACCCGCTCCCCGTCGCGGACGGCGAACTGCCCGGTGTAGACGGCGACGACGCCGGGGGCGAACGCCGCCACCTGCCGCTCGGTCTTCTCCGGGAGCCACCGGTCGTCGTCGTCGAGGAACTCCACGAAATCGCCGCTCGCGGCGCGGATGCCGACGTTGCGGGCGGCCCCCGGCCCCTCGCCGTCATCGCGCCGGTACGTCACGGGCAGGTCCCCGGCGCGGCGGCGCACCAGCGGCTCGACCGACTCTGCGGAGCCGTCGACGACGACGACCTCGAGGTTCGGGTACGTCTGCTCGCGGATGCTGGCGAGCGCCCCCGCCAGCTTCTCCGGGCGGTCGCGCGTTATCACGACGGCGCTGACGAGCGGTCGGTCCGGCGTGTCCATCGGTTCGACGTGGCCCCGGGAGGCGTATTGTTAGGACGGTCGTTACGGGCGGCTCTCGGCGTCGCCCCGCGTATCGGCCCCGAACTGTCGCCTCGTCGCGGCGCGTCGTCCGGCCGCCGCGGGCCGGTAACGCGTACATAACAATCCCCGCGACGCGGCTCTGCCGGGACAGAGTTCTCACTGCACTATGTCACCGCTCTCTTCGCTCCGACGGCTTCTCGTCCGCCTCACTCCCGGTGGCGACCTCACCGAGCAGACGGTGAAAAGCGGCATCTGGGCCACGGTCACGAACGTCCTCGACCGGGGGCTCCAGCTGCTGATGATCGCGATCCTCGCTCGGATGCTCACACCGGCCGACTTCGGGCTGCTGGGGATCGCCCTGTTGACGCTGACGGCGTTCAAGCGGTTCTCGAACATCGGGTTCGACCAGGCGCTCATCCAGAAGGCGTCCGGGAACGTCGACCGCTACCTCAACACGTATTGGAGCGTCGAGATCCTCCGCGGCGCCGCGCTCGGCGCGCTCCTCTTCCTCGTCGCGCCGTTCGTCGCCGGTTTCTTCGGCGAGCCGCGCGCCGCGCCGCTCCTCCGGGTCATCGCGCTCACGCCGCTGCTGCTCGGGCTGCGTAACCCCGGCATCGTCTACTTCCGGAAGAACCTGGAGTTCCACAAGCAGTTCGTCTACACGTTGAGCGGGTCGGTGACAAACTTCGCCGTCGCGCTCGCGGTCGCGCTCGCCACCCAGAGCGTCTGGGCGCTCGTGTTGGGGTACGTCGCCTCGGACGCCGCGCGCCTGCTGGCGTCGTACGCCGTCCACGGCTACCGCCCGTGGCCCGAGCTCGACGTCGATGTCGTACGCGACCTCCTCGGCTTCGGGAAGTGGATCACCGGTTCCGAGAGCGTCTATTTCCTCATCAACCAGGGGGACGACGCCGTGATCGGCTGGCTGCTGACCGCGTCGTCGCTCGGGCTGTACCAGGTCGCTTACCAGTTCGCTAAGGCGCCGGCGACGGAGATCTCGCAGATCATCTCCAGCGTCGCCTTCCCGGCGTACTCGAAGCTCCAGGACGACATCCCCGCGCTCCGGGCGGCGTTCTTCCGGACGCTCCAGGTGACGATGGTGATCTCCTTTCCCGCCGCGGTCGGCATCGCGGTCGTCGCCCCGACGTTCGTCGAGGCCGTCCTCGGCCCCGGGTGGGAGCCGGCGGTGCCCGTGATGCAGCTGGTGGCGGTGTACGGGCTCTTCATCGCGCTGGGGTCGGCGTACTCCCCGGTTTGGAAGGCGATCGGCCGCCCCGACTTCATGGCGAAGATCGGCGTCTTCCGGCTCGTCTTGACCGCGGCGGTCATCATCCCGGCCACCCGCGAGTTCGGGATCGCCGGGACCGCCGCGGCCGTGCTCGGGGTCTACCTCTTCCCGGTGATGCCGATCGACGTGTACCTCGTGATACGGTCGGTCGAGACCAGCCTCGGGCGACTGCTCCGGGAGATGTCGTACCCGGCCGTCGCCAGCCTCCTCATGGGCGGGGTCGTCTACCGGCTTCAGACGGCGCTGACGCTGGAGTGGGCGCTGCTCGAACTGGCCGTCCTCGTCGCGGTCGGCGCTGCGGTGTACGGCGCCGCGGTCGCGGCGCTTGAGAGCCAGCTGAGCTGGGGGCTCCGCGAGACGGTGCGGAACTTCGCCGGGGCGATCTGACTCCCGCCGGGGCCGTAAGCAACCGGTAACAATACCGGCCGCCCGCCACGGAGCGATCGATGCAGACACAGCGCCGCCGCTTTCGCCACGAGGTCCTCGACCCCGACCCGCCGACGACGAAGCTGGGCACCTGCCTGACGACCGACCTCACCGGGAACGGCCGGCCGGACGTCGTCGTCGGCGGGGCCGGCCCGGAGACGAAGCTGTTCGTGGGCGGGAGCCGGACCCGACTGCCGAGCGCGGAGGGGATCAGGCAGGCGGCGGGTCTCGCCGGCCCGACGTTGTTCTGGTACGAGAACCCCGGCTGGGAGCGACACGCCATCTCCGACGTCCCACAGCTCGGGGTCGGCTGCGCGCTCGGCGACGTCGACGGCGACGGCCGCGTCGATGTCCTCGCCGGACAGGGGATCCACCACAGCGGGGTCTTCTGGTTCGAACGGCCGTCCGACCCCCGGTCGACGTGGGAGCGCCACTTGGTCACGGACCGGTTCGAGAAGTACCACGACCTCGCGTTCGGCGACGTGGACGACGACGGCGACCCCGAGGTGGTGGGACTCTCGCAGCGCTCCCAGACGGTGTTCTACTACGACGTCCCCGCGGACCCGACGGACGGGCCGTGGCCCAAGGAGAACTGTCACGTCGTCGACGGCGACAGCGACGCCGAGGGCGTGTGGATCGGCGACGTCGACGGCGACGGCCGGACGGAGCTGGTCGTCGGCACGGATCTCTACCGTCGCCGCGAGGGAACCCACGAGTGGGACCACGAACCGATCGCGACCGACTGGGACGACGTCCGCGTCGCGGTCGGGGACGTCGACGGCGACGGCGAGCTCGAGGTCGTCCTCGCCGAGGGCGACTCCCCGACCTACGGCACCCACCCCGGACGCGTCGGCGTGTTCGACCACCGAGACGACGGCTGGACGGGGACCGTGATCGCCGACGGGCTGTTCTGTCCCCACAGCCTCCAGCTCGCCGACTTCGACGGGAACGGGCGACTCGACGTGTACGCGGCCGAGATGAGCCTCGGCGAGAACGAGACCCCGAGACACTACGTGTTCAGAAACGAGGGCGACGGGCGGTTCGAAGAGATCGTCGTCGCCGAGGGCGTCGAGACCCACGAGGCGAAGGCGGTCGATCTCACCGGCACCGGCCTCCCCGACGTGGTCGGGAAGTCGTACACCCCCGACCACCACGTCGACGTCTGGTACAACGAGCGCGACGACGAACCGTGACCGAGCGCGACGGCGCGTCCCGTCGCGACCTCCTGCGCGGGGCCGCGGGGCTCGGGACGGCGGGAGTCCTCGCCGGCTGCGGCTCCGAATCGAGCCCGACCGACTCCGGAGCGCCCGAGGAGGTCCGCGACGACCCGACCGTGTACGCCGGGTTCCTCGATGGTAACGAGGTCGTCGCGCTCCGAGACCGGGTGGCAGATGAGGCGGAGCCGTGGCGGTCAGGCTACGACGCGCTGTTGCGCGACGCCGAGCGCACGCTCGGTACGACGCCGGCGAGCGTCGTCGACGACGGCGCCCCCGACGGCGTCGACGAACACCGGTTCGCGACCGGCGAGGACCGCCCCGACTACGAGGCCGCGATCGAGATGGGCACCTGGGTCCGCGACCTCGGCGTGGCGTACGTCTTCACGGGAGAGACCCGGTTCGCCCGGAAGGCGATCGAGCTGCTCGACCACTGGTTCCTCGCCCCGGTGACGCGGATGTACCCCTCCGGTCGGAACTTCGGGGAGACGTACTTCTCCATCGAGCTCCACGTCACGGTCCCGACGCTTCTGTACGGTGCGGCGCTCGTCCGCGACTCCCCGGAGTGGGCAGCGGTCGAGGCGGACCGGGAGGCGCTCCGCGAGTGGGTTGCGGCGTACTTGGCGGCCCTCGAAGCGGGCCGCGGACAGAAGCGGTACGTCGGCACCGTCCGGAACAACATCTACGCCTGGTGGGTGCTCGCCCGGGCGACCGCGGCGGCGTACCTCGGCGACCGCGCGGCGCTCTCGCGCGCGTTCGACGACTGGCGCGAGAACGCCTTGGAGCAGCTCGAACCGAACGGGCTGCTCCGGCACGAGCTGGGGCGAACCGACGGGCTGGCCTACTCCGTGTACGGGCTCAAGGCGCTGACGCTCACCGCGGAGGTCGCTCGCCACCACGGGGTGGAGCTCTACGGCTACCGCCGCCCCGGTGACGACGAGAGCGCGCTCCTGCGGGCCTTCGAGGGGCTCCGTCCGTACGTCGTCGACGCCGCGGACTGGGAGTGGGGAACCGGCGAGGACGGGTACACGGACGCCGAGCGGACGGCCGCGGGGTCGGTGTACGAGCTCGCGCACTCCCGGTGGGACCGGCCCGCCTTCGGAGGGGTCGTCGAGTCGATCGGCCGACCGCTGTACGACCGGCGGATCCTCGGCTGGACGACCCTGACCCACGCCAACCGGTTCGCGCTCGACCTCGACTGATCGGTCCTCTCGACTTCGACCGACGGCCTCGCTCGACCGAGTCCCGAAAACGTCTGGTAACGACGTCCTACTCCGATACGGCGGGCATAACAAACCCGCCTCCGCCCGAAGCGGGTACAATGACTCGGATCGAACAGCGTCGACGGGGGCGGTTCCGGTGACCGTGGACGGCGAGCGCGCGTTCGTCCTGGGGCTCGACGGCGTCCCGTGGCGGCTGATCGACCGATGGATCGACGACGGCGAGCTCCCGGCGTTCGCGGAGCTGGTCGCCGAGGGCGCCTCCGGGCCGCTCCGGAGCTCGACGCCCGCGAACACGCCGGTCGCGTGGCCCTCCATCGCGACCGGGGTCTGGCCCGACCGGCACGGGATATACGAGTTCGTGAAGCTCGGCGCCGACCACGGGCAGCGCCCGTACAACCGCGAGGACCTCCGGCAGCCGCCACTGTGGGACCTGCTCTCGCCGTCGGTGGTCGCGAACGTACCGATGACGTACCCCGCCGGCGGCGTCGGCGAGGACGGGGCGATGGTCGCCGGGATGATGACGCCGTCCCCCGACTCGGACGGGTTCGCGCACCCGCCCGAGCTGGGCGCGGAGATCCGCGAGGAGATTCCGGACTACCGGGTCGGGCTCAAGTGGCACCGGTACGGCGACGACCGGCGCGAGGCGTTCCACGAGGAGTTCGCGGCGCTGTTCGCCGGGCGGCGCGAGCTGTTGCGGTCTCTCATGGAGCGAGAGGCGTGGCGGCTGTTCTTCTTCGTGTTCACGGCGCCCGACCGGCTCCAACACCTGATCTGGGACGAGGATATAATCTTAGACCACTACCGGGAGCTCGACGCCGTCCTCGCGGAGGTGATGGAGTATTGCGACCGGCTCGGCGCGACGCTGTACGTCGTCTCCGACCACGGGTTCGGGCCGGTCTCGCGGGTCGTCAATGTGAACCGGGCGCTGGCGGACGCGGGGCTGTTGACGCCGAAGGAGCAGACCGGCGTCCGGGCCGCCCTCTCGCGGACGGGCGTGACGAAATCGCGCGTGATGAACGCCCTCTCGCGGGTCGGGGTCGACGACGAGACGCTCGTCGAGTGGCTCCCGGCGTCGGTCGTCGACGGCGTCGCCCGGACGGTGCCGGGCGACCACGCGCTGTACGACACCGACCCCGAGCGCACGTCGGCGTTCCTCCACGGGCTCGGCAGCGTGTACGTCAACGACACCGACCGGTTCGACCGGGGGGCGGTCGACCCGTCCGACGTGGACCGGGTCAAAGCGGAGGTGATGGCGGCGCTCTCGGCGCTCACGGATCCCGAGACCGGGGAACGGGTCCTGACGGTCCACGACGGCGACGAGCTCAACCCCGAGGACGAGTTCGCGCCCGACGTGGTCGTCGAGGGCGTCGCGGGGTACCACGTCAAGCCGGGGCTCGCGGAGGAGACCGTGGTCAACGCCGACGGGATCGCCGGTCATCACCGACCGGAGGGCGTATTCTTCGCCCGCGGCCCCTCGGTAGCACCCGGAGCGACGGTCGAGCGCGCGGCGGTCGTCGACGTGGCGCCGACCCTGCTCCACGGGCTCGGCGAGCCGGTTCCGGCCGCGGCTCAGGGCCGAGTGTTGTCGGAGGCGTTCGAACCCGGCTCGCCGCCGGCGACGCGAGACGTGTCCACGCTGGACCGCGACGCGTCCGACGCGGCGACCGACGGACCCGCCGGCGACGAGGCCGTCGAAGAGCGCCTCCGCGGACTCGGCTACCTATGAGCCGGGAACCAGACGACTGCGGCGACGCCGAGCGGGATGCGAGAGCGGACGGCGACGCCGATCGGTCCCGCGGCAGGCGCTCGTACCTCGGAACCCTCGGCGCCGCGGCCGCCGCGTCGGTGGCCGGCTGTCTTGGCGGGAACTCCGCGGAACCGACCGACGACTCGACCGATCCGGGGTCGGATGCCTCCGGAAACGGAACCGACGGGGACGCGTCGCGGATCGAGTTCGACGAGGAACGGCTCAGCAGCCGTCACGGGATCGAGTTCGATCGGGTCCTCAACGCGGTCGACGACCTCGGGTTGGACCCCTCCGGCGAGGTCGCGGCGGAGGACGACGTCGAGGCCGCGCTGTCGACCGACGGGACGCTGTTGGCGTTTCCCGAGGGGACCTACCGGTTCGGCGGCTCCGTGTCGCTCGACGCCGAGCGGATCGGGGTGCTCGGACTGAACGGCGTCGCGTTCAAACCGGAGTTCGGGTTCAGCGGCCTGCTGTTCGCCGGGCGGGGTGCGCCCGTCGACGACGTACTCGTCGAGAACGTCGACGTCGACATCCGCGCGCCGGCGACGACGGCCGGGATCCGGATCAACTGTCGGAACCGCTTCCACGTCGAGAACGTCGAGTTCGTCGGCCGCGGGACGAACCCGTCCTCGGGCGGGACGACGAGCGCGTTCCTCCTCGCGATCCGCAGCGAGGACGGGCGGGGCGTCCTGCGTAACGTGGTGGCGAAGAAAGGCTCCCGGATCGACGGTTACGAGGGCGGAAACGGTCGGATCGGCGCGTGGATCGGCTGGTCGAACAAGGGGACCGTCCGCGTCGAGAACTGCGACTTCCGCGAGTTCGGCAACAACGGCGTGTACGGCTCCCGAACTCCCGGTAACGTCGAGATCGTCGGCTGCTACTTCCGCAATAACAACGTCTGTGGCCCGCGCATCGGCGGGGCGGGGAGCTACGTCGAGAACTGTACGGTCGATATCGACGTCGACGCGTACACCGGCGGCGCGGTGGACACCTCCACCGAGTTCAACACCCGGGCGATCGTCGTCGAGCAGGGGGTCCAACGGGAGGGCGCGCCGCCGCTCCCCGGGGGCGCGGAGATCCGCGGTTGTACGCTCCGCGCCCGCTCGTCGCCGCGGTCGCAGTCGGTCATCGAACAGTCCCCGGTGGCGCGCAGCCTCGTCGTCCGCGACACAGAGATCCGGTGTGACATCGACGGGACGCCGGCGGTGCGTCGCGGGGGGGTGGGATCGCTCCCCTACCGGCCGGACCGGCAGCGCCCGCCGCGCCCGTACTGGACGCACCTGCGGAACGTCACCGTCGACGGGAGCGCCGCCGGCGGCACCGCGATAGAACTCCAATCGGCACCAGGCTCGAGGCTGGCGGACTGCGAGATAACCTGTCGCGGCGCGGACCGAGATGGGGTCCTGCTGGACAACTCGCCGCGGACCGAGCTGAGCGGAAGCGCGATCCGAACGGACGGCCACCCGATCGTCATCGACGCCGACCCGGCCGCGACGGGGGACCGCCTCCTGTGCCTCGGCCTCGAAACCGTCCTAGAGCGGTTCGACGAGGACGGGGGCGCCACCGGACTCACGGCCGACCCGTCCCTGCTGCGGACGCTCGTCCGGAGCGACGGCCGCGTCTGCTTCGGGCTCGGATCCGCCGCGTCCGAGCCGGAGGTCGGCTCCGATCCCGACTCGCTCCGGTTCGGCATCGACGCGCTCGACGACGGCATCCCGGTCGGCCGGCTCCTGAACGGGTCGTGACGGCGGCGCTCCCGCGCGCGGTCGCCGGTCCGCGGCCCGCCTCCGACCGGCAAACCGGTCGTCAGACCTCGTATCCCTGCGGTAATACCGCCTTACTCGCCGGTACGGACGTTTTCGCGTCGGACACGGGTCGGTCGCGAATCGATCGCGTGCCGGGTCGCATCGGGGTCGCGACCCCGTTTCGGTAGCCGGCTCCTACCGCTCAACGAACGGTACCGCAACCAGCCGGCGACCAGCTGGTAACCAATCGAAACCACGCGTCGGCACCCGGTCAGTTACTGGCGAAAACGAATATCATGGTAATCCCGGAATACCCGGCCATGTCCAAGGAACGGACACCCGACGACGGCACAGTAGGAGACGATTACGACGATCCTACCTCGGTAGGAGATAATTACCCGGGCGGCGAGCCGAGAAACGGCGATCAGGTCGGCGGCGAGGACCCGGGCGACGGCGACCGGGCCGAGGG
>SDGW01001520.1_pt1 | contig 12983 bp, 12 predicted proteins | sample 2873831 | NCBI WGS metagenome assembly SDGW01 (sample SAMN08132700, study PRJNA421101) | hypersaline lake metagenome | isolation source: celular fraction 0.22 microns magnesium sulfate-rich crust from ephemeral... | place: Spain: Penahueca Lagoon, Toledo | collected 2011-07
CCCTTCTGCATCAACACGATCATAATCATAAACACGATATGTCGTATCAGAGCTTTGTTGTGTTTCTAAAACAAGCGTACCTTCACATAATGCATGGATTGTCCCACTTGGCACATAAAAGAAGTCACCTGGTTTGATATGTACTTTGCGCAACAGATCATCCCAATTCCCAGATTGAATCATTCGTTTAAGCTCATCTTTTGTTTGGGCATAATGACCAAAAATTAATTCAGCGCCAGGTTCACAGTCAATTATATACCAGCATTCTGTCTTTCCAAACTCATGATCACCTTCATGTTCCTGCGCGTAGGTGTCATCAGGGTGTACCTGGACAGATAGATCTCGATTCGCATCTAAAATTTTAGTAAGGAGAGGGAAAACCTCAGAATGATAATATCCAAATAGTTCAGGATGCTCTTCCCAAACTTTGTCTAATGTATCCCCTTCATAATGACCATTTTTCACAATGCTTTGGCCATTTTTATGAGCTGATATCGCCCAACATTCACCTGTTTGTGAGGATGGAATTTCATAATGAAACTCTTCTTTTAATTTCGTTCCTCCCCAAATACGTTCCTTGAAGATCGGTTGTAAAAAAAGTGGTTCTGTCATATAATCTCCTCCAACTACAACATACACTAGTACGTCAGCTTTTTACCGTTATTACTTAACCTCGGTAAAGTTTGCTATTTACCATGATAACCCTTCAGGACAGTGATCTCAATCCTTAATTCAAGAAGGAGTCTTAAACGTTTGAGGAGTAAGACAAAAACTCCAACCGATTTCCAAAAGGATCAAAAACATAAACGCGATCTGTATTAGGAAGATTATCATCCTCTTTGAATGAAACATTTTGCTTCTTTAAATGATCCTTAAAAGCTTGCAAGTTTTCAATTTCAAAAGCAGGGTGTGCTTTAGTCTCTCCTATGAAGTCTTGTTTCACTCCAATATGTAATTGATGGTTCCCACATTGGAACCAAACTCCTCCATTCTTTCGAAGTGCTTTTGGTTTCTCTATTAATTCCATTCCTAATATACCGCTATAAAAGGTAGTTGCTTCTTTTTCACTATTTGGAGGTGCAGCTACTTGCACATGATCAATTCCTACATATTTAAACATAACCTATACCCCTTTTCATTATTAGAAAAACACGGTTATCGCCAAAAATGGCGAAACCGATGTCTTTTCTTATACTTTAAACCTTTACAATAGTTAAACTTTCTTAAAGTGTAAAAAATAAAGAGAAGCTGAAACATCAGCTCCCCTCCATTATATACCAATTCTCACAGTGATTCATTTCACATGTGTGTTATACCATTCTCTAGCTTGGTGAACCTCTTGCTCTGTTAATTGATGTCCTTTGTTTTCCCAGAACAGTGTTACATCAGAGCCCGCTTCTTCAAGTAATTGAGTTAATTCCTTTGTTTCCTCTGGTGCACAGATGGGATCATTGGTTCCTGCTCCAATGAACACAGGCGTTTTACTCATACCTGGTAACGATAACCCTCTGATCGGTACCATTGGATGGAATAGAATTGCACCTTGTAATACATTTTCATAATGGAACAATAAGCTACCTGCAATATTAGCCCCATTCGAATACCCTACAGCTAGAAGGTCAGAACGATTGAAACCATATTGTTCTGAAGCTTGTGCAAGAAACTCATAAAGCTCTTTTGTACGAAATTTTAAATCCTCTTCATCAAATACTCCTTCACGTAGTCTTCTAAAGAAGCGAGGCATACCATTTTCACTAACATTTCCTCGCACACTTAGAATGGATGCTTCTGAATCTATCATTTGGGCTAATGGAATTAAATCTTGTTCAGTTCCTCCAGTACCGTGTAATAACAAAAGAACAGGACTGTCTTTTGAACCTTGCTTAAAAATATGTTCCATTTCACGTCACCTCTGTTTACATAATATAATTATAGTTAACTTGAGTTTTATCTCAATATCAAGATGATTTTATCTCGAATTCAAAACAACGTCAAACTAAATACTTTATCTAATTTTCATTCTGTACATCAATGATCTTTGGAATAAACCACTGCAGAAACATGGGGACAATGATAACAATGATGAGTAACCGAATCATTTGAAGGGAGCTGACAATTGAAGGATCTCCTCCTACTGATTGGGCAGTTAGAGCCATTTCAATTAACCCTCCTGGTGCAATACTTAAGATTGACGTTGCTAATTGCAAGCCAGTTACTAGACTAAATATGTACCCGAGAACAAAAGAAGTAAGAATCAAAACGATAGATAACCCAAAGTAAATCAAACAGTACTTCCCTGCTTTCAACACATCCTGAAGTGATATTTTATAACCAAGGTAGACTCCAAGTGATACCTGTGCAAATATAAATAATACTGTCGGTAATGAGAACATAGCTATCCCTAAGGCTTGAAAGGAGCCTGTAATCATCATAGGTATCATAACAAAAGCCGCTGGCACTTTATGTTGAAAAACTTTAGCTAATAAATAAACACCGAAGTAAATCAATAGCGTCCAAGCTGATCCAGTTTCATTAGACCCTAAAGAAACGCTTATACTTCCATCATTTCCTTCATAAAAGAAGTGGGTCGCAACAAACGGAATAATAAACAACACCGATAACAAACGAACGGTATGAAAAACGGTTACTAATACCGTATTGCTCCCCATCGAATCACTCAATGCTAAGGATGCTGACAATCCTCCTGGAATGCTCCCGAGCATAGATGTGTCTGCCCTAATATCAACCCACTTTGTAACGATGTATGCGTTTACCAATGCTAAAGCTATCAACGTACACGATAAAAGTGTATAAGGGACAACATAAGGAGTTATTAAAGTGAAAGTGTTAGCCGTGAATGTATTACCGAGTTGAATGCCCAAAATAACAAAACTTATATTTCTTAAGGTATAAGAAACTGCAGTATTTTCTTTTGTTGATACTTTCCATATTAACAAGGCTACAAGCGGACCTAGAACCCAAGGAAGAGGAAGTTTAATAAAATAAAACACACATCCTCCAATGACTCCTATAACATAAGCCAATAACAATCTGCCAAAATTCATATTTACCCAACCCTTATGTCATTGTAACCTTATCCTATCACAGACCTCTTTTTTATCCTCTACTTCTGCTTACCATATGGGTTGGATTCTCCTTGTTTGTCTCTTGATGAAGCAAACCAACCTATGAGTGCTGCAGAGAGAATCCCTTCTAGACCGATAATGACTAAGAATAGCCAGCTATACTCTAACCATAAACCGAAATCCCTATGGAACCCTCCTACGTGCCTTTCAATTACGTATTCTATAAAATTTAAATTAAAACCCCTCACCCAGGTTTTGGCTAAACCTGAGTGAGGGGAGAATGCTTATTGAAAGATATACATTAAATGTCCGTATCCTTCTTCTTCTAATCGATCCTTAGGAATAAACTTTAAGGCCGCTGAATTAATACAATACCGAAGTCCACCTTCATCCTTAGGACCATCTTCGAAAACATGCCCTAAGTGTGAATCAGCATGATGGCTTTTTACTTCAGTACGAATCATACCATGAGAAGTATCCATGTTTTCATCAACATAATAGGTGTCGATCGGTCTAGTAAAACTAGGCCAGCCACACCCAGCATCATACTTATCACGAGAGCTAAATAATGGCTCTCCAGAAACAATATCTACATAGATCCCATCTTCTTCATGATTATGAAATTCATTTTGAAATGGGGTTTCTGTTCCACCTTCTTGTGTGACCTTATATTGAATAGGCGTTAACGTCTCTTTTAATTTCTCTGGATCCTTATCAAGCTTCCAATGCTTTTCAATGAAATCTTTACGTCCAGAACCTTTTTTGTACATTTTATAGTGATAAGGCTGTTTTTTATAATATTCTTGATGTTTCTCTTCTGCTGGATAAAATGACTTTGCTTTGAGAATCTTAGTGACGATTGGTGAAGAAAACTTTCCGCTTTTTTCAAGTTTTCGTTTGGATTCCTCTGCCATTTGTTTTTGTTCCTCATTGTGATAAAAGATGATTGTTTGATAATGTTCCCCACGATCAGCAAATTGTCCACCTGCATCTGTTGGGTCAATTTGTTGCCAGAATACTTCGAGTAAACGCTCGTAGGGAAAAATCTCTGGATCGTAGGTTATTTGTACTGCTTCTACATGACCTGTATCCTTTGAAATTAGGTCAAGATAAGTCGGATTTTCTATATCTCCACCTGTATAGCCTGATACAATTTCATGGATACCTGGGCGTTCATCAAAGGGTTCCACCATACACCAGAAACATCCACCTGCAAATGTTGCTTTCTCTAGCTGCTTATGTGTCACGGAGCATCCTCCTCTACTTGTTCATTCATTTCTACATTTCCTATTATTGTTTCCCCTTATGAAGAAAAAATCAAGAAAAGTGCCTATTAAATGTATAGCCGAGGTTGAGACGCTCCATTCGTTGTAGTTGGTTGATTTGATTGAACTTGTAGAGAATTCTTATTTATTTCGTCAAAGGTCTGCGATGAAGGCTGAGATTGAACCGCTTCTTGTTCAGAAGAATTATTTTCATCAATTTCCTCTTCATCTGGCTCACGCATAATTTTCATGAGCTTAACCATGGTTGGGATGTTTCGAACCATTGGACCATATTGTTGAATCATAGGCGCAGCAGATTGTGCCATTTTTAACACCTGCTGTACATTATTCAGCATACCTGATGCGCCCCCTCCAGCACTACTTACTCCTTGAGCTAGCCCTCCTAGTTGAGGAAGCCCTCCGCCGCCTGCGGAAGATTTAAAAAGGTTAGATAATATATTTCCACCTGCACGACTTCCCATTCCTTGCATGTTTGGGAACCCTTGCATTCCATTCATCGCAGACATACCATTCCAACCTGATGACCCTTGGTTAAAAAAACTTTGTGGACCTTCAAAACCAGAGAATGACATAGGCTGACGCATATTCGTACTCATTCCAAATGGGTTTGTAGAATTCATACCTGGGCCAGGCATGAATCCACTTTGCCCCATAGGTCTTATTCCTGGAGGCATATTCACCCCTCCTTTACATCCTTCATTACAATTACTGTACGTTAGGAGAAAGGCACTGGTGTAGGCATATACCCAAGTTAGAGTAATTATTATAATTCATCAGCTTTCAATGGTAATTGCCAATGAATCGGATCAAATCCATTCTCAACTAGAAATGCATTGGCTCTAGAGAAATGCTTGCTACCAAAGAACCCTTTGTGAGCAGAAAATGGGCTTGGGTGTGGTGATGTTAAAATCAGATGTTTTGATTCGTTTAACATTTCACGCTTTTGTTGAGCATGTTTCCCCCATAACATAAAAACAAGAGGATCTTCTCGTTCATTCAAAAGGCGAATTACTTCATCCGTAAACACTTCCCAGCCCATCCCTTTATGGGAATGAGCATTCTTTTCTCTGACCGTTAGAACTGTATTAAGCAGAATTACACCTTGCTTGGCCCAGTGCAGCAGGTTGCCATGGTTCGGTATTTCCATATCCACATCTTCATGTAGCTCTTTATAAATATTTCGTAGAGACGGTGGGATTTTAACTCCAGGCTGAACAGAAAAACTAAATCCATGAGCTTGCCCTGGTCCATGGTAAGGGTCCTGTCCCAGGATAACAATCTTGGCATTATGATAAGGAGTATAATGAAGAGCATTAAAGATGTCATTCATACCTGGATAAATTCTTTGATTTGCATATTCGTGCTTTAAAAATTCGCGTAATTGGAGAAAAGTTTGTGATTGAAAAGTAGGCTCTAATAAAGGCGCCCAGTCATTATGTAAAGGATTCATGTATTGTGCCTCCTTTTTGTTGATGGTCTATTGAAATTTATTGGTTAAGCGCTGAAATTACAATTCTAAATGTAAAAAGGCAGATGCAAGTAAGCTTGCATCTGCCTAGAAGTGTAGCATGCACTATAATGGCTATCAATCTGAAGTTAAGTCGCCAGCTATAATCAATCCGATGGTGCCACTTAAAATAACACCGAATAACATAGCCGGAAGCATTGCAGATAACATAGAGCATCCCCCTCTATTTGAATGATTCCTAACCTACTTTTATTATAAGTTATAATCGCTCATTATCACGGGGGGAGATTTGGCTATTTTATGAATATTTCTTATTACCCCGACATTTCCCGGGCAAGCGCAACATTCTACAAAATAACGTTTAGTAGCCAGAAATCTGTCGTTAATTGACGCTATACAAAGATGTAAGCTGATAAATAATTGTTGTCTGTTCTTCAGCCCACTTTAATTCCGTAATGATGGCTGTTCCAATATGTTCGGATTCCTCTTGACGCATAATATCAATTTCTTGATCCATAGGAAATAACCGATAACCTGGTAATTGTAAATGAAATACGTTGTCCTTTTCTCCGGTTCTTTCTTCGAGTCCATTTGTAATAATGGCCCATTCCAAGCTTAAAGGCATGTTCATGTTTTTCGCCATCCTTTTTCTATTTTGCTTTAATCGTAAGATAGACACACATGTTATTCAAGGGAAACCTTATATTAACCAATGATTTATTGGTTTCACACTTGCTAAATCGAATTCAAAATCAGTTGTCGTGAAGTCTTGAAAGCGAAATGGGAAGTAGATTTGATGACCTTCAATAATTTTCTGATTCCGATCGAATTTTTGAGCTAGTTGTGGTGATGCGCCATCTTCTAAAAGGCACTCTAAAATATGTTGGACCGTTTGTAATGCTGCAGTTACTTCCATAATTTCTTGTAACGTGTATTCATCAAGATCAACCTGACTTAATACACCAAATGTCTTAAGATCATCTACATAAGATTCTGAAAAAAACGATGGTAGGATACTTCGGTGGAAGTGATCAAGTAATGACCGGACATAGGATTGTTGTTCGGGTGTTGATGCTGTAACGACTTTCATAATTGTCCCCCTCTTAATCATTTTCGGTGATGGTGTTATATGAAGTTTTGCTCTTATTTCATTCTTTAACTGTGGAACGTGAGAGATGATACCAAGCATACGGTCGCCTTGTTGGAGGTCTTTCAATGTATCAATTGCTTGTTCAAGAGATGCTTCATCTAATGTTCCAAATCCTTCATCGATAAATAGCGTATCCAGTTGAACGCCACCAGCATGCGCTTGTATAACATCTGCCATACCAAGCGCTAAGCTTAAAGCAGCTTTAAACCCTTCACCGCCAGATAACGTTTTAACTGATCGCTTCTGACCTGTATAGTGATCGATAACCTCTAGGTCCAAGCCACTTTGCGCTCCTCCTTTAGCACGTTCTTGACTCCGTTCAAGCTGATAGCGATGATCCGTCATTTTGTCTAAACGGATATTTGCTTGAACAATAATCTCATCAAGAAAAGCAGATAGAACATAGCGCTCAAAGGATAATTTATACGTATTATCTCCTTTTGCCAGTTCAGCAAGTTCCCCCATATAGAAGTATTTATCTTCTGCAGCTCTTCGATCATGAATATAACTTTCCAATTGTTTAAAGATACGTTCATGATCTCGAATGCGCATTTTAATTTGTTGTTCCTCTTGATAAAGTTGATCAATAGCAACTTCTAGCTTTTCCATAACTTCTAACTGTTCATTTAATTTAGGTGGTTCAACATCTCGTAATTCTTCTTCCAATGCTTTGTAAGAGTCTGCTAACGTTTGTTTCTTATTTAGAAATTCTTCTACTTGCTTACGTATAATTTCTAGTTCTTCTTTAGGTAACTTCGCATTCTGGTATTCTTCTATCGTTTCAAAACCTTTTTCTTTACACACCTCTTCCCATTCTTGATAGGCTTTGTTCTCATGCTGCTCAAGATCTTTAACATAGCCTTTTTGTTGCGTTAATTCTGTTTCAAGCTTTTGTTTTTCTTCTTTCTCCTGTTGATACCTTTTCGTAAGCTCTTCAAAGGATTGAATCCAGGATTTATATCGTTCTTCTTCATGTTTAACCCATTCATTAAGAGATTGGGCATCTCTGTTCGTTTCAGGTAATTCTTCTTCTAGTTGTTCTAATTTCGTATAAATCCCAAGCCAATGATCATGTACTTGCTGATATTGATTTTGTTGTTCTTGTTCTTTGCTTTCGAGCTCTTTTAATTTATTTTGTGTTTGCTCAAGTTTTTTCATCTGTTCTTCAATTTCTTCTATTTTTTTTGCTACCTGATTTTTATTTTCTGTTATAGAAGCTTTTTGTTCTTCCCAATAAAACTTTTGACCCTCTCGATTTTGATCCTGAACTTGTTCATGGTTTAGGTATGGTGATAAAGCTTCGATTAACTGTTCTACGATATGGCGCTGTGATTGACCCTCAGACTTTGTCTGTATAAATTGATCTTGAAGATTTTGTAAGTGTTGTTCAGCTTGTTGTTGCTTCATTTTTGCTTCTTGCAATGTGTGATCAGAAACATCTTTGCCTTCAAGTGTAGCCGGAGATGGATGGTCTAATGAACCACATACAGGACATGCTTCTCCTGAAGTTAGGTCAGCAGCAAGAGAAAGGGCTCTGTGTTGTTTTAGTTGATCTTCTAAGGTCTTCACGTGAAGTTGTTTCGCTTCAAGAGCAGCTTTCGCTTGCTCATAATTCTGTTTCACCTGTTGATATTGATTACGAAGTTTAGAAAGCTTTTTCTCCTCATCCACTAAACGATAAAGCTGTTTGACTCCTTCTTGGAACTCTTTTTCTTTAGAGTCCAGTTCATAATATTGCTTCGACAAAGATTGTGACTCAAACGTAGATTGAGAAAATTCATTCACTAGCTTTTGATTGTTTTCTTTTTCAGATTGTATAGACTTGAGAACACTTTGTTTTTCTTGTTTTTGTTTCTCTAACCGATTAAGCTCCTGTTTTAACTCCTGATAGCGTGTAACTTTTGTAAGATCTTGTTTTGCTTTTTGGATATCTTCTTTAAGCTTCTCACGCTCCGGTTGTCTTTTATCTTCTTCCTGATATGACTTCTCCGTTCTAATAAACTTGTTTTGTACCTCTTCTAGTTTTTTCGTTTTTTCTTGAATGTGAACAAGTTGTTTATCTTTTTCCTGCTTCCATTTCTTCGCTTGTTCTTCATAGGATCGAATGGTTTCAGCTTTATCAGCCTTTTGAACTTTTGCCTTCTTGTCTTCGATATCATTCTCATACTCTTTAAGGTCTTTAAGTTCTTGTTCAAATTGATCTCGTTTGTTGAATTGTTCCGAAATCTGCTTATCCTTATAATACTGTTCTCGAGCAGTTTTCAATTGATCTCGTTTTCCTTTTAAGGCCTGTTGATATTCTTCAACTGTTTTTTCATCTTGCTTGAGATCTTCTTTCAGCTGTTCCAGTGCCTTTGTACTAGATGTGACTCCTTCCTTGTTTTCTTCAGACCAGTGAAGCTTCTGAATTTCCTCACGCTCTTTTTGTTCAATATTTGAGATAGTTTCTTTTAATCCTTTAGATTCATCTTTCAATTTAGTCGTAATATGTTCGTACAAATAGGTTTGAAAGATCTTTTGTAAAATCTCCTCGCGTTCTTTACTATTCTCAGAAATAAGTCTTCGAAATTCACCTTGAGGGATCATGACCATTTTTCTGAACTGTTCGTAATCCAAGTGAAGCATACTTTCGATTGTTTCGTTAACATCTTTAATCTTAGATGAGAGTAATAGCTTTTCTTCTCCTGCAATTTCATATAGCTCTGCTCGAGGAGGTTGTTCAGTGTACCCTTCACCACGAGATTTTTTCTTCATTTGTTTTGGTGCACGTACCACTTCATATCGCTTATCTTTTAGATCAAAAACAAACGATACTTCTGTTGGTTGCTCCAATTCAGCAAAGTGACTTCGAAGTGTATCTTGATCTCTGTCGCTTCCGCTTGCACGTCCATATAACGCATACACCATGGCATCGAATACACTTGTTTTTCCTGCTCCAGTTGGACCTGTTATAAGAAAAACGGATTCATAACCAAGCTCTCTAAAATCTACAGTTTGTCTCTTTGCATAGGGACCAAAAGCTTCTACGGTAATTGTTATGGCTCTCATTGCTATTGTCCCCTTTCTTCTGCTAAAACATTTTGAATCGTTTCACTAACATATTTCTTTCGTTGGTCATCAAGATCTTTACCTTTTACTTCTTTATAAAAGGATTCAAATAGCTCCTCATGAGTCATCTGCTGTCTTTCTTTTACAGTTGAACGCTGATTTTGTACATGTTGCCCCAGGAAACCTACTCTCTCAAGACTCAATACATTTGGGTAAACTTTACGAAGCTTTCCCATTGGATCCATCAACTGACCGTCATCTAACAATTTAATATGAAGGTAATCTTCTGAATGGTCATCATCCTCATCTAATAAGTCATTCAGGTATCCTTCCTTAATTCGCATGTCGTGCTTTGGAGATAGCTTTTCTTCTCGGATGTTCGAGACGCCATTTTCATCAAGCTCCACAAGCGTTATCCCTTTTTTATGATTTGCTTCTGAAAATGAGTATTTTAAGAGTGATCCAGCATAACGAATCTTGTCATCCGTTACACGCTGTGATTGATGTAGGTGTCCTAAAGCTACATAAGAAAACGCAGAAAATAAGCCGGCGTCTATATATGGAGTTCCACCAAGCATCGTTAAGCGCTCTTCAGATTCCGACTCCATCCCTCCTGCCATAAAAGCATGAGCGATTAACACTTGACGTTCATCAGCATGGTTGTCGTTTTCAATTCGCTCTACAATCGCATTCATTGCATCATGATGCGTTTGAATCGATTCATCTTCAAAATATGCTCTGGCATCAGCAGGCTCAATGTAAGGGATTAAATAAAAATGAACACCTCCATGTTTATCCTGAAGGGTAACAGGTTCTAAAGCACCATCAAGTTTAGCTTGTAAGTAGAATTGTTGTTTTCTAAACATTGTACTTCCAAAATTCAAACGGTCAGGACTATCATGGTTTCCAGTAATCGCAAGGACCGGAACATTGATATCATAGATTAATGTCATTAATGTTTCATTTAATAATTCAACAGCTTCTTTGGGTGGTACTGCACGGTCATAGAGGTCTCCAGCAATAATAATGGCATCAGGTTTCTCCTCTTTCACAACGCGAATAAATTCATCTAGTATATATGATTGATCTTGTGTCATATGAAGCTGATGGACCAACTTTCCCAGGTGCCAATCAGCAGTATGTAATATTTTCATCAGTCATGCCTCCTACATATCTATGCTATCAAATTATGGGTTTGAATTGGGAAGGTAGATATTGTTTCTTACAAAAATAAAACAGCAGAGAAAATTTCACTGCTGTTTTGAATATACGTATAAGTGTTATAAGTCCTTATTTTAGATCTTCTAAGATATTAAGCAGAGCTTCTGACTTTTTTGTCTCACGACCAAATGCAATGCCGATATTATAAACCCCCGAATCTAATGCTTTCCAGACAACTTTCCCCGTAAAGACATATTCCTGATGTTTCCAAGAAAAGATTATGTTTACAATATCCTCCGTAACAAAAGGAATTTCTTGTTTCGTTGTGAACTTCAAACCCCCTTGGCTAATATTATTGATATAACCATGAAGATCATAAAGATGACGTCCCTTCATTAATGAAAAAGACTCGATCGAACTACAAAGCTCTTGGTGAATGTTATAACGATAATGAGCACGGCGATCGGTTGTAGAAGAGGATGAAGTTCCATAAACAGGTCTTTTCTGGTTCATATAATCGACTCCTAGAACGTGGTATTTCTTATTACTATGAATGGTTCTAGGTCAAAAAACATGAGTAAAAAGGACCTTTTTTGTCATTTTTTGCTGAAGGCTATCAATTAATGTTGAAGAGTTTTTGGGAAAGCAGCTAAGATATTCTCTTTTGAAAAACGTCTAATTTCATTCCTTAAATAACAATATGCTAAAACTTGAACTTCATCATATGACACTACTCTCACAGTTCGCTGAGTTAAAGTACCACTGCTGGACATATAGACAATCTCAAGTTTTTCATTAGCATGGTTAAGAACGGGCTGTTCCACAATATCTCCTCCTTTTATTATCATTATACACGAACATTTGTTCTTTTTCTATTGTTCAACAAACATTTGTTCGGTTATACTGTAAATGGAGGTGATGATATGTTACGCGATCGAGGAACAATCAAATGGAACTCCTTAATGCTCCCTGAACACGTACAAATTCTAAAAGATATGTGGAAAGATGATCAAAAAGCAACAGCTCCCCAGCTTGATGAACAAGCTTTGGAAGAATTAAATGAACGCTGTATTCAAGCTTATGAGGAAGAAGCAATCGTAAAAATCATACAATTTAAGAATGGTTCATTTCATGATGAGAAGGGAACAATCACCAAGTTACTTCCGCAAGAACAATCACTGAGAATCACACGTGTTAATGGCACTTCTATATCCATTCCTATTCAAAACATTGTTCAGTTAGATACTTTGTAGGGATTATCACCCATTTTAATATCCAAATATCCGCGTTCGCCCATTCCCTTTCTTAAGTCATCACATAGACTACTATCACTTGTTAAGAAAAAGGGGGATGGATCATGTACCATTGTGGATCTGGATATAACAACTTTGTATTGATTGTCGTATTATTTATCCTACTTATCATTGTAGGAGCTGCTCTTGCTTGCTAAATCTAACAGCTTAGCGTCCCGAACATGCAAAGATAATGGGTGTTCTGAGCAGACGAAGGTTAGTTCGAATTATAGACACTTTATATATATAAGTAAGTTGAGCGTTGAATAACTAAACAATTCAACGCTCTTTCTTATTCCACAAAAGCCCCCTTTTGTTGAAGACTTGGAATCGAGATAAATTGGGAGGAGTCCGTTGTTGGAAAAAGAGTAAGGGGGGTCAGTGAAACGGCAAGCCTCCTGTGGAAGACCAGCCGAGCTTCCTCGTTCGCAAGCTCTCTGCGGGATCTCGTCAGCCCTTTCTACCACTGGAGTTTGCCGTTTCCTTCCCCCC
>SDGW01000813.1_pt1 | contig 12975 bp, 13 predicted proteins | sample 2873831 | NCBI WGS metagenome assembly SDGW01 (sample SAMN08132700, study PRJNA421101) | hypersaline lake metagenome | isolation source: celular fraction 0.22 microns magnesium sulfate-rich crust from ephemeral... | place: Spain: Penahueca Lagoon, Toledo | collected 2011-07
CTCGTCGTCCCCGCAGACCGCCACGTTCACTCCGCTCGACATACCTCACTCGTTAGGGCCGATCTGACTTAAAAGAGTGGCCAAACGGCAGTCGTCACGCACGGCCGGTCGGCGGGCGGCGTGCACGACCGGCCCGCCGCGGCTCCGGGCGGCTACTCCACGTGGATGGCCGGCCGGAACGGGACGGCCTGGTCGGCCTTGCCGGCGGGGGCCTCCGGGGCCTCGTCTTCCGCGTACACCTCGACGTCGGCGTCGTGCTCGCGGGCCAGGAAGTCGGCGGCGTCCTCGTAGACGGCGCGCTCGTCGAGGTCGGCCAGCGTCGCCAGCTCGTCGTCGTCGCGGCCGCGGGCGAACTCGACCAGCTCCTGGGCGAGGTCGTTGACGGCGTCGCCCTTCTCGCGGAGGTCCGGATTGCTCATCGCCTCGCTCATGACCGCGCCGACGTCCGCGCCGGCCTCGCGGACGGCGGCGAACACCTCCCGCTTCCAGTCGGCGGCGACGTACACGCGGATGGTCTCCGGGTCCTCGCCGGTGACCTCGAGGATGTCCGCGACGTCCTCGTGGAGGTCCTCGACCAGCGCCTCGCTGGCGACGGCGGACTCGTCGCGGAACGCTTCTTCGGGCTCGGGCCACGGAGCGTCCTCGGCGGGCGTCCCGGTGAGGCGCTCGTGCAGTTCGTTGGCCATGAACGGGACGAACGGCGCCAGCAGGCGCAGCCGGGTCTCGAGGACGTGCCGCAGCGTCCACCGCGCGCCCGGCCGGTCGAGGTCGGCACGCCGGCGGTACCAGCGCAGCTGCTCCTCGAAGCGGTAGAAGGCCTCCTGGCTGGCGGTGCGGGTCTCGAAGCGCTCCAGGCTGTCGGTGACGGCCTCGACCGTCTCCTGGAGCTTCGCCAGCAGCCAGCGGTCGATGTCCTCGAGGGCGTCGCGGTCGCCCTCCTCCCCCTCGATGAGCTCCACCGCACGTGACCAGAACCGCGCCAGCTGGTCGTGCGTAGAGCCGACCTCGTCGGCCCGCCAGTCGAAGTCCTGCCACGGCTCGGAGCTGTTCAGCAGGAAGAAGCGGACCGTGTCGGCGCCGTACTCGCCGATGGCCTCGTCGGGCAGGACGACGTGACCCTTCGAGGAGGACATCTTCTGGCCCTCGAGCAGGCCCATGCCCATGCCGGTGATCCCCTGGGGCCACTCGTCCTCGTCGAACAGCTCGGCGTGGTGGTAGAGGAAGAAGGTGAGGTGGTTGTTGATGAGGTCCTCCGCCGAGCAGCGGTAGTCGACGGGGTACCAGTAGGACCACTCCTCACGCAGCTCCAGGGCCGTCGGGTCGGGGTCGTCGACGGCGTCCTCGCCGTAGAACAGGGCGTCGAAGAACTCGCGGTCCAGCTCCTCGACGGGAACGTCCTGCAACCGGTGGGCGATGGTGTAGTAGGCCATGTAGATCGTCGAGTCCGACAGGGGCTCGATGATGAACTCGGGGTCCCACGGCAGCGGCGTGCCCAGGCCGTAGTTGCGGATGCAGGGCCACTCCTCCAGCCAGTCGACGGTGTTGTAGTACTGCTGGCGGGTGTTCTCCGGGATGGCGTCTAAGTTCTCGATGGCCCGCTCGACCTTCGCGGTCCACTCCTCGTCGTTGTACCGCAGGAACCAGGTGTCCTGCTCGGCGACCTCGACCTCGCCGCCGCACCGGCAGATCACCTCGGCGCCGAAGTCGTACATCGCGTCGAAGTCGCCCTGCGACTGGTAGTACTCCTTGAGTTCGTCGCGGACGTCCTCGATGACCGCGCCGGCGAACTCGCCGTAGTCGTCGTTCAGTTCGCCGCCGTGGAACTCGGCGTTGTACAGCTCGTGGGTGGCCTCGTCGAGCGCGGGGTCGTCCTGGCCCTCGATGCCGTACTCCTCGACGGCGTCGCGGGCGGGGATCTCGCCGTAGCCCTCGACGGAGAGGATCGGGACGGGCTCGATAGCCCGGACCGCCTCGGGGTCAAGGCCGTACTCGGTCAGGTCGTCGGCCCGCTCCTTGGCCGCCTGCAGCGCGACGTAGTCGTCCGGCGAGTGGGCCGGGACGGACATGACGACGCCGGTGGCGTTGTCGACGTCGACGAAGTCGGCAGGCAGGATCAGGATCTCGTCGCCAGTGACGGGGTTGTCGACGCGCCGGCCCACGAGGTCGGCGCCGTCGATCTGCTCGCGGACCTCGACGTCGCGGGCCTGCAGCTCGAACTTCTCGGCGGCGTCCTCGGAGACGACCCAGGTCTCTCCGTCCACGGTCGCGCGGACGTACGTCGCGCCGGGGTCGACGTAGGCGTTGGTGACGCCCCGGACCGTCTCGGGCCGGAGCGTCGCCATCGGGTAGACGACCCGATCGCCGTCCTCGTCGGCCGAGAACTTGATCAGCGTGTACTCCTGGAACTCCTCGTCCTCGCCCTCCAGCAGGTCGTGGGTGGTGACCGGCTGCTCCTCGTTGGTGCAGTAGTTGACGGGGTGCAGGCCCTTCTCAAGCAGGCCGCGGTCCTTCAGCGTCTCGTACTGCCAGGTGATGAACTTCTCGTAGCGGTCGTCCTCGGTGGTGAACTCCCGGCGCCAGTCGATCGACAGGCCCAGCTGCTTCATCCCCGCCTTGTAGTGCTCCTCGATGAAGTGACGGGCGTAGCCCATCGGCGTCTCCAGGTCCTCCAGCGTGTCCTCGGGGACGTTGTACGTGTCCCGGAGCACCGACAGCTGCTCCTCCTCGCCCTTCTTCAGGCGCTCGACGGCCCCGATGATCGGCGTGCCCGTGACGTGCCAGCCGATGGGGAAGAGGACGTTGTCGCCCTGCTGGCGGCGGTACCGGGCGTAGACGTCCGGCACCGTGTACGTGCGGGCGTGCCCGATGTGCATCCCGCCCGACGGGTAGGGATAGGGGACGGTGATGAACGTCGCTTCTTCCTCCCCGTCGGGGTCGACCTCGTACCGTTCCTGCTCGGCCCAGCGCTGGCGCCACTCCGGCTCGATCTCGGCCGGCTCGTACCCCGTCTCGTCTGTAGCCATTGTTCTTGTCCGACCCCACGTGCCCGGGGGACTAAAGGGGTCGACGTTTCGATCGGGCCGGGCGCGGGGTCCAGCACAGCGCGACCGCTCGTCCGGGCGTGATCGGCCGTCGTCCACAACACTTATTTTCATTAATGATATTCTCTCGAACGACACGCCGCTAGCGGACGGGGTCGGAGCACGCTACCAATGTCAGAAAAGCACTCTGGGGTCGACGACGAGAGCGAACGCGAGCGGATCGACCGCCTCTACGACGTCCTGGACCACGAGCGTCGACGCTTCGTCCTCCGCTCGCTGCTCGACCACCGGAGCCTCGCGCTCGCCGACCTCGCCGAGCTGGTCGCCGAGCGGAACCACGACGTGGACTTCACCGACGTCCCCGAGGAGGCGATCCTCCGGATCTACGCCTCGCTGCACCACAATCACCTGCCGAAGCTCGCCGAGGCGGGCCTGGTCGCCTACGACGAGGAGGCCGAACTCGTCTCGCTCTCGGCGGCCGACCAGCGGGCACACGTCGAGACGCTGCTGTCCGTCGTCGGCCCGGAGTAGCACGGCGAACGGCGGCCTCACCGCCGACGACGCGTCTCTGTCCGCGTTCGTAGCTGGGATCCAATCCATCCCGTCCCGGCAACCAGCCGGCGAGAAGGCTTCTTGCTGTTACTGACCTAACACGAGTGCATGTGTGACGAACGTAGTCATGCTGTCGTGCTCGCCGCCGGCATGGGGACGCGGTTGCGACCAGTGACCGAGTCGACCCCGAAGACGCTCGTCGAGGTCGGCGACCGCCACATCCTCGGTCACATCTTCGAGTCCCTCGACCGCACCGGCTACGAGCGTGTGACGACCGTGACGGGCTTCGAGGCCGACCAGGTGCGCGAGTTCTGCGCCGCGACCGGGTTCGACCTCGATTTCGACTTCGTCCACAGCGACGCGTACGACTCGACGAACAACCTCTACTCGCTGTGGCTGGCCCGCGACGCGCTCGAGGACGGGTTCACGCTCGTCAACTCCGACACGCTGTTCCCGGTCGCGAGCCTGCGGCGGCTCGCCGAGACCGACGGCTCGGCGCTGCTCGTCGACGCAGAGAAGTCCCTCGGCGACGAGGCGATGAAGGTCCGGACCGAGGGCGGTGACGCGGTCGCCATCGGGAAGGACCTCTCGACGGCGACCGGCGAGTACATCGGCGTGAGCAAGTTCGGCCCCGCGGGCGCCGACGCGCTGGTCGACGAGCTCGACGCGATGGTCGACGCCGGCCGGACCAGCGAGTGGTACGAGGCCGCGTTCGACCGCATCTTCGACGCCGTCGACGTGGACGTCGTCCCGGTCGACGGCGACTGGATCGAGATCGACGACCACGACGACCTGCGGGCGGGCCGGCGGCTGTTCGGCGAGGTGACCGCGGAGTGAACGCGGGGCGGACGGAGGCGCTCCGGACGCTCGCCGACGCCGCCGGCTCCTTCGCGGCCCACCGCGGTGCCCACCTCGTCCCGCGCGACGACGACCTGTGGGCCTTCGGCTGCCGCGGCGGCGAGCGCTTCGAGGGCAACGCGAAGTACCTGTTCCTCCACGTCGCGGAGCGCGACGACCTCGACGTCCGGCCGGTGTGGCTCTCCCACAGCGACGAGACGGTCGCCGCCCTCCGGGAGCGCGGGTACGAGGCCTGCCGCACCGACACGGCCGAGGGGCTCGCCACGCTGCTGCGCGCCGGGCGCGTCTTCACGACCGGGGGCTTCACCGGCCTCCCGCTGTGGCCGACCGGCGGCGCGGAGGTCGTCCAGCTCTGGCACGGCGTCCCGCTCAAGCGCATCTCCGCCGACGGGCCGCAGTTCGAGCGCGCCTCGCCGTTCGAGCGGCTGTCGCGCCGCTACGTCTACCGGCAGTTCGACCGCGTCGCGGTGACCGGCCGCCGCTTCGTCGACGTCTTCCGCTCGGCGTTCGAGATCGACGCCGACCGCATCGCCGTCACGGGCTACCCGCGCAACGACGCCCTGTTCCGCGAGATCCCCGGCTTCGACGTCGGCCAGGACCGGACGCTCCACGACGAGGTCGCGGCCCTCGACGGGCCGGTGTTCGCCTACCTGCCCACCTACCGCGAGGACAGCACCTCGCCGGCCGACGCCGTCGACTTCGACGCGCTGGACGACTTCCTCGCCGACCGCGACGCCCACCTGCTCGTGAAGTTCCACCCGTTCGAGGACCACGACGTCGACGCCGCCGCCCTCGACCGCGTCCGATTCCTCCCGCCGGAGTTCGACGTCTACCCCGCACTCCGGCACGTGGACGCGCTCGTCACCGACTACTCCTCGGTGTACTTCGACTACCTCCTGCTCGACCGGCCCGTCCTCTTCTACGCCTACGACCGGGACTCCTACGAGGCCGAGTCGGGCCTGTACTTCGACTACGAGACCGCCACGCCGGGACCGATCGCCGCCGACTTCGAGGCACTACTGGACGCCCTCGACGACTGCGCGGTCGGGACCGACGACCACGCCGACGCCCGGGCGGCCGTCCGGGACGCGGTCTTCGACGACGTCGACGGGCGGTCGGCCGCCCGCGTGGTCGACCTCGTGACGGACGACGCCATTGGACCGGTCGAGGCGCCGGTCCGCGACGTGCCGATCGGCGACGCGCCGGGGGAACGCCTGCCCGAATCGTGACGTCGTAGAAATGCGCCGTCCGCGCATACCGAGTAAGGGTTCAGAACGCTTTTGTCCTTGGCAATAGATTATGATGTATGTCTGCCCTCGACTACGATCGCGCTGTCGAGCAAACGCTCTCTGCGATCACGGACTCTGACGGTATCTCCGAGCACAACGCGCAGCTTCTCCACGACTACCATCGGGACCGTGTCCTAAACGGTATCAGTGCAGCGACGCAGCAGAAGAACCTGGCCTACCTCAAGAAAGTCGCCGAGTACGCCAGTGACCAGCCGCTCGACGAGATGGACAAAGACGACGTGAAGAGCCTTATCGAGTGGCTGCACGGCCGTGATCTGGCCGACTCGACTATCGAGACGTACAAGGAGATCACCACGCTGTTCTGGACGTGGCTCAACGACGGCAACGAACCAGACTGCGTTGCCTGGATCGAATCTAACGGGACCTCAACGACAGAGACCCTCCCGAAAGAGCTTCTCACGAAGCAGGACGTTCAGGCCCAGGTCGACGCCGCGAAGAACCCGCGTGACAAGGCACTGATCTCGATGCTGTACGAGACCGGCGCTCGGATCGGCGAAGTGATCGATCTGACGGTGGGTGACATCGAGGACCGAAAGCACGGTAAGAAGGTCGTGATCAAGGGGAAGACCGGTGCGCGCCGCCTACCGCTCGTCGAATCGGTCCCGCACATCAACACCTGGTTAAGCCAACACCCGAGCCCAGAGAAGGGCACCCCCCTGTGGTGCAAGATTCAACAGGGAGATCCGGACGAGCCGCTCGGGTATCGATACATTCGCGAGAAAATTCTTAGGAAAAACATGGATCGGGCGGAAATCGACAAACCGTCGAACCCTCACCACTACCGCCACTCGCGGGCCTCACATCTCGCGAACGAGATGACGGAGGCGCAGTTGTGCGAGTGGTTCGGATGGGTCCAAGGGTCGGACGTGCCGGCACGTTACGTCCACCTGAGTGGCCGTGATATCGATAACGCCTACGATCAGATGCACGGACTCTACGAACCTGACGAGGACGGTGACGAGCCAAACATCACCGAGTGTCCGCGCTGTGAGGAACTAAATGAGGCCGACGCAACATTCTGTATGCGGTGTGGCCAGGCACTCGACATCGATGCCGCCGAGGAAGTCGAAAGCGCCCAAGAAGCAACCACCGAGACCGCGGAGGACGACGATCTCCAAATGGCGTTACAGGTCGTCGAGGCCATGCGAACCGACCGCGAGGAGGTTGAGTCGTTCGTCACGAGTCTCGACTCATAACAGAGGGAAATATTAGGCAAGGTTAGTCTTCTGCCCAATCAGAATCGTCGCTCGCCTCCACCACCCGAGTCCAGAGAATGAAATTGTTTAGAACTTCTACATCTTCAGCGGATCCACTTGACTCTGAAAGGTCCTGCTCCAGTCGTCGATCAGCTCCGGTATACTCCGTTACCCACGCGTTCGCCTCGTCCATCAGGTCGCCCGGGATGTCGCTCAGGCAGTCTCGGAGAACGGCTGAATAGGACCGCTTCTCCTCGACGTAGGACGCCAGCCAGTGGACGAACCGCCCGTACGCTGTGAACTCGTACAGTTTCTCGTCCGTTCCACTTCTCGTAACCGTCTCCCGTACGAGGAGCGGAAGCTCGCGGTCGTCCGTAAGGACGTTCGCTCGCCGGGTGTCGTATCGATTCCACCCGTCGTCGCGGTTACTACACGGGACCCGATTCAGAATGTCCCTGTCTCGGGGTTGTAGCCTCGCGACGGAGTACAAACCAAGGGCCATCAGCTGGTCGCGCTCGAGAACTTGGGTTTCGTCCCAGAATTGATGCGCAGCCCGCTGGAGTTCGTCGTCCAGCCCGGCGAGGGCCGCCTCGTGCTTCTCGAGGTCGCCGGCGGACGGACTCTTCGGATCGATAGTCCAGCCGGAACCGTCGGGTGGCTGGATACCGTTATCCTGAGCGGCTTGTGTAAGCAGATCCCAGTAGTCCGCGAAGCGGCGCGGGAGGGACTGGTCGACCGAGATCGCAAACGCGGTGTCCAGGAGTTCCGGGAGATAGTCGTACTCGGACTCGCCCTTCTGGTCGACAGTCCACTTCACGAAGTCCTCGACGGGAATCCGAACTTTCACGTCCCAGAGTGCCTCTGCCAGCGATACGTGATCGTTGACCTTCTCGAGTAACTCCCTCGTGAAGGCCCGGAACAAGCGACGTACCTCGGTCGATAGCTGGGCGTTCTGAATCCGCCCCTGTACGTCCTCCCGGATGTCCTCCCAGATCGTATCGAATCGCTCGACAAATTCCTCCGTCGTCTCGTCCGGCTTCTTCTCGCTGAGGAGTAGCCCGAACACCAACTCGGTACGGCCGCCCTGATAGAGTTCCCCGAGTCCGCGACCGACCTGAGCAGGCTCCGACTGGAGGCGAGCCGCCTCCATCGTGGTCGAGTCCATGTACTCGATCAGCTCTGGGATCCGCTCAAGATCCTCGATCAGTCCGCCGTTGACCTTCTCCTCGATCTGGCGCCGTACCGTGGATCGATGCTTGGAGGCGACTGACTCAGGATCGTGAATATGATCTAACTGCCTGGCAGAAAACCACGCTGATTCCCCTCCTTTCACACCATAGATCTATGGCGCAGTTAAGTAATAATTGTCGATCCCGTCGAATTTGACGATGAAAGGAACGGCCCAAGTACAGCGCGAAGGCCGCGTCACCCTCCCAAAGTCAGTGCGACAAAATCTGGGACTGGAACGCGGCGACTTCGTGATCATCGACGTTCGACCGGTCGCAGAGGTGAGCGATGAGTAACGAACCGACGGACGAGCAGCTCGAACTCGTGGCCCGCCACGGTAGCGGACCGATCGAACGTGCGTTAGCCACCGTTCGACTGGCGCGGCGGCGAGGTCGAGAAACGGAACTACGTCAGCTCGTCCAGAACGTGCACGACGACGACACCGAGGGCGCCAAGAAATGACGAAGGAAGTAACGGGTGTGGGCGCACCCGCTGGACGGTCTCTGCGACGGCTTAGGCCTCCGTCACTGAAGTCGAAGGAAGTATGGCCTATTCAATACTCCGCCGCCAGGCTCACGGGAGGTGGGCGATGAGCTACGACCCCGACGCGTTCGCCGACCCTGATGATCCTGCGGACTACGCTGCTCTCATCCTGTGGAGTCTCTCCGACACTGCGGAGCGAGCTGTCCCACCCGACGGGGGTACCGACGAATACGTTCGCGGGTTCCGTGCAGGCCAGCGCCACGCTGCTGATCAAGCACTTAGCGCGCTCAGCGACAAGTTCGTGGTGCTAAACTGGGAAGCAGCCCGACCGGAACGGACGCCGAGAGGTAGCGATGACTGACCCTCCGCCGCAGCCGGACCCGCTGCCCGTCGAGCCCGACGCGATCCCCGAGATGCTACGCGACCGCGACGCGTGGGTCTGCTGGCGGTACGAGTGGGACGCTGACCGCAGCGAGTGGACGAAGGTGCCGATCGACCCCACCACCGGCGGGTACGCCAGTGCGACGGACCCGGACACGTGGGGGTCGTTCGAGGACGTCCGCTCCTATTACGAGGACCCCGAGACGGACACGGACGGCCTCGGGTACGTGCTCCACGACAACGACACCGTGGCCGGCCTCGACCTCGACGACGTGCGCGATCCCGAGACGGGCGACCTGGAGGCGTGGGCCGACGACGTGCTCGACGCCGTGCCGACCTACACGGAAGCGTCGCCGAGCGGGACCGGGCTCCGACAGTTCGGCCTCGGGTTCCTCCCCGACGAGGGGAACCGTGGCGAGCCCGACGAGGGCGACGGCCACCTGGAGATGTACGACACTAAGCGGTACCTCACCGTGACGGGCCAGCACGTCGACGATACCCCCGCGGGCGTCGAGCAGGTCCACGACGCGATCAACGACGTGCACGCCGAATACATCGCCGACGACGCCGGCGCCGATCGGGAGCCCACGCGCGCCGCCGTCGACGGTGGTGTGCAGGCCGTGCCGCCGGTCCCGACCCCCGGGGGCGACGGCGCCGGGACCGGCCTCGACGACGACGAGCTGGTCGAGAAAGCGATGGACGCGGAGAACGGCGACAAGTTCCGCCGCCTGTGGAACGGCGACGTGTCGGAGTATCCGAGCCACAGCGAGGCAGACCTCGCGCTGGCCGGCCTGCTGGCGTTCTGGACGGGCGGCGACCGCCGTCAGATCGACCGGCTCTTTCGGCATTCCGGCCTCTACCGGGAGAAGTGGGATGAGGACCGCGCCGATCAGACCTACGGCGAGCGTACGATCGACAAGGCGCTACGCGGCCGGAGCGAGTTCTACGACCCCGATCGGGGCGCCGGCGTCGACGACACCGGTCCCACCGACCCGGACCCCACGCCCGCGCTCGACGACGGCCAGCCGATCACGCCGGCGGACGTGGCCGCCGCGGCCGGCCTCGGCGAGGACGAGGACGTGTCCGACCTCAACGACCGCGAGAAGGCCGCGTGCGTGTGGGAATTGCTCAAGCAGAGCAACGCTGTGCACGTCCGTGTGCGGGCGGAGAATGGTGCCCTGCTGGCCCACGACGACGGCGTGTGGACGACCGACGGCGAGCAGGCGCTGCGCGAGGGCGCCCGTGACGCGCTCGGGAGCATGAACTACGGCCGGAACGTGCTCGATGAACTGAAAGAGCAGGTGCAAGCCGACCCGGCCGCCAGGGTGGACGAGGACACCCTTGGCCTGGAGCCCGGCCTGTTGGCCGTCGAGAACGGCCTGCTCGACCTCGACGCGGCCGCCGAGGGCGACGACGCGCTCCGCCCCCTGGAGCCTACAGACTACGCTCGCACGCGCCTGCCGGTCGCCTACGACTCGGACGCCGACTACGACGAGTGGGCCAGCTACGTCGCCGAGTGGGCCGAGGACGGCCGCGCTGACGCCCTCCAGGAATACGTCGGCTACTGTCTCCACGTGGGCGCACTGCCGATTCACCGGGCGCTGCTGCTCGTCGGCTCCGGCGCGAACGGGAAAAGCACGTTCCTGTCGGTCGTGCGGGCGCTCCTCGGCGACGAGAACACGACCTCGATCGGCCTCCAGACGCTCGCCAACGAAAAGGACGCCGTGGCCGAGTTCGACGGCGCGCTGGCGAATATCGACGACGACCTCTCAGCCCGGAAGCTCGGCGCTGGCCTCGGCATGTTCAAGAAGCTCACCGCCGGCGATCGTGTGCGCGCCCGGCGGCTCTACGAGGACGGCTTCGACTTCCAGGCCACGGGCAAGCACCTCTACGCGGCCAACGAAGTGCCCGACGTGGACGTGTCCGACGACGACGAGGCGTTCTGGCGTCGCTGGCTCCTCGTCGAGTTTCCGAACCACTACCCCCGCGGCGAGCGCGAGCCCGGCCTGCGCGAGCGGCTGACCGAGCCCGATGCCCTCGCCGGCGTGCTCAACTGGGCGATCGAGGGCCGCGCCCGCCTGCTGGAGCAGGGCTATTTCACCGGCGAAGCGGAGTACGCACAGGCGAAGCGCGAGCGGTGGCAGGCGTGGGGTGACTCGATCGAGAAATTCATCGCCGAGTGCGTCGAGCGCGATCCCGACGCCGCGAACGTGTCGACGAGCGACGCACACCGTGTCTACGCCGCGTGGTGCCGCGAGCACGGCGAGCGCCCCGCCAGCCAGCAGAAGCTCACGGCCGAGCTCAAGAACGCTGACCTCGACTACGCAAAGCGCGTCCGTCCCGGCGGCACTGGGACCCCCACGCGCGGGTTCAAGGCCCTCGGGTTCACCGACGACGCGCCCGCCGTTGACGACACGCCCGAGCGCGACGACGGCCAGCAGCGCCTCGGGTAGTCACGCCGATCGAACGCGATCCCCGCGACTTTCTCGACCCGACTACATCTGCGGACCCCCGACTACAGATTTTCGGCGGGTAGGGCACACTCTCGCCGTCGGTTTCGGGATATGTAGTCGATGTAGTCGGGGTAGTCGTGAAAGTCGCGTTCGGCGGCTGATAGACGGCGCAGCAACGTGTGAAATCTGTAGAAAAGAAGTATTGCGAGACACCCGACTACATCGACTACATTTGCCCTCGCGTGAGCAACAGAACGCAGCGCAGCCGCGCCCGGCGCGGGAATATCAGGGGAGAACCCCACTCACCCGGGGAAGGCGCTTTGAAACCACAACCAGCCTACGTACGCGATCGTGGAGCCTATCAGCAGCGCGAGCGCCGTTATCAGTTGGTCTGCCTCCATATCTGCCGCCCGCTCCGGTATCGAACATATAGGTGTCGGCTGGAGCAGGTATCCTCTACTGGACGCTCGCCCTTCCACGCACCCGCGAGAGCGGTATCTTCCGGCGGTTTCGCCGACACCGTGAAATGTTAGCGTCACTTACGCGCCGCCGATGCCCGCGATCCTCGGCCTGTGCGCGCCGCTGACGGCGGAATCGCGGCCCAAGCCGGGGGTGTCGACGGGCGCCCTCCGACCATGACGAACGCAACTGACCCCGCTGACGAGACGGCCGCCGACGGCGACGCCCTCGCCGACGCGCAGGCCGCACGCGACGCTGCACTCGCGGACCTGCGCGAGATTCGAGCGTTCGCCCGGCGAAAAACCACCGGCGACGGCCGGATTCGTGACCACGATCGAGCGGAGATTCGGATCAAGTACATGCGCCTGATCGTGCAGGCGGCAAACGCGGAGTGTCGCCTGCTGCGCGATCGTGACCTGGACGAGCTCGCCGAGCGTCTGGACGAGCTCGAGAACGCCGCCGCGAGCACGGACACGCCCGCCGAGGCGTGGGTGAGCGATGCATGACGGGCCGGCCCTCCCGTAGCGAGATTGCCCGGCGCGTCGAGGCACTGTTTGCCGAGGGTGCGGCGGCCTCGCCGCACCCGCTGTTCGTCCGCTATCACCCGAGCGACGATCCGGAGACGATCACGATGGCGTGGCTCCAGGCGCTCGACGCGGCCGGTGGCGACCCGCTTGCGGCCTGTGAGCAGGCGTATATTGCCAGCCTCCAGGCAGGCATGGACGCCGACGCGGACGCCACAGTGCCGTGACGGACACGGCCGACCTCGCCCCCGAGTGGGCGCACAGCGTGGACGTAGACGCCCGCGAGGCCGCGCCGGGCGTGTTCACTAACCTCGACGTGTGGCGGGCGCAGGCCGATCCGGGTCCCGCCGCCGCTCGCGCGTCCCCCCGAGAGTACAGCCCCCGCGCGCCCGCCCACAGGTTTCACCCCCAAGCGGCGCACCGCGCCGCCCACGAGAAGCCCCCCGAACCCCCGGCGAGTTCCGGCCCCCCCCCCCCCCGCACCGCCCCCC
>SDGW01001439.1_pt1 | contig 12970 bp, 14 predicted proteins | sample 2873831 | NCBI WGS metagenome assembly SDGW01 (sample SAMN08132700, study PRJNA421101) | hypersaline lake metagenome | isolation source: celular fraction 0.22 microns magnesium sulfate-rich crust from ephemeral... | place: Spain: Penahueca Lagoon, Toledo | collected 2011-07
CCGGCCGCGTCACCTCGACGTAGCCCCGAATCCGGGCTCCGACACTCATACCCGCTACTGTCCGACCGGCCCCGAATAAATGACCCGGTCCCCGTACAGGGAAATCAGTGGGTTTAAATCCGTCTCGGCCGGACTGGAGGATGTCGGGCGCTTAGCTCAGTTTGGACAGAGTACTTGGCTTCGGACCAAGCTGTCGCGGGTTCAAATCCTGCAGCGCCCATCCCGTCGCCGAACGTTCTGCTACTAATGTTAAATCCCAGTGTGCTGCGTTCATCTACGATGTCGTTTCATCAGTAGCGCTTCAAAATTCGGACTTCTCCGTACACTGGGCACAGCACCACTCGTAGCGTTCGCAGCATCACCACAAAGAAACAGCGGCGGGCAGGCTACGAGAATACGTCAAGTAGAGTGGCCCGGCCTCCAGACGTACATTCATCTACCGCCCGCGGCTAGCATCTGTATGCCAATCGAAAACGCTGACAACCTCCGCCGGATTCTCCAATACGACCGCGTTGCAGTCGTCGGAGCTTCGACCTCGTACGAGAAAGCGGCGCACATTGTACCGGCGTATCTCCAGCGCCACGGGTACGAACTACGACCGGTCAATCCGAATGCGGACGAGATCTTCGGAGAACACGCGTACGATTCACTGACCGACGTTACGGGGGTCGTCGACGTTGTCGAGATTTTCCGACCGAGCGAGGAAGTCCGGGGAATCGTCACGCAGGCGCTTGATCGTGGCGACGTGAACGTAATCTGGATGCAGCCCGGGATTCGGAATGACGGGGCAGCGCTGGAAGCCGAAGCGGCCGGACTAGACGTCGTTCAGGACCGTTGTATGAAAGTCGAACACGGCCAACTCGTTCGCAATCCCATGGACTGAGCAACGGTCTTCCGGGGGTGTAGACCACTTCAGTTCGATAGCTCATCTCCGACCACCATCGGCTGTCTACTCGAACGGTGCGCTCGGGGCGGGACCCCACTGGAGAGCGAAACCGTTTCAGTGCTGTGAGAGGTATCTCGTGACGATGAAGGATGTGCTACGTCGGCTCAAACGCCCGTTGCTCTATCTGATGGCACCGGCGTACGTCGTCGCCGGCGTCCTGCACTTCGTCGTGCCGGAGTTGTACGTCCAGATCGTACCGCCGATCTTTCCGGCGGCGCTCGCACTCGTCTATCTGTCCGGCCTCGCCGAAATCGCCGTCGGAATCGGGCTGTTGCTCCCGCGAACGCGGCAGTACGCGGCGTGGGCGACGGTCGCGTTACTCGTCGCGATCTTCCCCGCAAACGTCTACATGGCGACCCACGGCGTCGTCATCGACGGATTGCCGGGCGGGGGCGATCCCTCCGCGATCGTTCGCTGGGGTCGGCTCCCGCTCCAGGGTGTGCTGATTCTCTGGGCGCTCTGGTACACCCGACCGTCGCCCGAAACGGATCCTCGGTGACGCCGACGACCGTCGCGACTCAGTTCTCTACCGGACTTCGTAGCGCTTCCTCGATCTGGTCGTCGCCAGCGGCGAGTTCGAACGTCGTCTCGTGGGTTTCGGCTTCGCCGAGCGCAGCGACCAGCGTCCGGGCGACGTCCTCGCGCGGGATGTCGACGCCGTCCCGATCGAGATCGCGACCAGTTTTGATCCGACCGGTGCCGTCCTCGTCGGTCAGGGGGCCGGGGCGGACGATCGTGTACGTCAGGTCGCTCTCCCGCAGGTACTCGTCGGCCTCGCCCTTCGCCCGGAGATACTCCCGCAGCGCCTCGGGGCTGTTCTCCGGTTGGTCGGCGTTGATCGAACTGAGCAGCACGAACCGATCGACGCTCCGGGATTCGGCCTCGTCGACGAGGCCGATCGCACCGTCGCGGTCGACGCCCCACACGTCCTCGCCGCCGGAGCCCGCGGCGAAGATCACCGCGTCGACGCCCTCGACGGCGTGCGAGACGTCGCCGGTCAGGTCCGCGACGACCGGCTCGGCGCCGATCGACTCGATATCAGACGCTTGAGACTCTTTGCGCACCATCCCGTGAACGTCGTGGTCGCTGCTCGCGAGCGACGCCGTCACGTGTTGGCCGACCTGTCCGTGCGAGCCGGCGACGAGCACGTTCATACTCGTGACGTCGGTCGGCGTCGTGAAGAAAGTAAGCCGGAGCAGACGCCAACACCTCGAATTACTGTACGGTAGCGGGCAGGCAACCACAAGAGCCGCGCCCCCCACGGGGTGCGGAGAGAGCATGGATGCATCTCACGACGCGTACCGCAGCGTCACCTCGGCGGCCCTCGAACCCGGAACGACGGTGCTGTACCGCCACCGATCGGGCGATTCGCTGGCGACCGTCACCGAGGCGACCGACGAGCACGTCGCGTTCGCGGGAGAGGACTGCGACGGCCACTTCCCGCGCGAGCAGATCGACCGGATGCTCGGGGACGGCCGGCTCGTTCTCGTTCTCGGCGAGGACTGATCGCGACGCCGCGGACTCGCCGACGCGACGATTCGAATCGGCCGGGAGTCGAAGCCGTTTTTCGGGTGGCCCGCGGCTGCACGGGTATGCCAGAACCCAGCGCACACCACTTCGGCGTGACGGTGACCGACCTCGACCGATCGATCGAGTTCTACCGCGACGTGCTCGGCCTCAACGTGCTCGCCCGTTTCTCGGTGTCGGGCGAGGAGTTCGCCACCGGCGTCGGCGTCGAGGGCGCCGCCGGGACGTTCGCCCACCTCGATGCTGACGGCGCGCGCGTCGAACTCGTCGAGTACGAGCCCGAGGGCGAGGACGCGACGGGCGGCGCGATCAATCAGGCCGGCGCGAAGCATCTGGGGCTGGAGGTCGACGACCTCGACGCGACCTACGAGGCGCTTCCGAACGACGTCGAGACGCTGAGCGAGCCACAGACGACCGAGAGCGGAACGCGGATCCTCTTCGTTCGGGACCCGGACGACAACCTGATCGAACTGCTCGAACCGTAGCGTCGGCGCCCGAATCGAATCTAGCTCCCGATCACCACTCCTCGTCGAGCGCGTCGAGCAACAGATCGACGTCTTCCTCGGTGTTGACGGCGTGGACCGAGGCTCTGACCGCTTCGGGATCGGGCAGGTCCCGGATCACGATTCCGGCGTCTTCGAGTCGCTCGACGGTCGTCTCGGGATCGTCGACGTCGATCGTGACCAGCCCCGATTCGGGCTCGGCGGGACTCAGAAGCCGCTCCTCCGGGACGCCATCGGCGAGCCGGCCGGCCAGGCGCGCGATGCGGTCCTCGATCGCCCCGACGCCGAGCTCCTCGCAGACGTCGATCGCCTCGCCGAGCGCGGCGTGCGGTGCGGGGCTCGTCGTCCCGACTTCGAAGCGCGCCGCGCCGGGCAGGAACGACCAGTCCGCGGTGTCTGGCTCCTCGACGCTCCGGTAGCCGACCGACCCGGGTTCGAGGTCCGCCACCGCGTCGTCGTCGACGTAGAGAAACCCGGCGCCCCAGGTGCCCAGCAGCCACTTGTGGCCGGCCGCCGCGACGGCGTCTGCTCCCCACTCGTCGACGTCGAGCGGCGCCTGGCCGGGGACCTGGACGGCGTCGACGAGCGCCAGCGCGCCGGCCTCGTGTGCGGCGTCGACCAGTTCGGCGACCGGGAGGCGAGTGCCGTAGTTCCACGAGAGCGCGCTGAAGCAGGCCAGTTTCGCGCCCTCGACGGCTTCGCGGAACTCCTCGACGTCGATCCGCCCACGGTCGGTCTCCACGACGCGCACCTCGACGCCGCGACGGCGTTCGAGGCGCTCCCAGGGCAGGACGCCGGCGGGGTGTTCGAGGTCGGTGCGAACGACGACGTCGCCCGGCTCCCACTCGACGGCGCCGGCGATCCGGTTGATCCCGTCGGTCGTGCTCTGGGTGAGCGCGATCTCGTCGGCGTCGGCACTCAGCAGGCCGGCGACGCGCTCGCGGACGTCGTCGTACAGGTCGAACGCCGCGGGGTACATCCCCTCGGCGACGGGCGCCTCGTACTCGTGGTGCTCCAGGCAGGACTCGGCCGCGTCGACGACGCGGCGGGGACTGGGCCCGCTCGCGCCGAAGTTCATGTACGCGGTCTCGTCGAGTGCCGGAACGTCGGCGCGGAGTTCTTCGGGGGTCATGCGCGATACTACGGTCGCCTGACGTGAAAACGGCGTCGCGACGCCGAGGCCGAACGCGTAGCCTTTTTCGACGCTGCCGGACAAGTTCCGGCGATGAAGCGAACCACGGTCGTCGCCGTCGTTCTGGTGTTCGCCGTGCTGGTCGCCGGTCTCGTCGTCGGCATCGTGCAGTTCGCCGACGACGGCGGGACCCTCGAAGAGCAGTGGGTCAGCGACACGGCTCGCGACCACACGGGGAACCACCATCCCGTCGCGGTCGTCGAGCGCGCGGGCGGCGCGGACGTGATCGCGCCGATCAACGACGTCGGAGACGACGCGAGCATGACGCCGACCTCGTGCGCGCTGACGGCCCTCGATGGCGGGACCGGCGATATCGACTGGCAGGCCGGAATGCCGATCGAGCACTGCCACATCCACACGTTCTCGGATCCGAGAATCGCGGACGTGACCGGCGACGGTACGCCGGACGTGCTCGTCGGGACGGGTCGGAGGGCACTCGTCGCGTACGATGGAACCGACGGCTCCGAACTCTGGGATCGCGAGTTCGAGACCATCGGCTACAGCCGCCCCGTGCTCGTCGACCTGACCGACGACCCCGGCGAGGAGGTCATCGCGGTCGACTTCCGCGGGAACGCCTACGCCGTCGCGTCCGACGGGACGCCGCTGTGGCACCGCGCGCTGAACGGGACCGTCTGGGCCGAACCGGCGGTCGGAGACTTCACCGGCGACGGTACGACTGAGATCGCGGTCGGTAGCGACGAAGGCGTCTATCTACTGGGGACGAACGGCTCGGTCGTACGGGAATTCGACGCGACGGCTCGGTCGCTTGTCGACGCTGATGTCGACGGCGACGGGCGACCGGAACTGCTGGCGGCCGACGTGGGGACCGACGGCGGCGTCGTCACCGCGATCGACCCCGAGATGGACCGGCGCGTCTGGACCGAACGGACCGACGACGATCCGGCAATCCACGCGGTTGGCGACGGTGACGGCGACGACGCGACCGAGCTGTACGTCGCCGTTCGCGGTGGCCGGGTGATCGCACTCGACGCCGCGTCGGGCGACCGCGAGTGGGAGACGGAGATATCGGTCGGCGGTGACACCATCGTTCCGGCCCCGAGCCTCGGCGACGTCGACGGCGACGACGAACCGGAACTCGCCGTCGCGGCGGCGAACGGCCTCGTCGCGGTGCTCGATCCTTCGAATGGCGACGAACTCGCCGCCTACGAGCGCGACGTCCCTGTCTGGGCGCCCCCGACGCCGGGCGATGTCGACGGTGACGGCGACGATGAGATCCTCGCGATCTACGGCGACGGGCGCGTCGTCGCGCTGAACTACGAGGCGTAACCGTGACAGGCCTTCGCCCCCTGCTTCGGCGCGTCGCGTTCGGCGTCGCCCTCGCGGTTCTCTCTATATCCGGCATCGCGAGCGCACACCAGGTCGGCGGGACGCGCTTCGAAGCGCCGATCCCCCTGTGGCTGCTGTTCGGCGCGGCGGCCGCGACGGTCGCACTGACGGCCGTCCTGCTCGCGCTCACCCGATCGCAGCTCGCGTCGCACGACGCCGGGGTTGCCGCGCCGCTCGATGCCGAAGACGCCGCGGCGAGCGCGCCGTCCCGGTCGGTCCGGATTCCGGCGCCGATCGGCGGCGCCGTCGCGGCGGTCGCCCGGATCGGCTTCCTCGCGATCGTCGCGTTCGCCGTCGTCGTCGGCTTCGTCGGCCCGCAGACGCCCGCCGAGAACGTCGCGACGCTGTTCGTCTGGGCCGTCTGGCTCAAGGGCGTCGCGATGCTCGCCGCGCTGGTCGGCGATCCCTGGCCGATACTCTCCCCCTGGCGGACCGTCTACGAAGCGCTGGCCCGGATCGAAGGCGCCGAAATCGCGCTCGCGAGCTACCCCGAGCGCCTCGGCGAGTGGCCGGCGCTGGTCGGCCTGCTCGCCTGGGTCGGGATCGCAGAGAACCTCACCGTGCTCCCGCGCTCGCCCGTCGGCACCGCCGTGCTCGTCCTCGGCTACGCGGTCGCGATGCTGGTCGGCGGGCTGGCGTTCGGCCGGACGTGGTTCCGGCGGGCCGACGCGCTCGCCGTCCTCTACCGGCTGTTCGGGCGCGTCGCGCCGCTCGACGTGCGCCGCACGGACGACGGATACGCGGTCGGCCTGCGCCCGCCGTGGCGGGGCTGTACGACTCCCGTGCGTTCGTTCGGGGCGGTCGCCGTGGCCGTGGCGGCGGTGTACACGGTCAGCTTCGACGCATTCACCGGGACGCCGGAGTACCGGAGCATCCTCTTCTCGCTTCGCGACGCGACGGGACTCGGCCCGCAGGCGAGCGTACTGCTGTACCTCCTCGGCGTGGCGCTCTTCGTGGGCGCGTTCGTCGGCGTCGCCGCGCTGACCGCCCGCGTCGCCGGATCGCCGGGCTGGCGTCCGGCCGCGCTCGCGTTCGCGCCGACGCTGCTTCCGATCGCCGTCGCCTACGAGATCGGCCACAACTACCCGTTCGTCGCGAGGAACCTCGGCCAACTCGTCGGCGTCGTCGGTGGCTACGTCTCGCCGGCGGCCGCCCCGATCGCGCCGCTGTCGTGGCTGTCGGTGCAGGGATTCTGGGCGTCACAAGTGGTGCTGATCGTCGCGGGACACCTCGTCGCGGTCGTCGCCGCTCACGCGGTCGTCGTCGAGTACGCGCCGTCGGACCGCTCGGCGCTGCGGGTCCACGCGCCGCTGGCGGCGCTGATGATCGGCTACACGGTGGTCTCGCTGTGGACTATCTCGCGGCCGGTCGTCGCGTGAGCGGCCGCCGATTCGACGCGGCGTCGGTGAAACGACGATCGCTCACGCGACGGCGTCGACCGGCGGAATCGCCACCGCGATCGATCACTCGGCGGTGAACTCGATCGGCGGCATCTCCAGAAACGCCGTCTCGTACCCTTCGTGACGCGCCATTCGGGGCACCGTGTCGACGGTGATCGTCACGGCGTCGCCCGACTGGACGCCGTCGATGCCAGCGCCGTAGTGATAGCCCAGATCGGGGTGGAGCGCTCCGTCGAGCGAGCCGTCGTAGACCGATCCGCCGTCGCGCTCGACCGTCGTCGACAGCCCCATCGTCGGCAGCGGGATGTCGTTGTACGGCGTCCGCGGCGACACCGCGAAGTACGCAGGCGCGTCGGCGAACGACGGGTCCTCGATCACGGTCGCGACGAAGTCCGCGTCGCCGCTCGTGCCCTCGCCGACGACCGTGCCGGGCAGGTCGTCGCGGGCCGGAACGGTCGACACCGGCATGTTGTCCATCGGCATCAGATCCAGCGCGCCCTCGGTTCCCTGCTGGTCCTCGAACGTTTCGTAAGAAATCGTGTCCCGGGTCGCCTGTGCGTACTCGAACTCGATCTCCACGGTGCCGGCGTCCTCGAACTTCCCCTCGAACGCGCCGAGACGCCGCGCCGTGACGTTGCCCGGGTCCACGGTGACGGTGTACGTCCCGTCGCCGTCGAGCGCGTAGTTGTCGCCGTAGTGAAAGCCCATGTTCTGGGAGAGCATCGTCCAGGGCGGCTTCGTGGAGACGACCTCGCCGTCGCGCTCGATCGTCAGTCCCACGCCGCTGTCGACCGGCAGCACCGTCTCGGTGTCGGCGTCCCACAGCGTCACCATCAGGTGGACGTCGTCCTCGTCCCGGATCGGAACCTGGTTCGTACCCCCGGCCTCCATCGTCCAGAACCGGTGGGGGTAGGAGTACATAAGTCCGACCGAGAGATCGCCGGCCATCCCCATGCCGGCCATCTTCATCCCCTCGCGGTGGGTGGGATAGTACACCGCGTCGGGGCGATTCTCGACCAGGGCCGGCTCACCGCCCGTGCCCTCGGTGTTCTCGTCGGTCTCGAACAGGCCCGCGCAGCCTGCGGTGGCTCCGACACCGACGGCGCCCGCGGCAGCGAGAAACTCGCGTCGCTCCATACGGCCTCGTAGCGAGCGAACCCGGATATCAATTCTGATTCCGACGCCGCCGCGGCGTCGCCGTCGCGGCGCAGTCGGCGTCACCGAGCCGTCGGGCCGTCGTCGGCGTCACTGTCCGGGAATCGGCGTCGCTGACTCCACACCGGCGTCGCGACCCGTGCAGTTAGACGCCGAACGCCGGCGTCGACCCCCACGAGGAGAGACGCCGCTCAGGCGCCGGGCCGCGGCGTCGGCAGCGCGCGCTGGGATCGCGGCGGGAGCAGGAAGTTCCCGCGCCGGGTCACCGTCATGTAGCGCTTGATGCCGTTGTTCGTCGTGGTGCCGACGGCGGTGTCCTCCGCGATATCGTCGCCGGTCATCTGCCGGCGCGTCTCCACGAAGTCGGCGATCGAGCGCTGCAGGGAGAGGAAGTGCAGCCCCGCGACGCCGTCGTCGGTCGAGTCGAAGTCCCGCCGGAGCATGATCGGCGAGTCGTTCTCGTCGCGAGCGCGAGCTGCCTTCTGGGCGTGGCCGACGACGCCGGACTCGCTGGCGTCGTCCATCACGTCGTCGGCACAGTCGCCGGCGCCGCTGTCGTTCCCGAGGTTCTCGCCGGTTCCCTCGACGCGTCCCTCCTCCGCGTGGGCCGGGCAGAACATCGAGGCGACGCGGTGCTCGCGACTGTCCTGCTCGTACCACTGCTGGAGCTGTAGGCGGATCTTCGAGAGCTGCTGGGTCGTCCCGCCCGCGAAGGGGCCCTCGGCGATCGAGACGCGGTCCTCGCTGGCCTGGTTCTTCTCGAAGCCGGACTCGAAGCCCATGTACAGCGGGGCGTCTTCGGGCACCGGCTCCGAGTCGGGGATGCCGGCCACGTCCTGATTGTCCGCGGGGAGCCCGTCGCCGATGAAGCCGGTTCGTCGGTCCACCTTCTCGAGGACGCCGTTCACGTCGTCCTCGATCGCGACGCCGTTGAGTTCCTCGCGGTTGCCCAGCAGCGCCTCCTCGGCGCCGATCACGACCTGCGCGTAGTCGCTCGCCAGGTGCGCCGTCGGGCGTGCCGCCGTCTCGGAGGTTCAAAAAGACGAGGACGTGGTGTCGCGGAGGAACGTCGTTGCCGTGCTCGTCGGTCGCGAGTGCGTCGTTCCACGCGTGTTGACGGGGCGGGAACGACGAGAGGTCGTCGGGGCCGGTCGGGATGTCCGGCGCCTGCTCGCGGTCGGTACAGGCCGCGAACGCCGACGCGCCGCCGATCGCGACCGCGGCTTTTGCGAACTCGCGACGGGAGATACCGCGTTCTGACGCGGGGTCTGTCATCGCGTCCGATTAGGGGCCGGAACTGCAAGGAGGTTCTGGTCGCGGCGGTCGGCCGCGGATCGGAATTTCGATCCGGCGCCGCCGTCACTCCGGGCGCTTGCGCACGTCGCCGAACTCGAAGCGGGCGCCGCCCGAGTCGCTCTCGGTCGCCTCGACCGTCCAGCCGTGTGCGCTGGCGACTTCCCTGACCACCCAGAGGCCGATGCCCAGCCCTTCGTCGGACGTGGTAAACGACGACTCGAACGCGTGCTCGCGGATCTCCTCGGGCATCCCAGGTCCGTCGTCCTCGACGTAGAACCCGGTCGATCGGGCCGGGCCGTCCTGATCGTCGGCGTCGGGCGCCGACTGGTCGAGCAGTCCGACCCGGATCGTCACGTCCGCGGCGCCGTGCTGGATCGAGTTCCGGAACAGGTTCTCCAGCTGTCGGAGCAGCCGCGATCGGTCCGCCGCGAGCGGCCCGGAGTCGACGATCTCCAGCGTGGCGTCGCCCGTCGAGACGGTCGACCAGGCGTCCTCGGCGACGCCCCGAAGCGTCACCTGCTGGGTCTCGGTGACCGTCTGGCCGTGGCGCGCGAGCGCGAGTACGTCGCCGATGATGTCTTCCATCCGATCGAGCGCGTCGCGGACGTTGTTCAGGGCGTCGCTCTCGCCGACCCGCTCGGCCACGATGTCGAGGTACCCCTGCGCGACCGACAGCGGGTTGCGAAGGTCGTGGCTGACGATGCTGGCGAACGCTTCGAGGCGCTCGTTCTGGCGTTCGAGTTCGCGCTCGCGCTTTTTGCGCTCGGTGATGTCGCGGATGACGCCGACGGTGCCGCCGAACTCGTCGTGGTCGCGCGGCAACAGCGCGATCTGGTTCTCACAGGGAACGGTCGTCCCGTCCTTGCACTCGATCGTTATCTCCAGGGCCTCCGTCTCGTCGTCGGCGTCCCGGAGCCGGTCGATCGTCTCGCGCCGCCGCTCGACGTCGGCGCCGTCGAGCAGGATCGAGACGTGTTCGCCGAGCAGGCCCTCTCTGGTGTAGCCCGTCATCTCCAGCAGGCCGTTGTTGACGGTCATGAAGTGGCCGCCCGAGTCGAGCGCGTACATCCCGTCGCCGACCGTCTCGACGAGGCGCTCGTACCGCCGGAGCACGCGCTCTTGCTGGTCGTACTCGCCGCGGATCGCCATCGTGTCGAGCACGTGGGCGGTCGTCTCGCCGACCTCGCTGATCGCGCTGCGGTCGACCCCGCGGAGTCCGCCGTCGGCGTCCGCGTAGACGCCGAGCACGCCGCGGAGTTCGCCGTCGGCGGTCAGCGGGACGAACATCGCGGCGGTACAGCCCCGCTCGACGGCGGCGTCCCGCCAGGGAACGTCTTCCGCGTGGGCCGCGATGTCCTCGACGACCTGCGTCTCGCGTGTCCGCAGCAGGCGTTCGAGCACCGTCGAGGTCGGCCCGGTCCCGATGCCGAACGTCGTCGAGGTCGGCCAGTCGTCGGCCGCCGCGCTGGTCACCCAGGGGACGACCTGGCGCTCGCCCGGGTCGTACTCGCCGACCCACGCGAACGCGTAGCGCCCGCCCATCGTGAGCTGGTCGCAGACCGCGTGTTCGATGTCCATCGGCGACGTGGCGTCGACGAGCCCGCGCCTCACGTCCCGGACGACGTCCTCGGGCCTGTTGCCCCCGGGCGGACCGTCGTCGCCCGGCTCGGCGACGACGGCGTTGGCGACCCAACCCCCGAACGCCTCGTCGTCGACGCCGTCGAGGAAGTCTACGACCTCCGCCAACGCCGTTCCGTTCCCGTCCTCGGCGTCGTAGGGAGAGACGACGAGTACGGAGAGGTCCGGATGCCGCCGTCGGAAACTCGAAAACAGATCCGGCCGCTCCCGGAGCGTCGCCCGATCGGTAACGACGCAGTCCACGTCGCCGTCCTCGACGCGGTCGATCCCCTCGCCGGGGTCGGCGGTGCCGATCACGGTGATCCGGGGGTACGACCACTCCAGAGGCGCGGCGATCCGGTCAGCTGCGTCGGCGTCGACGCTCAGACAGAGGACGCGGTTGCCGTCGGTCATCCCGACGTCACCACCCGGAACCGCCGTCGTCCGGCACGGTTCCTGCAGGTCATTGCGTGTCAGTCGCGAGGGAACATCGAGTAATAATCCTTTTCGTTCCGTTCATCGCTGTCTACGTGCTGATCAACCGTGTGTGAGTACGTATCCTTCCTCGATCGATCTATTCTTCCCGAATATTTCTAGCGTCCGTTCCCTCGATAGCCACATTTGCGCAATTACCGTTACGAATCGGCGTGTCGCAGCCCCGCGCTTATGTTCCGGGAGCGCGACGATTCGAACGAAAACGGATGACCAGCGATCGCTCCGACGCGACCGAACGGGACGTGGGGAAGCCGATCGTCGACGCCGACGAGAATACCTTGGGACGAGTCGCGGGCGTCACCGGTAACGAGATCGAAGTGGATCCGGATCCGGATCTGCTCGACCGCGTCAAGGCCCGGTTCGGTTGGAAAGATCGCGACGGCGACACCTATCGGATCGACGCCGACCGCGTCGAGGCGGTGACCGACGACGAGGTCGTGGCGCGGGCGCCGCGACCTGACTGATCTGGGTCGTGACGCCGAGTTGACCGTTCGGGAGTTCGCTTCTGCAGAATAATTTTTTAGGGTTGCCAAAGAAGTCTTTCCATAGAGGAAATCTTTAAGAGGGTAGCGCACGAACGTATCGAACGCAATGAGCACCCAGAAGTCCGTCCTGCAGGAAGCCGGCACCGTAGAGGAGAACGCCCTGCGCATCGGCGAGGAGAAGGCCGAACAGATCGTCGACGCGCTGAACACCGACCTCGCGGCGACCGAGGTGCTGTACCACCAGGTCCGCAAGCACCACTGGACGGTCCACGGCGCCGAGTACCGCGACCTCCACCTGTTCTACGAGGAGGCCTACGAGAGCGCGAGCGAGGGTGCAGACCACCTCGCCGAGCGCGTCCAGGCGCTCGGCGGCGTCCCCACGAGCCGTCCCGCCGACTTCCAGGAGCGCTCGCCCGTCGAGCCCGAGCCCGAGGACATCTTCGACGTCCGTACGATGATGGAGAACGACATGGAGATGTACGGCGACATCATCGAGACGGTGCGCGAGCACATTGAGCTCGCCGAGAATCTCGGCGACTACGCGACTGCCGAACTGCTCCGCGAGCAACTCGAGGAGCTCGAGGAGTTCGCTCACGAGATCGAGCACTTCCTGGCGAAGGACTCGCTCAAGCAGTGGTAAGCGCGCCGAGTTGCTGACTCGATAACCGGTCAACGCTCCGTTTCACCGATTTATCTCACCGACTGCTCGGACGTTCCGTCGACGCGAGCCGTACGATCGCCTCGCTGAGAGACACAGCTCTGACGGGGAGAAGGGAGCCACCGCCGCTCTGGGCGGTTACTGCTCGGGAGAAACGGTGAGGTCGGTCGCGATCCAGGCATCGCTGTTGCCCTGCTCCGTGAAGACCGTCTTCCCCGGACAGGTCTCGCAGGCGGCCACGACGTGGTCGTCTGCGTCCTCCTCCTCGACGATTTGCGTACGTTCGGTGTCAGCCTCGGCGTCCATCGAGTGTGATTAGGTGGGCCTAAATCTAAAAGGGTTTTGGTCT
>SDGW01000814.1_pt1 | contig 12959 bp, 12 predicted proteins | sample 2873831 | NCBI WGS metagenome assembly SDGW01 (sample SAMN08132700, study PRJNA421101) | hypersaline lake metagenome | isolation source: celular fraction 0.22 microns magnesium sulfate-rich crust from ephemeral... | place: Spain: Penahueca Lagoon, Toledo | collected 2011-07
GCTCTATCAGGTCGCCTTCGACGAGGAGGAGCGGCTCACGATCGGCAGCGAGGTCGTCGTCGAACCGCCCGCCGAGCGCGACATCGTCACCGAGTGTCACCGCGTCGAGTACGAGGACCTCTCCTCGGGCGCGCAGTCGGAACTCGAGTACGTCGTCCAGGACCTGGTCGAGGAGAACGAGGAGCGGTTCGTCGACTTCTACAACGACGCCCAGCCGATCACGCTGCGGCTCCACCAGCTGAACCTGCTGCCGGGGATCGGGAAGAAGCTCCGCAACGGCATCTTAGACGAGCGAAAGCGCAAGCCCTTCGAGAGCTTCGAGGAACTGTCCGAGCGGGTGTCCGGACTGCACGATCCCGACGAGATCCTCGTCGAGCGAATCCTCGAGGAGTTGCGCGACGACGATCTCAAGTACCAGACGTTCGTGGGCCGACGCGAACAGGAGCAAAACCAGTAGCCGGGTGTCACTCGGCGAGCCGTCGGCGGGTACCACGCCGACCAGCCGTCCGCGTCGCCCGTACCAGACGTTCGTGGGCCGGCTCGAACAGGAGTCGTAAGGTCGGACCCTGTCTGGCCTGGGGAATACGTCCTGTGAACTCGCGTGTGGTGGCGCGCGCTGTGAGGATCGACTCGTCGGGGCCTCGATCGGACCGGAACGAGCGCCATCGAACGCGAGACGGTGCGTTTACACTCGCCGGCGCGCAAACGGGGCCAATGAGAGACCCAGACGGACTGATCGCCCGGGCGGGCGTGCGGGGCGATCCGGACCGCGATCAGCACTTCCTCGTCGACGATCGGGTGCTGGACCGCCTGCCGACCTACCTCGAGGAGATCGACGCCGACGCGAGCCACTTGCTCGAGATCGGCGGCGGGACGGGGGCGCTGACGGACCGGTTGCTCGCTGTCGGCGACGAGGTGACCGTCGTCGAGCGCGACCGCGAACTCGCCGCCTTCCTGCGCGAGGAGTTCGCCGACGAGATCGCGGCCGGCGAACTGACCGTGATCGAGGACGACGCCCTCGAGGCCGACCTCCCCGCGTTCTCCGCGTCGGTCTCGAACCTCCCCTACGGGGTCTCGAGCGAGATCGCGTTCCGACTCTTCCCGGAGAAGAAGCCGCTCGTGTTGATGTTCCAGCAGGAGTTCGCCGAGCGGATGGTCGCCGAGCCCGGGACGAGCGAGTACGGCCGGCTCTCTGTCTCGAGCCAGCACTACGCCGACGTCGAACTCGTCGAGTCGATCCCAAAGGAGGCGTTCGACCCGCAGCCCGCCGTCCGGAGTGCCGTGGTCCGGGCGGTCCCGCGCGAGCCCGACTACGCGGTCGCGGACGAGGACTTCTTCCTGCGGTTCGTCAAGGCCGTCTTCACCCAGCGCCGGAAGACGGTCCGGAATGCGATCCGGAACACGGCCCACATCTCCGGGCTCGGCGAGCCGGACGCAGTCGTCGAGGCGGCCGACGAGGATTTGCTGCGCAAGCGGCCCGACGCGATGGCGCCGGCGGAGTTCGCCGCGCTGGCGTCGCTCGCGCGCGAGGTCGGCGAGCCCGAGACGTAGGCCGGGGCGACTCGAGCCGCCTCCTCGGACGGCTTCGCGGTGGCCGCTCGAGCGAAGCGGAGTAACCAACGAATACTCAAAGCTGCACTGCAGAGACACCCGGAAGACGAACCCATGTCACTACTGACGCGGCTCGACTGGCTCTCGGAGGCGTTTCCGACGGTCCCGCTTCGGCTGGCGGTGTCCCTCGTGGCGGTCGGGCTCGTCGTCACCGTCTTGCTCGTGTACCGGCGGTTCCACCGGCGCGTGGCCGAGCGAACGCGGCCCCTGTACGCGGACGTCGTCTCGGTGGCGATGCTGATCGGGGCCTGTGCGGCGAGCGCCGGCATCGTGCTGGGCGTCTGGGACCGGACCGACGAGGTCCGCCAGCTCTTCGCGGGCCTGGATCCGGGCGGTAACACCGTTCCGCGCGCGGTCTTTTCGTTCATCCTGCTCGTGCTGACCGTCATCGTCACCCGGTTCGTCCGGCGGGTGATCGAGGAGGTGATGGACTCGACGGCCGCGGTCACCGAACACCAGCGACAGGTCACCCACCGGCTCACGCAGGTGCTCATCTGGACCGTCGCCTTGGTCGTGATCCTCGGCATCTGGATCGAGGACCTCGGCAGCCTGCTCGTCGGGGCCGGCTTCCTCGGGATCGTGCTGGGCATGGCGGCCCGGCAGACGCTAGGGACGATGCTGTCGGGGTTCGTCCTGATGTTCGCCCGGCCGTTCGAGATCGGTGACTGGGTCGAGGTCGAGGACGACGAGGGGATCGTCACCGACATCTCGATCGTCAACACCCGCCTTCGGACGTTCGACGGCGAGTACGTCATGATCCCCAACGACGTCATCGCCTCAAGCATGGTGACGAACCGCTCGAAGCGGGGCCGTCTGCGGATCGAGGTCGAGGTCGGCGTCGACTACGGCACCGACGTCGATCGGGCCGCGAGCCTCGCCGAGGAGGCGCTCGAGGAGGTCGACGAGGCGATGACTGCACCCTCTCCGCAGGTCGTCGGGAAGTCCTTCGGCGACTCGGCGGTCGTCCTCGGCGTGCGGTTCTGGATCGACAAGCCCAGCGCCAGACGCTACTGGAAGGCCCGGACGGCCGCGATCGACGCGGTCAAGCGGGCCTTCGAGGACGAGGAGATCAAGATCCCGTTCCCGCAGCGGGAACTCTCGGGACGGGCCGAGACCGGCGGCTTCCGGATCGCCGACGAGTCGGAGCGCGGGGCCGACCGCAACGGGAACGACGGCGAGGAACACCGCATGCAAACGCCGGAGGAACGATAGATGGGACTCGAGGAACGACGCGACGTCGAGACCGACGTCTACCAGCCCGCCGAGGACTCGCAGCTACTGGCCGAGGCCGTCTGTGAACGGCTCGAGGGGGCCGATCGCGTCCTCGAGGTCGGCACCGGCTCGGGCTTCGTCGCCGGTCGGATCGCCGCCGAGACAGACGCCCGCGTGGTCGCGTCGGACCTGAACCCCCACGCCGTCCGACAGGCTCGAGCCGAGGGCGTCGAGACGGTGCGTGCGGATCTGGTCGCGCCCTTCCGCGACGGCAGTTTCGACGCGGTCGCGTTCAACCCGCCCTACCTCCCGACCGATCCGGACAACGAGTGGGACGACTGGATGGAACGCGCCCTGTCGGGCGGCGAGGACGGCCGGGCGGTCATCGATCCCTTCCTCGCGGCGGTCGGGCGGGTCCTCGCACCCGACGGCAGCGTCTACCTGCTCGTGAGCAGCCTCACCGGGGTCGACGAGGTGGTCGAGGAAGCCGGCGAACGCGGGTTCAGCGCCGTTGCCGTCGCCGACGAGTCGTTCCCCTTCGAGACGCTGACGGTTCTGAAGTTGTTTCGGTAATCGCGATCGGTGGTTCGACGTTGTGCCGGCTGTTGGCACGGCTCTCGGAGCGAACGCTCGAGCGGACGAAAATCTCGGAAATTACTGCAACGTATTAGATTGGATGGAAAATATTAAGCGTCGGTATAGCCTACTCCGGGGTACGATGACTGAGTACGTTTCGACCACGCCGGGGCTGTATCCGCTTCCGGACTGGGCGAAAGACGATCTCTCGGACCTCAAGGGACACCAGAAAGGCGACCTCATCAGCGGCGACGAAGGTGAGGCGATCACCGCGGCCTACGAGGAGGCCCGCGAGGAAGTGATCGGCGTCCAGCAGGAGGCCGGTCTCGACCGAATCGTCGAGGGCCAACTGCGCTGGGACGACATGCTCGCCCATCCGCTGGCCGTCGCCGACGCCGTCGAGACCCGCGGGATCGTCCGCTACTACGACAACAACAACTTCTACCGGGAGCCGGTCGTCACCGACGACCTCGAGCCCACCGGCGACGTCGCCGCGGAACTCGAGGCGACGGCCGAACTGACCGACGGCGAGGACCTGCAGGCCGTCCTTCCCGGTCCCTACTCGCTGTTCGACCTCGCGACGGACGAACGGTACGGCGACGACGCCGAGTTCCTCGACGCGATGGCCGAGTTCCTCGCGGGCGAGGTCGAGGCATTCCCCGCGGTCGAGACGCTGTTCCTGCTCGAGCCGTCGCTCGTCGAGGCCGCACCAGGTGACGGACTGGACGAACGCGCAAGCGAGGCGATCGATCGTGTCGCGAGCGCGACCGACGCCGAGGTCGTCGTCCAGCCCTACTGGGGCGCCTTAGAGGAGAAGGTCTACGCGCACCTGCTCGACGCCGATATCGACGCGGTCGGCTTCGACTTCGTCGCGAACCAGGACGACAACGTCTACAACTTGCAGGAGTACGGCGCGCCCGACGACGTCGCGCTCGGGCTCGCCGACGGCCAGAACACGCTCGTCGAGGACCCCGAAGCGATTCGGGACCGCGTCGAGTGGGTCGAGGGCCAGCTCGGCGTCACCGAGTTCGAGACCGTCTACCTGACGACCAACACCGAGACGTTCTACCTGCCCTACGGCAAGTACGTGGAGAAACTCGAGGTCCTTGCGGAGGCCGCGGACCTCGCGGAGGTGACCGCAGCATGACCAACGAGAACAAGGATCAGTTCCGACCGCCCGAACACGAGAACGACCACTTCCTGCTGACGACCGTCGTCGGCTCCTACCCCAAGCCCAAGTGGCTCAACCGGGCGAAGGACCTCTACGAGGACGAGGACAGCGACTTCGACGAGGACAACTGGCAGGAAGCGAAAGACGATGCCGCCCGCCTGATCACCGACGAACACGAGCGCGCGGGTCTGGACGTCGTCGTCGACGGCGAGATGCGGCGCAACGAGATGGTCGAGTTCTTCGCCCACCGGATCGAGGGGTACGAGTTCAACGGGCCCGTCAAGGTCTGGGGGCACAACTACTTCGACAAGCCCAGCGTCGTCAGCGAGGTCGAGTACGAGGACTCCTGGCTGGTCGACGAGTACGAGTTCACCGCCGCCGCCACCGACCGACCGGTCAAGGTCCCGATCACGGGTCCCTACACCCTCGCGAACTGGTCGTTCAACGAGGCCTACGAGGACGACGACGAACTCACCCTCGAGCTGGCTGACCTCGTCAACGAGGAGATCGAGAAGCTCGTCGACGCCGGCGCGCGCTACATCCAGATCGACGAGCCCGCGCTCGCGACCACGCCCGACGACCACGCCATCGTCGGCGAGGCGCTCGAACACATCGTCGCCGACATCCCCGAGGAGGTCCGCATCGGCCTCCACGTCTGTTACGGCGACTACTCGCGGATCTACCCCGAGATCCTCGAGTTCCCCGTCGACGAGTTCGACCTCGAACTCGCCAACGGCGACTACGAGCAACTGGACGTGTTCAAGGACCCCGAGTTCTCGAAGGACCTGGCGCTGGGCGTCTGTGACGCCCACGTCGCCGAGGTCGAGTCCGTCGAGCAGATCGAGGAAAATATCAAGAAGGGTCTCGAGGTCGTCCCGCCGGAACAGCTGGTCGTCTCGCCGGACTGCGGCGTGAAGCTGCTGCCCCGCGACGTCGCCTACGGCAAGATGGCGAACATGGTGCAGGCGGCCCGCAACGTCGAGGACGACCTCGACGAGGGCAACATCGACGTCGAGCGCGGCGCGCCGACGCCGGCCGACGACTGATTCGGTTCCGTTTCGCCGATCGGTTTCCGTTTCGTTCCATCGCGCGCTTCGAGCCCACGGACGGCCGTCGCTCGAGCCGCGCTTAGCGACGCTCGCGAGCGAGCTTTCGACGCACGGCAAAGTGCTAACTTCCGGGCCGGTGAACGCCCGTCCATGACACTCGAGGTCGGCGTGCTCGGCTATCGGTTCATGGGGAAAGCACACGCGAACGCGATGGCGCGGCTGCCGATGTTCTTCCCGGACGCGCCCGCGGTCGAACGCGGCGTGCTGGTCGGCCGCGACGAAGACGCGTTATCGGACGCCGCCGACCGACTCGGCTTCGACTCGATCGCCACCGACTGGCGCGAGGTCGTCGACGACGTCGACGTCTTCTACAACCTCGGCCCGAACCACGTCCACGCCGAGCCGTCGATCGCGGCGCTCGAGTCCGGGACGCCCGTGTTCTGCGAGAAGCCGCTCGCGCCGACGCTGGACGACGCCGAGGGGATGGCCGCGGCGGCCCGCGAGGCCGGCGACGACGTGCCCGCGGGCTGTGCGTTCAACTACCGGTTCGTGCCCGCGATCCGCTACGCCAAGGCGTTGCTCGAGGACGGCGAACTCGGCGAGGTCCGCCACGTCCGCGGGCGCTACTTACAGGACTGGTTGGTCGACCCCGAGGCCCCCTGGTCGTGGCGAAACGACGAGGAGATGGCCGGCTCCGGCGCGCTCGGTGACCTCGGGGCGCACACGGTCGACCTCTTCCGATTTCTGGTTGGGTCGGACGACCTCGCCGGCGGGATCGAGCGGGTCAGCGGCCACCTGGAAACGTTCGTCGAGGAGCGGCCGGTCGAAGACGGCGACGAGACTCGTCCCGTCACCGTCGACGACGCCTACACGGCCCAGCTCGAGTTCGCGAACGGCGCGATGGGGTCCCTCGAGGGCTCGCGCTACGCGACGGGGCACAAGAACGACCACGCCATCGAGATCCACGGCTCGAGGGGGAGCCTGCGGTTCTCGCTCGAGCGGCTGAACGAACTCGAGGTCCTCCGGGAGGGCGACCGGGGGTACGAGACGATCCTCGTGACCGACGAAGACGACCCCTACGTCGACCACTGGTGGCCGCCGGGCCACGTGCTGGGGTGGGAACACACCTTCGTCCACGAGAACTACGAGTTCCTCGGCGCCGTCGCGCGCGGCGAGCCGTTCGCGCCGAGTTTCGCCGACGGGCTCGCGGCTCAGCGGGTCCTCGACGCGATCGAACGCAGCGACGAGCGGGGAGAGTGGACCGCGCTCGAGTGAGTTCGGTCCCTCGAGATAGGCAAGTTGGGTTCTGGGTCGGACCGCCACAGCCGACGTGCGGTGGCGCACGCTGTCGACTGCTCGAGTGAGAACGAGAGCGGTCGACGACACCGTGCGAGGGATGAGTGAACGCCGCCAGGCGTGAACGAATCGGCTGGGGAGGGTGTGGAGACTCCGTGCAGCTACGATAGCAGAACGACCCTCTTCTTCCCAACATCGCAGTCGATACGGACTTCCCTACTATCGTGGCAACGGGGAATGACCACTCCTCCCCAGCCGACTCGCTCTCTCCTTTCAGTCGGTCGCTCATCCCTCGCCCAGAGTCGCGTCGCGGTTCGTTACTCACTCACCGCGACACAGCGCGCGCCACCGCACACCGGGTGGTCGGTTCGGCACGAGACGTCGCCCGCCGGCTTCGAAAACGGCAGTTCGAACCGTACGCCGACGAACTGCGTGACTCGAGCGAAACGGCCGAATCGACGACCGCCCGTCCCGTCGACGCTCGAGCGGCTGACCGAGTTCGCAACGTATTCGCCCCGACACCGCCTCTGACCGACCGATGGCGGCTTACGAGACGGCGATCGACGTCAGGACCGACGACCTCGGGCGCAGCGGCCACGTCAACAACTCGAAGTTCGTCGCCTACGCCGACCTCGCGCGGGACCGGTACCTCGCGAGCCACGGCTTCGGCCCCGACGACCTCGAACACCTGGTCGTCCGCCTCGAGGTCGAGTACGAACGCGCGCTGGCGTCGCTGACGCCGATCACCGTCGGGATCGACGTGACCGACGTCGGCGAGACGAGTTTCACCCTCGAGTACGAGCTTCGAGACGAGGAGGGGGTCGTAGCGACCGTCACCACGGTGGCCGTCACGATCGACGCGGACGGCCCGACGCCGATTCCGGACTCGCTTCGTCGGGGGCTCGAGGCCGACCACGAGGACCCGACCTGACGCCGGCCGTCCCCGTCCAGCGGGACCGGAGTTCGCCGGCAGCGTCGCGGCTGACGGCCGACAGCCGTCGGATCCCGGACTGCCGAAAGCACCGAGTATTCCCGGCCAGCGACCCAAGCCGGGACCGCTATGCCTTCCGAGATGACCGCCCACGTGATCGAGGAGTACGGCGACCCGGACGTCTTCACGGAGACGACCCGCGAGGTCCCCGAGCCCGGCCCGGCGGAGGTCCGCGTCGAGGTCGTCGCGTCCAGTCTCAACCCCGTCGATTACAAGATCCGGCAGGGCGCGCTGCCGGATTTCGCCCCCGAGTTCCCGGCGACCCTCCACTGCGACGCTGCCGGCGTCGTCGACGCGGTCGGCGAGGACGTCGAGCGCTTCGCGGAAGGCGACGAGGTCTACGGCATGCCCGGCGGCGCGGGCCGACAGGGCGCGCTCGCCGAGTACGTCGTCGGCCACGCCGGGACGTTCGCCCGCGCGCCCGAGTCGATCCCGCTCGAGGAGAGCGCGGCGCTGCCGGTCGTCGCGCTCACCGCGTGGGAGCTACTCGCCGACAAGACGAGCGTCGACGACGGCGACGACGTCCTCGTCTACGGGGGCAACGGCGGCGTCGGCCACGTCGCCGTCCAGTTCGCCGACCGGTTCGGCGCGGACGTGACCGCGACCGGCTCGAGCGAGGCAAAGCGCGCCCTCGCCGAGCGACTCGGCGCCGACGCGACCGTCGACTACACGACGACCGACGTCGAGACGTACGTCGACGACCACGCCGGCGGCGACGGCTTCGACGTGGTCGTCGATCCGGTCGGGGACGACCACCTCGAGACGGCCTTCGAGGCGGTCCGGCCCTACGGCAGCGTCGTGACGACCGAGTCCAGCGCCGCGGGGGACGTCGATCTCGCGCCGATGCACGCGAACTCGCTGGAGTTGGGCGTGGTGCTGGTCATCCTCCCGGTCCTGCTCGGCGAGGGGCAGGAGCGGATCGGCGACGAACTCGCGGAGATCGCGGCGCTGGTCGACGACGGGGCCGTCGAACCGGTCATCGACGAGCGGTTCGGCTTCGACGAAGTTGCCGATGCACACCGCCGCGGCGAGGCGGGCGACGTCAGCGGAAAGCTGCTGCTGGTCGCCGAGTGACCGTGCTGTTGATCGCCGGGCGATCGTGCCGCTGATCGCCGAGCGATCGCGCGGACGGGCGGACGCCGTCGCCGTTACTCGATCTTCCCGACCGTCCCGATGTCGTCGTAGCGGACGCTGCCCTCGCCGAGCGCCCGGCCGTCGATCTCGAGGTAGCCGGACTCGAAGCCGGTCACCTCGCCGACGACGTCCGTCTGGTGGCCCTCGGTCCGTTCCGCGTCGCGCACCTCGACGGTGTCGCCGATCTCGAAGTGGTCCTGCAGGAGCGCTTTGGTCCGGTCCGCGTCGGCGTCCGATGGGATCGTCAGGTCGGTCATAGCGTGTCGATCGTCCGGGAGCCACGCGGGTAGTTGTTGCACCGGTATTCGCAACTCCGCTCGCGGCGGCCGGCCGGCTGTCGGGGTCCGGACGACCGTTTTTGTACGTTCGGACCGAACCTCCGCGCCAATGAAGACGATCAAGGACAGCGTCCACGATCACATCCGGATCGACGGCGTCGCCCGCGACCTGCTCGATACGCCGGCGCTCCAGCGCCTGCGACGCATCAGCCAGCTGGGCACCGTCTCGCTGGTCTACCCCTCGGCCAACCACACCCGCTTCGAACACAGCCTCGGCGTCTATCACCTCGCCTGCGAGGCCCTCGAGCACCTCGGCGTCGAGGGCCGGGAGGCCCAGCGGGTCCACGCCGCCGCCATGCTCCACGACGTCGGCCACGGCCCCTTCAGCCACAACCTCGAGTCGCTGACCCACCGCCGGACGGGCCGGTATCACGACGACGTCCACGAGCTACTGGCCGACGGTCCGGTCGGCGACGTGCTGCGCGAGCACGGCCTGGAGCCCGCTCGCGTCGCCGACCTGGTCGCCGGCGAGGGCCGGTTCGGCCAGCTGGTCTCTGGCGAGCTCGATGTCGACCGGATGGACTACCTCGTGCGGGACGCCCACCACACGGGCGTCCCCTACGGGACGATCGACCACGGCCGGCTGGTCCGGGAGCTGACGTTCGTCGACGGCGAACTCGTCCTCGCGGAAGGCAACGTCCAGACCGCCGAGAGCCTGCTGGTCGCCCGGGCGCTGATGAACCCGACGGTCTACAGCCACAGCGTCGCCCGCATCGGCAAGGCGATGCTGCGCCGGGCGGCCGAACGACTGCTCGAGTCGCCCGAGGCGGACGTTGACGCCGAGACCCTCCAGCGGATGGACGATCCGGATCTGCTCGTGGCGCTGCGCTCGTGTCCGGCGACGAGTGAGTTCTCCCGCCGCCTCGATCAGCGCGACCTGTTCAAGCGGGCGGTGTGGGCGGAGATGGACGACGTGCCCGGCGGGATCATCGAGGCCGACCACGGGACGATCCGGGAGTTCGAACGCGAGATCGGCGACCGGGCGGGCGTCGAGCCGGACGAGGTCATCCTCGACGTGCCGAGCCGCCCCTCGATGACCGAGTCCACCTCGCGGGTGATGGTCAACGGCGAGATCAGGCGGCTGGACGGGCAGTCGCCGCTGGTCGCGGCCCTGCGGGCGTCCCAGTACTCCCAGTGGCGGCTCGGGGTGTACTCGCCGGCCGACCTGCGCGACCGGGTCGGCCGGGCCGCCGTCGACGTCCTCGGGCTCGACATCGACGGCGCCCTGGTCAGCGAGGGCCGGAACGGCGTGGACGCGACGCTGGATCAGTTCGTCGAGTAAGACTCCCCCGTTCGGTTGGTCCGCGTTCAGTACAGGTGAAGAACTTGTCGCAAGCAGCTGAGAAAGCATAACGATTAAAATAAAATATTCTAATACGTCCTCTCATGACTGAGGGTTCAGTACCGAAACTCGTCGTTGACGAGAAAGTGGAAATAGCTGTGTCTCTGGTAGGAATTTTAGCAGTTTGTGCAGCCACCTATCACGTGGGAAAGACAGGGAACTGGAAACCGCTGTCAGCGACATCTTTTGGACTGGCACCCGTCGTCCTGTTCGTCACGTCTGAGGGATAGGCACACGTAGTTACCGAACTGCCCGATTCAGGCCTGGTTTGCATTTGAAGGAAGAAGCCGTGGTTCTCTCGGTCCTAGACGGAGTTACAAACGAGCGGCTCGAGTCGCACGGTCGGTGTCGCAACGATTGAAGGGACCGCCCGCGAACGACCGGGTATGGAACGAACGGGGACGATCCTCCGCGGCCGCGAGTTCGAGCCCGTCGAGGGACGGGTCGTGATCGACGACGACGGCCGCATCGAGGCAATCGAGGAGACGCCGGTCGAGAGCGACGACATCGTGCTGCCGGCGTTCGTCAATGCCCACACCCACATCGGCGACTCGATCGCCAAGGAGGCCGGCGGCGGCCTCTCGCTCGAGGAACTGGTCGCCCCGCCGGACGGGCTGAAACACCGGCTCCTGCGGGCCGCGTCGCAGGACGAACTCGCCGCCGCGATGCGACGGTCGCTGCAGTTCATGCAGCGGGCCGGCACGGCGGCCTGTCTCGACTTCCGCGAGGGCGGCGTCGAGGGGGTTCGCACGCTCGAGGAAGCGACCGAGGGGCTCGAGATCGACGCGCTGTCGTTCGCGCGGGGGTCGATCGACGCGATGCGCGCGGGCGACGGCTACGGAGCCAGCGGGGCCAACGACGACACCTTCGACCGGGAGCGCGAGGCGACCCGCGAGGCCGGCAAGCCCTTCGGCATCCACGCCGGCGAGGTCGACTCGAGCGACATCAACCCGGCGCTGGACCTCGACCCGGACTTCCTCGTCCACATGGTCCATCCCGAGCCGGTCCACCTCGATCGGCTCGCGGACAGCGAGATTCCGGTCGTCGTCTGCCCGCGGTCGAACCTCGTCACCGACGTGGGGCTGTCGCCGTACGAGGAACTCGGCGAGCGGACGACGCTGGCCCTGGGGACGGACAACGTGTTTCTCAACTCGCCGTCGATGTTCCGCGAGATGGAGTTCCTCGCGAAGCTGTCGGAGCTACCCGCGGCCGAGATCCTCCGGATGGCGACGGTCAACGGCGCGGAGATCGCCGACCTGGAGTACGGACTGGTCGAGACCGGTCGGGAAGCGCGGCTGCTGGTACTCGACGGCGACTCGCACAATCTCGCGGGGGCGCGCGATCCGGTCCGCGCGGTCGTCCGGCGGGCGGGCGTCGACGACGTGCGGGAGGTCCTCTACGGCGCGGACGCGGAGACGGGCGCGGACGGCGAGCGCGCCCGGTAGCCCGTTCAGTCCAGCCGTTCCGAGTTCTCGGCGTGTTCCGCCGAGAGTTCGACGTACCGGTCGGCCGTCGCCCGGAGGTCGGCGTCTTCGATCTCGGTTTTCGGCTCCGCCGGAGTACCGGTGACCAGCGTCGACTCGGGGACCTCGGTGCCCTCGGTGACGACGCTGCCGGCGGCGACGACCGCACCCTCGCCGACGCGGGCGTCGTCCAGGACGACCGCGTTCATGCCGACCAGCGCGCGCTCGTCGACGGTCGCGGCGTGGACGATCGCGCTGTGGCCGACCGTCGAGTACGGCGCGAGCTCGGCGTCCTCGTGGAGGACGGCGTTGTCCTGGACGTTCGCGCCCTCGCCGACGACGATCCGGCCGTGATCGCCGCGGATCGTGACGTTCGGCCAGACGCTCGCCTCCTCCTCGATGACGACGTCGCCGATGACGACCGCCGCGTCGTCGACGTACGCGGAGTCGGCGACCTGCGGTTCGATCCCGTCGAACGATCGTAACATGGCCGTTCCTGTCTCGAGGACGCTCTTCAACCTGCCCATTTTCTCGACCCGCGCGTACTCGATGACGAGCCAACGGCGACTCGAGCGACCAGTTCCGCGCGTTCAGCCCCTCGAGGAGGACGCTACTGCCGAACTTCGATGATTCGTTCGCCACGGCACCCAATACATTTTGGCAGCAGGGCTAATGCAGATACCGTCCAACGTGGGAACGGCGACACGCCATCGTCTTCCGACGGCCGCGTGTCGCCTGTCATCCCCCCGAACCCACCGCGGTTCGGTACCTCCCCC